>Ga0335077_10010470_pt1 | contig 11547 bp, 8 predicted proteins | sample Lox_Sample_31_FD_207151 | JGI IMG/M metagenome (GOLD analysis project Ga0335077, IMG submission 207151) | Soil microbial communities from Loxahatchee National Wildlife Refuge, Florida, United States - Lox_Sample_3.1 | ecosystem: Environmental > Terrestrial > Soil > Wetlands | place: USA: Florida...
TGAACCGAAGATAAGGCCTTCGTCCGATGCGGCCCCAGGGGCCTTACCGCGAACCTTGAGGATGCAGGGACCAGACAAGGTCCCAAGGGGTGCACGGAGGAACCGTGCATCCCGCCGGACCGGAGGAGCAGATGACATGAGCACGAATATGGTCCCGGATCTGGGATCGCTGTCGTTCTGGCGGATCGCCGATGTCCCCTTCGATACGTACGTGGCCGCACTTGGCAGCTGGCTGCCCACCAGGCAGGGCGGCGAGCTCTGGTTCGGCGGAAGCCAGCTGCTCGCCCCGATGGAGCACGACCGCGACCTGGGCACACGCCGGATCCAGGTCCGCCTGGCCCGGGGACCGCTGCATCCGCCGCTGCGCATGCGGCTGGAGATCGACCGCTGGTCCGCATCCTCCACCGCGCTGGAGCTCATCCCGTGCAGGCTCGTCCGGCCCACAGCGGATTACTTCCGGGCCGGACGTCTCCTGCTTGACTCACTGACCCGTTCGGTGTCCCAGCATCCGGAGCCGCGGGTCACCCAGTCAATCGCGTCTTGACTCCCAGCCGTTGCAGGTAAAGCTGACCGCCGGCAATCCGGGTATGTGAGTGTGTTCGCGTCGGTGCTGCGGCCGGCCCGCGTGGGTAAGGTGCATTTTCAGGGTTCTGCAGTGCTGTGCGGTTCCACTCCGAGGAGGACGTGATGCAAGCGCCCGGGGACGACGACCGCTTCTCGGCCTGGTTGCGTGCCGGTACGGCCGAACTGGCCCGGATCATCGACGGTGATCTGGACCGGGCGGTCCCGACCTGCCCGGGTTGGACGTTCCGGCACCTGGCCACGCACGTCGGCCGCGGCCACCGGTGGGCTGCACCGCCGGCCAGGCACCCGAACTGCGCGGAGACGGCCAGAGCCTGCACTTCCACGCCACCGACCCCGGGCTGCAGGGCACCGGCGAGTGGCTGATCACGCGGACCCCATCCGGCATCACCGTCCAGCACGGCCACGGCAAAGCCGACGTCGCCGTCCGCGGACCCGCCGCTGACCTGCTCCTGGTACTGACTCGCCGTCTCCCGCCCTCGGCCCCCGGCGTGGACATCTACGGCGAGCAGGCGCTGCTCACCCACTGGCTCGGACACACCCCGTTCTGACAGATCCACCAGCCAAGCCATCCGCCCTGGCTGAACCGCCGCTGGTGCCCCATCTCGGCAAAGTGCTGGAGGAGCGCGCTGAGCAGTGGGTGCTGGTCCTGGCTGCATCGCCAGGGCCGAAAGCCCGGATCGCTGGTCTCTTTTCGGCCGGAATTCAGGGCCCAAAGGCCCTGGGAGCCGGGCGGCCCGCAAATTAAGTTTGTAGTCAGAGCAAAAAAAATCCGTCACGCACCGCGAGGGTTCGGTGCGGAGAGGAAGAGAACGTGAGCGCGACCATGAACCCGGTCCGCACCGATGGCGGCGGCAAGGCCGCCGACCCGTGGCGGGGCTTCACCGGCGGCTGCTGGCAGGACCGCACCGACGTCCGCGACTTCATCCAGGCCAACGTGACACCGTACACCGGGGATGCGGCGTTCCTGGCCGGCCCGACCGAGCGCACCCGTGCGCTGTGGTCGCGGCTGACCTCGATGTTCGGCGAGGAGCGGTCACGCGGCATCTACGACGTCGACGCGCGCACTCCTTCGTCGATCACCAGCCACGCCCCCGGCTACATCGACCGGGAGCGCGAGCTGATCACCGGGCTGCAGACCGACGCGCCGCTGCGCCGCGCGATCATGCCCAACGGCGGCCTGCGGATGGTCGAAAACGGTCTCGCCGCTTACGGCTACCGCCTGGACCCGGCCGTCCGGGAGGTCTTCACCAAGTACCGCAAGACCCACAACGACGGCGTGTTCGACGCCTACCCGTCCGACGTGCTGGCCGCCCGCCGCGCCCATGTCATCACCGGGCTGCCGGACGCGTACGGCCGCGGGCGGATCATCGGCGACTACCGCCGGGTCCCGCTGTACGGCGTCAGCCGGCTCATCGCCGCCAAGCAGGCGGAGAAGGCGGCCCTGGACGCCCGCCCGTCCACCGCCGAGGTCATCCGCGACCGCGAGGAACTCGCCGAGCAGATCCGGGCGCTGGGCGAGCTCACCGTGATGGCCGCTTCCTACGGCCACGACCTCACCCGGCCGGCGGCCACCGCCCGGGAGGCGATCCAGTGGCTGTACCTGGCCTACCTCGCCGCGGTCAAGGAGCAGAACGGCGCCGCGATGTCACTCGGCCGCACCTCCACGTTCCTGGACGTCTACCTCCAGCGTGACCTGTGCGCGGGCCGGCTAACCGAAACCGAGGCGCAGGAGCTCATCGACGACTTCGTCATCAAGCTGCGGATCGTCAGGTTCCTGCGCACCCCCGAGTACGACCAGCTGTTCTCCGGCGACCCGACCTGGGTCACCGAGACCATCGGCGGCATCGGCCGCGACGGCCGCCCGCTGGTCACCCGGACCAGCTTCCGCTTCCTCCAGACGCTGTACAACCTCGGGCCCGCGCCCGAGCCGAACCTGACCGTGCTGTGGTCCGCGGCGCTGCCCGAGGGGTTCAAGCGGTTCTGCGCGCAGGTCTCCATCGACACGAGCTCGATCCAGTACGAGTCCGACGACCTGCTGCGGGCCCGGTGGGGGGACGACACCGCGATCGCCTGCTGTGTCTCGGCGATGGAAGTCGGCAAGCAGATGCAGTTCTTCGGCGCGCGGGTCAACCTGGCCAAGACGCTGCTGTACGCGATCAACGGCGGCCGGGACGAGAACAGCGGCGCCCAGGTCGGGCCCGCCCTGCCGCCGCTGACCGGGGACGTGCTCGACTACGGCGAGGTGGCGGCCCGGTTCGACACCATGATGGACTGGCTCGCCAAGACCTACGTCGACGCGCTCAACGTCATCCACTACATGCACGACAAGTACGCCTACGAGCGGCTGGAGATGGCGCTGCACGACTACGGCGTGCTCCGCACGATGGCCTGCGGCATCGCCGGCCTGTCGGTCGCCACCGACTCGCTCGCCGCGATCAGGTACGCGACCGTGCGGCCGGTCCGCGACGAGACGGGCCTGATCGTGGACTACCGCACCGAAGGGGAGTTCCCGACCTACGGCAACGACGACGACCGCGCCGACGAGATCGCCGTGGGTCTGGTCCGCAGCTTCATGGACAAGGTCCGCCAGCACGAGACGTACCGGGACGCGCTGCACACCCAGTCGGTGCTGACCATCACGTCCAACGTCGTCTACGGCAAGCACACCGGCAGCACGCCGGACGGCCGGCGCTCCGGCGAGCCGTTCGCGCCCGGGGCCAACCCGATGAACGGCCGGGACCGGCACGGCCTGGTCGCCGCCGCGCTGTCGGTCGCCAAACTGCCGTACAGCCACGCCGAGGACGGCATCTCCCTCACCGAGAGCATCACCCCGGCCGCACTGGGCCGCACCCGGGCGGAGCGGGTCGGCAACCTGGTCGGCATCCTCGACGGGTACATCGCCTGCGGCGGGTACCACATGAACGTCAACGTGCTGGACCGGGCCACCCTGCTCGACGCGATGGACCACCCGGAGCGCTACGCGCAGCTCACGATCCGGGTGTCCGGATACGCGGTCAACTTCGTCCGGCTCACCCGTGAGCAGCAGCTCGACGTGGTGAACCGCACCTTCCACGAATCGGTGTGACGATGACGACCTGCCAGCCCGCGGCCCCCGCGGCCCCCGCGGCCCCCGCGGCCCCCGCGGCGAGCGTCACCGGCTCGGTGCACTCCTGGGATATCTCCACCGGTGTCGACGGCCCCGGCACCCGGTTCGTGGTGTTCACCGCGGGCTGCCCGCTGCGCTGCGTGTACTGCCACAACCCGGACACCTGGTTCGGGCGGACCGGGAAACGGATGAGCCCGGACGACGTCCTCGGCCTGGCGGCACGGTACCGGCGCTTCATCGGCGCGGCCGGGGGCGGGCTGACCGTCTCCGGCGGCGAGCCGCTGCTGCAGCCCGCGTTTACCCGGGCCCTGCTGACCGGGGCGAAGGAACTCGGCCTGCACACCGCGCTCGACACCTCCGGGTACCTTGGCGCCCGCGCCGACGACGCACTCCTGGACGCCACGGACCTGGTCCTGCTCGACATCAAGTCGTTCGACCCGGCCGTCGCCCGGCGGGTGACCGGCCGCAGCATCGCCCCCACGCTCGCGTTCGCCCGTCGGCTCGCCGACCGCCGCCAGCCGGTCTGGGTACGCTTCGTCCTGGTTCCCGGCTGGACCGACGACCCCGGCAACGTGGCCGCCCTCGCCCGGTTCACCGCGTCCCTGGGCAACGTGGAACGGGTCGACGTTCTTCCGTTTCACCAGCTCGGCGCGGCCAAGTACGCCAGGCTCGGCCTGGATTACCCCTGCGCCGAGGTGACCCCGCCGACCGCGGAGCAGATCAGCCGGGCCCGCGCCGCATTCACCCGGGCCGGGCTGCACGCCATCTGATGCGGTGTCATCGCGCTTACCTGCTTCTTCCCACCGATCCTCGAGCCCGGGGCAGCTCAGCGTCCCGCTCAACGCCGCCGGGTCAGGCCACTCCCGGCTGACGCGGAAGGTGCACCACGTCCCGTTAGGTCAAATTCAGATTTTCACCGAACGGGCCGTGGTGCACGCCATGAACCCGGTGGCTCGTGTGATCGCGGGGCCGTGGTTCACGAACAGCATGCCGTCCCGGAAGACGGTGAAGCTGCTGGCACCCGGGTTGACGCTCATGATCGTGTAGATCTGGCCGTCATACCTGAATTCCTCGGGGGGAGCGAGCACCGGTCCGGGGGACCTCGGTCAGCTTTCGGACCTCGTACCCGGCCGCGCTAGCTGGCGGGCTGGATGTTCTGGTTGATGTGGAACGTGTTGTCAGGGTCGTAGCGATCCTTGATCTGGGTCAGCCGGTCATAGTTGCCACGGTAGGAGGCCCTGACCCGGTCCTGGCCCTCGTTCATCAGGAAGTTGACGTAACCGCCGCCGGCCGAGGTCGGGTGGAGCTCTTCCCAGTAATCCTGGGCCCATCGCGAGATGAGGCCGGCGTTGGCGGGATCGGGGTCGACGCCCACGATGACGCCGGCCCAGCCCCCCTCCCGGTAGGCGAAGGCGGTCGCGTCGGCCGGCACCCGGCTGGCGGCGCCGTCTATCGGGTACATGTGCATGGTGGAGTGGCCGGTCGGCAGCTGCGCACCGTACTTGACGTGCACGTCGATCGCGGCGTCGGAGATCTCGTTGAAGAAGTCCGCCTTCCAGTACCACTGCAGCCCGGCCGGGTAGAGGCCGTCGAACGCGCTTTGCAGCATGGTGAACGGCATCGGCTGCAAGCCGGCCAGCAGCGGCGATCCGAATGCCTTGACCGGCTCGAGTACCTCGTCGGCCCGGTCGTGCGGCCCGGTGTAGCACCAGACGATGCCGCAGGCCTTGCGTCCCCACAGCTGTTCGGGGAACGGCGGCGCGGGCGGGATGGTCAGCAGCGCGATCCAGCCGTTCAGTTCCTCGGGCAGCGACGGCACCAGCTCCCGGTACCAGCGCATCACCTCGGGGGTGTCGGCGAGGTCGTACAGGACCGGGCCGCCGATGACCGTGCCGCCCTCGCCGATGTCGTGGCAGCGGAAAGTGAACGAGGTGACGATGCCGAAGTTCCCGCCCCCGCCGCGCAGCGCCCAGAACAGGTCGCTGTGGGAACTCTCGCTGGCCGTCACGAACGTCCCGTCGGCGAGGACCACGTCGGCGGCGAGGAGGTTGTCCACGGTCAGGCCGAACCGCCGGGTGAGGTAGCCGATGCCCCCGCCGAGGGTCAGGCCGGCCACTCCGGTCGAGGCCAGGAAGCCGGAGGGAGTGGCCATGCCGAACGCCACGGTCGCATGGTCGACGTCGCCCCAGGTACATCCGGCGTCGGCGCGGACCGTGTGACCGTGGGGGTTCACTGTCGTGCTGCGCAGCAGCGACAGGTCGATGACCAGGGCACCGTCCCACACCCCGAAGCCGGCGGCGTTGTGGCCGCCCCCGCGGACCGCAATCTCGAGGCCCTCAGAGCGGGCGAACCGCACGCAGGTGATGACGTCGGCGGTGTCCCGGCAGCGGGCGATGGCGGCCGGGTTCTTGTCGATCATGGCGTTGTAGACCGCGCGTGCCTGGTCATATCCGGGGTCTCCGGGCAGGATGAGATCACCGCGGACGGCGGCGGCCAGGTCCGCGTACGGAGCCGTGGTCGTGGCGGCTGATGATGTGGTCATATCGCTCCTTCGGATATGTCGTTGAAGCCGGTGCACGCCGAAGGTACGTGCCGGGGCGTTCGCGCAGCGTTCGGGTCGCGCGCCGGGCGCTAGCCCCCGGGGCGAACGCCAGGAGCGGTAAGGCGAACGGGCCGCGTGCCGAGGTCACGCTCGCAGCGTCGCAGCAGCGCGACACTGCCGTGTCCGGCGGCCAGCTGCGCCGCGGAGCGCAGCCGCGCGAGGGCGGCCTGCTCCTCGTCGTAGCCGGCGCGCATCCGCATCACCTCGGGCAGCCACCACACGTCGTCGTGGACGCGCCCGGCGGCGAGGGCGGCGTCGAGGGTCGCCCGGGCGGTACCGGGCTGGTTGTCCCGTGCTGACACGTCGGCGAGCAGCGACAGCCAGTACGGCATCCGCGCGAACGCGCCCTCCGATTTGAGGTTGCTGATGCCCCGGCGGACCAGGTCGGCGCCTGAGGCGCCCTCGCGGGACCAGCCGTCCAGGATCAGCGCCCACTCGCGGTAGTAGGCGAAGTCATGCCGGTCGCATAGCCGGCGCAGCTCGCCGACCAGTTTCCTCAGCTCGGGCAGATCACCGCGCAGCTGGAGGGTGATGGCGCCGTAGGCGAGGGCCACCGCCTCGCTGTAGGGGTGGCCGATCGCCCGGGCCAGCGTGATGGCCTCGCGGCACGCGGCCAGCGCTTCGTCCTGGTGGCCGAGCAGCCAGTGGGCATGCGCGGAAAAGGCCTTGCCGTGTACATCGGGGCGGGTGCCGAAGCTCAGCCAGACGGGACCGCTCGCCAGTCGCGCGGCAAGTTCCAGGTGACGCAGCCCATCGGCCGGCATTCCCCGGCTGAAGGCCGAACAGCCGGCGCCGAAATGCGCCTGGCCGGCCAGCTCGGACTGAGGGTCGGCGAGGTCCAGCGCGAGCGTGGCCGCCCGGTGGCTGCCGGCCGGGTTCCCCTGGACGAACAGCGCGCCTGCCAGCGCGGCCAGGCCGGCGACCCTCGAGTCCGTGCGGCCCAGCGACTCGGCCAGGGCGATCGAGCGCTCCAGAGCCTGCTGGACGTCCGGCGACGAGTAGCCGTACCGTGCGTTGAGCGGCGCCAGCATCGCCTCCAGCACCGCAAGCTCGCGGGAATCCCGGTCCCGTCCCGGCGGCATGGCCGCGATGATCGACAGTGCCTTGCCGTGCAGCCGGATCCCCTCGGCGTAGGCGAACATGCCGACCGCGACATCGGCGGCCCGCTGGTAGTAGGCCATCGCCTGCTCGGGCCGCCCGCCGCGCGCGTACTGCTCGGCAAGCTGGGCCGCAACGCCGTCGGTATCTTCGGCGTGGAGCAATTCCAGGCCCTGGGCAATGCGCCGGTGCAGCAGCCAGCGTTTCGGCGGGCTGATCCCCGCATACGCCGTTTCGCGCAGCAGGTCATGGGAGAAGTCGTAGCCATCCCGGAATTCCCGCACGATCCTGCGCCGCCACAGCTCGTCGACTGCCTCCACGACCAGGTCGGCGTCCAGGTCGGATGCCTCGGTGAGCAGATCGAGGGTGAAGTTCTGGCCGACCGCCGCCGCGAGGCCGGCCACCTCCCGCGCTGCCGGCGTCCCCTGCTCGAGGCGTTTGCGCAGAACGGTGACCAGATCACCGGCCGGGAGCGGCGTGCCCCCAGGAGCGGCGGCGCCGCGCAGGGCCTCGATGACGTACAGCGGGAAGCCGCCCGTCGCGGCGTGCAGCAGGTCGGCGTCGGCCTCGGGAAGGCGCTGTCCGGAAACCGCCTCGGCCAGATGCGCTGTGTCGGCGGCCTCCAGCGGGCTGAGGGAGACCTCGGTGAGCAATCCGGTGGCGCGCATCCGGACGATCCAGCCCGCGAGTTCGGCGTCCTGGTCGAAGTTGTCCTCGCGCACCGTCGCGGCCAACAGGAGCGGCGCGTCATCGGCCAGCCCCAGGCAGAACGTGATGAACGCCAGCGTCTCCTGATCACACCATTGCAGGTTGTCCAGCACCAGCAGCAGCGGACGGTGGACGGCGATCAGCGCCCGCGCCAGGCCTTCGAAGAAGCGGTGACCTTGCCAGGCATCCGCCGTCGCTCCCGAACTGGTCCGGCGGTCTCCGTCGGCCCCGGCGGGGATGAGCCTGCCGACCTCGGCGCGCCAGGCGGGGTCGAGGGTCGCCACCGCCGACTGGACCGCGTCGTTTCGCAGCCAGTCCGCCACCGGGGCCAGCGCCAGCCGCCCGGCTGTCCCGAAGCACCGGGCGATCGCGACCACCGCGCCGTTCGACCGTGCCATCTCGGCCACCTCGGCTACCAGGCGGCTCTTCCCCACGCCAGCGCCGCCGCGGACCAGCACCAGACCGCGTCCCCCCGCCACCGCGGCCCGCCACGCGTCCCGGAGCGCGCCGAGCTCGGCGGACCGGCCGAAAAGCTGTGCCGCCGCCGGCCCGGGGCGGCGCATGTCCGGGTCAGCGGCCGCCGTGGGCTGGGCCGCCGGGCGGGCGTGCGCCATCAGGCGCTGGAACGCCTGACGCGTCAAGGGGTCCGGGGCGACCCCCAGCTGGCGCTCGAGCACCGACGCGCAGTGGTGATAGGTGCTGACCGCGCCCGCGCGGTCACCCAGATCGGCCTGCAGCCCCATCAGGGTGCGATAGCCGGCCTCCTCCAGCGGCTGCAGCCGGACCCGGCGCCGCGCCGCCTCCACCGCCCCAGCCAGGTCACCGGTTCGCGCCCGTACCGCACAGACCAGGTCGCACAGGTCCACGCACTGGCGCTCCAGCTGCGACCGGGCCTCGAGCAGCCAGTCTTCGTACACGCCGGGCAGCAGCTCACCGCGGTAGGCGGCGATCGCCGCGGCGGAATGCAGCAGGATCCCGTCGTCATCACCGGCCGCCGCCGCCGCCAGGGCGGCCTTCCGTTCGGTATCGAAGACGCGGACGTCGACGCGGCACGTCTTCGTGTCGTGCCAGCACAGATCCCTGGACGTCACCACGAGCGAAGGCTCCTCGCCCAGAACCTGGCGCAAGTGGTGCAATTCGCGGCGCAGGTTGGTCAGCGCCTGCGCATCCGTGGACTCGGGCCAGAACAGGCCCGCGATCCGCTGCCGGGCCTGCGGGGAGCCAGCCTGCACGGCCAGAAAGGCGACCAGGACGACAGCGCGCGACGACCGGGCCCGGACGTTGCCGGCCCGGTCGTCGGCGATCGTCTGCTCCCCCAGGAGCCACACATGCAACACGTCGGTCTCCTCGCATCCAGCCCATAGTGAGCCGTGGCTGGTGCGGAGAAGCGGCGCAGTCCGTGTGGAGAGCCTATGAAGATCCTGGCAGCGGCGGTTCGTCCGCGCCTTCGCCGGAAAGGTACTCATGCACCAGGCGCACCGCTGTCGCGCCGTCACCGACGGCGGAAGCAACCCGCTTGATCGATCGGTACCGGGCGTCTCCCACCGCGAAAACGCCCGGGACCGACGTCTCGAGCGGGAGAGGTGCGCGGCCCGGCGGCCACCTTGCCCGATGCGATCCGTCCGGTGCCACGTCGCGTCCGGTCAGGACGTAACCGCGTTCGAGCTGGACCGTTTCCGGCAGCCACTGCGTGCGTGGCTCACCGCCGATCAGCACGAACAGCGCGGCCGCCGGGACCTGCTCAGCCCGGCCGCCCAGCTTGTCGCACAGGGTGAGCGCTTCGAGGTAACCGTCTCCGTGGCCGTCGGTGACCTCGGTACGCAGGCGGACGGTGATGTTGGCGGTGGCCTCGATCTCGCGGATCAGGTAGTCCGACATCGTGTGCGACAGGCTGTCGCCGCGCACGAGAATCGTGACCTGGCGGGCGTGGCGTCCCAGGTGCAGCGCGGCCTGGCCGGCCGAGTTCCCGGCGCCCACCACGTAGACGTCGCGGCCTTGCATGGCCTGCGTCTCGCTCCCGGCCGCGCCGTAGAAGACTCCGGCGCCGACCAGTGCCTCCAGGCGCGGCACGCCCAGGCGCCGCCAGGCGATGCCGGTCGCCACGATGACCGCCCGGGTGGCGACCTGACGGCCGTCGGCGAGGTGCACGATCCGCTCGCCGCCCCGGCATTCCAGGCCGGCGGCACGCTGGGCGAAAACCATGTGCGCGCCGAACATCCAGGCCTGCTCGCACGCCCGGCGGGTGAGGTCATGCCCGCTGATGCCATGCGGGAAGCCGGGATAGTTCCGGATCATCGGGCTCTTCCCCGCCTGGCCGCCGGAAACGGTCTCCTCCAGGACTACCGTCTGCAGGCCCTCGGACGCGGCGTAGACCGCGGCCGTCAGCCCGGCCGGACCGGCCCCGACGATCACGACGTCACACTCGCTGAGCTCGCTGGAGACGGTCCCGCCGGTCGCCTCGATGAGCTGAGCGGGCGTCGGCCGTACCATCGTGTAGCCGTCATGGCGGATCACCACCGGCAGCCGTGACGCATCCAGGCCCTTGCCCTTCAGCAGGAGGCGGCCCTGCTCGCTGCCGGCATCGTGGAAGCGGAACGGCTCGCCGAAGCGGGTCAGCAGTTCCTGCAACTCGTGCGCCTCGCGGTCGTGGAGCCCCCCGATGACCTGGAACAAGTCGAAGCCGGTGCGCTGGTCCTTGGCCCATTCGGCCAGGAACCCGCTGATCTCGCGGTACAGATCCTGCTCGAGCACCCATGGCTTGGTGAGGTGGTAGTCGGCCTGGCCGAGCATCATGGCCTGGACGATGGGGCTGCGCGCCGAGTAGTCGCGCTCCACCAGCAGCACCCGCTTGGCGCGCGGGTGCATCTCATGGGCCCGCGCCAGGAACTCGGTCCCCGGCATCTCACTCATGCCATGATCGGCAATGAGCAGCGCCACCTGCTGGTATTCATCCGCCAGCCGGCGCAGCGCGGCCAGCCCGGCGGCGGCCGACGACTCACCGATCACCCGGAAGTCCTCACCGAACCGGCGGCCGAGATCATCCCGCAGCGCCTGCATCACCCCGGCGTCGTCATCGACGACGAACAGGACGGGCCGCGCCTTCAGTTTCCTCTCTGCCGCACTCTCCGGCGGCGATGCCCCCAACGATGCCGCGTTCATCTAGCCCCCTCGATACCTAGCTGGGTGTTCCGGCGCCACGAAAACTAGGCCCCGCACCGTTCGTCCAGCGTTCGCCCGGCACGCAGCCGGCAGGCGAGGCCCGGCGGATGACCACATATTCGTCCAGGTTCCTCAGCGCCGGTCCGCTCACTGGGGCCTAACGGCTCCTCGGTCCCGGTCCACACGCCGCTGGCATACCGCGCGCTGAGCGGTGCGCCGCGAGAGAGCTGAACCTCTGGGTCGGGTAGAACAAGATCTGACGGCGCCTCACCGCTGGCTGGGACCGTGG
>Ga0335077_10010472_pt1 | contig 11545 bp, 8 predicted proteins | sample Lox_Sample_31_FD_207151 | JGI IMG/M metagenome (GOLD analysis project Ga0335077, IMG submission 207151) | Soil microbial communities from Loxahatchee National Wildlife Refuge, Florida, United States - Lox_Sample_3.1 | ecosystem: Environmental > Terrestrial > Soil > Wetlands | place: USA: Florida...
GCGTGTTCTGGTGTCCGGATTTGGTATCCACGCGAGATCTGGGACCGCAGGGAGTCGAGGCGGTGCTGCATCTGGCGGAACTGATGAAAGCCCGGCCCAGCGTTTTTCAGCGTGCGCTCGCGGGAAAACAGATGGTCATGTTTTTCGAGAAGCCCTCGCTGCGCACGCGCTTGACGTTTGAGTCGGGAATGGTCGGACTCGGCGGAACGGCGATGTTCGTTGACCAATCGAAGAGCCGCCTGGATGCCCGCGAAAAGCTGAGCGACATCGCGCATAATCTTGAGCGCTGGGTGGATGTGATCGTGCTGCGCACGTTCTCGCACGAGATGATCGAGCGGATGGCGCAACACGCGTCGATTCCCGTAATCAATGCGCTGAGCGATCTGGAACATCCCTGCCAGGCGCTGGCGGATTACCTGACGTTGCAGGAACACCTGGGCGATCTGCGAAGGATTACCTTGGCGTATGTTGGCGATGGCAACAACGTGGCGCACTCGCTGCTGCTGACTTGCGCGTGCCTGGGATCATCGATCCGGATTGCCACGCCGAAGGGGTACTCGTGCAACGCGCAAATCGTTGCCGATGCGAAGAAGATTGCGAAGCAGACTGGCGCGAAATTCGAGTTTCTCACGGAACCTCATGCTGCGGTCGCAGGCGTCGATGCGGTTTACACCGACGCCTGGGCCAGCATGGGGCAGGAGAGCGAGTCGGCTGAGCGGTCTCAGATTTTCCCGCCGTATCAGGTGAATCGCGAACTGATGTCGGAAGCCGCATCCCATGCGGTATTCATGCATTGCCTGCCGGCACACCGCGGCGAAGAAGTCACCGACGAAGTGATGGACGGCGAACACTCCGTCATCTTCGATCAGGCGGAAAACCGCCTGCACGTGCAGAAAGCCATTCTCTATTTATTGCTGGGCGGCGCGGTGCGCCTGCCCGTAAGGAGCGCTCATGCCTGAAAAAGTTGTCCTGGCTTATTCCGGTGGACTGGATACATCCATCATTATTCCGTGGCTGAAAGAAAACTATTCCTATGACGTCATCGCGATGGTCGGCGATGTGGGCCAGGGCGACGACCTCGAAGCGGTCGTCGACAAGGCTTACAAGACCGGCGCCAGCAAGGTGGTCGTCGAAGATCTGCGGGAAGAGTTCTTGACCGGATACGTTTTTCCTGCGCTCAAGGCTGGAGCGGTTTACGAGCACAAATATCTCCTGGGAACTTCACTCGCGCGTCCAGTGCTTGCCAAACATCAGGTGGAAGTGGCGTTGCGCGAGGGCGCGACCGCTGTCGCACACGGATGCACTGGCAAAGGTAACGATCAAGTGCGGTTCGAGCTGACGTATCAGGCGCTGGCACCGGAGTTGAAGATCATCGCGCCGTGGCGCGAATGGACTCTGAAGTCCCGCGAGGACTGCCTCGATTATGCGGAGGCGCATGGCATCCCCGTAACCGCCAGCCGCGAGAAGATTCACAGCCGCGACCGCAATTTGTGGCACCTCAGTCACGAAGGCGGCGAACTGGAAGATGCGGCGAACGCGCCGCTGCAGACGACGTGGCAGATCACCCGATCGCCGCAGGAAGCGCCGGATAAGGAAGAGCAGGTCACGATCGGTTTCGAGAAGGGAGTGCCGGTTTCGGTGAATGGGATGAAGCTCGATCCCGTGTCGCTTGTTGAATTGCTGAATGAGATCGGAGCGCGCAATGCCATTGGACGAGTCGATCTGGTCGAGAACCGGTTCGTCGGAATCAAGTCCCGCGGATGCTATGAGACTCCGGGCGGGACGTTGCTGATCGCGGCGCATCGGGAGCTTGAAGCGCTGTGCCTGGAGCGCGAAGTCGCGCACTTCAAACAGCACATGGGATTGAAGTATGCCGAACTGGTTTACTTCGGACTATGGTTCACGCCGCTGCGCGAGGCGCTGGACGCATTTATTGAGAAGACGCAGGAGAACGTGACGGGATCGACGACCCTGTCGCTCTACAAGGGAAACGTTTCCGTGGTGAGCCGCGAGTCGGAGCACTCGCTCTATCGCACCGATCTTTCATCGTTCACCATGGGGGCGGGCTACGACCAGAAGGATGCGGAAGGATTCATCCGGATTCTCGGGTTACCGTCGCGGTCGCGGGCCCGCACTCGCGTGGAGGTCACGAGATGAAGATGTGGTCGGGCCGGTTCCGGCAGCCGATGGATCCGGAATTCGAGCAGTGGCAGCGGTCATTCGGATTCGACGTCCGCCTGCTGCGCTCTGAACTAGCGGCCAGCGGAGCACATGCCCGCGCATTGAAGAATGCGGGCGTGCTCTCGGCGGATGAACTGATCAGCATTCTGCAGGGGCTGGAGCAGATTGGCGAGCGCGCTGCGGCATCGCCCTCGTTTCTTCAGGATAATGAAGCGGAGGATGTGCATCACTTTGTCGAGAAGCAACTCGCGGCGCTGATCGGGGAGACCGGCTACAAGCTGCATAGCGGACGCAGCCGGAATGAGCAGATCGCCACCGACCTGCGGCTGTATACGCGGGCTGCGATCGATGAACTGCGGCAGCAACTCGGCGAACTCTGCGGCGTGCTTGTCGAGCGGGCTGAGCAGAACGCAAGTGCCGCCATGCCGGCGTACACGCATCTGCAGAAAGCCGAGCCGGTGCTGGTGGCGCATTGGCTGTTGGCCTACGTCGAGATGTTTTTGCGGGATGCGGACCGGCTCGCAGATTGCCGGCAGCGGCTGAATCTCTGCCCGTTAGGATCGGGAGCTGTGGCTGGGGCGACGCTGCCGCTCGATCGGGCGTTCATGGCGGAGAAGCTCGGGTTCAACAGCATCACCGCGAACAGCATCGATGCGACCAGCGATCGAGATTTCGCCATTGAGTTCGTAAACGCGTTGTCTTTGCTCGCATTGCATCTGAGCCGCTGGGCCGAGGAGATGATTCTCTTCTCGTCTCAAGAATACGGTTTGGTGGAATTGCCCGAGGCGTACTCGACCGGCAGCAGCGCCATGCCGCAAAAGAAGAACCCCGACCTGCTGGAACTGGTGCGAGGCAAGAGCGGACGCGTAATCGGGAATGCGACTGCCCTTCTTGTAACCGCGAAGGGTCTGCCGCTCGCCTACAACAAGGACTTGCAGGAGACGCAACAACCGCTGTTTGAAGCAGCCGACACGGTTTTGCAAATGTTGCCGCTCATCACCGGATTCATGAAGTCGGTGGAATTTCATCACGAGCGGATGCAGCAGGCCGCGGATTCGGGATTCACGAATGCGTGGGCGGCAGCGACATATCTGGTCAGAAAAGGGATTCCCAGCCGCATGGCACATGAGCGCATCGGCAAAGCCGTAGCGATGTGCCTGGAACGTGGATGCGAGTTGCGTGACTTGCCACTCGGCGAACTGCGCTCGCTCAGTCCCGCATTTGACCAAGATTTCTATGAATCACTGGAGATCTCTTCGGTGCTTTCGGCCCATGACGTCCCCGGCGGAACGGCGCCTGCGCGGGTTCAGCAGGCGATTGCCGCCGCGAAAAAGAAAATCGAGTCTCTTCGCGAGGAGGTCCATGCGCACGCGTAAAGCCATTTTGCCTGATGCACAGCAGATTCACGATCTGATTGCCGGATATTCCAGTGACGGCACGTTGTTGCCGCGCACGTTACCCGAGATTTGCGAGAACGTCCGCGACTTCGTCGTCCTCGAACAAGAGGACGGGCGAATCATCGGCTGTGGCGCGCTGCATCTCTATGGAACACACCTGGCTGAGATTCGTTCGATCACGGTAGTCCCGTGGGCGCAAGGACGGGGCGGTGGCGGACGCCTGGTCAAGGCTCTGCTTGCGGAGGCCAAGCGGCATCAGGTCGATTGCATTTGCCTGTTTACGCGCAAGCCGGATTTCTTCGCGGGACAAGGGTTTTCGGTGGCACAGCGCGAAGACTTGCCTGACAAAATCTACAAAGATTGTCATGCCTGCCCGCGATATCACTGCTGCGATGAAGTGGCCATGGTGCGGGGCGACCTGCCCAAGTTTGCGATCCTTCCCGAGCCGGCAAATTGGCTGGTGAAGTTGCAAGGATGGGGTCCGGGTGTCGGCGATCCAACGCGGACTAGCTGAGTTCTCGCGCGCCGTCTTCAGCAGTGCACAAGTAGATCTGCGGAGCGATGCCGGTGGCCTTTCGATAGCGTTCCGCAATCTCTTGTGCGAAATGATCGGCGTGTTCCGTGTGCACCAGATTGATGGTGCAGCCTCCGAAGCCGCCGCCCATCATGCGCCCGCCGATGAAGCCACGTAATCCCTGAGCCGAGTCCACCATGACATCGAGTTCGCGGCAGCTGACCTCGTAGAGATCGCGCAGGCTGTTGTGCGAGCCGCGCATCAGTTCGCCTACTCGGGCGAGATCGCCTGCGCTCAGCGCTTCTGCCGCGTCGAGCGTGCGGTGATTCTCGCGGATCACGTGGTTGCACCGCTTGCGGATGGTCGGCGAAAGATCGCTCTCATGGCGCTCGAGTAAATCAAAAGACACATCGCGCAGTGCGCGAACCTTCGGATCCCATCTGGCGAAATAGCGGACGCCTTCTTCGCATTCGGCGCGGCGCTGGTTGTAGGCGCCGGTCGCGAGATCGTGCTTCACCATCGTGTTGCACACGACCATGCTCACGCCCGAGGGAATAGGAGCGAATTCATATTTGAGCGAGCGGCAATCGAGCAGGAATGCGTGGCGGGCCTTGCCCATACAGGAAACGAACTGATCCATGATGCCGACGCGCGCGCCCACAAATTCGTTCTCGGCGCGGCGGCAGAGCTTGGCGACTTCAGGCAGAGATAGATGCGCGTCGTTCAGGCTTAGGAATGCGAGAGCCGACGCGACTTCAACCGACGCTGAGGAACTCAGGCCGGCTCCGATCGGAACTTCTCCATGCACGAGGAGGTTTGCCCCACGGAGCGAAATCCCGTTCTGGTGGAGCACTATCGCGACACCAATGATGTAATCGCACCAGGATCCGGTGCGTTGCTGAGGCAAGTGATCAACATCGAACTCCAGAGGCCCGGGAAATTCCTGCGAATGGATGATTAGTTTTCGATCGGAACGCGCTGCAATCGCAACGTGGGTCGAGAAGCCGATGGCCGCCGGCATCACGAAGCCTTCGTTGTAGTCGGTGTGTTCGCCAATCAGGTTCACGCGGCCAGGGGCGCGGAAGACTCGAGGCTTCTGGCCGAAGAGCTGCTCAAATTTGCGGATAAGTTCGCTGACATTCATGAAGGACTGCCCATCGTACCGCAAAATTCGAACGAGGTTCGGTTTGAATTGGGGACCATCTCGCCACGGATGTCGTCCCTACGGGACTGGTAGATGGTTATATGCAATCCGTCCCGGCACTGACGTGCCGGGCTATCACATGCAGCCGCTAACGCGGCTGCTAAACGAAGAGTTTGGGATCCCACGTCTCGCGACAGCGGCGAGAGATGAGGCACCCACTTCGTTAGATATTCCTAGTGAGAGTCTGGGCAAAGACTACTGTTTGAGTTCGCCGGTTGACTCGAAACGCATTCCGGCGAGATCCCTTCCAGAGGCGAGAATTGCCCGGATTTGTTCGCGGTTGGCATCTGCCTGTTCCAAAACGGCAGTTAGGCACCGAACGGCGTCCTGCAATCGGGTTCCTTCGGGCAGCCGGAATATCCACGGAATGTTGGTTGATGTGAGGGCTCGGTCCGAAGAGATGGCGATCACGGGGACGAAGGACTTCACCGCAATCTGTTCGGCGAGGTGGCTGGACGGACGGTCGAGCGCGATCAGAGCGAGGACGTGGTCCTGGTAGACGGCTTTGACCAGCTCTGTTGAAGCCTTGCCCCACGAGGCTTCAGAAACGATTGGAATGAGTTCAACGTTCTTGCCAAGGTCGGCCATCAGGCGCGTCATCTCTGGCGAATGCACTGCCTCTTCGGCGTGCGGACCGAACACTCCCACGCGCAGCACACTTGATTTCTCGTCTGGTGTTGGTGGGCCGGAATACTGCACACCGCCCTCGCCCACCTGAGCGTACGGCTTCTCCATCGTGATGCGGCGGTACTCAATTTGTCCATTGTGCACACGCCCGAGAAACATCGGGGCGATGTTCTTGCAGTTGGGATCAAAGACCATGTTTCCCGTGACGCCTTTGTAGCTGGTTAGTCCGGTGAGCGCGTCGCGGATGCGGCCTTTGTTCAAGCCGGCTCGGCAAATGGCGTCGAGCAGAATGCGCATTTCGTCGTAGGCCAGCGCAGCAAAGTGATCTGGCTTTTCGTGATATCGCGCTTCATAACGCGAAACAAAGTCGAGCCACTGCGGATCGCTGCGGGAGGGATCGAAAGGAAAGACAGCTTCAAAACTCTCAGCGGCGGGTCCGGCTAACTTGATCAGTTCCTCGCTGATCGTGCGATGACTGCCGAAGACACGCTGCTTCATTCCTAGTTCCTGCATTTGCTGAAGGATCTTTGCTGCGGGAGGGACATCTGTCCAGAGAACGATGGCATCCACACGTGAATCTTCGATTACCTGCAACTGGCGGCGAAAATCGGTGTCGCCGGGCATGAATTTCTGCTCGATCACCACCGGATGCCCTAGACGGCGCGAGGCATCCTTAAACTTCAACACTCCGAACCGTCCATAGCGGTCATTGACGCGCAGAAGCGCGACGCGCTTGATGCCCAACTCGGTGTAGATGTGGCGCGCGAGCGTGTATCCCTGGACGCGGTCGTCCTGGATGTCTGTGTGATACCAAGGGATGATCGTTTCCGGAATTGTGGGGTCGGTCGAGGCGCTGTTAACGATGGGGGTCTCGGCTTTAAGCATCAGCCGAAGCGCGATGTGCGTCGACTCGGAACTGATCGATCCGAAGATGGCCCAGACTTTGTCGTCGTAGATCATGCGAACGGCTTCGTTTGAAGGCGAACCCCAGATTTCGGAGTCTTTCGATACACCCCCGGTCGACGGAAGGTTGGTTTGCCAGTTGTTGTAATCGTTGTGGGTGATGAGGCGGAAGGGCTTTCCCCCGTAGCCACCGGCGGCGTTGGCCTCGTCTATGGCCATGCTCGCGCCGTTCAGCATGTGCGCGCCGAGTTCCTGGTCAGGATGGTAGCCGAGTGGCCCGAGGAACCCGATGCGAATCTCGCTGAGATCTTTGAGATCGGGATCCGGGACTTCGCGAGCCGCTCCGTTATATTCGATGAGGTCCTGATAGTACTCGTAATAAGGAGTGGTGAACTTCGAGAACGGACGCAGGTCTTCGGGCGCGGCTGTGTAAGGCTTGAGCGACCGAGGAGCGGGAGGGCCAGGCGGGTTCTTGCCGCAGGCGCAGGTAAACGGCGTCTGGGCGGCGGCAGCACACACAAGCAGCGCAGAACATAGGACTGCGGCAAGGCGCATGGTCTTACTCCGTATGCGATTCGCGGCGGAACATGGCAATCGCTTCAATTTCGACCAGCAAGTCCGGACGGCACAGAATCGCCTGAATGCCCGTAGACGCCGGCAGTGGATCCAGTGCCTGTTGCTTGTAGAAGGTGGTTCGCTCGTCATTGAACGCCTCATAGTCGCGCTCGATGTCGCGGAGATAGCACGTGGTGCGCACAATGTCATGCCAGGTCGCGCCTTCGGAGGCCAGGAGCTTCGTAATGTTGTCGAAGGTGCGCCGCACTTGTGCGCGCAAATCGCCGACGTGCACCGTGCATCCCACGTCATCGATGCTGGCTGTCCCTGAGATCAGCAGAATGGTGATTCCGTTCAGATCAATGCGCATGCCGCGCGAGAAGGCGCTTCCGTAGTCGTAAGCTTCGTTTAGCGCTTCGTGATTGGTGATCGCCCGCTTGACGACAGGTGCGGTGGCGATTTCTGCAAACAGCTCCTTAACATCCATAATGATTGCTCCCTATTTTTTGCCGCGGGTTCTTCCCGCGCTAAAAAGCTTTGCTACTGCGATTGAATCTTTCTGGCGAATGCCGTGGCTCAAGCCGTGGCCAGTCGCGACCCAAATGTCGTCTCCCTGAAAGTCGACGCCGAGAATGTAGTTGTGTGCCGGTGCAGTTTGGACTGGGACATCCTTCTCATTTCCGGCAGCATCACGCACGAGCATCTCTGGTTTATGCGTGTCGAGCGCGGGACGGTAAACCGCCCAGTTGACGCCGTCGTAGTACGCAAGACCTTTGTCAGTCGAGAACCAGGCGCGGTTGGCGTCGACGCCTTTGATCTGATTTAGAAAGTTGCTGGGCAGGCCGCTGTCTTTGGTAAGGAAGTTGTGCCAGTAGCGGCCGTCATAGCGGCTGGCACCGAAGTACGTTGCGACCCAAAGGATCTTGTCGACATAGCTGACCGACGTTGTGATCTCGTGGATGAGGCCCTGATCCTTCATCAAGACCATTTCGGTTTCGCCGTCGGGATCGTTGTAGTCCTTCCAGCGTTCGGTCTGCTGGTCGTATTCAAGAACCCCGCCGCCCCACACGGCGTAATAGACTTTGTCGGAGGCGGGGGAGACAGCGTAGGTCCAGATTTCGAACATGGGCGTGTTGGTGGCATTGAAAAGTGCCCACTGCCCGGTACGTGTGTCGAACCGGCTTGCGCCGGCCGCGGTGGCGGTCCAGACGTAATCGCCTTGCACGCCGACGCCATAGACGATGTCGTTGCTCAGGCCGGAGTTCAACTGCGTGAAGGTATCGATGCGGCCGGCGGAGATGCGACTCAATCCGCCCATGGTTCCAACCCAGAGATCGCCGGTGCGCTTGTCGAGCGCGAGTGACAGCACGGCTTGATGCGCAAGACTTTGCTGCGGGTTCTGGCGATCGGGTCGGAAAACCTTCCACGCACCGTTTTCGTAAAGGCCGAGGCCGTTCTCGGTGCCCGCCCAGACGCGATTGCCGTCGACGAGCACAGAGAAGACGTGATTGTCGGGAAGGCCGCTGGCGGTGGTGAAATTTTGCCAGCGGAACAGAGGGAGATCCTGGGCAGGAGCGATAGACGCGGTCGCGAAAATGAGAGACAAGAGGACAAGAGCGGCTCCAGATATCCAGCCCGCCTTGAAAGGGCACGGCTTCCAGCCGTGCCGCGAATCAGCAGGCAAACGACCCGGCTTTAGCCGCTGAGGGCGATGCACCTCAGGGCCTAAAGGCCAATTCATTTGCAATGTCTCAGCGGCGCGTCTAAAGACGCGCCCTTTCAAGGCGAGTTCACAAAATATTCGTATCGCATTCATAACGTTTTCAGATACTCGATCAAATCGTTCAATTCATCTTTGGTCAGGTCGTTGCTGACGCCGTGCGTGTCCTTCGGATTGAACACGGTCCAGATTTCTTCGAGCGATCGCGCCGATCCATCGTGCAGATACGGCGCGGAATAGGCGACGTTCGGGAGTTGCGGGACATCAACGATCGGCGAACGGTCGGTGAGCTTCCCGGAACCAACGTTTACCTGCTTCTGATTCGTGAACTTCGGTCCGCTGTGACAGTAGCTGCACTGATTCGTTTCGGCGATGGGGATACCATTCTTGGTTTTCGTGCGTTCGAAAATTGCTCTCCCTCGTTCCTGTGACGGCGTGAGTTCTCCGTTGGGCAACCGATAGCGATTGGGGCGATAGGGCAGCGAGTAGACGAACGTGACCAGGTCGGTCAGTTGCTGCGGATTGAAACTCTGGGAACGGTAGAAAAACTTTTCCGTGCGCGGTCCGCATTCGGTGGGCATGTCGGGATTGCCGCCATTCCACTTGAACGGCTCCGTTCCCGCGAGATTTTCGAGCGAGCGGTTGTCGACGATGTCCTTGCCGAAACCGTCGGGCTCAAGATCCCATTGCAGGCCGTCGATGGTGGCATCGAGATGGCAGTTCGAGCAGCCAAATCCGCCCTGGAAGGCGAACTCGGCCGTATAAAAGAGGCGCTCGCCGCGGCGGATCGCGTTGACGTCTTTCGGGCCACCCAGGTCAATGGTTGAGGAGACTTTATTTGTAATTGTGTCGATGATCGTGATGTTGTCATCCAGGCGATTGGCAACATAGAGGCGCTTTCCATCGGGGGAGAGCGCGACGCCGCGCGGATTGTGGCCGACCGGAATTCGTGCGACGACGTAATCGGCAGAAGCTGAGAGATCATTGGCGAATGATTGGTGCCGGGCGCGGACCGTTCTCAACAGGCGCGGCACGTCGATCACGGTAACGCTCTGTGATCCGGCGGTGGTCAGGAAAATTTTCGACTTGTCCGGCGTGATGGCGACGCCCCAAGGCAGAGCGTAGTAGCGATCGAGTTCGTCGATGGGAATCTGCCTGGTTCCGCCGATGTCGTCACCGAACAATGTGAGCGAGTCGCCGAAAACCCATCCGTGCTCGACGTGCGCCAGAGGAATCAGATTCTTGGGACGAAGCTGGGCGGCGATGCCGAGCTTGCCGTCCGCAGAAACCGCAACATGAAATACGCCAGCAGCGTTAGGGAGTTGCTTACGATCGATAACGCGCTGAGAGTCCGTATCGATGACGGTAATCTCTGAGTTCGGCTGTGCGCGGAAAGCGCCCGGGTTGGGATAGATGTGCGTGCAGTAGAGCAGTTTGCCATCTGAAGATGACGTGAGATAACTGGCGCCGCGTCCAGCGAGTAAGCGCTTGCTTTCCTTGCCAGTTCTGAGATCGATCACGGAAATATCGTTGCTCAGCCGATTCGCTACGTAGAGAGTGGAACCGATGCGATCGAGCGCAAGTCCGGTTGGCTCGAATCCGGTGGGCAGCGATTGAATCACCTGACGCGTGCTCGCGTCGATAACGGAAACTGTGTCCGACCACGAATTGGTCACGTAAATTCGGCCGCCATCATGGGAAAGAGCGATGCCGCGAGGAGAGCGGCCGATCGTGGTCGTGCTCAGGAGCTTTCCTGATTGAGCATCGACGACGCGGAGTTCGTCGCTGTCCTGGCAGACGACGTACAGAAGGCGGCCGTCAGGAGAGAGTGCGAGTTCCAGTGGAGATAGATAGCGCTCTCCAGGCGAGGATTGCGGTGGCGCAGATTTTGCGGCGATCGCGAGCAGGGCGACAGCGAAGATGCTGAGAATCCTCAGCATTCTATGAAAACCCGCGTCGGGTGTCCGTTGCGACATCTACGGTTCCTCCACCGTGAGCACGCGGTCGGCGGCGATGTTTTCGAGAATCTGATCCTGACCGCTCGGCCAGTGAATCGTGAGCTTGTCCGCTTTCGTGGCTTGGCCAAGGCCGAAATGAACGCGGCCGTCATCCTGCGACAGGTAACCGGAGCCGGCGATGCGCTCGGCGATCTGCTTCCGGCCTCCGGCGAGGAGTTCAAGATGCGCGCCGATGCCGTCGCGGTTCGAGCGCTTCCCTTTCAGCTTCACCGTGAGCCAGTGATTTGAATTTTGCGTGACGTTGTGCAGGAGCGTTGCCGGCGCTCCGAGGTTCACTACAAACGCGTCGATCTTGCCACCATTGTCATAGTCGGCGAAGCAGGCGCCACGCGAAACGGTTTTGACATCGAGCACAGGCCCCGCTTCGCGGGAGACATCCGCGAACTTGCCGTTCCCTAGATTCCGAAAGAGCGACTGTTCTTGCGG
>Ga0335077_10010475_pt1 | contig 11540 bp, 8 predicted proteins | sample Lox_Sample_31_FD_207151 | JGI IMG/M metagenome (GOLD analysis project Ga0335077, IMG submission 207151) | Soil microbial communities from Loxahatchee National Wildlife Refuge, Florida, United States - Lox_Sample_3.1 | ecosystem: Environmental > Terrestrial > Soil > Wetlands | place: USA: Florida...
CCCGGGCAAGTGCTTCCGCAGCGACGCGCTCGATGCCACCCACAGCCCGGTCTTCCACCAGATCGAGGGCCTGGCCGTGGACGAGGGGCTGACCATGGCCGACCTGCGCGGCGCGATCAACGCGTTCGTGGAGGTGATGTTCGGCGAGGGGCTGCGGACCCGGCTGCGCCCGGACTTCTTCCCGTTCACCGAGCCATCGGCGGACGTGTCCATGGAGTGCCACGTCTGCCGCGGCGAGTCCACCCGGCCGGGCGGGCCGCCGTGCCGGGTGTGCCGTTCGCGTTCGGCCTTGGCATCGAGCGGAGCCTGCTGATCCGGCACGGGCTGACCGACATCAGGGACACGCTGGAGGGCGACGTGCGGTTCAGCCGGGCCTTCGGGATGGAGGTCTGATGCGCGTTCCACTGTCCTGGCTGGCGGAGTACGCGGCGATCGGGGAGCCGCTGCCGGAGCCCGGCGACGTGGCCCGGCGGCTGACCGCCGCGGGCCTGGAGGTCGAGACGTTCGAGCGGGTGGGGCATGACATCAGGGGCGTAGTCGTCGCCGAGGTCACCCAGATCGAGGAGCTGACCGGGTTCCGCAAGCCGATCCGGTACTGCCAGGTGTCCACCGGCACCGGCGAGCCGCGCAACGTGATCTGCGGCGCGGTCAACTTCGCCGTGGGCGACCGGGTGCCGTTCGCGCCGCCCGGCGCGGTGCTGCCCGGCGGTTTCGAGATCGGCGCGAAGAAGGCCTACGGCCACCTGTCCGAGGGGATGATCTGCTCGGCCGCGGAGCTGGCCATCGGGGAGGATCATTCCGGCATCCTGGTGCTGGCGCCCGACGCGCCGCTCGGCGCCGACTTCGTGGCCTACGCCGGGCTGGCCGATCACGTCTTCGACATCGCGGTGACGCCGGACCGTGGCTACGCCCTGTCCATCCGCGGGGTGGCGCGCGAGCTCGCCACCGCCTACGGCGTGGCCTACACCGACCCGGCCGGCACCGGCCTGCCGGGGGACGTGGCGAAGGTGTCGCCCGAGGTCTACCCGGCCAGCATCGAGGACCCCACCGCGTGCGACCGGTTCGTGCTCCGCGAGGTCCGCGGCTTCGAGCCGGCCGCGCCCACCCCGTTGTGGATGCGGGTGCGGCTGGCGCGGTGCGGGATGCGGGGCGTGTCCCTGGCGGTGGACATCACCAACTACCTGATGCTGGAGCTGGGCCAGCCGCTGCACGCGTTCGACCGGACCAGGCTGACCGGGCCGATCGTGGTCCGCCGCGCCCGGCCCGGTGAGCGGCTGGAGACGCTCGACCACGTGGTCCGCGAGCTGGACCCCGACGACATCCTCATCACCGACTCCTCCGGGCCGATCTCGATGGCCGGCACCATGGGCGGCGTGGCCACCGAGATCTCCGAGACCTCACGCGACCTGGTCATCGAGGCGGCCCACTTCTCGGCGGCCGGGACCGCCCGGATGAGCCGGCGGCACCGGCTGTTCAGCGAGGCGTCGTACCGGTTCGAGCGGGGGGTCGACCGGGAGCTGCCGCTGCGGGCGTCGGCCAAGGCGGTCTCGCTGCTGGCCACGCTCGGCCGGGCCAGCGTGGTGCCGGGCTGCACGCACGCCAGCGTCGAGGTGCCCGCCGTCGCGATCACCATGGCGGATGACTACCCCGACCGGGTGGCCGGGCAGCCTTACGGCCACGACACGGTGGTCCGGCGGCTGCGGGACGTGGGGTGCGAGGTGACGGATTCCGGTGCGGGGACGCTCACGGTGACCCCGCCGTCCTGGCGGCCGGACCTGGTCCACCCCAGCGACCTGGCCGAGGAGGTCATCCGGCTGGAGGGGTACGAGAACATCCCGGCCCGGATGCCGCGGGCCCCCGCCGGGCACGGGCTGACCGCCCAGCAGCGGATCCGCCGGCTGGTCGGCCGGTCGCTGGCCGAGGCGGGGTACGTCGAGGTGCTGAGCCAGCCGTTCGCCTCCGCCGCGGATTTCGACCGGCTGCAGCTGCCCGCTGGTGACGCGCGGCGGACGGCGGTCACGCTGGCCAACCCGCTCAGCGAGGATGAGCCCCTGCTGCGCACCACGCTGCTGCCGGGCCTGCTGCGGGTGCTCGCCCGCAACGTGGGCCGCGGGTTCGCCGACGTCTCGCTGTACGAGACGGGGACGGTGTTCCGCCCGCGCCCCGGCTCGCCGGGGACCGCCCCGATCCTGCCGGTCGACCGGGGGCCGACCGCCGCGGAACAGGCGTCGCTGGAGGCGGGCCTGCCCGACCAGCCGGTGCGGCTGGGCGTGGTGCTGGCCGGCCACCGCGAGCTGGCCGGCTGGTGGGGCGGCGGCCGGCCCGCTGGCTGGCAGGACGCGATCGAGGCTGTCCGCGAGGTGCTGCGGCTGACCCGGGTGCCGTTCCGGGTGGTGGCCGACCAGCACGCGCCCTGGCACCCCGGCCGCTGTGCGGCCATCTTCATCACCGACGAGCAGGGGGCCGAGCGGCTCGCCGGGCACGCCGGGGAGCTGCATCCCCGGGTGGTGGAGGCCTTCCGGCTGCCCGGCCGGGCGTGCGCGGCCGAGATCGACCTGTCCGTGGTCGAGACCGCGGCGGCCGCGCTCGGCCCGGTGGAGGCGCCGGTCATCTCGCCGTACCCGGTGGCCACCCAGGACGTGGCGCTGGTGGTGCCCGCGTCGGTGCCCGCCGCCGAGGTGGAAGAGGCGCTGTCGGCCGGCGCGGACGGCGGCAGCCTGCTCGAGGAGGTCAGGTTGTTCGACGTCTACACCGGCGAGCAGGTGGGGGAGGGCAACAAGTCGCTCGCGTACACGCTGCGGTTCCGGGCCCCGGACCGGACGCTGACCGACGAGGAGGTCGCCGTCGCCAGGGATGCGGCGGTGGCCGAGGCGGGCCGGCGGGTCGGCGCCGTCCTGCGCGGCACTTCCTGAGCCCTTGACACGATCCGCCGCACGGGCACATCCGCCCGGCCGGCCTCGCCGACGACGTGGCCTGGGCCCGCGCCGCGTCCGGGCGCGCGCACCCCGGCTGCCCCTCGCCGGGTAGCGCCACCGCGTGGGCGGCGCCGCACCGCCCACCGCTACCGCGCCTCGCCCCAGTCGCGTTAACGTTCGACAGGCGCACCGTTGGCCCTCATGCACAATGCGTTATCGCCTGCCACGGAGGAAACCGCCATCAGCCATGAAGCCAGCATGCCGTGGGCAGATCCAGGAGGACCGTCAGATCCCCCCGCGGGTGCCGCCCAGGCCACGTTCGGCCAGGTCTTCGCGGTGGGGGAGTTCCGCTCGCTGTGGCTCGCGCAGGTCCTGTCGGTGGCCGGCGATCAGCTTGCCCGGGTCGCGCTGACGCTGCTGGTCTTCGACCGGACGGGGTCGTCCCTGCTGGCGGCGGTCACCTTCGCGGCGAGCGTGGTGCCCACGTTCGTGGGCGGGATCGCCCTTTCGGGCCTGGCCGACCGGTGGCCCCGCCGGCAAGTGATGATCGTCTGCGATCTGGGCCGGGCGCTGCTCGTCGCCATCATGGCGCTGGCGCAGGTGCCGATAGCCGGGCTGGTCGGCCTGCTTATCCTGGTCACCTTGATCAGCGCGCCGTTCACCTCGGCCCGGGCGGCGCTTTACCCGGACATCCTGGCCGGTGACCGGTACGTGGTGGGCACCGCCATCACGCTCACCACCCTGCAGTTCGCCCAGGCGCTGGGCTTCGTGGCCGGCGGGGCGGTGGTCGGCCTCTTCGGGGTACGCACCTCGCTGCTGGTGGACGCGGGGACCTTCATCCTCTCGGCGCTGATCATCCGGATCTGGGTCCGGGCGCGCCCGGCAGCCCAGGCGGTATCACACCCTGAACCCCAGGGCCGCCGGGGCTCGCTCACGGCCATCAGGCTGACGCTCACCGACCCAGCCCTGCGAACGCCGATGCTGTTCGGCTGGCTGGCCGCCTTCTACAACATGCCGGAGGGTGTCTCGGCGCCGCTGGCCGCCAGCCTGGGCGGCGGAGCGGTCGCGGTGGGGCTGATCCTGGCCGCCCCGGCCCTCGGGGCCTCGATGGGAGCCATCGCCTTCAGCCGCCTGGTCACCCCGGCCCGCCGGGTGCGCTGGATAGGCCCGCTGGCGGTGACCGCCTGCGGGATCCTCATCATCTTCCTGCTGCACCCTCCGCTGCCGGCCACGCTGGCCGTCCTCGGGCTGAGCGGGATATTCGACTGCTATCAGGTCGCCGCGAACGCGTCATTCGTCCGCGCGACGCCCAGGCAGTACCGCAGCAGCGTGTTCGGCGTGGCTCAGGCCGGCATGAGCCTTGGCCAGGGCGCCGCGATCATCGCGGCGGGCGCTGCCGCGCAAGTTCACTCGCCATCCGATGTCATTGCCGCGAGTGGTGCGATCGGTGCCCTCTGCGGGATGGTGATCATCGCCAGCCGCAGACGGGACCGATAGTGGGCCGGCCAGCAGTGGTAACCGGCCCTCACGGGGTCTCCCGTACCGGGGTGCGGGTGTCACGTAGCAGATCCGTGGCGGGGTCAGCCCGCTAAGTGCCGCGCATCGCAGCGCTCCTTCGTCCTGGCAGGTCCGGCGGATGGGGGTTGGGCGGGGTCTAGCCCCATGAGCTGCCGCGCACGGTGGCGCTCCTTCCTGCGGGCGGGTTCAGGGTTCAGGGGTGGGGTCTAGCCCCATGAGCTGCCGCGCATCGTGGCGCTCCTTCCTGCTGGCCTGCTGGCGGGTTCCCGGGTCAGGGGGTGGAGGTTCATCCCCATGAGCTGCCGCGCATCGTGGCGCTCCTTCCTGCTGGCGGGTTCAGGGTTGAGGGGTTGGGGGTGGAGGTTAGCCCCATGAGCTGCCACGCACGGTGCTCCTCCTTCCTGCCGGTGCCGGTTCCGCGATACGCCGGCTGGTTGTATACGACAGATCTCAGGCTGACATGCATAGCGGGGCAAAGTGTCTGTAATGTCGTCTAAGCCTGACTCATCTTGAGTTTTGCCAGGACCGCGTGACGTGGGACCCTCGTTTCCGGGGGCGGCGACATGCAACGCCAGCCTCCTGACGGGGGTTGACAGGGGGCGTATAGACTCTGTGACAATGCGGGGCAACGTTCTTACTCTTAGCTACTTACTGTGAGCATTCCACGGTCCCTGAGGTCCGAGGAGGAGGGGTTGATGCGGCCCGGCCCTAGCGAAGGCGTGCGCGGTCGCGTCATGGCCGTGCGGGCCTGGCCGGTCTGGGGGCTTTCGCCCTGGCTGAGGATCTACATCATTGCGGTCTTGCTCGCCGATCTGCTCGCGGTGGGCCTTGCCGCCCGGGTGGGGCTGGGCACCGGCCACCATCTTGCCCTGCTGGCGGTCCTCGTCGCGTGTGACGCCGCCACGATAGAGGTCTACCGGCGGGCGGGCGAGAACGCCGGGGTTATCAAGGAGGTTTACGGGGTCTGGGAACTCCCGGTTGCGATCCTGCTCCCTCCCATCTACGCGCTGACGGTGCCGATCATGAGGCATGCACTGGCCCAGTGGCGCGTCCGGCAGTTCCCGGTGCACCGGCGCGCGTTCAGCGCCGCGGTGATCGGGCTGTCCTATGGAGCCGCCTCGCTGACCTTCCACGCGGTCACCGGCAGCCCGCTGGTGTCCACCGTCACGCCCGGGGCCCATACTTCTGCCTGGATCCTCGCGGTCGCACTGGCGGGGATAGTGCAGTGGGTCATCAACACCGGGATGCTGCTCCCGGCCTGGAAGGCCTCTGACCCGGCCGCCCGCCTTCGTGATCTCGCCCTGGCCAGCGAGGCGGTGCGGAACGACGTGGCCGAGGTGTGCGTGGCGGTCCTGGTGACCTTCGCCATCGCCATCAACCCGCTGGCCATCGTGTTCGCCCTCCCCTTCGCCATGCTGCTGCAGCGGTCTTTGCGTCATGCTCAGCTGGTGAACGCTTCCCGGATCGACTCCAAGACCGGGCTGCTCAACGCGGGCACCTGGGAGCGGGAGGCGGCGGTGGAGGTCGCGCGGGCCGTGCGGACCCGCACCCCGCTGGCGCTTGCGCTGGTGGACATTGATCATTTCAAGGGAGTCAATGATACTTTCGGCCATCTGACCGGGGACCGGGCGCTGAAGGCCATCGCCCGGACCTTCCGGATCTTCCTGCGCGAGTACGACCTGATCGGCCGGTTTGGCGGCGAGGAGTTCGCGCTCCTCCTCCCGCACACGAGCGCGCTGGATGCCTACGGCATCGCGGAACGGATCCGCGAGCACATCGCGGTCGGGCCCCTGGACGTGGGCGACCGCCCGGACGGGGAGCACGTCCGGGTGACGGTGTCGATAGGTGTGGCCGCGCTTGGCGCGCCCTGGGACACCCGCATGGGGAGTCAGATCACCGACCTCCTGGCGGCAGCGGACCGTGCGCTCTACCGGGCGAAGCGGGCCGGACGCGACCAGGTATGCGTGGTCACTGACAATACCGTGGTCAATTCGCCGGAACAGGTCGGCAGGCTCGGGGCGGCCTGATCCGGGGGTCCCGGCGCTCCGGTCAGGACGATGGAGTAGCGGTGGCCGACAGCTTCAGGACCGCGAGGATCTGGGCAGCGCCCTTCTGGCAGGTGGATGCGTGCCCCGTGGCCAGCACCTCGGGGGTGGCGAATCCCCGGCACACCCATCCCCGTATCGTCACCGGTGCGCCGCCCCCGTTGCCTGGCACCTTGCCGGAGGCGAGCGCCCGGGCGTAAGCGCGTTCCACCGCCAGCGCGGCCTGGCACGGCACCGGGCCGTGCTCGATCTCGATCTCCACCGGCACCCCGGCGGACGTGCGGGTGGTGCCACAGCCGGTCAGCGGCGTGCTGGCCACGGCGGGCGCGGCGGCGTCCTGCGTCCCGGCCGCGGCCGGCCTGCCGCCGGTGACGGCACCGCAGCCGGCCAGCATGCCAACGGCCAGCACCGCGAGGACCGGGGCGACGGCGGGCCGCGGGCGGCGACGTGGCATGGGGACTCCCTTCTGCGTCCCTCATCATGCCGTGTGCCGCGCGCCCATGCATGGCGACCCGTGACGCGGACGCGCCCCCGAGGGCGTCCGCGGCCTGGTCACCGTGGCCCGCGCCCTGCCCGTGCACCCGGTCGTCCTGGGCGGCCGGGGTGCCTGCCGTGCCCTGGGTAAGCCCGCCGCGCCCGGTCGCGGGTGTGGTCTTTGCCGTGACTTCCCGGACTGAAACCTGTTTGCATAATTAATCACTACTATGCATACTTATGCCAAGTCGGGAGGTGGCTGCGCCCGGCAGCGAGGCCTGAGGGGAGGGGCGCGTGGGAGTCCGGGTCGCGGTCGCGGGCGCCAGCGGGTACGCCGGCGGTGAGCTGCTGCGCCTGATTTCGGGTCACCCCCACCTGGAGCTCGGCCCGCTGAGCGCGGGCACGAGCGCGGGCATGCCGGTGACCGCCGTCCATCCCCACCTGCCCGCCCTCGCCGGGCGTGTCTTCGACCCGGCCGACCCCGCGCTGCTGGCCGCGGCCGACCTGGTCTTCCTGGCCCTGCCGCATGAGGAGTCGGCGGCCCTCGTGGCGGCGCTGCCCAGCCATGTCGCGGCCGTCGACCTCAGCGCCAGCTTCCGCCTGGCCGACCCGCGGGCATGGGCTGCCTACTACCGGACCGGCCACGCGGGGTGCTGGGCCTATGGCCTGCCGGAGCTGCCCGGCGCCAGGGGCCGGATCAGCGCCGCCCGCCGGGTCGCGTCACCGGGCTGCTATGCCACGGCGGCGATCCTCGCGCTCGCCCCGCTGCTCGCGGCCGGCCTGGCCGAGCCGCAGGACATCGTGATCGTCGCGGCCTCGGGCACCTCCGGCGCCGGGCGCTCGCCCTCGGCGGCGCTGCTCGCGACCGAGGTGATGGGCGCGGTCTCGGCCTACCAGGTGGGCGGGCCACACCGGCACACACCCGAGATCGAGCAGGCCCTGGCCGGGGCGGCCGCCCGGCCATCGGTCTCGTTCACGCCGATGCTGGCCCCGATGCCGCGTGGCATCCTCGCGACCTGCACCGCCCGGCTGGCCGGCGCCGTGCCCGCCACGCCCGCCGTGCGGGCGGCGCTGGCCGACGCCTACGCCGGTGAGCCGTTCGTCCACGTGCTCCCCGAGGGGAGCTGGCCGACCACGGCCGCGACCGCCGGCTCCAACGCCGTGCACCTGCAGGCCGCCGCCGACGCCCACGCCGGGCGCGCCGTGGTCGTCGCCGCGCTGGACAACCTGGGCAAGGGCGCGGCCGGCCAGGCCGTGCAGGCGGCCAATCTCATGCTCGGCCTGCCGGAGACGGCGGGCCTGACCGCGCAGGGAGTCGCACCGTGACAGCGCTGGCCGGCGGCCTGATGCCGCTGCCCGGCGGGGCCGGGCCCGCACGCCCGCCGCGGCCAGGTGAGGCGCTGGCCGGCGCGCCGCCCGCGCGGCGCACCGCGAGGGGGGCCATGACATGAGCGTCACCGCGCCGCTGGGGTTCCGCGCCGCTGGCGTGGCGGCCGGGCTCAAGCCGTCCGGCGCCCGCGATGTCGCGGTGGTCGTCAACGACGGGCCGTCCCGCGCCGCCGCGGCCGTTTTCACCGCCAACCGGGTGAAGGCCGCGCCGGTGCTGTGGACGCAGCAGGTCGTGCGCGGCGGCCGGGTGCGGGCGGTCCTGCTCAACTCGGGCGGCGCGAACGCCTGCACCGGCCCGCTCGGTTTCACCGACACCCACACCAGCGCCGAACGGCTCGCGGCCGCGCTGGGCGAGTCCGCGGGCGAGATGGCCGTCTGCTCCACCGGGCTGATCGGCGAGCGCCTGCCGATGGACCGCCTGCTGGCCGGGGCCGACGCGGCGGTGGCCGGGGCCTCGCGGGCCGGCGGGCTGGCCGCCGCCGACGCCATCAGGACCACCGACACCGTTGCCAAGATCGCCTTCCAGCGCGCCGACGGCTACACGGTCGGGGGGATGGCCAAGGGCGCGGGCATGCTCGCGCCCGCGCTGGCCACCATGCTCTGCGTCCTCACCACCGACGCCGACCTGGGCCCGGCCGCCCTTGACACGGCCCTGCGTGCCGCGTCACGGGTCACGTTCGACCGGCTCGACACCGACGGCTGCATGTCCACCAACGACACCGTGCTGCTGCTCGCCAGCGGCGTGGCCGGCGCCCGCCCGGCCACCGGCGACTTCACCCGCGTCCTGACGGAGGTCTGCACCGACCTCGCCCGCCAGCTGCAGGCGGACGCCGAAGGGGCGAGCAAGGCGATCGCGATCGAGGTGGTGGGGGCCGCCAGCGAGGATGACGCCCTGGCCGCCGGCCGGGCCGTGGCCCGGTCCGCCCTGGTCAAGTGCGCCATCGCCGGCCAGGACCCGAACTGGGGACGGATCCTGTCCGCGGTGGGAACCACCAGCGCCGAATTCGAGCCGGAGCGGCTCAGCGTGGCGATCAACGGGGTCTGGGTCTGCCGCAACGGCTGCGCCGGGGACGACAGGTCCAAGGTGGACCTGTCGCCGCGGGACGTGACGGTCACCATCGACCTGTCGGCCGGGCCGCACGCCGCCACCATCCGCACCACCGACCTGACCGCCGCCTACGTCCACGAGAACTCGGCCTATTCGACATGACTGAGCACCGCCACGACCGGCCGCCAGCCGGGGCCGCCGGGGCCGACGCGGCCGACGCGGCCGACGGGGCCGCCGGAGCCCTGGCCAAGGCGGCCACGCTGATCGAGGCCCTGCCCTGGCTGGACCGCTTCCACGGCCAGACCGCCGTCATCAAATACGGCGGCCACGCGATGACCGACGCGGCCCTGCGGGCCGCCTTCGCCCAGGACGTCGTGTTCCTGCGCTACGCCGGGCTGCGCCCGGTGGTGGTGCACGGCGGCGGGCCGCAGATCTCCGCGCACCTGGAACGCCTCGGCGTCGCCAGCACGTTCACCGCCGGGCTGCGGGTGACCACGCCGGAGATGATGGACGTGGTCAGGATGGTGCTCACCGGCCAGGTCAACCGGGACGTGGTCGGGCTGATCAACCGGCACGGCCCGTTCGCGGTGGGCATGTCGGGGGAGGACGCCCATCTGTTCACCGCCAGCCGCCGGGGGGCGGTGGTGGACGGCGAGACCGTCGACATCGGGCTGGTCGGCGACATCGACGCCGTCAACCCGGCGGCCCTGCAGGTCCTGCTGGCCGACGGCCGGGTGCCGGTCGTCTCGAGCGTGGCCCGCGGTGCGGGCGGTGAGATCTACAACGTCAACGCCGACACCGCCGCCGCGGCTCTGGCGGTCGCCCTGGGCGCCGCCAAGCTGGTGGTCCTCACCGACGTGGAGGGCCTGTACACCGGCTGGCCCGCGGGCGCCCCGGCACCGGCCGCCGGGCTGGGCCCCGTGATCAGCCAGCTCACCGCGACCGAGCTGGAGCGGCTGCTGCCCAGCCTGAGCACCGGCATGATCCCCAAGATGGAAGCCTGCCTGCGGGCGGTGCGCGGCGGCGTGCCGCAGGCACACGTGCTGGACGGCCGCCTGCCGCACTCGCTGCTGCTGGAGATCTTCACCGACTCGGGCATCGGCACCATGGTCGTCCCGGACGGGGTGGGCTGATGAACGCCGCGAGGGAGGCAGACAAGTGAGCGCCACGCAGCGGCTGCAGGCGCGGTTCGAGGCGGCGCTCATGGGCACCTACGGGGTGCCGCCGCTGGCGCTGGTGCGCGGCGAAGGATGCCGGGTCTGGGATGCCGACGGCCGGGAGTACACCGACCTCATCGCCGGCATCGCGGTCAGCTCGCTCGGCCATGCCCACCCGGCGGTCACCGGGGCGGTGACCCGCCAGGTACACGCCATCGCCCATACCTCCAACCTGTTCCTGCATGAGGGCGAGGTCGCCCTCGCCGAACGCCTCCTCGCCCTGCTGGCCGCCGACGGCCGGGTGTTCTTCACCAACTCGGGCACCGAGGCCAACGAGGCGGCGCTCAAGCTGGTCCGCCGCCATCAGGGCCCGTCCCGCCCGGTCATCGTCGCCGCCGACGGCGGCTTCCACGGCCGCACCATGGGCTCGCTCGCGCTGACCGGCAAGGAGGCGATACGCCAGCCGTTCGGCCCGTTCGGGGTCGACGTCCGCTTCGTCCCCTACGGTGACGCGGCCGCGCTGGCCCGGGCCGTCGGCCCCGACTGCGCCGCCGTGTTCGTCGAGCCGTGCCAGGGGGAGGCGGGAGTGGTGCCGGCGCCCGCCGGGTACCTGGGCGCCGCCCGGCAGGCGTGCGACGCGGCCGGCGCGCTGCTGGTGATCGACGAGATCCAGAGCGGGATCGGCCGCACCGGCGCCTGGTTCGCCCACCAGGCGGACGGGGTGACGCCGGACGTGCTCACCCTGGCCAAGGGGCTGGGCGGCGGGCTCCCGATCGGCGCCTGCATCGGGCTCGGCGCGGCCGGCCGGGCGCTGCGCAAGGGCGACCACGGCAGCACGTTCGGCGGCAACCCGGTGGCGTGCGCCGCCGCGCTCGCCGTGCTCACCACGATCGAGTCCGACGGCCTGCTCGCCCAGGCGGCGGCGGTCGGCGGCCAGCTCGCGGCCGGCCTCGCCGGGCCGGCGCACCCGCTGCTTCGCGGGGTGAGGGGGCGG
>Ga0335077_10010477_pt1 | contig 11540 bp, 8 predicted proteins | sample Lox_Sample_31_FD_207151 | JGI IMG/M metagenome (GOLD analysis project Ga0335077, IMG submission 207151) | Soil microbial communities from Loxahatchee National Wildlife Refuge, Florida, United States - Lox_Sample_3.1 | ecosystem: Environmental > Terrestrial > Soil > Wetlands | place: USA: Florida...
AGGCCTTTCAGCGTGCCTGCAACGAGAAGGACGAGAGAGGGAAGATCTGCGCTGGGCACTTGAAGCGCTGGTTCTACATGGCGGACCGCATCGAGCAGGCCTGCGGTGATGTGCGGGCCGCCTATGGAGAAAAGGCCGAGATTTACCGCTGCGAGCACTGCAAAGTGCTGTATCTGCCTTCTCCGGAGGAGCCGCGTGGCAAGAATGTCGCCGGGTTGGGACAGAAGTCGGTTTTCGGCGTGACCGTCGTGCCGAAGGGAACGCCTTCTGGGGAGAAGGGCGATTCGTGACGGATTTCGCGCAAAATGGCAGTGAGAAGATTCGCGTCAGGGCACGACTTCAAGTCGTGCCGAAAAATGCTCTTTATAAAAGCCTGAGTCCCTTTAGGGACGGCAGAGTGGCGAGCGGAGTAAAGTCCAGCAAGAGACTTGAAGAATGCGATCAGCGCAGCTGAAGCTGCGCGCTTTCGATTCGAAGGCTGCATCGCATTGCACGGCTGTTTGCATCTGTTCTGTTGACTCGGCGCAGTGGGGTGCTGAGAAGGTTGCGCACAGAGCGTAGCCAGTGGGAACTCAAATCCGGGGAAGGTAGTTTTGTCTGACGTTTCCGAGCTGATTTACGACTGGAACGCGGTTTTCGCGCGCTCCATGAAACCGGCAGGGCTAACTCTGCTGAACGATGAATCGCTGCGCGACGGCCTGCAATCGCCCTCTGTGCGCGACCCTTCCATTGAAGAGAAGATCGAGATCCTGCACCTGATGGAGCAGGTCGGGATCAACATGCTCGACATCGGGCTGCCGGGAGCCGGCCCGCGGGCGACCGCTCATTGCGAAGCCTTGGCGCGCGAGATCGGCCGCGCCCGCTTGAAGATCAAACCCAACTGTGCGGCGCGTACTCACGAAAACGACATTCGTCCCATCGCCGAGATTGTTCAACGCACGGGTGTGCCGATTGAGGCGGCAACGTTCATCGGCTCCAGCCCTATTCGCCGCTACACCGAGGATTGGACGGACGACTTCCTGCTCCGCACCACGGAGCACGCGGTGAAGTTTGCGGTGTCGCACGGGCTCGACGTCATGTACGTCACCGAGGACACCACCCGCTGCGATCCGGAAACCATCCAACGCATGTACACCACGGCGATCAACTGCGGGGCCAAGGCCATCGTCATCTGCGACACTGTGGGACATGCGACGCCGATGGGAGTGGTCGCGCTCATCCAGTTCGTGATGAACGAGGTCGTGAAACCCACAGGCGCTGCCGTTCGCGTCGAATGGCATGGGCACTCGGATCGCGGGCTGGCGGTGGCCAACTCGCTGGCCGCTCTTGTTGCCGGAGCCGAGGTGGTACACGCAACCGCGTGCGGTATTGGCGAGCGCGTAGGCAACACGCAGATGGATCAGATGCTGGTGAACTTGAGGCTCATGGGAGTAGAGCCGTGGGCGAGCCAGGATCTCACCAACCTGAAAAAGTACTGCGAAGCCGTCTCGCAGGCCACCGGCGTTCCCATTCCAAAGAACTATCCCGTGGTTGGCGACGATGCCTTCCGCACCGGAACCGGGGTGCATGCGGCGGCGGTGATCAAGGCGTACCGCAAGAACGATATCGAGCTGGCGAACAGCATCTACTCGGGTGTGCCCTCGCATTATTTCGGCATGGAACAGATCATCGAAATCGGTCCGATGAGCGGTAAATCCAATGTCCATTTCTGGCTGGAGCGCCACGGCTTGGAAACTACCGACGAGTTGGTTGACCGCATTTACCAGCGGGCCAAGGCTTCCGACCGCATGCTGACCGATGCCGAGATCCTGGAAGTCTGCCAGGCCGTTGCCGATCTGCCCAAGACGAGGGCGTCATAGCGCAGCGCTAAGTTGGAGACACCGGCACCAATCTGCTACTCTGCCCAATTGCGTTTTTTCACGAGGAACTCTTCCACCATGTCAATCACGAGTACGGTCCAGCGCGGTGTCGCGCTGTTGCTTTGCAGTGCGCTGACGCTGCCGTCGTTCGCTGCCGAAAAGAAAACAGCCGAACCAGCCAAGCCTTCCTACGAGCTGCCTCAACCCCAGCGCGAGACCCTTGACCTGAACATGTATCAGTCAATCCGGCAGGAGGGCTTGGCGCATTCGCACGTGATGGAGTACGCCTCGGGCCTGGCGGACGGGATCGGTGCGCGCCTCACCGGCTCTCCGAATCTGAAGCGGGCCAACGAGTGGACGCGCGATCAGCTTACCGCGATGGGTTGCGTCAACGCTCATCTCGAGGACTGGGGCGAGTTTGGCATGGGTTGGCAACAGCTCAACACCTGGGTGCGCATGACCTCTCCCGATATGGCGGTTCTGATTGCGCAGGCAGCACCGTGGTCTCCGGCAACGAATGGTCCTGTAACCGCGCAGGCCACCGTTGCCGAGATCAAGGAAGCGAAGGACGTCGATCAGTATCGCGGCAAGCTCGGGGGGAAGGTCGTGTTTCTTGGCGCGCCCTGGGAAGTCAAGCTGGTCGATAAGCCTCTTTCCAAAACGCTGGACGAATCCGATCTGAAGAAGCTGGAAGAGTACCCACTGAAGCCGCCCAGCGAAGAGTGGCGCAAGGACTTCACGAAACGGATGGAGCTGCGGGAGAAAATCAGCAAGCTCATAGCCGATGAAAAGCCTGTGGCCATAGTGGTGCCCAGCCGCGAGATGCGCGACATGGGTGCGACCGGCGGCACGTTTATCGACGACAGCGGCGCAGACTTGAACTCGTTCGCTTATCAGCACGAGCACATGAATCCCGTGCCTATTGCCGTTATGGCCATTGAGAACTACGCGCGCGTCTATCGGCTAGTGAAGGCACGCGTACCGGTCACCCTGGAGATGAATATCGACACCAAGTTTCTGGGTGACCACGAGCATGGCTTCGATACCATCGCAGAAATCCCCGGGACCGATCCCAAGTTGAAAGATGAAGTCGTCATGGTCGGAGGCCACCTGGATTCCTGGGCGTCGGCGACCGGCGCCACCGACAATGGCGCAGGCACCGTAGTGGCATTGGAGGTAATGCGCATCCTGAATGCCCTGGGCGTGAAACCGCGCCGCACAATTCGTGTCGGCCTGTGGACGGGCGAAGAGCAGGGCGAGTTTGGCTCGTACGGCTACGTGAAACAGCATTTCGGTTACGTGCCGCTCTCGACGGCTCCCGACCAGATAAAGCTTCCCGAGTGGCTGCGCAAGCCTGCGGGCCCGGTCGTGCTGAAGCCGGACCAGCAGAAAATTTCGGGCTACTTCAACGTCGACAACGGAGGCGGCCGCATCCGGGGCGTGTTCTTGGAACACAATGCCGCGATTGCGCCGATCTTCGAGCAGTGGATCGCGCCGCTTAAGGACCTCGGTGTCAGCACTCTGACGCTGCGGCACACCGGGGGAACCGACCACGAGGCATTCGACTCGGTGGGCATTCCCGGCTTCCAGTTCATTCAAGACCCGCTGGACTACGGCTCTCGCACCCATCACACCAACATGGACACGTATGAGCGGCTGCAGCCGGAAGATCTGGCTCAGGCGGCTACCGTCGAAGCAATCTTCGTTTATAACGCTGCGATGCGCGACCAGATGCTGCCTCGCAAGCCGCTGCCGCATCCGGAGCGCGAGGAGCAAAGCACTTCTCCGCTGAAGAACGTCATGCCTGGAGCGGAGGCGGAAGAAAAAGACGTGAAGGAGAAGCTGGAGAAGGAAGAACAGCAGAAGCAGCCGCAAACGCCGCCGGCGCAGGAGCCGCAAGCGCCGAAAGAGCCGGCTGCTCCGCAGTCGCAGCCTCCCCAGCAGAGCACGCCGCAGCAGTAATCTTGCTTCGAGCCCCTATATAGGGTGGGGGCTCGATGCGCTTCTGATTTCGTCTGCTCTTGAATTGCGCTAGTGTCCCAGCCGGGGCACTACATTGGCCACGAAGTCGACGAGAAAGTGCGCGATGATGTTGGCCACCAGGTCCTGCCGCCAGAGATAAAAGGCGGCCAGAATGCCTCCCAGCACAAAGGCCAGGATGATATTCACTCCCCCGCCGGTGTAGTGGAGAAGCGAGAAAATTGTCAGCGGAAATAGCGCCGCAGCGACGCGCGGCCACCCCATGGCTCTCAACCGCTCGATCGCGAAGCCGCGATAGAACAGCTCTTCCACGAAGCCGGCGCGGCCAACGATCACGACTACCAGCCAAAGTGGCAGCCGTTCCAGTTCGTGAGTCCGAGGGCCGCCGGTATATTTCGTGGCGTAGACAATTGCTCCTCCCGCCGCGCCGCACAGGATTGCCGTCACCAGACCCCAGGCAACCGACTTCCACCAGACGCTCGTTCCCATGCCGACAGAACGCAGCGAGAGTCCTTCGACCCGCCTGATGTACAGCAACAACGCGCCTGCCGTGGCTAGTATGAGCGCCTCGCGCAAGGAGGCGGACTGGGTCGTGAGAGTCGGCGAGACCCATTGCGTGATCTGCCGGATCGGTACGAATACCAGCATGACGAAAAGCAGCACCGCCCATGTACGCAGGTTGGCGTTGGGTTTCGAAAGGCGGGCTTCGTAGGCTTGCATGCTGAAAGGTACGTAGCCGAAGTGAGTTCCGTTCCCTCGCCGCGAAAGAGTGGGACGTTCGAGGACGGTAATTCCCGATCAAGCTTTCTTTATGACCGGCTTGTCGGTCGGCAAGACCTGCAACAGTTCTAGCACCGTCTTCTTCAATACCGGGTGTTGCACGTCCGGCGCGATCTCCGCTAGCGGCTCCAGCACGAAGCGCCGCTGGTGCATCGCCGGATGCGGAATCCTTAGCTGCGTTGTCTGGAGGACTGCCTTGCCAAACAGCAAAATGTCGATGTCGATGGTGCGCGGACCTTTGGGAACGTCGCGCTGCCGCCCCATTTCGCGCTCGATCTGCATGATCCCTTTCAGGAAGTCCTCGGCAGTGAGCGAGGTTTGCAGGGCCACAGCGCAGTTGAGAAACCAGGGCTGCTCGGTGAACTCAACCGGCTCAGTCTCGTAAAACGAGGACACTGCCACCAGATTGCCGAGATTCAGCAGCTTGCCAATGGCGTTGCGCAGGTTGGCGCGGCGGTCGCCCAGATTCGAGCCCAAAGAGAGATACGCGAGCTTCTTCACCTGATTATGTTACGGGAGCACTTGGCAATTGGCAGTTGGCAGTTGGCACTTGGCAATTGGCAGTTAGCACTTGGCATGGAGTGGCTGACGTGGCGATCAACCACTCCCAGCGCGCGAGATCGGCGCTTGTTGGGGATCTGAAAAGCGTCGCAGGAGCCGCTGTCTAAGTGCCAACTACCAAATGCTAAGTGCCAATAGCTAATTGCTAGTCCGCGACGGCGGCGAGGTGTTCTTCCGGAAATTGCGCGGCGAGGCATTCGTCGAGTGTCACCTCTTCCCAATACGTGGGGTCGCGCAGGACGCGCGAAACGATCGCGGTATGCATGGCATGGCCCGCGCGATCAGCCTTCACGTAGCCGAAGACGCGCTTTCCAAACAAAGCGAGATCTCCGATCAGGTCCAGCACTTTGTGCCGCACGAATTCATCCGGGAAACGCAGCGGGCCGTTGTCCAGCGAATCGCCGGTCAGCACCACGCAGTTTTCCCGCGATGCTCCGCGGATCAGGCCCATGTTCAGCATGGTTTGCTGCTGATCGAGAAAGCCAAACGTGCGCGCCGCAGCGACGCCTTCAACGTAGCTGCCGTTCGAGAGCTCAACCTTGAAACACTCGCGTCCGATGAGAGGATGAGGAAAATCAATGCAATAACTGACCGTGTAGTTCTCAGCGGGGTAGATGCCGATGCTCTTGTCCCCTTCGCGCATCTCGTAAGGCCGCACGATCTTCAGGTACACCCGCTTGCGTCTCTGCTGGCGCAGGCCTGCCGCGGTGATCATGTCGATGAAGGGCTGAGCGCTACCGTCGAGAATAGGGACCTCAAGATTGTTGAGCTCGACGTAGGCATTGTCGAGCCCGATCCCGACGCAGGCCGAGAGCAGGTGTTCGGTGGTGGAGATCAGCACGCCCTGCTTCATCAAGCTGGTGGCGTAGCTCACTTTGGCAACGTTGCGGCTGACGGCTTCGACCTCGAAGTTGTCCAGGTCGGTGCGTCGAAACACCACTCCCGTGCCCGCCGGGGCAGGCAGGATGCGAAGGTGGACGCTCGCCCCGCTGTGCAACCCAATCCCATTGCACTCGACGGGTGTGCGAATTGTGCGTTCGTATATCAACGATCGGGGAATCGCGTTACTAATCAATAGATTACAGGTTCAGCTCTGCGGCTGTATGTGGTATTTCTGCAACACTCGTGGCGCGACAACAACCGCCGGATCGGCCCTCGGAGCGAAGATTCTTTCCTATGAGATGTTTGCGGATGAGGTAACTGTCGAGATACCTGATGTTAGTTACCTCGTTAATCCACGCTCACTTCGGCTTCTGACCCGACTCTTGCTTCTGTGGGTTGTAAGTAATGCCTTTTGTCTCAAACAGCGTGGGAGCCAATTCTGTGTTGTAGGTAACGGTATTGATGAAGCGCTGGCTGCGCATTTCACCGTTCTGCATACGAACGACGCTGAAAGGAGTATTGACGCCCTGCACCATACGGTAGTTCGCATAGATATCCGCATCGTCGTCCTTCTGACGATCGACGGGGTCGCGATAGCTAAACATTTTGCGAACTGGGAGGTGGGAGCGCGGGTCTACGGAAATGGTAACGCTATCGTTAGCGGCATTGAACAGCATAACTTCGTCGGTGAGGGTTTGTTCGACAATTGCGGTCCCGCTGTAAAGGATGATGGTGCCTTGCGCGGGCAGCCATTTGCGGACAACCGTTTCCAGCGCGTGCTCGCGGCGGCGAAGATAATCGTCAATCTGCTTGGGATCTTGGCTTGCCGTCCCCTTGTAGGTGATCTCATAGCCCTTGTCGCCCACGTTGAGCTCGACAACATCGCGCTCCTTCGTGAGCTCGACGCGATCCTTGTCCGGCCATTCCCAGAAGCGCCAGAAGAGCACGCCCAAGCCACTCGGCCGTCCCTGCCAGAAGGAGTAACTGCGGCCTTCCATGGTCATGGTGCGAACATTGAGATAGCTTTCGCCCCCTAGCGCACGAATCATGTCGTCGAGGATCTGCTTGGCCTTTTGCACGCTCGGGTCTTTAGCCGCCGTGGCGACGAACTGCGAAGTGGGCCAGGAGGATGGGGGGACGGGCACGCCCCGTTCTGCAGGACGAGGCGACTGCGCCAAAGCGGAGAATGCCACGACAAGGGATATGCTGAAAGGAAAAAGCCTGAGCATGCTTCCTCACATTCTAACCACCCGCAGCGCGATTTCGGCCCGCAGTACTGTATCTTGCACTTGACGTGCATGTACTCAGCCGCAAGAAGCTCGTGGAAGCCCGTAAACACGGCGATCTTGAAGAGCCTCTCGACATCTGGTTTCGCATTGCAAAGAGGGCACACTGGCATACCCTCGATGAAGTGCAGCTAACCTTTCCGGCGGCTGACGGTTGAAAAGTACACCGTCTTCAACGTCAAGGGTAATCGTTATAGGCTGATTACAGAGATCAATTACGGCACTGGCCGCATCTTCATTCGAGAAGTTCTGACCCATGCCGAGTATGACCGAGGAGGATGGAAACGGTGAATGCTTTCCGGGTAAGCCCTCATTACACAAATTTGCTGAGCAGAATTCCTCCCAAGATTATTCGGACGGAGAAGGAGAATGAGCAATACAGGCAGGCGTTGTATGAGCTCGAACGCCGTTCGAAGCCGCTAACGCCCGAAGAAGAGGAACTCGCTGATCTGCTGACCCTGATTATCGAAGATTTCGAAGACCGGCAATATGAACTGCCACATGCTTCGCCCACGCAAGTACTGGCATTCTTGATGGAACAGCAGGGTTTAACAATTGAAGACTTGTCGGCGGTCGTGCATTCAGCCGGCGACGTTCTGTCCGGTGACCGCGAGCTTACGACGGCAGAAATCGCATCTTAAGCGAACGCTTCCATGTCTCGCCCGAGGTCTTCTTCTAGTCGCGCTCACTAGCGCTTCCGCTTTGGCGTCTTCCGGGTGACAGGCTTCTCTTCTTCCGCAATTGCGAAAATTACGCGCTTCTGGGCTTGATCGATTCGATCAACAATTACGCGGATTGGATCACCCATGGAAAAGGTGCGGCGGCTGCGCTGGCCAATGATTTGCCTCGTGTTCTCGTGATACAAGTAGTGGTCGTCGGTCATTGAACCGAGTGGCACAAGCCCTTCCACGAAGAGCTCCGAAAGCTCGACAAACATACCGAACTTGGTCACGCTGACGATGAGTCCATGGAACTCGTCGCCCACGTGCTGCTCCATGAACTTGGCTTTCTTCCACTCCAGCAGCTCGCGTTCCGCATCCGCAGCGCGGCGCTCTGCCTGGCTGGATTCCTCCGCGATATCGTGCAACTCCTGCTCAGGGATGGGACCCGGCAATTCGCCCCTATGAGCGCGGTCAGTTCTGCCGTCCTTCATGGAGGAACGCGATGCCTCACGCTTTGACCAAGGGGATGGCGCTTCGCTGTGGGCTAGTGCGCCGATGCCAACATCTACTCCGTTTTCGCTGGTTTCAGCCGCGTCGCTCAGGACCTGTTTCAAGAGGCGATGCACAATCAAGTCGGGATAGCGTCGAATGGGCGATGTGAAGTGCGTGTAGGACGGCGCCGCCAGGGCAAAGTGGCCCTCGTTGATCTCGGAGTAGCGCGCCTGCTTCAGCGATCGCAGCATGAGATACGAAAGGATGCGTTCTTCAGGCTTGCCCGCGATCTTCTGCGTCAGCTTCTGATACATGCGCGGGGTGATGTGGATATCCTCGGGAATTTCTATCGCGGGCGCCGGTCGACCGGCGCCTCGCCGATCGCGACGATCGGCTTTCATCGGGACGCGCTTGATTGGCAACGGCCCGACTCCCAGCGAATAGCCGAATTTCGCAGCAATGGTCTCGAAATCATTAACTCGCTTGGGATCGGGCTTTTCGTGAATGCGGTACAGCGAAGCAACGCTCTTGCTCTCTAGATAAGTCGCGACACATTCGTTCGCCGCCAGCATGAATTCCTCGATGATGCGGTGCGCGATGTTGCGCTCCGAGCGGCTCACTCCCATCATCAACCCGTTCTCATCAAATTCAATCACCGGTTCGGGCAAGTCGAAATCGATGGAGCCGCGACGCACACGCTTGCGGTTGAGAATCATCTCTAGTTCGCGCATCAATTCGAAGACATCAACCAGCCGGTGATAGTGCTGACGTAATGCTGGATCGCCTTCCAGGATGAGGTTGACGTTGGTGTATGTCATTCGTTCGGCGGAGCGAATGACGCCCTCATTCAGCTTGAACCCGGCAATCTCTCCCTGGTGATCAATTTCCATGACGCACGAGAGCACCAAGCGCTCAACCTGCGGACGCAAACTGCACAGGTCGGTTGAGAGCTCGATGGGCAGCATAGGAATGGCGCGGTCCGGGAAATACACCGATGTGCCGCGGAGGCGCGCTTCCAGATCGATGGCCGAACCTTCGCCCACATAGTGCGCTACATCGGCGATGTGGACCTGCAGTTCAAAGTTGCCGTTGGATGTGCGCCTGACGGTAACGGCATCGTCGAAGTCGCGCGCGGTTTCACCGTCGATGGTGACGATCGGCAACCCCCTGTAGTCGTGCCTGTGTCGGAGTTCGTGCCCGGGAATTACCGCCTCAAACTCCTGCGCTTCCTGCAATACGTCGATGGGGAATCGGTGCGGCAAATGGTGCTTGCGAATGACGATCTCCACGTCGACGCCGAAATCGTCCTCATAGCCCAGGATTTCCAGCACCCGGCCGCGCGGACTCTGCGTGGCGCCCGGCCATTCCGTAATCTCGACGTCAACCACCAGGCCTTCCAGATCCTCCCATTCGCGCCGCTTTACTTCCGATCCATATACGCGGTCCGCATCCTGCTGCTTTCTGCGCGTAGTTTCTCGATGGCCCGGCGCTTTCTTGTTCTGCCGCGCGGAGACTGCTGTCTCGGGCGCTTCTTCCCCTGAAGGCCACTCCATACCGCGCGGAATGATGATGTCCTGCGTGACTTTCTCATCCATGGGAGTGACGAAGTTGTTGCGTGACCCGTAGTGGAAGGTTCCGACGACCGTCGGATTGGCGCGGCTGAGCACGCGCAGGATTCGACCCTCTGCGCGGCCGTCCTCACGCCGGCGAGTGACTTCGGTCAGCACCTGGTCGCCATGCATGGCCGGGCCGATGGCCGAAGCGGGTACGAAAATGTCTCCCGCCACGCTCGTGCGCTGGCCGGAGTTGGGAATTACGAAGCCGTAGCCATCGCGATGCATGGTCAGGCGCCCAGCCAATAAGTTGTGGCGCGCAGTTGCGTGGGCGGCGATCGTGTAGCGATCACGGCCGGTCTCGACGAGCTTGCCTGCTTGGACCAGGCTGGCCAGGCGCTTCTGCAGTTGCTGGCGCTCGGCGCCACGCAATCCGAGCTCGCGAATCAGTTGCTTGTACCCGGCGGATTGGTGAGGCTGGCCCTCGATGTGGCGCAAGATGGACTGATCGTTAAGCATGAGCCTTCGATGCGGTAGAACTCAGGATAGAACGTAGGGATGGTTAGAAACAAAATTGCAGGGCCACGCGGGCGAGCTGCGAAGCCGTCGCATTTGAGCTGCCCGCGATCGCAAAATCTTCGGGCGCGATCTACTGCTGCCTTAGTCCGAAAGTGTAGACCTTGTTGTCGCCCGAGCCGAAGCTTCGGCCACTCACGTAAGGTGTCAAGGCTGCGGGAAGAGTGCCCTTATTCGCCCGAACTATGCGCTTCAGACTAGGTCGAGGATGGATCGGCGGGTCCCCCCTGCCTCAGAACCGCATTGGCGAAAATTGCGGTTTGTTCTGCATTTATTGCACAAGTTGATTCGACGCCGTCGTTTGGCCCTAGTACTTATTAGGCGTGGGCCAAAATTCTTCGTAGGGCTATTCCCTAATACTGCGAGTCGCTGTATGTTAGCAATAATTGCACTACAGCATTTGCGGAAGCGGCACATGCAAACGTCAACCCTAAGCCTCACTCGTCTGCAGTTTGCAAGTAAGCTGTAGTGAAGGTCTGGCCAGTTTTCGTTCTCCGGAGCGCAATCATCACAGAAAGGACTTTCCCCCAATGTGGAAACCTACGAACACCTCGACGACCCCAACTACCCCCAGCAACCCCGAGCCGCAGCAGCGAAACTTCACCCCGGTTGCTGCTGAAGCACCAGCTTCCCGTCCCGCGGCGGCACCCATCAATACCCAGGAACAGGCGACGCTGGGCAAATCACTCGTCATTAAAGGCGAGGTCACGGGCTCGGAATCGCTTTACATCGACGGTCGGGTCGAGGGCTCGATCAATCTGCCCGGCAATCGCGTCACAGTCGGACGCAATGGCGTTGTCTCGGCCAACATTTCGGCGCGCGAGATTGTCGTGCTCGGCAAAGTGCGCGGCAACATGACCGCCAGCGACCGGGTCGATATTCGCGCGGAAGGTTCCCTGACCGGCGACA
>Ga0335077_10010478_pt1 | contig 11539 bp, 11 predicted proteins | sample Lox_Sample_31_FD_207151 | JGI IMG/M metagenome (GOLD analysis project Ga0335077, IMG submission 207151) | Soil microbial communities from Loxahatchee National Wildlife Refuge, Florida, United States - Lox_Sample_3.1 | ecosystem: Environmental > Terrestrial > Soil > Wetlands | place: USA...
TTCACCTACTATTATTTTTTGGAGGACGAACGCGCCCCCGACTTCGCGCGCACGGTGGATATTCATCGCAAGCCGGGCTATGACCCGGTCGAGCTGTTCATCGATCCTCGGCTGCGCCTGCCAAAAGCGCGTATTGCTTGGCGGCTGGCACAGAAGATCCTGGGCTTCCGGTACATGATGGATGTCATCTCACTGGATGCTGGCCTGGTGAAAGGCTCGCATGGACGGCCCACGGACAACCCGGAGCACGGACCGCTGTTCATCAGTTCGGCGCCAGAGCTCTTATCCCAGGCTTCCGTCGCGGCGACCGATGTAAAGCGGCTGATACTCGACCATGTATTCGAGGCTTCGGCGCAACCGGTGAAAAGGGCTGCATGACCGCGCGTGCTTTGCTCGCCGGCTGGCTTGCTCGCCAGCTTTCGGCCGATGCGGCGGCCTGGCTGAAGAATTCGGCTGCGCAGATCCAGGCGTCCAGCAAGGACGCCGATCTCTACCTGTCGGTGAGCTTGGTCACTCGCAAGGTGGGAAAGACCGACTTGGCGCTGACTGAGGCAGATCTGCGCGAAGCCAAAGCGGCTCGCCCGGATTGGAACCCGCGTGACTGGAGCACCGATCAGGCGGCACGCGTGCTGCTGCTGCTGGCATTGGAGCAGGAGCCGCCACGCCTCGCGCGCGCGCTGGATCAGCTCTGCAACAGCGCTGATGTGAGCGAGCTCATCGCCTTCTATCGGGGCCTGCCTCTGTACCCCGATCCGTCGCGCTATCTGGCGCGGGCCACCGAAGGCCTGCGCACCAACATCAAGGGCGTGTTCGAGGCCATCGCGCTGCGCAATCCGTATCCGAGCGAGCAGTTCCCGCAAGCGGCCTGGAATCAGATGGTGCTCAAGGCGCTGTTCGTTGGCAGCGCGCTGTGGCCAGTGGTAGGGCTGGACCGCCGCGCAAATCCCGAACTGGCGAGCATGCTCTGCGACTACGCGCACGAGCGCTGGTCTGCAGGGCGCCCGGTGAGCCCGGAACTGTGGCGCTGCGTGGGGCCGCATGCTGCGGGCGCGATGCTGAACGATCTCGAGCGGGTACTGAGGAGCGGGACGGAACCGGAACGCAGAGCGGCGGCGCTGGCCTTGCGCGCCTCGCCCGACCCCGCCGCGGGCACCCTGCTGCAGCGCGATGCGGCGCTTGCGAAGGCGGTGGCCGGCGGCGAGCTGACCTGGGAGCGGGTCGTAGCCACTACTTGAATACACATACCGATCGTATGGAGGGAACCATGAAGTTCATCGACCCGCACATCCACATGAGTGCGCGCACCACCGACGACTACGAGCGCATGGCTGCAGCCGGCATCGTCGCGCTCATCGAGCCGGCGTTCTGGCTTGGCCAGCCGCGTACCAACGCCGGCAGCTACATGGATTACCTCTCGAGCCTGGTCGGCTGGGAACGCTTCCGCGCCGCCCAGTTTGGCATCCGCCATTACTGTGCTATCGGTCTCAATGCCAAGGAAGCGAACAACGTGGCGCTCGCCGAAGAGGTGCTCGCGCTGCTGCCGCGCTATCTGCTGAAAGAGGGTGTGGTGGCGCTGGGCGAGATCGGCTTCGACGATCAGACCGCAGCCGAGGAGAAGTACTACCGAGCCCAGCTCGACATGGCCAAGGACCTCGACATGGTCGTGATGGTCCACACTCCGCACCGGGACAAGAAGACCGGCACCATCCGCAGCATGGAGATCGCGGTCGAGCATGGAGTGGCGCCCGGGCGTGTCATCATCGACCACAACAATGAAGAGACTGTGGAGGACGTGCTCGAGCGCGGCTTCTGGGCTGCTTTTACGCTGTACCCGCATACCAAGATGGGCAACGAGCGGATGGTCGAGATTGCCCGTCGTTTCGGGTCGGAGCGCATCATCATCGATTCCAGTTCCGACTGGGGGGTCTCTGATCCCTTGGCAGTCCCCAAGACTGCACGTCTGATGCTCGAGCGCGGCATAGCTGCAGAGGACGTGGAGAAGATTTCCTACCGCAACGCACTGGCCGCATATGGTCAGACCGGCCAGATGGCGGAGAAGGATTGGCTCGAGCCCGCGGACATCGATCAGCGCACGCTGTTCGAGGGCAATTCGGTGTTGCGCGGGCAGCAGCCGCGCGTCGACGACCTGCAGCAGATCCCGGAGCGCATCAAAGACCTCGTTTTCAAATAGGGGACCTCGTTTTCAAATAGGGGACCTTGTCTTCAAATAAGGGATCTCGTTTTCGAATAAGGAACGCTTCGCGCGGCGCGTAAACGTATGAAGACCCCAACGACAAACATCTCACAGATCGTCGAACGGGAGACGTTCGGGGCGGTGTATCACCAGCGCTTCGCAGTACAGTACGACTATCCGGTGCATTTCACGCGGGGTCTGTTTGCGCCGGACAACCCTGTGTTCGTGGAGGCGCTATCGCGGCAGGAGCCCGGCAAACGGCACCGAGCTTGGGTGTTGATCGACGCCGACGTGGCGGCGAGCTGGCCCGGGCTTGGGCACGAGATCAGCGCCTACGTGGAGCACCATGCGGAGCGGTTGCAGCTGGTAGCCCACCCCGAAATCATTGTGGGAGGCGAGAAAGTCAAGCACGACCCGGAGCTGGTCACGCGCCTGCAGCGGCGTTTGCTCGAGCTGGGCATCGACCGGCATTCGTTCGTGGTGGCAGTGGGCGGCGGAGCGTTTCTGGACATGGTGGGGTTTGTGGCGGCAACCGTCCATCGAGGGGTACGCCACGTGCGCGTGCCTACCACGGTGCTCGCACAAAACGATTCGGGGGTGGGGGTCAAGAACGGCGTCAATGCCTTTGGCGTGAAGAACTTCGTGGGTACGTTTGCGCCGCCGTTTGCCGTGCTCAACGACGGCAACTTTTTGCGCACCCTGCAGCCGCGCGACCGCATCGCGGGCATGGCGGAAGCAGTGAAGGTAGCTTTGATCCGCGATCGAGTCTTCTTCGAGTGGCTGGAGAGCCAAGTGGAAGCGCTGCGCGCGAGTGAGGCGGAGGCCATGGCGCGCATGATCCGCCGCTGCGCCGAGCTGCACATGCGCCAGATTGCCCACGGAGGCGATCCGTTCGAGAGCGGCAGCGCGCGTCCTCTGGACTACGGGCACTGGGCTGCGCACAAGCTGGAGGCGTTGACCGCGAATGAGCTGCGCCACGGCGAGGCTGTGGCCATTGGGCTGGCGTTGGACAGCCGCTACTCGGTGCAGGTGGGAATGCTCGCGGCGGGGCAGGAGGACCGCATCTTTGCCCTGCTCAAGCGCCTGGGATTTTACCTGTGGCATGCGGCGCTCGAGCGCCGCGATGAACAGGGACGCTGGCTGGTGCTGGAGGGGCTGCGCGAGTTTCGCGAGCATCTGGGCGGGGAGCTCAGCGTGACGCTGCTGCGCGAGATCGGCCGCGGCGAAGAGGTGCATGCGATGGACGAAGCGGAAATCCTGCGCGCGATCGCCTGGCTGCGCCAGCGGGAAGCACAATGATCCTGGGTCACGGCCCCTGCCATCTCACTTACTGCAGCAACATCCACCCCGGCGAAAGCTGGGCGGAAGTGCGCAGCAACCTCGAGCAACATCTGCCGCCCGTGCGCGCGCGACTTGCTCCCGATACGCGCTTCGGCATCGGTCTGCGCCTCTCGGCTGAAGCCGCGCGCGAGCTGTCCAGCCCGGCGGCGCTGGCGGAGTTCAAGAGCTTCCTCCAGCGCGAGCGCTTTTACGTGTTCACGCTCAATGCATTCCCATACGGTACGTTTCACGGCAAGCGGGTGAAGGAGGACGTGTACCTGCCCGATTGGCAGGATGCCAAGCGTCTCGAATACACCGACCTCATGGCCGATCTGCTGTCGGAGTTGCTGCCGCAAGACGCAGGGCTGACGGGCAGCGTCAGCACGGTGCCGGGCGCCTTCAAGGAAAATGCCCGCACGCCACAGGCTGTGTCTCGCATTACCGATCTCATGATCCGGCACGCGGCACATCTAGTCGACTTGAAAGCGCGCACCGGCAAGCACATCACGCTGGCGCTCGAGCCTGAGCCGTGCTGTTTTCTGGAGACGGTCGATGAGACTGTCGCGTTTTTTCGGGAGCATCTGTTTGCCGATAGCGCCGTTTCCAGGTTGTCCGAGCTGACCGGCGTGGATCGCACGCGCGCGCGGACGGCATTGAGGGACCACCTGGGCGTTTGCCTCGACCTTTGCCACGCGGCTGTCGAGTTCGAAGATCCACGGGCGTGCATAACGCAGCTTGCAGACGCCGGAATTGGCGTGTACAAGATGCAGATCACCGCCGGTCTGCGTTTGCCGAGGCTTTCGAGCGCCGCCCTCGCCGGTGTGCGCCAATTCGACGATCCGGTGTACCTGCACCAAGTGGTCGAGGCCGGGCCGGACGGGCTCACGCGCTACGTCGACCTGCCCGAAGCGCTGCGGAGCGCCGAAGGCCGCACGCTGGAGGGGCGCGAATGGCGGGTGCACTGTCATGTGCCCGTGTTCGTGGATGACCTCGGCCACTTCTCGTCCACGCAGGCCTTCATCCGCGAGGTGCTGCAATTGCACCGCAGGCGGCCCGTCTCTACGCACCTCGAGGTGGAGACCTATACCTGGAGCGTCTTGCCCGCGCAGCTGCGCGCGGATGGCATGGACCACGCCATCGCGCGCGAGCTGGCCTGGGTGCGGGAAGAGCTGGCGCAGTGAGCATGGCCCCGGCGCTGTCGGTTGCACTGCGCCTGGGGCGTATCTCCAACCTTCCCACAGTGTGGACCAACACGCTGGTGGGCGTGACGCTGGCCGGCGGCGCCGCGCGGGACGCGCGCGTGCCCATCCTTCTGGCCGCGTTCTCGCTGTTCTACATCGGCGGCATGTTTCTCAACGATGCCTTCGATCGCGAGTTCGACGCGCGCACACGTCCCGACCGTCCCATACCGGCCGGCCAGGTGAGGGCAAGCACCGTGTTCAGCTCGGGTTTCGGGATGCTGGGCATCGGTGTGCTGCTGCTGGTTATGGTTGGCTACGCGTTCGCCAACGGCACCCGCTGGCTCGCCCCTGCGTCGGGTCTGGTTCTGGCCGCGGCTGTCGTACTGTACGACGCGTGGCACAAGAACAATCCCCTCAGCCCGCTGCTGATGGGTGTGTGTCGGATGCTTGTGTACGTCACAGCCGCATTGGCGATGTCGGGAAGCCTAAGCTCGCGCCTTGTGTCAGCGACCCTCATCCTGCTGTCCTACCTGATCGGGCTGACCTACACCGCCAAGCGCGAGCACTTGAACGAGCTGGGCAGCACCTGGCCGCTCGCGGCCCTCGCGGTGCCGCTGATCTATGGTGTCGTCCAGGCGCTGGCCACGTTGATGGTGTGGCCCTTTCTGCTCGCCCTGACCGCCTGGGTACTGTATTCGTTGTGGCTGCTGCGGCGCCGAGGACCCGGAGATGTGCCGCGCGCGGTGGCCAGCTTGATTGCCGGCATCCCGTTGCTGGATGCCGTCATTCTCTGCGGCGCGGGCGCTCCGACGTTGTCGATGATCGCAGTCGCCGCCTTCGTCCTGACCACGGCGTTGCAGCGCGTTGTGCCGGGAACCTAGCGAGCGCCAGATATTGTCCTCGGCGAACGGCACGATCCCGGTGTCGGTCTAGCCGCGAAACTCCCTGTGTGAACGCCTGACGTTGCTCGCCGCAAGCTCTCGATGCCATTCGCCTGATGCGCGAGGACGCGATGCGCAACGGGGCCTGACTGGCCGGGAAATTCTCCCGAGAACGCGCGGAGCGTGACAGGAGAATCTCCCTTTACGACGCCATTCTCTGCGCCAGATACTTCAACCCCTGCTGCGATCCACATCGATGCGCTATGCACGGCGAGACAGAACGCCTTGCGGCCCTTTATACGTGGAGTCGCGGCCAGACACGTCATTAACAACGATGCGCCAAGAGGAGGAGTCGTGTTCAAAAAAACGTATATTGCGGTCGCAGCGCTCGCTGCTTGTGCTTCACTGTCTCAGCCCGCAGCGGCTGTGGATGTCAAGCTGGAGGTGGTCGCCGAAGGTTTGACGCATCCTCTGACGATGGTCTCCCCACCCGGCGATGATCGGCGTTTCATCGTAGAACAGCTTGGGACGATCAGAATCCTGACGGCGGACGGCAAGCTCCTGGACGAGCCGTTCCTCAACATCCGCGAAAAGATGAAGCCGTTGCTACAGGATTTCGACGAGGAGGGTTTGTTGGGATTGGCCTTCCATCCCGACTACAAGAAGAACGGTAAGTTCTACATCGCGTACACCGCCAGGATTCCCGGCGTCGCGACGCTGGACAAGCATCTATGGTGGGCGCATACCAACACCGTTTCCGAGTTTCAGGTGTCGAAGGACAACCCCAACAAGGCAAACCGGCTGAATGAGCGCAAGATCACCGAAATCAACTGGCCGCAGTTCAACCACAACGGCCATTGGATCGGTTTCGGCCCGGACGGCTATCTGTACATCTCGTCTGGCGACGGCGGCTACGCAAACGACTGGGGCATCGGCCACAATCCGGCCACCGGAAATGGCCAGGACATGTCGGACTGGCATGGCAAGATCCTGCGTATCGACGTCAACAATGGCGACCCGTACGCAGTTCCCAAAGACAATCCGTTCGTCGGGAAGAAGGACGTCGTGCCTGAGATCTGGGCATCGGGTCTGCGCAACCCGTGGCGCTGCTCGTTCGATATGGGCGGCACCCGCGAGCTGTTCTGCGCGGACGTTGGGCAGAACAGCTTCGAAGAAGTCAACATCATCACCAAGGGCGGCAACTATGGCTGGCGCGTGAAGGAAGGCACTCACTGTTTCGACTTCCTGCATCCGAACAACCATCTCCCGTCGTGTAACGACTCCGGCATGATCGACCCGATCATCGAGTACAACAACTGTAACGTTACGCAAGACTGCAAGGGCCTCTCGATCACCGGCGGCTACGTCTATCGCGGACCAGTCAAAGATTGGCAGGGCAAGTACTTCTTCGGCGACTGGAGCCGCACGTTTGCGAAAAAGGACGGCCGCCTCTTCGTGGCCACGCGCTCCGGCAGCAAGTGGGCGATGGAAGACGTGAAGGTGGTGAACATGCCCGATTTTGACGCGTATGTGCTTGGCTTTGGGCAGGACAACCAGGGCAATGTGTACGTCATGGGCTCGGTGACCACCGGCCCGGTCGGCGCCCAGGACAAGATTTACAAGATCGTCGCGCCCTGATAAACGGGGCTTTCCGAGCAAGAGTGCGCCGGGGGCGAAAGCCCCCGGCGTCGTTGTCTAGAATCCATAGGGGTACCTTGAGTTGGCTGGAGCTATTCGTCGCACAGCCGTACTAGTTGTCGTCTGTACGGCCCTCATCGGCTTGTCGTGGCTGGCGCAAGGCGGCACCGACTCTGGTTCGCCGGAGGAGGAGCCGTTTCCGCAAGGGATTGTGGGCAATCCCGAGTACATCGAAATTGGCAAAGAAGTGTTTGCCAAGCAATGCAGGTTCTGCCATGGCAAGGGTGTCTATCCCGGCAAGGCTCCGCAACTCGAACCATCGCGCTATACGCCCGAGTTCATTTTCGACCGGGTGACCAACGGCTACAAGAACATGCCGGCCTGGTCGGCCGTGTTTTCTACCAAGGAACGGCAGGGTGTCACGGCGTACATCTTGAGCCGTGAATTCGACAGCCACCCCTGACGCGAAGCGATCGTCCAGCTCCGGTGCAGCAAGTGTCCAGAGCTGGAGACCGGACTCCGCGGCTTGGCGTACACTGCTCTGCGGCCGAAGGCCGGAGCCGAAAAAACTGCAAAAGTGAGTGCAATGGCGCAGCCGCTGCCGGGCACGACCGCAGGTACCCGCGATCCGCGTGCCAAGTCGCAGCATATCGAGGTGTGCCTGCATGAGGACGTCGAGTACGTCAAGACGACGGGACTGGAGGAGTACGACCTCGTAAATCAGGCGTTGCCCGAGCTTTCGCTCGAGGAGATCGATCTGTCGGCCCGACTGGTGGGCAAGCCCGTCGGCGCGCCCCTCATGATTGCCCCGATGACGGGAGGCACCCCTGAGGCTCATCACATCAATCTTCGACTGGCGCGCGCCGCGCAGCGCTGGCACCTGCCAATGAGCGTGGGCAGTCAACGCGTGGCCGTGGAAGATCCAGCGCGTGCGGCGTTCTTTGCTGTGCGCAGTGAAGCGCCGGACATTGTGTTGTTCGCCAATCTGGGTGCGGCGCAGCTGGTGCGCGGCTGGGGGGCGTCTCAGGCACGGCTTGCGGTCGACATGGCGCGGGCCAATGCCCTCTTTATCCACTTGAACCCTATTCAGGAGGCCATCCAGGGTGGAGACCAGGACTTTCGCGGTCTGGCGGGCAAGCTGTCGAATCTGTGCCGGGAGCTCGCGGAGGATGCGATACCCGTTTTTGCCCGCGAGATCTGTTTCGGGTTGAGCTCAAGCGCTGCCCGCATGCTCGTCGACTGCGGTGTCGCGGGCATTGATTGCTCGGGCGCGGGAGGCACTTCCTGGGCTAAAGTCGAGGCGCTGTGCGCAAAGAGCGAGCGTCGCCGCAAGCTGGGGCTGCGCTTTGCCGAGTGGGGTATTCCCACCAGCCGCTCGATTCTAAACGTGCGGGCGGCTTCCGACGCCATACCGTTGATTGCAAGCGGCGGGCTCCGCACCGGCATCGATCTGGCCCTTTCCCTCGCTTTGGGTGCGGACTTCGGCGGGATGGCGCGCCCCTTTCTGCTCAAGGCAGCAGAGAGCGAGGAGGCGTTGGACGCTTTCATAGCCGACACGCTGCAAGAGTTGCGTGTCTGCATGTTTGGAGCCGGCGCAGCCAGTGTTGCGGCCTTGCGCGGACGCGCCGAACGCCGATCCTAGCTTTCCGATCGCGCAGTCGGGAGAGATGCTCGGGTACGCGATGGGGTTTGTCGGGAGCCCATCCCGACACCGGAAGGAGAGGCTCAGTGTGAGCGCGCAGTCGAGTTGCGTATGTTTACTCGTGTCGCTGGGTTCGCGGGTGCTTAGGCGCCCGCTGATTCGGCGGCGGGTTTTTCACTGTTTCATAAACTCCCAGAATTGACCGGGCCCTGCGAGGCCCGGTTTTTTTTTTGCTGCCTGCGACCCAACGCGAGATTGGGTGCCTCCGACTCTGCGCACCGCCCTTTTTCCTGCCCGAGCGTCGATGCTTACAATACCTTGACGCCTGGAAATGAGAACCATTATCATCTTCTAAGTGCCCGCGACTGCAATCTTCGCGGCAAACCGAGGGGACCGGCGTCAATTGCGGCAGGCGCATACAACGGGAGTTGTCCGGGAGGGGTATTCCACCGGCTTTGCGCTTGAGTTCGCGACAGCGAAGCCGGCGATCTCAGCTGCTGGCGTGACACTTCGCTCGGTGGCGCCGGCATGTCCGACTCCACGAGACGAGCGCGCAGCGCAGTATGCCGGCGTGGTTTGCGCAGTGGCGTTGCACGCGGCACTGACCTTCGCGCTCCTGCAATACCAACCAGCGCGGGAAGCGATCGAAACGATCGCTCCGATCATGGTCAGTCTGATCACACCAGCGAAGCTCGAGTTGCCGCCGCCCGCGGAACGTCCGAAACCGGTTTTGCAGCCGCCACGGCCTCAGCCGGTGCAAAAGCCGGTCGAGCAACCGCCCATCATTGCGCAGCCGCCCGAAGAGGAATCAAGCTATGTTCCGCCCCCGCCTGACCCGCTGCCGGCGCCGGCGGTCGAACTTCCTCCCGCGCTACCTGAACCCCCGCCTCTAGCGGAGCACGTGGCGACCGGGGAGCCGGCTGCGCCGATCAGCCCCGCTGAGCTCGCCGTCGACCGCGTAGCGGCGGTCGCGCCGAAGCAGGAATCGCCGCCGCCCGAGTCGGTCATTCCGCCGCGGTTCAACGCCGACTATCTGCAGAATCCAGCGCCGGCCTACCCGTCGCTGTCGCGCCGCATCGGCGAGCAGGGGAAGGTCATCCTGCGTGTACTAGTCAGCCCGGATGGTCTGCCGGAGCGGGTCGAATTGAAGACGTCGAGCGGGTCGCGCCGCCTCGACCAGGCGGCGGTTGACACGGTGAAGCAATGGAAGTTCGTACCTGCGCGGCAGGGGAATCTCAAGGTCGAGGCATGGGTGCTGGTTCCCATCGTTTTCACCCTTCAAGGCTAGTTCATGGAACCCAACGACACGCTTGGCTTCGCTCATTTTCTCGCGCAAACCGACAGCGTCGGCCGCGCGATTTTCGCGATCCTCATTATCATGTCGATCACGAGCTGGTATCTCATCATCGCCAAAGCGCTGCAGGTGCTCACCACACGCTGGCGCAGCGCGCGCTTCCTAGCGACTTTCTGGAACGCGCCTTCGCTGTCAGCGGTCGAGCGCCACTTGGAAGCCCGCCGGCCGGACGATCCTTTCTCGCGGCTCGCCTATCACTCGATCGCTTCCTCGCGGCACCACGCACGGCACGGCGCGAACAAGCTGAACGAGGCTGGCAACGCATCCGAGTTTCTCACGCGTTCCATGCGCCGCATGATCGACGAGGAGACAGCCCGCCTGGAATGGGGGCTCACCGTCCTCGCATCTGTTGGCAGCACAGCACCATTTGTGGGTCTGTTCGGAACGGTGTGGGGCGTGTATCACGCGCTCGTCAGCATCGGCATCAGCGGACAGGGCACGCTCGACAAGATCGCCGGCCCGGTCGGGGAGGCATTGATCATGACGGCGGCGGGCCTCGCGGTCGCGGTGCCAGCGGTGCTCGCATACAACGCCTTCGTGCGTTCCAACCGGGTCGTGCTGGCGAAGCTGGACGCCTTTGCGCACGACCTGTTCGCTTTCCTTACCACCGGCTCCCATTTTGGCGACAGCCAGAGCGGCGGCCCTACCCCTGCGGTTCCACACGTCGTGCACAGGGGAGCCTGAGCATGGCGTTCGGCAGCTTCGATTCGAGCGGCCATGCTTCGCGGCCGCTGGCGGAAATCAACATGGTCCCGCTCATCGACGTCATGCTGGTGATGCTGGTGATCTTCATCATCACCGCCCCACTCCTGACGCACGCTGTGAAGCTCGATCTGCCCAAGGCCTCGAGCACCACCAACACCAAGCCGGACAACATTCAGCTCGCCATCGACGCGGCCGGCAAGTACTACTGGAACGGCGAGGCCGTGGACCGCGCGGGGCTTAGAGAGCGCCTCGACGCCGCCTCGAAGGTGCAGCCCCAGCCCGAGATTCACCTGCACGCAGACCGGACGACGCAGTATCAGAACCTGGCGGAGGTGCTCGCCGACACCGCGAGAATGGGTCTCACGCGTATCGGTTTCGTTTCCGATCCGCGTGAAGGCCAATAGCCGTATCGAGTCAACAACCGCGGTCCCGATGCTAAGTCGGTGGATCGCGTTGCAATCAGCCAGCCCGCCAATTCCGTTGGCAGCCAGCGAGAAGACGTCGTGAACAACTGCTGGAGAGGGGATGAAAAAGTGCAGGCTGCTCCCGGTCGCATGGTTCCTGAGCGCAGTCAGGGACCCGCGCGCGGAGGTCTGATTGCACCAACTGCGCAGCGTCTGGCTC
>Ga0335077_10010480_pt1 | contig 11539 bp, 8 predicted proteins | sample Lox_Sample_31_FD_207151 | JGI IMG/M metagenome (GOLD analysis project Ga0335077, IMG submission 207151) | Soil microbial communities from Loxahatchee National Wildlife Refuge, Florida, United States - Lox_Sample_3.1 | ecosystem: Environmental > Terrestrial > Soil > Wetlands | place: USA: Florida...
CGCACAGTGCAGAGCGGTGCTCAGGCCGAGCGCCCCGGCCCCGATGACCACCACATCGGCGTCCACCAGGCCAGTGTGCACCAGCGGTCCCAAAGACCCAAACTTTATGTTTGCGGGGTGGCATGCCACCTGCCGGTATGGCTATAGTGTTCGGCGCAGTCGGCGGGGATAAATAACTTCCTGCCCGAATGAGATTTCCGGGCCCAGGCCACCGCTGAAGCAGTTTCCGCCTATCTCATTCACCGCGTCAGTCCGGGTCAGGGGGGACAGCATGCTGGGCTCAGGGATCATTAACGTTGCCATCGGACTGGCCTTTATTTTCGGCGTAACGGCCGCCCTCAGTTCCGTCTTCACCGAGCTGATCGCGCGCTTCCTCGGGCTGCGCGGGGCTTACCTGCTGCGTGGGCTCCGTGAACTCCTCGACAGCGACACGATGGAGACGGACCTGACGAAGGTGGAAGGCGATTACCAGGCCTGGCAGGAAATGATGAAGGGAACTGTGCCTGAGGGCCCTCCGCCGACGGGAAAGGAACCCCCGCCGGTGGCACCACAGCCGCAGAAACGCGCTGGGGATACCCCGGCCGCGGAGAAAATGACCGCGGAGGCCCTGGCCAAGGTCCCGTCGGCAACGGGCGCCCTGCTCGGCAGCCCGATCATGCGGAGCCAGGGAATGACCGGCGACATCTCCAGCCGGGCCCTGACCCTGCCCGCGGCAAAACCGGGCCAGCCGGCCCCGCTGCCGAAGGGTCCCTGGAAATTCCGCCGGAGCCTGCCGGCCTACATCTCCGCCTCGTCGTTCGCCGACGCGCTCATCGACCTGCTGGTTCCGGGCGCCGACGGGCAGACGACCCTGGACACCATCGGCCGGTCCCTCGCGTCACTCCAGAAGGAACTGCCCGTGACGTCGCCGCTCGTGGCGTCGCTCCAGACGCTGGTCGCGAACGCCAATGGCAACATCGGCCGGTTCCGCGCCTCGGTCGAGAGCTGGTACGACAACCACATGGACCGCGTGTCCGGCTGGTATAAGCGGCGCGTCGCCAAGATCACGCTCGTCATCGGCGCCATCCTCGTCCTCCTGCTCAACATCAACACGCTCACGATCGGGCGCACCCTGTACGGGAGCAGCGTCATCGGCACGGCCGTGAGCACCGTGGCGGCGAAAACCACCTCCTGCCATGACCAGAACCAGCAGGACTGCCTGGCGGGCCTGCAGGCGCAGCTGTCGGCCGCCACACAGGCCGGGCTACCGATCGGATGGGCCACGGCCGCCGCCTGTGCCAAGCCACAGACGTCATGCAACTGGCTGGACCAGCGAGGGATCCTCAGCCCCAGCGGCGGCTCCCCCTGGGAGATCGTGCTGGTCCTCATCGGCTTCCTGATCACGATCATCGCGCTCACGCCCGGCGCCCGGTTCTGGTTCGACCTCCTGGGCAGGCTCGGCAGCCTCCGCTCGACCGGCCCCAAACCCGCCCCGCCCGCAACCTAACTCCGGGCGGCCCGCGCGACACTGCATGGCGCGCGCCCCACACGGGCATATATGCCTGGCCATGTCATGGCACGGGGCTGGGGGGTGGTGGGTCGATGACATCCGCGGGAAAGGACCTTCCGGCGGGATCCGCCCCGGCCAATCCCCGACGGGCCAATCCGCCCCTTCAGCGGCGCGTGGTGAGCCGCCTGCTGGGGCCCGGCGCCGACGAAGCGGCGCAGCGGAAACTCGTTTACAGCATCGAGGGCCGGCAGGCGGTTCTGGTCGAGCTCAACCTGCCGCCCGGCGCGATCGCCGAGGACATGCGCGAGCAATTCAGGAATGTTTTCCACGCCGCCTTCGAGCATGAATCCGAACAGCCGCCCGAGCCGCTGCAGATTTCCTCGCATTACATGCGCTGCCTGCTCACGCCGGATGAGGTCACCAAGCTGGCCGCGCAGGATGCTGGCGATCCGGGGGACCCGGCACCGGCCGCCCGCACCATCTACCGGATCTGGCCCGACTTCGTCGTGCATGCCCACATCGACCGCTCGCTGACCACCATCAAGTCCGACGCCGCGGCCCGCACCTACGGCACCTCGGGGGAGGGCATCGTCTGGGCGGTCCTTGACTCCGGCATCGACCAGGCCCATCCGCACTTCGCCGGGGGCACCGTCACCGATCCGGCCGTGGCCCATCTGCACCGCGACTTCACCGGCCTGCTCACGGCGGACGGCAAGGTGACCGACGACCCGGCGGCCGCGCTGGCCGACCCGTTCGGGCACGGCACCCACGTGGCCGGCATCATCGCCGGCACCTCACCCACCGATCCGGGCACGATCCTCATCGCCGCGAACCAGCCCACCAGCGGTGACCTGCCATCGTGGGTCAACCGGTCCCTGGCGCCCGGACGGACCCTGAGCGGGATGGCGCCGAAGGCCCGCCTGGTCAGCCTGCGGGTGCTCGACGCCACCGGCAACACCGCCTCCAGCGTGGTCATCGAGGCGCTCGCCCAGGTCCGGGCGTTCAACGCGGACGGCCGCCAGCTGGTCATCCACGGGGTGAACCTGTCCATCGGCTGCGACTGGTACCCCGACGACTTCGCCGCCGGGCAGAGCCCGCTCTGCCGCGAGCTGGACCTGCTCGTGGGGACCGGGGTGGTGGCGGTCGTCTCGGCCGGCAACGCCGGCGCCGGCGGGACCCTCACCGGCGGGAGCGGCGACGTCTTCGGCCGGCTCTCCACGATCACCGACCCCGGCAACGCCATCCACGCGATCACCGTCGGCTCGACGCACCGCTCCCAGCCGCACACCTACGGCGTGACCTACACCTCCTCCAAGGGCCCGACGCTCGACGGGCGGCCGAAGCCCGACCTGATCGCGCCGGGAGAGAGGATCACGTCCGCGGGCACCGGCGCGCTCATCAACGGCATCGGGCCGCTGCAGAGCGACGTCCCGGGTGTCGCGCGCTACGTGGAAGACAGCGGCACCTCGATGGCCGCGCCGCACGTGTCGGGTGCGATCGCCGCATTCCTGTCGGTGAGAGACGAGTACATCGGCCAGCCCGACGAGGTCAAACGGCTGTTCATGAGCAACGCGACCTCGCTGGGCCGGCACGAGTTCTTCCAGGGCGCCGGGCTGATCGACCTGATGCGCGTCCTGTCCAACGTCTGATCACACACCATTGGGGGAACACGGCATGGCTACTCAGATCGCTGGGCTGAACTATTACGAGCTGGACTTCAACGCCGACGGCACGCTGAGCTCCGACGGCGGGCTCCCCGCCGCCGTCCAGGCCGGCGGGGTCCAGGACGTGTTCGTGCTGTCGCACGGCTGGAACAGCGGCGTCGACTCGGCCCGCTCCCTGTACCAGGCGATGTTCACGCTGCTGGCCGGGATGATCCCGGGCAAGCTCGGCACGAGCATCGCGGTCGGCATCATCTGGCCGTCGCTGCTGTTCCCCGACGACGACCCGGCGACGGCCAAGCCGATCCCGTCGACGGGCCAGCAGCTGGCCGCCGCGCTGGCGCCTGCCTTCCCGCAACAGCAGGACAATGTAACGACGATGGGCCAGCTGCTGGACGAGCAGCCGCAGGACGGAGCCAAGCTGCAGGAGTTCCACTCGCTGGCGTCCGGCCTGGTCACCACGCCCCCGCTCGCGCCCGAGGACGCCGGCCAGCAGGCAGCCATCACCGGCGACACGGCGGCCGTGCTCGGCAACGCCGCCGCCATGTCAAAGACCCCTGCCGACAATGCCCAGGCCATCCCGAACCCGTTCACCACCCTCTGGAACGGCGGCCGGGAGCTCATGCGCAGCATGTCCTACTACGAGATGAAGAACCGCGCCGGCGTCATCGGCCGGGGCGGCCTCGGGCCCATGCTGGGAAAGCTCGCTGCCGCCGAACCGGGGATCCGCATCCACCTCATGGGGCACAGCTTCGGCGCCCGGCTCGTCGCCTACTCGCTCTCCGGCCTGCCGCCGGCCGCGACCGGCGCGAAGAGCCCGGTCAAGACCCTGTACCTGATCCAGGGCGCGTTCTCCCACTTCGCCTTCGCCAACCCGGTTCCGGACAGACTGGTCAGCGGCCCGGGCGCGCTGTCGGCCTTCTCCCACAACGTCAACGGCCCGCTGCTGTCCACGTTCAGCGCCGCGGACCGGGCCGTCGGCTGGTGGTACCCGGCGGCCAGCATGCTGGCGCACCAGAACGCCGAAGCCGCCGATGACCTCACCTATCAGTGGGGCGGCATGGGCCACGACGGCTACCAGCAGCCACCGCCGGGCGGGATCACGATCCCGCTCGCGCCGAAGGGAACGGCGTACGGCTTCCAGCCGGGCCTGTTCTACCTGCTCGACTCCAACGCCGTCATCGCCGCCGATCAGTCGCCGTTCAGCGGCGCCCACAGCGATATCCGGCACGCGCAGGTGGTCTGGCCGGTGGTCGACGCCTCCAGCTGACCCCGGCCGCCGGTCAGCCCGTCAGCCGCGGAGCGCGACCACCTCGGCCAGCCCCTCCCGGAGGTCATCGGCGAGCCGGCCGGGATCGGCGACCGCCGTCGTGTCGGTGTTGATCCCGATGCAGCAGTCCCCGTCGTGCGACAGCAGGGTGATCATCGCGGCGCAGCCGGGCAGCGGGCCGAACGGGTACATGTGCGTGATCCGCGAGCCCGCGACGTACACCGGGTAGGGCACCCCCGGGATGCTGGAGACCTGGACATCGTTCGTGCTGGTCAGCCGGCCCGAGACGACGCCGACGATGGGCGCGGGCAGCCAGCCGACCGCCGGGGCGAGCGCCGTGGTCACCGTGTCGGACGCGGCGCCGCTGGCGGCGCGGGCGGCCAGCACGAACTGCCGCACGGCGGCGATCAGCGCGGCCGGATGGCGCTCGGCCATGGGCGCGGCGAACTTCGCGCCGGTGAACCGGTTCCCGCCCTGCGGGTCGTCCCGGTTGCGCAGGCTGATCGGGAACCCGACGCTGAGCCGGTCGAGCGGGGCGCGGTACCACTGGTGGTAGCGGCGGAACCCGATGATCACCGCGGCCAGCAGCCCGTCGTTGAGCGAGCCGCCGGCCGCCTTCGCCCCGGCCTTGAGGTCGGCCAGCGGCACGTCGGCGATCTCGAAGTGCCAGCCACCGCCGCGGCGGGCCAGCAGCTCCGAGCCGCGTGGCGTTGCCGTGTTCTGCCCCACGAACCGGGCGGCGCCGGCCGCCCGCCCGGCCGCCTGTGAGACCGTCTCCCACGGCCGCCCCAGCGCGCCGACGAGCCCGGCACCCTGCCGCAGCGCGGCCTTCGGCGCGGACCGGACCGCGCCGGCGACCTGCCCGGCGAACAGCCCCACCCGCGACGCCCCGTCCCCGGCCACGGGTACCGGGGGCTCGGGCCGGTGCGGGTCGTGCTCGGGGGTGCGGCTGTGCAGCCGTACCATCAGCTGGACCGCGCCGAGCCCGTCGGTGACGCTGTGATGGCTCTTGACGACGTACCCGGCCCGGCCGCCTTCGAGGCCCTCCACCAGCAGCGCCTCCCACGGCGGCCGGTCGCGGTCGAACGGCGCGGCGGCGAACTCCTGCACGATGTCGAGCAAGTGGCGCATCGAGCCGCCGACGGGCAGGGAGACCCGGCGGACGTGCTGGGTCACGTCGAAGCCGGGGTCCGTCACCCAGGTCGGGGTGCCGAGCGCGAACGCCGGCTCGACCACCCGCTGCCGCATCCGCGGCACCATGCGGGAGGCCCACTCGTGCGCGGAGAGCAGCCGGTCCCAGTCGGGCGCCGGGTCGAGCAGCTCCAGCAGGCTGACATTGGCCCGCAGCCGGGGGTCGGCCGACTCGGCCCGCCACATGGCGGTTTCCAGCGGGTTCATCTGGGTGGCTGTGCCCCAGTCGAGCGGCACGGCCGGCGGCGGGCCGGGGGTGACCGGCGCCGTGACCTTCACCGGCCCGGAGCCGCTGGCCGGCCAGTTGGCCAGCGTCGCCAGGTACTGCCCGCGCACCTCGTCGACGTGCTTATCGAGGTCCTCCGCCACCCACGCCGTGGTGGGGATGGGAGCGAGCACCGCGACCTGCACCGTGCCCGAGTGGATGATCTTCGCCCCGCGCCACATCAGCTCGCCGGAGTTACGGATGACGATCGGCACGATCGGCACCTGCGCCTGCATCGCGACGTGAAACGCACCCTTCTTGAACGGCCCCAGCGCCGGGGTCGGTGACCGGGTGCCCTCCGGCGCGATGACCAGCGAGATGCCGTCGTGCAGCTTCTGTACCGCGGGCCCGAGGGCCTTGACCGCCTGCTCGTGGTCGTGGCGGTCGACGAACGCCACGTCGGCGAGCCGGAAGATCAGCCCGAAGCCGGGGCTGCGGGCCAGTTCCTTCTTCGCCACGCCGGTAAACCCGCCGTGCAGCAGCTTGGCCAGGATGAGCACGTCCAGCTGGCTCTGGTGGTTGAACAGGAAGACGGCGGGCCGGGCCGCGAGGTGCTCGGCGCCATGGACGTCCAGCCGGACGCCGGCCAGCAGGCTGCCCAGCTCGCCGGCGAAGGTGGTGCCGAGATCGACGGCCTCCCGCCGGGACCCGGTCGCCGCGCCCAGCGCCGCGCCGGCCGCGAAGCCGCCGAACATCCCGGCCAGCCCCGCCGCCGTGCGGGCGAGGTCGCCCACCCCGGGCCGGTGGCGGGAGCGGAACCGGGCCACGGGCCACCCGAAGTGCCGCGCCGCGTTCTCCAGCTCACGGCCGGGGTTGATGGCGCGTGGCCGCCCGACGGCCTGCAGGAACGGCACGTCCTCGTCGCCGTTGGAGTAGGCGTAGCTCTCGGCCAGGTCGATGCCGTGCTCACCGGCGAACATGCGGACCGCCGCCGCCTTGCCCGCCCGCCACAGCAGCGGGCCGCCGGGGCGGCCGGTGGCGATGCCGTTCACGATCTCTACCGGTGACACCAGGATGTGCTCGGCGCCCATCGCCCGGGCCGCGGGCTCCACCTGGAACCGGGTGGCGGAGGAGGCGAGCACCACCGTGTGCCCGGCCCGGCGGTGGGCCTCGACCAGCCGCCATCCCTCCGGGTACAGCGAGCCGGAGATGGCCTGTACGAACAGCCGCTCCCCCAGCTCGGCCAGCTCGTCCTCGCTGCGCCCAGCCCAGGCACGCATGCCCAGCACGGTGAACCGCTCGAAATCCTCCTCGCTGGTCACGCCGCGCAGGCCGGTGAGCAGCAGCTGACCCAGGTCGGCCGGCGTGACCTGCAGCGACCTGAGGTAGTAGCGGGCGAACGCTGACAAGGAATACCCGTCGATCAGCGTGCCGTCGAAGTCGAGGAACGCCCCGATTCGCGGGCCTTCCGGCCCGGCCTCGGCATCGGCGATCAGCTGCTCCTCCGACCACACCTGGCTAGGGTTCGACACCGACCGCCTCCTGCCGGGACGTTGCATCGATCTCGTCGATCACGATCAGCCGGCCCACCAGGTCGCGCAGCCGCGCGGCAAAGGCCCGCCGGCCGGCGGCCAGTTCCTCGCCGCCCGGGCCGGTCAGGTCCTGGTTCGCGGCAAGCTTCAGCGCGCTGGAGAACAGCTCCCGCGACAGCGACTCCGGCCCGTGCAGCCGCCCCTGCAGCAGCATCTGCCGCCCGACGCCGCCGCACTCGCTCAGGAACCCGGACTCCTCGACCGGCTGGCCGGGGGGGTGCGCGGCGAGCCGTTCGGCCACCACGAGCTGCGCGTCCAGGAAGGACCGCAGCACCCGGTCGGCCACCAGCACCGGGCAGCGTTCCAGCACCGCGCGCCCGTCGGCCACCGTCTCCCAGCTGGGGTGCAGCCGCTTGAGCTCGGCGTCAAGCTCCGCCCGGTAGGACGCCTTGCCGGGGAAGAAGAACTCGAACTTCAGCTGGTCACGCAGCCGCATCGCCTCGTCCCAGCGCTCCTCGGGCTTTCTCAGCAAGACGAGCTCCGCTATCGCGCGGTGCATGAAGTGGTGGATGGCGCTGTTGCGGTAGAACGCCGCGACCAGGTGCTGGCCCCGTTCGATGGCGTAGACCGGCTCCTCCCCGCCGGTGTAGATGGTGACGACGTTCTGCTGGGCCAGCGCGTCGAGCACCTGGCGCACGCCGGTCTCGGTCCGCAGCACGTCGCCCGAGTACGGCAGCCCGCGTTCGGCCAGGAAGTCCCGCAGCGGCCCGAGCACGCCGCGCACCTGGCCCAGGGTCAGCGCGCGGTCGCGGACGCCCAGCAGCGCGAGCGTGACCAGGGCCGTCGCGGTCACCGGGGTGACGCGGTTGATCCGGACGGCCACCTCGAAGGCCATCTTCTGCACCGCGAGCCGCCGGGCGTCAGGGTCGCCGCCCCGGCCGTCGGGCCCGAGGGCATCGGCCACCGAGAGCGGCTCGGCGAAGCAGATGTGCACCGTGCCGACCCGGGTGAGCTGCCCCCGGGCGTAGGACGCCAGCCAGCTCAGCCCCTCCGCCTTCTTCGCCGCCCCGCCCTGCTCGGCCGCCATCGCCGACACCTCGCGCAGCTGGTCGTAGGTGATGGCCACCGGCACCAGGCAGGCGTCGCTGGCCCGGCCCCGCGCGACCGCCTCGGCGACGTAGGCCAGCAGGCCGTACCGCGGCGGGCGCAGCTTGCCGGTCCGTGAGCGGCCGCCCTCCATGTACCACTCGAGGTTGAACCGCTTGGCCAGCAGGTAGCCGAGGTACTCGCGCAGCGCCAGCTTGTAGATCTCGTCGTCGCCGGAGCTGCGCCGGATGAACACGAACCCGGCCCGCCGGGCCAGCAGGCTGATCGGCCAGATGCGGAGGTTGTCGCCGCCGACCACGTGGTTGCGGGGGAAATCATGCTCGGCGAGGACGTCGGCGAGCAGCAGCGGGTCCGCGTACGAGCGGTGGCTGGGCAGGAAGACCAGCGCGTGGCGGCGGTTCAGCTCCCGGAGCCGGCCGAGCCCGGCGGTGTCGGCCTGGACGTCCCACGCGTGGGCGTGCAGCGGGCGAAGCGCGCCGTAGAGCAGGTCGACCGCGACCGGGCTCATGGAGGCGACCAGGCTGTCCAGGGCAGCCCGGGCGCGTTCCGCCGTCTCGGGCTCGGTCAGGCCGAGCCGGGCGGCGAGCGCGGCGACGTCGGCCCGGTATCCCGGGCTGTCCTCGATGGCCTCGGCGATGTCCTTCGGCACCTTGTAGCGGTAGCCGAGCAGTGCGCGCTCGGCGCGGTCCAGCGCGAGGCTGGCCTGCCGGGACACGAACTGCGCGAACGAGCCGGTGCCGCCCCAGCGATCGCGCAGCGCCGCGACGGTGGCGGGCTCCGCGACCACCATCTGCGCCCGGTCGGGCTCGCGCCGCATGATGGCCCGCTGCCAGAACTGAGGCGGCCGGCGCGGGTTGACCTGCGACAGCACGTCGGCCCAGCGGATACGCCGCTCGCCGTCGCGCTCGCGCGGCAGCCACGCGACCCGGGCGGCGGTGATGACCGTGTCCGGCGGGGCGGCAGCGAGCGACTCGTCCAGTCCCGGGGCGTCCAGCGGGAGAACGGCGGAGGGCCGCACACCCGCCTCCCGCAGCCACCGCCTGACCAGCGCGCGCTCGATCCCGCTGCCCGGCCCGGCGAGCAGGATCAGCGGCGCCCCGCCGTTGGCGGAGCCGTCGCCCGCCGGCGGCGGCGCTGGATCCGGGCCGCCCATGCCGGACTCCTTCCGTTATGCCCCATCCTTGCCCATCCCGGGAACGGGATCACCTTGCGGCCACGCCCGCGCTCCGGGCCGCCTGCGCTGGCTGCCGCCCCCTGCCCGGCTCTTCACGGATCTTGGTCATGATCACGTCCGTTTCGTCCCGGTTCCAGCGGCCAAAATCCGTGACATGTACCCGGCGGCCGTCCGGCATCTGAGACGCCAGGAGATAGCGGGGAAGGCCGGCCCGGTGGATCTGCGAGCCAGTGACCCCTGGGCTGCAGCGACTCTTAACCGCCTCTTAAGGCACTCATAACCACGTTTGTGCTGCGGTGGGCGCTATGGGGGAAAGGTCCGATGTGTCCGGCCTGTCCGGGGGAATCGGCTCAGGTCGCGAGTTCGGCGAATACCTGCGCCTCCTGCTCCATGCGGCGGTGGAGCCGATCGAGCCGGCCGACGGCGGCCTGAAGCGGATCCGCGCCCGGCTGGGGCAGCGCCGACGGCGGGCAGCCGGCGGGCCCGCGTGCCGGCGGGCCGCGGAGATGCCTGCGCGGCGACACCCGCGATGCCGGCGGTGGCCTGGCGCCTGAAGCCCATCCCACCACCTAGCGTGAGAATACGAGCGGCCAGCTCGCTATCCGGCTCGTGCGCTGGGCCGCTGGTGACGCGTCGGTGGACGCCATCACACACCCGCGATCCAGTCCCGGCGCGACTGGGCATGGGGCACAGGGGACGCTTGATGGGAGTCGCGTATGCGTGCGGTGCTCATGACGGCCGTCGGCGGGCCCGAGGTGCTCGAACTCAGGGAGCTGCCCGAGCCGGAGCTCGCCGCGGAGCACCAGGAGCGCCAGCGGGCGATCCTCGAGCAGGCGGCGCGCCACTTCGACGCCGGCGAGCTGCGGGTCGTGGTTGGCGCCACGTTCCCGCTGGAGCAGGCCGCGGACGCGCACCGCGCGCTCGAAGCCGGGCAGGTGACCGGCAAGGCCGTTCTCGTCATGCAGTGACGTGGGTTGGCGGCCCGGCCGGTTCGGTCAGCGCGGCGAGCACCGCGGGGAACGCGGCGTCGGCGCGGGCGGCCAGCTCGTCGTCGGTCAGCAGCTGGACCGGGTGCGGGATGTAGACAACGCGGCTGGCGGGCATGCCGAGCCGGCGCGCCTGCTCGATGGCTTCGTCGGCGAACGGCGCGGTCACGACGCCTACCGCCGGGATCCCCCGGCGCTCAAGATGGACCAGGTCATGCAAACTGCACGACGTGCACGAGCCTCAATCGGCGAGGGCCTCCACCACCAGGTCGGCCCGCCCGGCGATGTCGTCGATCAGGGCCAGCGCCGCGGGCTTGGAGAAGATCTCCTTGGCGGTGCGGGCGGTGTCCGCGCCCTCCGCCCTCAGCAGCGTCTCCATCCGGTCGAGGAACTCGGCGCCCCGGTTCTTCCGGATGTCGAGCAGCACCACCCGGTGGCCACTGACGCTCGCCGGGCGCGGCGCGAGCGGCTCCGGCGTCCGGACACGGTCGTCGAACGGGCTCACGTAGTCAGCGGCCACGGTGATCCCACCTCCCGGGAGACGATCTGGGACCCCATGCCGGTGCATGGGCCAAGAACTGCAGAGTAACGCCCGGCCTCGCCCCCGGCCACGATCAGCACGATCGCCTCCGGCGACGCCCACTTGGGCACCTGCGCGGCGGGGTCCGCCGCGTGGACGAACGGGGTCGTCTCGCCGCGGCGCAGCTCGCTGGCGGGCTTGTGCACCGCGTCGAACATGAAGAGGCGCAGCTGCTGTTTGGCCCATCCGGCGGCGCGGAACATCTCGGCGTGCTCGGGGCAGATCACGAACACCGACGGCTCCTCCAGCGGCCACCAGTTGGTGCTCCACTGGCTCGCCGCCGCCCAGGCCAGCACCCAGGCGAGATCCTCGGGGGTGCGGCTGCGGTGGTCGGAGATCGACAG
>Ga0335077_10010481_pt1 | contig 11538 bp, 9 predicted proteins | sample Lox_Sample_31_FD_207151 | JGI IMG/M metagenome (GOLD analysis project Ga0335077, IMG submission 207151) | Soil microbial communities from Loxahatchee National Wildlife Refuge, Florida, United States - Lox_Sample_3.1 | ecosystem: Environmental > Terrestrial > Soil > Wetlands | place: USA: Florida...
AAGGCCGCGATCAGGCTGGTGGTGGTGGTCTTGCCGTGCGAGCCCGCGACCGCGATGGAGTAGCGGAAGCGCATGAGCTCGCCCAGCATCTCGGCCCGCGCCACCACCGGCACGCGCGCGGCGAGTGCCGCCTGCACCTCGGGGTTATCGCGCGACACGGCGCCGGAGACCACCACCACGTCCGCCCCCCGGATGTTGGCGGCGGCATGCCCGAACAGGATGCGGGCGCCGAGGCCCTCGAGCCACTGCGTCACGGCGCTGGCGCGCAGGTCGGACCCGGTCACCGCGTAGCCGAGGTTCAGCAGCACCGCGGCGATCCCGGACATGCCGCTGCCGCCGATGCCGACGAAGTGGATGGTGTTGATGCGGCGCATGCGGTCGCGCCGCTCCGGCTCGGCACGCCGCTCGAGCTGCGGCCGCTCCGGCAGCGCCCTGCGCTCGCGCGTCATGCTGCCCTCCGTGCCAGCTGCAGGCAGGAGGCGGCCAGCTCATCCGCCGCCCGCGGCTTGGCCAGCAGCCGCGCGCGCTCGGCCATCGCCAGGAGCTTGCCGCGCCCGGCGCACAAGCGCGTGAGCTCTGCGGCCAGCCGCTCGGCGGTGAGCTCGCGGTCGCGGATCAGCACGGCGGCGCCGGCCTCGACCAGGTACTGCGCGTTGTAGGCCTGGTGATCGTCGACCGCGTTCGGGTAGGGCACGAGGATCGCGGCCACGCCGACGGCGGCAAGCTCGGAGACCGTGAGCGCCCCGGAGCGGCAGATGACCAGGTCCGCCCAGGCATACGCCTCGCTCATGTCCTCGATGAACGGCCGCACGTCGGCGCGCACGCCGGCCTGCTCGTAGGCGGCGCGGCCGGCCTCCAGCCAGCGCTCGCCCGCCTGGTGGCGCACGTCGCAGGCGAGCGCGCCGGCGAGGCGCTTCAGCGCGAAGGGCACCACCGCGTTCAGCCGCGCGGCCCCCTGGCTGCCGCCGATGACGAGGATGCGCACGGGGCCGGAGCGCGCGGCGAAGCGCTCGGACGGCGGCGGCAGCGCACTGATGTCGCGCCGCACCGGGTTGCCGATGACGCGCGCGTGCACCTCGCGCCCGAAGCTGCCGGGGAAGGCCTCGAGCACCTGACGTGCGAGGTGCGCCAGACAGCGGTTGGTGAAGCCCGCGATGGCGTTCTGTTCGTGGATCACGAGCGGGCGGCGCGTGAGCCACGCCGCCACGCCGCCCGGGCCGGTGACGAAGCCGCCGAGGCCGACCACGACGCTCGGCTGGTGGCGGCGCATCACGGCGAGCGCCTGCAGCAGTGCGCGGCTCAGGCGAAACGGGGCCATGACCCAGGCGAGGGCTCCCTTGCCGCGCAGGCCCGCGACCGAAAGCCGCTCGATGGGGATGCCCTCGGCCGGGATGATGCGCGACTCGAGCCCGCGCTCGGTGCCGAGCCAGATGACCTCGGCCGACTGCTCGCGCAGCAGCCGCGCCAGGGCGAGCGCGGGGAAGACGTGCCCGCCGGTGCCCCCGGCCATGATGAGCACCGGCCTCACGCGGCCCCCCGCACGGTCGCCGAGCCGCGCTGCTCGCGCAGCGCCTCGTGGTACACCCGCAGCAGCAGCCCCACCCAGGCCAGCGAGACGATCAGGCTCGAGCGCCCGTAGCTCATCAGGGGGAGCGTGAGACCCTTGGTGGGCAGCACGCCCATGTTCACGCCGATGTTGATGAAGGCCTGGATGCCGACCCACAGGCCGAAGCCGGCCGCGAGGTAGGCGGGGAATTTCAGCTGCGCATCCGCGGCGAGGCGGGCGATGCGAAAGCTGCGCCACACGAGCGCGAGGAACAGCGCCAGCGTCAGCAGCACGCCGGCGAGTCCGAGCTCCTCCGCCAGCACCGCGAACAGGAAGTCGGTGTGCGCCTCGGGCAGGTAGAAGAGCTTCTGCACCGAGTCGCCGAGCCCCACACCGAACCACTGGCCGCGCCCGATTGCGATCAGCGACTGCGTCAGCTGGAAGCCGCTGTTGAAGGGATCCGCCCAGGGGTCGAGGAAGGCCGTCAGGCGCCGCACGCGGTAGCTCGAGCTCACCGCCAGGAGCGCAAAGCCGGTGCCCGCGATCGCCGTCATGGCGAGCACGTAGCGCAGCCGCGCGCCGGCGAGGAACAGCAACCCGAAGCCGGTGGCGAACAGCACGGTCGCGGCGCCGAAGTCCGGCTCGGCCAGCAGCAGCGCGCTCACGAAGGTCAGGAGTGCGAGCGGCTTCGCCAGGCCGAGCACGCTCTCGCGCAGCTCCTGCTCGCGTCGCACGGCGTAGCTGGCGATGTAGATCAGCACCAGCACGCGCGCCAGCTCCGAGGCCTGGAAGTTCATGCCGCCCAGGCGCAGCCAGCGCCGGCTGCCGTTCACCGCGTGCCCCAGCCCGGGCACGAGCACGGCGATGAGCAGCACGATGGCCACCGCCAGCAGCGCGAGCGAGGCCTTCTCCAGCTGCGGGGTGGGCAGGCAGAAGATGCCGGCCGCGAGAGCGGCGCCGGTCAGCGTCAAGAGCAGCTGGCGCTCGAGGTAGTAGAAGGGCTGCCCGCTCTCCTGACCTGCGATCGACACCGAGGCCGAGGTCACCATGACGAGGCCGAGGAGCGCGATCGCCGCCACCAGTGCCAGCGTCACCGCGTCCAGGTGCACCGCGCCGCCGCGTCCGCTGGAGCGTGCAAAGCCCATCAGTGCGCTGCTCGCGGCGCTCATGCGGCCGCCAACTCGCGCACGGCCTGCGCGAACACCGCGCCGCGGTGGGCGTAGTCGCGGAACATGTCCAGGCTCGCGCACGCGGGCGAGAGCAGTACCGTGTCGCCCGGCTGCGCGGCCGCCGCCGCGGCGGCCACCGCCGCGGGCAGCGTGGTGGCGCGCGAGAGCGGGCACACCCCCGTCAGCGCGCGCTCGAGGAGCGCCGCGTCGCGCCCGATCAGCACCGCGTGGCGCACCTTGCCGCGGAAGGCCGCGCCGAGCGGGGCGAAATCCTGGTTCTTGCCGTCCCCGCCGAGGATCATGACGAGCGGACCGTCCATGCCGGCGACTGCGGCCAGCGTCGCGCCGACGTTGGTGCCCTTGGAGTCATCGACGTAGTGCACGCCGGCGATGTCCGCCACCCACTGCGAGCGATGCGCCAGGCCTTCGAAGCTGCGCAGCTCCTCCAGCATCGCCGGCAGCGGCAGCCCCAGGGCCTCCCCGAGCGCGAGCGCGGCCAGCGCATTGGCGGCGTTGTGCAGCCCGCGGATGCGCATCGCGGCGAGCGGCAGCAGCGGCTCCTCGCGCCGCGTCAGCCACCACTCCCCGGCGCTGCGGGCGATGGCGTAGTCGGCGCCGATCGCGGCGCGCAGCGAGAAGCTCAGCGTGCGCGCCGCCGCGCGCGGCATGGCCACCACCAGCGGGTCATCCAGGTTGATCACCGCGGTGTCGCAGCGCGCGAAGATGCGCGCCTTGGCGGCCGCATAGGCGCAGACGTCCGCGTAGCGGTCGAGATGGTCCGGCGACACGTTGAGCACGGTGGCCGCCTGACAGTGCAGTGACTCGGTGGTCTCGAGCTGGTAGCTGGAGAGCTCGAGCACGTACAGCTCGGCCTCGGCGCTGAGCAGCTCGAGCGCCGGGGCGCCCAGGTTGCCGCCGACGCGCACCGTGAGCCCGGCGCGCGCGGCCATGCGGCCCACCAGCGTGGTGACCGTGCTCTTGCCGTTGGTGCCGGTAATGCCGACCACCGGGGCGTTGGCGGCGCGCGCGAACAGCTCGATGTCGCCGACGACCTCGAGCCCCAGGCGGCGCGCCTCGGCGAAGAAGGGCTGATCCAGACTCACCCCGGGGGAGGCCACGACGCACATCGCATCCTTGAGCAGCCGCGCATCCAGTGCGCCGAGGCTCACGGGGATCGTGGCATCGAGCGCGCGCAGCTCGGCGAGCGCCGGGGGCTCGGTGCGCGTGTCGGTGACCGCCAGCTGCCAGCCGCGCTCGTGCAGGTAGCGCGCGCAGGAGATCCCGGTGCGGCCGAGGCCGACGATCACGGCGCGCATGCGGTTGCGTGCGGTGCTCATCGCAGTTTCAGGGTCGCAAGCCCCGCCAGCACCAGGAGCAGCGAGATGATCCAGAAGCGCACGATGACCTTCGGCTCCGCCCAGCCCTTGAGCTCGAAGTGATGGTGGATCGGGGCCATGCGGAAGATGCGCCGGCCGGTGAGCTTGAAGGAGGCCACCTGCAGGATCACGGAAGCGGTCTCGAGCACGAACACTCCGCCCATGAGCAGCGCCACCAGCTCCTGGCGCACGATCACCGCCAGCACCCCGATGGCCCCGCCGATGGCGAGCGCCCCCACATCGCCCATGAACACCTGTGCCGGGTAGGCGTTGAACCACAGGAACCCCAGGCCCGCCCCGGCCAGGGAGGCGCAGAAGATGAGCAGCTCGCCCGCACCGCGGATCTCCGGGATCTGCAGGTAGTGGGCGAACACGGCATTGCCGCTCGCGTAGGCGAAGATCCCGAGCGCGGCGGTCACCAGCGCGGCCGGCATGATGGCGAGCCCGTCGAGGCCGTCGGTGAGATTCACCGCGTTGCTCATGCCGACGATCATGAGGTAGGCGAGCAGGATGAAGCCGGCGGCCGGCAGCGGCTGCTCGAAGTTCTTCACGAATGGCAGGTAGAGCGCGGTCTCGGCCGGCTCCTGCGCCGTGTAGTAGAGCGTGGCCGCGACCGCAAGGCCCGCCACCGACTGCCAGAAGTACTTCCAGCGCGGCGCGAGGCCCTTGGGATTGCGCACGACGAGCTTCAGGTAGTCATCGTAGAAGCCGATGAGCCCGAAGGCGAAGGTCACGCCGAGCACGATCCACACCAGGCGACTGCTGATCTCGGCCCACAACAGCGTACTCACCAGCGTCGTGACGAGGATCAGCGTGCCGCCCATGGTGGGGGTGCCGGCCTTGGGCAGGTGCGACTTCGGGCCGTCATCGCGCACCACCTGGCCGATCTGGTAGCGCGACAGGCGCGCGATCAGCGGCGGCCCGATCAAGAGCGACAGGCCAAGCCCGGAGGCGGTGGCCAGGATGGCGCGGAAGGTCAGGTAGGCGAAGACGTGCAGGCCGCTGAGGTAGGGCGCGAGCTGTTGTGTGACCCAGTAGAGCACTAGTGATGACTCGCGCTGGCGTGCCCGGTGAGCGCATCGACCACGCGCTCCAGGCGGTTGGAACGGGAGCCCTTGATCAGCAACCGCACCTCTGAGCCGGCGCTGGCGAGCGCCTCGGTGAGCGCGCTGGCGAGCTGGCCGGTATCCGCGTACCAGCGGGCGCCCGCGCCGAAGCTCTCGACCGCGCGCGCCGCCAGCTTGCCGGTGGCGTAGAGCCGCTCGACACCCGCAGCGCGCGCGAACTCGCCGATGCCGCTGTGGGCGTCCTCAGCGAACGCGCCGAGCTCGCCCATGTCCGCCAGCACCAGCCAGCGCCGGCCGGTGAGGCTGACCAGCACCTCGATGGCGGCGCGCACCGAGCTCGGGTTGGCGTTGTAGGAGTCATCGATCAGCCAGGCGCCGCCCCTGGTTTGCTTGAACTGCAGCCGGCCGGACACCGCACGCACCGTGGCAAGGCCGGCGCTGATCTGCGCCAGCGTGGCCCCGGCGCTGGCGGCCGCCGCGGCGGCGGCGAGCGCGTTGGCGACGTTGTGGGTGCCGCCGAGGGCGAGCTCGATGGCGGCGCTGCCCTCGGGGGCCTGCAGGCGGAAGCGGGTGCGAAAGCCCTGCTCGCCCACTGTGGCACGCACTTCGCTGGCGCTGAACTGCGCGCGCTTGCGCACACCGAAGGTGACGACCCGCGCGGCCGTGAGCGAGCGCCACAGCTGCTCGAACTCATCATCGGCGTTGATCACCGCGGTCGCCCCGGCCTCGAGGCCCGCGACCATCTCGCCCTCGGCGCGCGCCACGCCCTCGAGCGAGCCGAAGCCCTCGAGGTGCTCGGCACCGGCGTTGGTGATCATGCCGACGCTCGGGCGCGCCAGCGCCACCAGCGCGGCCACCTCGCCGGCGCGGTTCGCGCCCATCTCGATCACCGCGAAGCGGTGCTCGGGCCGCAGGCGCAGCAGCGTCAGCGGCACGCCGATGTGGTTGTTGAGGTTGCCGTGCGTGGCGAGCGTGCTGCCGGCCTGCGCCAGGATCGCCGCGGTCATCTCCTTGGTGGTGGTCTTGCCGTTGCTGCCGGCCACGCCGATCAGCGGGCCGGCGAAGAAGCCGCGCCAGGCGCGCGCCGCCTGGGTGAGCGCCGCCTGCGTGTCGGACACGACGATCTGCGGCAGCGCCAGCGGTTGCGCCCTCGAGACCAGCGCCCCGGCGGCGCCGGCGGCCTGCGCCGCGGCCAGGAAGTCATGGCCGTCGAACTTCGGTCCCCGCAGCGCTACGAACAGCTGCCCGGAGCCGAGCGTGCGGCTGTCGCTCACCACCTCGCTGAAGGGGGCGTCCGTTCCCTGCAGCCGCCCGGCGCACAGGCGCGCAAATTCGCCGAGCGTGCGCTTCATGGCGGCAACCGCGCCAGCTCCTGGCTGACCACGGCCTGGTCATGGAACTCGCGTCGCTCGTGACCGACGATCTGGTAGCCCTCGTGACCCTTGCCGGCGATGAGCACCACGTCCTCCGGGCCGGAGCGCTCCAGCGCCAGCCGGATGGCGAGCGCGCGGTCGTGCTCGATCACGTGCGGCTTGCGCGTGCTCATGCCGGTGAGGATCGCGGCCACGATGCGCGCCGGGTCCTCGCTCCTGGGGTTGTCGTCGGTGACGATGATGTCGTCGGCGAGCTCGGCGGCGATCCGGCCCATGAGCGGGCGCTTGCCGGGGTCGCGGTCACCGCCGCAGCCGAAGACCACGCGCAGCTCGCCGCGGCAGTGCAGGCGCGCCGCCTTAAGCGCGTTCTCGAGCGCATCGGGCGTGTGGGCGTAATCGACGATGGCGAGCGGCGTGCGGCCCCGGCCGCCGAACATCTCCATGCGTCCGCTCGCCGCGCGGCTGCGCGAAAGCGCGCGCACCGCCTCGGGAAGCGGCACCTCCCAGGCGAGCAGCACCGCGAGCACGGTGAGCGCGTTGTCCACGTTGAACTCGCCCACGAGTCGCACGGTGAGCTCCGCGCTGCCCCAGGAGGAGTCGACGTCGATCCACAGCCCGCCAGGCTCGGCGGTGACGCGGGTGGCGCGCACCCAGCGCGCCCCGGCGGGCACGCCGCTGCGCGCCTGGCGCAGCGTGACGATGAGCGGGGCGCCGCCGCCGGCGGCGAGTGCGGCACCAAAGGGGTCATCGACGTTGATGACGCGCGCGGCGAGCTCGGGCCAGGCGAACAGGCGCGCCTTGGCCGCCCCGTAGGCCTGCATGCTGCCGTGGTAGTCGAGGTGATCGCGCGTCAGGTTGGTGAACACCGCGGTGTGGAAACGCACGCCGCTGACGCGCGACTGGTCGAGCGCGTGCGAGGAGACCTCCATGCAGACGCACTCGGCCCCCTGGCGGCGCAGCGCCGCGAGCTGGCGCTGCACGCTCACGGCATCCGGCGTCGTGTGCAGCGTCGCGGTGACCTGCGGTGGACGCCCGAAGCCGAGCGTGCCCATGTAGGCGGCCGGCCGCTGGCAATGGTTCAGCGCCTGGGCGAGCAGCCACGCACAGGTGGTCTTGCCGTTGGTGCCGGTGATGCCCGCGACCGTCAGCGCGTGCGAGGGCTCACCGAAGAAGCGCGCCGCGATGAGGCCGGCGTGCTCGCTGAGCTGCGGCACGGCGCCGAGGAAGGCGCCGGCAGGCGCGGCCGGCAGCGCCGGCGCCCCCTGCGGCTCGTACAACACCGCGCGTGCGCCGTGCGCGAGCACCTGGGGCAGGAACGTGAGTCCATGGTGCGCGCGGCCGCGGCAGGCGAGGAACAGCGCCCCGGGGGTGACCGCGCGGCTGTCGAGCGTGACGTCCGAGACCTCGAGGTCCGCCGGCACCGCGATGAGCCCCGCGGTCAGCTCGGCGAGCGCGTGCGCACTGCTCATGAAGGTGGCGCTCATCGCAGCGCCACCGTGCGTGAGCCCACCAGGGTCTCGCTCCCGGGAAGCTCCTCGGGCGAGTTGACCGGCTGGTCCGGCGCCACGGCGAGCAGGCGCAGCGCCCCGCCCACCACGCGCGAGAACACGGGGGCTGCGACCTGGCCGCCCATGTGCTGCCCGGCGCCCGGCTCATCGATCACCACCACCGCCGCCAGGCGCGGGGCGCTGGCCGGAGCCACCCCGCCCCACACCGCCATGTAGCGGTCGGTGGAGTAGCCGCCGGCGGTGGCCTTGAAGGCGGTGCCGGTCTTGCCGGAGACGCGGTAGCCGGGGATGGCGGCGAGCTTGCCGGTGCCCTCCGCGCTCACCACCGACTCGAGCATGCCGATCAGCTCGTGGCACACGTGCTCATCGAGCGCGTGCGCGCCACCGGCCTCGCCCTCGACGCGCAGGAAGGAGACCGGGCGCGCCACGCCGAAGGCGCCGATGGTGGCGTAGGCGTGCGCCAGCTGCAGCGGCGTGACCGACAGCCCGTAGCCGTGCGACATGGTGACGATGCCGATCGGACGCCACTGCGCGTAGTTGGGCAGAAGCCCGGCGGACTCGCCGGGGAAGCCGCTGGTGGTCACCTGCCCGAATCCCAGGTGCGTGAGCGTGTTCCAGATCCCCTGCGGCGGCAGCGTGAGCGCGATGTGCGCCATGCCGACGTTGGAGCTCTTGGCGAGCACGGTGGCGATGTCGATGGCGCCCAGGTTGTGCTCGTCCTCGAAGATCTTGGCGCCGACCTTGAAGTAGCCCGGCGAGGTGTCGATGATGCTGTGGTTGTCGTACTTGCCGGAGGCCAGGCCCGCGGCCACGAAGAACGGCTTGATCGAGGAGCCCGGCTCGAAGATGTCGGTGGCGGCGCGGTTGCGGTAGGTGGCCGCCTGGATCTGCTCGCGGTCGTTGGGGTTGTAGGCCGGCTGGTTCACCATGGCGAGCACTTCGCCCGTGGCGACGTCGATCACCACCACGGAGCCGGCGCGCGCGCGCTGGTCGCGGATCGCGGCCTTGAGCTCGCGGTAGGCCAGGTACTGGATGCGCAGGTCGATCGAGAGCACCAGGTCCTTGCCCGGGCGCGCCGGACGGATGCTCTCGACGTTCTGCACGATGCGTCCGTAGCGGTCCTGGATCACGCGCTTGGCGCCGTCCTCGCCCGCGAGCCAGTGATCGAAGGCGAGCTCGAGCCCCTCCTGGCCGGCGTCATCGACGTTGGTGAAGCCGAGCAGGTGGCCGGTCACCTCGCCGCCGGGGTAGTAGCGGCGGTACTCGCGCGAGGTGTAGACGCCGGGGATGCCGAGCGCCTTGATCTGCACCGCCTCGGCCGGCTGCTTGTGGCGCGCGAGGTAGAGAAACTCGCGGTCGAGGTTGGAAGTGACGCGGCGCGCGAGCTCCTGGCGGTCCAGGCCGAGGGCCTTGGCCAGGCGCGGGATCTGGTCGGTGGCCAGCGCCAGCTCGCCCGGATTGACCCAGATCGAGTCCACGGGGGTGGAGACGGCGAGCGGCTCGCCGTAGCGGTCGGTGATGGTGCCGCGGTGCGCGGCGATCTCCAGCACCCGCGAGAAGCGCGCGTCGCCCTCCTTGGCGAGGAAGCTGTGGTCGACCAGCTGCAGGTTGACCGCCCGGTAGAGCAGCCCGAGCGCGCACACCCCGAGCAGCCCCAGCACCAGCCATGCGCGCCAGCGGAAGGAGCCCGGGGCGGCATCACGGAGGCTGCGCGACTTCATGGGGAGACGATCTCGATCTCCTTCGGCGGCGGCAGCGCCATGTGCAGCTTGGCACTCGCGACGCGCTCGACGAAGGCATGGGTGGACCAGGCGCTCTGCTCCAGCTGCAGCTGGCCCCACTCGATCTCCAGGTTGTCGCGCCGGGCGTTGAGTCCCTCGAGCTCGACGAACAGCGCCCGCGCGCGGTGCTTGCAGTAGATGGCTCCCGCCGCCGAGACCAGCGACGCCACCCACAGCAGCGGCACGGCCCACAGCAGCAGGCGGCGGCTCACGGCAGCCGCTCCGCCACGCGCAGCAGCGCGCTGCGGGCCCTGGGGTTGCGCTCGAGCTCGCCCGCGCCGGGACGCTGTTTGCGGCCGACGAGCTTCAGGAGGGGGCGCGCGCGGGCCGGCACCACCGGCAGGTGCTTGAGCGCAGGGTCCACCTGCGACTCGCGCTGCATGAAGCGCTTCACCAGCCGGTCCTCGAGCGAATGGAAACTGATCACCGCCAGGCGCGCACCGGGTGCGAGGACCTCGAGCGCACCCGTGAGACCGCGCTCGAGCTGGCCGAGTTCATCGTTGATGAACATGCGCAGGGCCTGGAAGGTGCGCGTCGCCGGGTGCTTGCCCGGCTCGCGGGTGCGCACCGCGGCGGCGACCACCGCGGCCAGCTCCGCGGTGCGCGTGAGCGGGGCCCGCGTGCGCGCCTTCACGATCGCCTGCGCGACGCGGCGCGCGAAGCGCTCCTCGCCGAAGGTGGCGATCACCTGGCGAATCTCGTCGAGGCTCGCCCGCGCGAGCCAAGCCGCGACGGGTTCCCCGCGCGTCGTGTCCATGCGCATGTCGAGCGGGCCGTCCGCACGGAAGCTGAAGCCGCGGCCCGGGTCCTCGAGCTGAGGTGAGGAAACGCCAAGGTCAAAGAGCACGCCCCGGCACGGGTGATCGTGAGCGTGTGCCCGCACGAGCGTCCGGAGGTCGGCAAACGACGCGTGCACGAGCGTAAGCCGCACTTCGTCGGCAAAACGCTGCCGGCCGGCCTCGATGGCCTGCGGATCCCGGTCGAGCGCGAGCAGGCGGCCTTCTCGACCCAGGGCCTGGAGGATGAGTGCCGAATGACCGCCCCGCCCGAACGTCGCATCGACATAGTAACCGCCCGCGTCCACGGCCAGTCCCGCGAGCGCCTCGGCGGCGAGCACCGGTGTGTGCTCGCCCGCGCGTGAAGCGGTAGATCCCCGCCCCCCTGAGTGCTCTGCCACGGGCTTCGGCCCAGCCAGCTCGTTCTTCAAACGCCCCTAAATCGACAGAGATTCGAGCTCGGAAGGCAGATCGGTCGCAGCGTCCTCATTTTTCAGCCACAGGTCGCGCCGCTCGTTCCAGCGCACTTCGTCCCACAGCTCAAAGCGATTGCCCTGCCCGATCAGCATCCCGTGCCGTCCGAGCCGCGCGAATTCGCGCAGTTCGGGCGGCAGCAGCACCCTGCCGTGCCCGTCGAGGGGCAGATCGGTCGCATGTCCCACCATCAGCCGTTGCAGCCGCCGCGCCGTGGCGTTCAGGCTGGGCAGGGCCATCAGCTTGCGTTCGATCAGCTCCCACTCGGGCAGGGGATAGATGAGGAGACACTGGTCCTTGTCGACGGTGACGACCAATTTTCCCTGGGCGAGCTCCATGATCTGCTCGCGGTAGCGGGTGGGAATGACCATCCGCCCCTTGTCGTCCAGGGTGATTTTTGTTGCACCGCGAAACATGACCCGTGAGGCGACTTTCCGCCCATTTACCCCCACCTTCTCCCACTGTTTG
>Ga0335077_10010483_pt1 | contig 11537 bp, 9 predicted proteins | sample Lox_Sample_31_FD_207151 | JGI IMG/M metagenome (GOLD analysis project Ga0335077, IMG submission 207151) | Soil microbial communities from Loxahatchee National Wildlife Refuge, Florida, United States - Lox_Sample_3.1 | ecosystem: Environmental > Terrestrial > Soil > Wetlands | place: USA: Florida...
CCGCACGGCCTCGCGCCAGCCAGCGTCCAGCCGCGTGTCGGCGTGCAGGAACAAGACCGCGGCACCGCGCGCGGCGCGGTAGCCGGCGTCCATCTGGCGGGCGCGGCCCGGCGCGGCCGCCAGCACGGCATCGGCGCGCAGGAAGCGAGCCGTCTCGGGCGTGCCGTCGCTCGAGCCCCCGTCCACCACGATGCGCTCGACCCCCGGGAGCTCGGTGCAGGCGAGCGCGCGCGCGATCGTGGCCTGCTCGTTCAGGGTCGGGATGACTACGCTGATCGCCACGCCGTCGCGGCGCACTTCGAGAGAGTGCGAGTCGCGGCGGCGAATTACAATGTCGCGGGGACGACCAGGGGGGACGAGAGCCGCGCCATGACCACGCTTCGCTCCGACGTGCTCGTCATCGGCAGCTCGCTCGGCGGGCTCGTCGCCGCCACCTATCTGGCGCGCGCCGGCCTGCGCGTGGTGCTCGTCGAGGAGGACACGCTCGCGAAGCGGCCGCCGCTCCTCCGCGAGCCGTTCGTGTTGTCGGGGCTCGAGATCGACGGGCCGGCGCACCGCGTGTTCCGCGAGCTGGCGCTGCCGCTGATCGAGCAGCGGCGCATCGCGCAGCGCTCCGTCTCGCTGCAGGTGCTGTTGCCGCACGCGCGGCTGGACGTGCACGCGGGCCGGCGCGACCTGGCGCGCGAGCTCGAGGCCTTCGACGTGTGCGACCCCGGCGCGGCGCAGAGCTTCTTCGAGGCCGCGGACGCGCGCGGCGACGAGATCCGCGCGCGCCTCGTCGACGGCGACCCGGGCGACGCCGGCTCGCCGCTCGTGCGCCGGCTGCTCACGAGCGCGGCGCGCAACGGAAACGCCGAGTCGAGCCTCGGCGCCCTGCCCGACGGTCTCGCGCCCGTCGTCTCCGCGCTGGTCGCCGCGCTGTCGCGGCTCGCGCCCGAGAGCGCGCCGGGCCGCGACGCAGCGCTCCTGGTGCGCGCCACGCGCGAGGGCGGCTTCTTCATGCCGGACGCGGGCGCACCGTTCCTCGACCTGTTCCGCCGGCGCTTCCTGACCCTGCACGGCGAGATCCGCTCGGCGGGCGACTTCGCGCTCGTGTCCGAGCGCGGCGAGCTCGGCATCGAGCTGCCGCGCGGGCGGCTCTTCGCGCGCGGGGTGATCCTGGCCGCGCCGCTCGAGCTCTTGCGCCGCGTGTCGACGGCGGCCGGCTCGGCGCCGCGCTGGCTGGGCCCGCGCACGCCGCCGGTCGACGTGCCGCTGCGGCTGTTCCGCGCCGAGCCGGACTCGCTGCCCGTCGGGCTCGCCGCGCGCGCCGTGGTGGTGCCCGGCTCGCCCGAGGCCATGCACTGGGTGGCGCGCTACGCGGACCCCGTCCAGGAAGGCGTCGAGTGGCTGCTCGTCGCCGGCCCGGGCGCCGAGGCACTGCCGCCTGGCCAGCCGCTGGGCGCGCTGAACCCCTTCCCCGACGACGGGCTCGTGCCGATCGACCTGGGCCCCGCGCCGCGCTGGGACCGCGACGCCGCCGACCACCGCTTCCTGGCCCCGCGCAGCGAGTCGATCGTGCGCACGAAGCCGTCCGTGTTCGCCGTGGGCGCCGAGATCGCGCCGGGCCTGGGCTTCGAGGGGGAGCTCCTGCTGGCCCGCCAGGCGGCGCTGCGCCTGGCCGAACGGCTCGGCGCCAAGCGCGGTTTGCCATGACAGACGCAGGGGCTTTTGGTACAAGGCCCGCCGGAAGTCAGGGAGATCCCTCATGGCCTACTCGTGCGCGCTGTGCGGAAAGAAGCCGTCGTCGGGAAACACGGTCAGCCATGCGAACAACAAGTCGCGGCGGCGCTTTCTGCCCAACTTGAAGAGCGTCCGCGCGAAGGTCTCCGGCCGGGTGCGGAAGCTGCGCGTCTGCACGCAGTGCATCCGCTCGGGGAAGATCACGAAGGTCGCCTAAGGCGCGCGTGGCGAAGTCGCCGGCCCGGCGCCGTCCCGCCCTGCGACTCCTCGGTTACGCTCGCCCGTACGCCGGGATGGTCGCGCTGTCGGCCCTGCTCTCGCTCGCCTACGGCGGAGGGCTGACCGGCCGCGCCTTCATCGTGCGGCTCCTCGTCGACGACGTGGCGACGCCGTACGAGAAAGCCGAGTCGCTCGACGACTGGATCGAGATCGCCAGGAAGAAGACCCAGATCGACCCCGATCTGCTCGCCGAGAAGCGCCACGTCTCGAAGGAGCGCGCGCGCCACAATCTGCTGCGGGGCGCGATCGCCGCGGCGATTCTCGTGCTGGTCATGGCCGCGATCCGCGTGGTGCGCGACTACTGCTCCGAGTGGGTGATCACGCGCATGCTCGTCGACACGCAGCGTGACCTCACGCGGAAGCTCCTGCGGCTCCCGCTCGGCGCGCACCAGCGCGGCGCGCGCGGCGACGCGATCGCCCGCATCACGAACGACACGCAGGTCGCGAACCGCCTGCAGTCGATGATCTTCGACGACGTGCTCGAAGACGCGGCGGTCGTCGTGTCGGCCGCGGTGGCGCTCTTCTATCTGTCGTGGCAGCTCACGCTCGCGCTGATCGTGATCGGCCCGCCCGTGGGCATCGTGCTGTCGGTGTTCGGCACGCGCATCCGCAAGGCCAGCCGGCGGCGCCAGCTCCAGGTCAGCGAGGTGATGCAGCGCTTCGTGCAGATCCTGTCGGGGATCAAGATCATCAAGGCATTCGGCGCGGAGGACGCCGAAGACCGCGCGTTCGTCGACGAGATCATGCGCTACTTCCGGCGCGCGCTGCGCGTGGTGCGGAACCGCGTCTACTCGCGCGGGCTCGTCGATCTGATGAGTCAGTCTGCGATGTACGCGGTGATCCTGCTCGGCTTCTGGGCCGCGATCGGCAACCTGTGGGGACTCACGCTCGGCAAGACCGTCGCGTTCATGTTCATCGCCGGCTCGCTCTACCGGCCGATGAAGTCGCTGACGCAGATTCCGAACACGGTGAACGACACGGTGCCGTCGGCCGAGCGCGTGTTCGAGGTGATCGACGCCGACGCGGAGGCGGTCGACGCGCCCGACGCGCTGCCGATCGCGCGCCTCGAGCAGGGCATCCGCTTCCGCAACGTCGTCTTCAATTACGGGCGCGAGGAGGTGCTGCGCGGGCTCGACCTCGAGATCCCGGCGGGCAAGACCGTCGCGCTCGTCGGACCGACGGGCTCGGGCAAGACGACGGTCGCCGACCTCGTGCTGCGCTTGCACGACCCGGAGTCGGGCGCGATCGAGTTCGACGGCGTCGACGCGCGCAAGCTGACGCGGCGGTCGCTGCGCGCGCTGTGCGCGGTGGTCACGCAGGAGCCGTTCCTGTTCGACACCTCGATCCTCGAGAACATCCGCTACGGGCGGCCCGAGGCGAGCAAGGGCGAAGTCGAAGCCGCGGCGCTGGCTGCGAACGCGCACGAATTCATCGAGAAGCTGCCCCAGGGCTACGAGACGCGCGTGGGCGAGCTGGGCAGCCAGCTCTCGGGCGGGCAGCGCCAGCGCATCACGGTGGCGCGCGCGATCCTGCGCGACCCGCAGATCCTGATCCTGGACGAGCCGACCTCCGCGCTCGACGCGATCTCGGAGCAGGCCGTGCAGGAGGCGATCGCGAACCTGATGCAGCACCGCACGGTGCTGGTCATCGCGCACCGCCTGTCGACGGTGCAGAAGGCCGACGTGATCGCCGTGCTCGAGGACGGCGTGATCAGCATGACGGGCACGCACGAAGAGCTCGCGAGCGCAGGCGGGCTGTACGAGCGGCTCGTGCGCCTGCAGCTCAACCCGGCGAGCTGACCGAGTTATACTCGCGCCTATGTCGAAGAGGCGCGGGTCACTGGTCGCGATCGCTGCAGTCAGTCTCTCTTCCTTCGCCGGAGCCGAGCCGTCCGCCGACGTTCCGCCAGCGGCGGTGGTCGGCGAGCTGCCCTTCCTGGAGTCGAAGGAGCTGAACCGCGTGATCGTCGACCTGGCGCCTGCGGGGTCGAGGCCGTTCCGCATGCTGCTCGACACCGGTGCCGAGGGCTCGGTGATGACGCCGCTCTACGCGCGCGAGCTCGGCGTCAACGTGCGGCGCGCGCGCGAGGAGCCGTACCAGCGAGCGACGGTGCTGGGGCGCGAGCTGCAGTTCTGGGTCGACACGCAGTCGAGTGAGTCGGCGTCGCGCACGGGCTGGGAGTACGGCCTGCTCGGCGGGAACTTCCTCGCGAACTACGTCGTCGAGCTCGATTTCCCGCACCGGAAGGTGCGCTTCATCGACCCCGACCAGTTCCAGGTGCCGAAGTCGGTCGACGCTCCGGGCGAGGCCGTGCTGCCACTCCGCGTGGCCGGCAATCGGCCGTTCCTCGACGTCCAGGTCGAGGGCAAGACGGCCGACGTCCTTCTCGACACCGGCGCGCCCCTGACGCTCTCGCTGTCGGGCGCGAGCGCGCGGCGCGCGCACTTCGAGAAGCCGCCGCTCAGCCCACTCGCGGCGGCGGGCGTGCTGGGCAAGATCGAGGCGTACCTGGTCGAGGCGGACGAGTTGAAGCTCGGCCCCTTCGCGTTCGCGCCGGCGCCCATCGAGCTCGCGCCTCACGGCAACTACAACCAGGGCGGCTCGACGGACTCGTTCATCGGCTACGAGCTGCTGCAGCACTTTCGAGTGCGCCTGGACTACCCGCGCCAGCGCATCTGGCTCCAGCGCGCGGACACCGAGCCGCTCGGCTGGTTCGGGCGGCCTTGGGCCGTGGTGCGGCGCACCGGACTGCTCGCGGAGGTCGGCGAGCACGGGATCGAAGTCGACGCGGTGCTCCCCGACTCGGCCGCGAGCAAGCTCGGCGTGCTGCCCGGGGACGAAATCGAGTTCCACGGCGACCCGCCCCGCGACCAGGCGCTCGAAGAGGCCCTGGCGGCGATCGAGGCGGGCGGCCCGCTCACCGTCGTGCGCGTCGCGAACGATCAGCCCACGCAAGTGAAGCTCGGCACGAAGTGAAGCGGGACTGAGCTAGGCGCGCGCGCCGCGATACGCGGAGGCCACGAGCTCCACCACGGCGAGCGCCTCGGCGCCCGTCACCAGCGGCGGGCGGCGCTCGCGCACGGCGGCCGCGAAGTCGCGGTGCTGGCGGCGGAACGGCTCGAGCTTGTCGAGCGGCGCGGGCGGCGCGTCGCTCCGGCTCGGCGGGCGGACGTCGACCCCGGGCTCGCAGGCGAAGTGCGTCGCGACGCCGCCCGACAGCGCGACCGTCGCGCGCTCGCAGCGCACCTCGATGCGCTCGGGCTCGGCGATGGCCGACGTGGTCGCGAGAAGCGTCCCCAGCGCGCCCGAGGCGAAGCGCAGCGCGAGCACGGCCGTGTCCTCGCATGCCATCTCGTGACTCAACGTGGCCGAGTGACTCGCCACCGACGCCACCGGCCCGCAGAGCCAGAGCATGAGATCGAGACAGTGCACGGCCTGGTTGAGCAGGACACCGCCTTCGGCGCGGTCGAAGCGGCCGCGTCCCGGCGCGGCGTCGTAGTAGGCCTGGTCACGGCGCCAGATCGTCGCGGCCTCGACCGCGATGACGCGCCCCAGCGCGCCCTTCGCGAGCGCCTCGCGCAGCCACAGCACGTCGTCGAAGAAGCGGTTCTGCGCCACCACCGAGAGCGATACGCCGCGCCGCGCGGCCTGTCCCACGAGCGCCGCGGCGCGCGCGGGGTCGACGTCGATCGGCTTTTCCGAGAGCACCGCCTTGCCCGCCTCGACGCAGCGCAGCCCGAGCTCGGCGTGCTTGTCGGCGGGAACGGCGAGCACGACGGCGTCGACGTCGACGCGAGTCAGCAGCGACTCGACGCTCTTCACCAGCGGCGCGCCGTGGCGCTCCGAGAACGCGCGCGCGCGCGACACGTCGAGGTCGACGACCGCCGCGAGTCGCGTCTCGGGCAGCTCGCAGAGCACCTGCGCGTGGCGCGCGGCGATGTTCCCGCAGCCCACCAGGGCCGTGCGCACGGGCGCGTCAGGCACGGCGGGCCTCGGTGCGCGTCGCGCGCTCCTGCGTGCGCATGCGCGCCCCCACGACGGCGCGCTTCTGGTACCAGCGCACGGCGAAGCAGTCCACGAGGCCGCGCCACGCGCGATTGCCGACGCCGTACTTCGAGCGGCCCGTCGTGCGCGGCCGGTGGTGGACGGCGATCTCGCGGGTCGCGAAGCCCTGCGCGCGCAAGAGCGCCGGCAGGAAGCGGTGCATGCCGTTGAACACCGGCACTTCCGTGAGCGCCGCGCGTCGCACCGCCCGGTACGTGCAGCCGGCGTCGCTGACGCCCTCGCGCGTCAGCCACGTGCGCACGCGGTTCGCGACGCGGCTCGAGGCGCGGCGCAGCCAGTCGTCCTCGCGTACCTCGCGCACGCCGCTCACGCAGTCGCTGCCCGTCTCGGCGAGCGCGGCGAGGAAGCGCGGGATGTCCGCCGGGTCGTTCTGCCCGTCGCTGTCCATGGTGATCACGACCTCGCCGCGCGCGGCGAGGAAGCCGGTCGCCTGCGCTGCGCTCTCGCCGCAGTTCACGGCGTGCTCGACCACGCGCAGCTCGCGATAGCGCAGGAAGAGCTGGTGCAGCAGCTCGCGGCTGCCGTCGCGGCTGTCGTCGTCGACGAACACGAGCTCGAACGAGCGGCCCGTCGCGCGCAGCGCCGCGTGCAGCTCGGCGGCGAGCGGCTCGAGCGCGTCGCGCTCCTCGAAGCACGGCAACACGACCGAGACCTCCGGATCGCTCACGAGTCGCGCTCCTTCGGCGGCGCCACCATGAAGTGGCCGAGCGCGGGCCAGTGGTCGAACGCGCGCTGCCAGCGCGTCTCGTCGTAGTCGGGGCATTTCGCGGCCGCGCCGACCTCGACCTGGCGGCGGCACACGTCGATCGAGGCGTAGAACGCGAGCAGCGCCGCGAGCGTACCCGAGGTGAGGATCGCCGCGAACACGCGCGGGTGGAAGCGCAGACCGGCCCAGACGAGCGCGGCCAGCGGCAGCGTCACGAGCGCCGCGGCGGTCGCGGTCGCGCCGCGCGGCGCGCCCGAGAGCTCGATGTGGAAGATCGCCAGGCCGGCGGCGCCCGCCGCCGCCACGGGGATCGCCACGACCGCGGCGCCGACCAGGATCCGGCGCAGCCGCTCGGGCGCGCGCTCGCGCAGCTCGACGAGCGACTCGGCGAGCAGGAGCGCGAGCAGCGGCAGGAGCGGCATCAGGTAGTGGGTGCGCTTCTGCGGCAGGAGCGAGAACGCGACGAAGAGCGAGGCGAAGCCGAGCGCCACGAAGCGCAGGCGGGGCTCGTTCGCGAAGCCGCGGCTGCGCCAGGCGCGCAGCGCTGCGAGCGGCAGCAGCACGATCGCCGGCGCGGCGGCGCGCGCGAGCACCGCGAAATAGAGATAGACCGGGCCGTAGTGAGTCGCGCTCGCGCCGGGCGCGCGAACGCCGACCGGCTCCGTCGCCTCGGCCCACAGCGTGCGCGCCGCGTCCGGCACCGCGGCCAGCACGAGCGCGTACCAGGCGAACCCGGCGACCAGCGCGAGCCCGAGCCAGGCGAGCGTCTCGCCGCGCAGCGACTTCGAGAGCGAGCGCTCGAGCGCGAGGCTCACCGCGATCGGCAGCCCCACGACGAGCAACGCGGCCGTCGCCTTGGCCAGGATCGCGAGCGCGAGCGCCGCCGAGAAGACGGGCAGGCCCCAGCGCCGGCCGCCGTAGTGCGCCCCGTCGAAGCCGAACAGCGCGAGCGTGCAGAACAGCGCGAGCGACATCTCGGCCACGCCGCGGCGCCCGAGATCGACCGTCATGCACATGGCCGCGAACGACAGCGCGGCGAGCAGGCCCAGGTCGGGCCCCCGCAGCGAGCGCCCCCACGCGAACAGGAGCGCCGCGAGGCCGAGCGCGGCGAGCGCCGACGGCAGCCGCACGGTGCTCCACGAGACGCCGCCGGCGAGCTCCGCTGCGGCGGCGCCGAGCCACGCGTAGCCGGGCGGCTTCTCGATCCGCGGCGTGCCCGCGACCGTGGGCACGAGCCAGTCGCCACCGTCCGCGATCGACTGCACCGCCGCGTGCACACGCGACTCCGCGGGGTTCGCCGCCGGGGGCACGCCGAGCTGGTAGAAGAGCACGAGCGCGAAGGCGGCGAGGAGCGCGGCCAGCGAAGCGCCCGTGCGCAGCGGCGCCGCGGCCCGGTCGCTCACGTCCACCTCCGCTCTACACAGAACTGTTTCACCGCTTCGCACACCCAGCTCACCTGCTCGCGCTCCAGGAACGGGTCCATGGGCAGGGACAGGACCTCGCGGCACACGCGCTCGGCGACCGGGAAGTCGCCCGGAGCCGCGCAGCGCGCGAACATCGGCTGCTGGCTCAGCGCGAGCGGGTAGTGGATGCCCGTGCCGACGCCGCGGTCGGCGAGGTGCTTCGCGAGGCCGTCGCGGTCCTCGACGCAGACCGCGAAGAGGTGCCAGACGGGCTCGGCCGACGGCGCGCTGCGCCGCTGCAATCGCACGCTGCGAATGCCGGCGAGCTCTTCCGCGTACCAGCCGGCAACTTCGCGCCGGCGCGCATTCCACTCGTCCAGGTAGCGGAGCTTCACCTCGAGCACGGCCGCTTGCAGCCCGTCGAGCCGCTCGTTCGCGCCCATGATCTCGTGGACGAACTTCTCCTTGCGCCCGTGGTCGCGGTACATCGCGGCGAACTCGGCGATCCCGTCGTCGTCGGTGGCGAGCGCGCCGCCGTCGCCGAAGCCGCCCAGGTTCTTCGAGGGGAAGAACGAGTGGCAGCCGGCGCGCCCGAACGAGCCGAGCCGCTTGCCGTGCAGGCGTGCGCCCGCGGCCTGCGCGCAGTCTTCGACGAGCGGCAGCCCGTGCTGCGCCGCGAGCGCGAGCAGCCGGTCGAGCGGCGCGGGCATGCCGTACAGGTGCACGGGCAGGAGCGCGCGCGTGCACGGGGTGAGCGCGGCTTCGACGCGGTCGGCGTCGATGAGCCAGGTCTCGGGGTCGACGTCGACGAAGACGGGCCGCGCGCCGACGAGCAGGATCGACTCGGCCGTCGGCACCGCGGTGTGCGCGGTCGTGATCACCTCGTCGCCCGGCCCCACGCCCAGCGCGCGCAGCGCGATGGAGAGCGCGGCCGTGCCGCTGGAGACGCCGCGCGCGTGGCGCCGCTCGAGCTGTTTGGCGAGCGCGGCTTCGAACCGCGCGACCGGCTTGCCCTGGATGAACGCGCAGTCGTCGACGACGGCGCGCACCGCCGCGTCGAGCTCGCCGCGGATTCGCGCGTGCTGGCCCTGCAGATCGAGGAAAGGAACCTTCATGAGTCGTGACTCCAACTGCGGGCGTGAGACATGAGTGCCGGACGAGCTATTCGCTCGATTCGGATGAGAAACCTCTCGCGGAGGCGAAGGGAGAGAACCCCCGCTCGAGCGCCTGGGCCCATACGAACGCGATGCGCTCGTCGGTGTCGTCGCGGGCTCGAAACGTGTGCGATCCGGCGGTCAGGAACCGCGGGCCAGCGTATTCCAGCCCGTCGAGCGAGCCGGCGGCGCCCCCGCGCTCGCCGACGATCGCATAGCGGCTGGGAATGCGGACTTCGAAGGAGAAGTCGTGCGCGCCAGACTCGGGCGGATCGAACAGGCCGCCGCAGACGCGCACGCGGCCCACCGGCACGAAGGACGCGTTCATGAAGGCGCGCCCATCTGGAGGAAAGTAGGGATTGTCGAGCACTGCGACACAAGTCTGTGTTGCAGTGAGTCGCGCTTCGATGGCGTCCGAGATTAGACCTTGCTTCAACTCGCGGCGGGTGACCTGCTCGAGCGCGAAGTAGACGGGGCGCGCCCGGAACACGGTCTCGCCCTTCAGGTCCATCACGAGGTCGCCGCGGTCGGTCAGCGCCAGGACGTCGGCGATGACGGCGAGCGTGTGGTCGCCGCGGCTGGCGGGCGCGCGCAGGTGGACGACCAGCACGGCGATCTCGGCCGCCGCGACCGCCGCAGCCACCGCCGCCGTCGCCGGGCGCGGCAGCGCCGCGAGCGCCGTGCCCGCACCCGCCACGCCGAACAGCACGAGCAGCGGGTAGTACGGCAGCCCGTGCTCGGGCTCCCACATGGGCCACAGGCTGCCCAGCACCGCCTGCGCCGCAGCCGCAGCCAGGAACAGCACCGCGCGGCGCGCGCCGAGCCGGCCATCGCGCGCTCCGTACAAGAGCGCGGCCGACACGGCACACGACGCGGCGGCCAGCAGCGCGACCTGCGCCAGCCGCGCCGGCCGGAGCTCCCACAGGCCCAGGCCCGCGAGCGAGTTGTGCGTGACCACGCAGTCGCGCAGCGCCGGGAGCGAGCCGAGCGAGCCGAAGAACGCGAGCACCAGGGCCGGCACCAGCGCGAGGCCAGCGGCGAAGTTGAGCGCCAAGCCGGGAAGCGCGCGCTGGCGCCCGGCGGCGCGCAGCTCGGGCGAGAGCGCCAGCGCGAAGCCGCCCGCGCACGCGAGCGCGCCGACGAGGACCACGGTCTTCAGCGACACCGCGAGCGCCACGCCGAGGATGGCGCCAACGGCGAAGCTCCGGCCGCGCGTCGCGCGCCCCGTCACCAGCACGGCCAGCGCCAGCAGCCAGAGGACCGCCCACAGGTTGTCCGGTCGATATTCGACGGTGCGCAGGAACACGCGCGGCAGGAGCCCGGCCAGCGCCGCCGTCCAGAGCCCCACGCGCACCGAGAACAGCGAGCGGCCGAGCGCGAAGGCGAGCGCCAGCAGCGCCGCCGCGAGCGGCAGCATGGCGAGCCGCGACTCGTACAAGACGTGGGGGCCCTCGCCGGCCGCCGCCAGCGGCGCAGCCGACAGCAGGTGGAACAGCGGCGCGTGGTTGTCGAACAGGTCGCGGTACTGCACGAGGCCCTGTGCCCAGGCCCACGCCACGTGCAGGTGCTGCGTCTCGTCGGTGTCGAAGCGGAAGAGAAACGCGTAGACGAGGCGGAGACCGACGTTCGCGGCGACGAGCCCGGCGAGCGCAGCGCGCTCGTAGCGTGGAATCGCGTCCTCTCCGCCCGCCGTCACGCGCGCGAGGATAGGAACCCCACCCGCGGAAGCATTGAGTCACGCGGTCACTGAGTCGCTTCTAATGTCACCTTCTCATCGTTGGCGGGAACGCACCACGTCGGCGTAGAGGGCTTCGCAGCGCTCGGCGTACCGGTCGATCGCGAAACGGGCGACGGCGCGGCTGCGTGCCGCCTCGCCGCGCGCGCGCCACGCCGCGGGGTCGCGCGCGATCGAGCCCAGCTGTGCGGCGAGGGCAGCGGCGTCCTCTTCGCAGGCGACGCCGGCCTCGTCCGCACCGACCAGCTCGGGCAGGATGCCGCGGCGCGACACGAGCGCGGGAACGCCCATCGCCATGGTCTCGAGCACGGCCCGGCACGAGCCGTCGGAGCCCGGCACGAGGAACACGAGCGCCTGCATGAGCGCGAGCACGTCGAGATACTCGTCGCCACGCCGATAGCCCGCGCGGAGCACGGCGTAGTCGACGCCGAGCCTGCGCGCGGGCTCGTCGAGTACCTCGCGCGCGCGCGTGC
>Ga0335077_10010484_pt1 | contig 11536 bp, 4 predicted proteins | sample Lox_Sample_31_FD_207151 | JGI IMG/M metagenome (GOLD analysis project Ga0335077, IMG submission 207151) | Soil microbial communities from Loxahatchee National Wildlife Refuge, Florida, United States - Lox_Sample_3.1 | ecosystem: Environmental > Terrestrial > Soil > Wetlands | place: USA: Florida...
CCTTCGTTGACTATCTCAAGACCTCGGTCGACAACTCCGCGCAGGCCCGCTACGTCGGCCACGTGCCGCTCGAGCGTCTCAGCCGCAACGAATTCGCGGCCTCGGTGAAAGGTCTGCTCGGGGTGGAGGTCGATCCCAAGCAGATCTTGCCAACCGAGATTGAAGTCGACGGCTTCAGCAATGTCGCAGGGGCCCTCAGCGTTTCACCGACCTTCATGGAGCAGTACCTCTCGGCGGCGCGCCACGTCGCACGCACGGCGGTCGGCGAGCCTCTCCCGAGGATGTCCCATGTCTTCTTTGGAGGCGGTGGAGGCGGCGGCGGGCAAGCCGGGCTGGGTTCGCCCGTGCAGTACGTCCACAAGGACGGGTACCCCTTGGGCACCCGCGGTGGCGTGAGCTTTACGTACGTGTTCCCGGCCGATGGGGAATACCGCTTCAACTTCAAGGACGGAGACAGTCTCGACGCTGGCTTGTATCCACGCGGCATGGAAACCAGGGCGACTCTGGTGATCCTGGTCGACGACGCGGAAGTGGCACGCCGACAGATCGGCGGGCCGAACGACCTGGCCCTTGCCGATCGCGACGGGCCCAAGGGCCGGGAGGCAATCACGGCCGAAATGTCGGGCATCCCAGCACAGATCAAGGCTGGCGAGCATACTGTGACGGTCACTTTCATCGAGCGCTCCTGGGCCGAGAGCAACGATCCGACGGGCGGTGGCAGGACCTTCGGTATCGGGATGCCGATCATCCGCGACGGCATCGAGGTGGTCGGACCGTACTCGCCTCAAGGCCTGTCTCTGAGCGCGAGTCGCGCCAAGATCTTCATCTGCGAGCCCAAGCAAGCGGCCGAGGAGCGGCCGTGTGCCGAGCGCATTGCCCGGCATCTGGCGACTCAGGCGTTCCGCCGTCCCGTGACCGACAGCGACGTGCGATGGCTGATGAAATTCTACGCGGCCGGTCGCGCGCAGCCGGGTGGCTTTGATTCCGGAGTGACCGAGCTGATCACCGCGATCCTTTCGAGCCCGGATTTCCTCTATCGCGCGATCGCAAGTCCTGCAGCTCCGGGGCAGTCGCGCCAGCTGTCCGATCTGGAGCTCGCCTCGCGGCTGTCCTTCTTCCTCTGGAATCAGGGTCCCGACGAGCAGCTGCTCAGCCTCGCAAACAACAAGCAGCTCTCTGACCCGACGGTCCTCGATGCCCAGGTTGTGCGCATGCTCAAGGATCGGCGTGCTCAGTCGCTCGTCACCGACTTCGCCTTCTCCTGGCTGAACTTCGGCACCCTGAATCAGATCGAGCCACTGGATAAAGAATTCACCGCCGACATGCGGACGAATTTCGCGACCGAAGCGCGCCTCTTCCTGGCAAGCGTGCTGCTGCAGAATCGCAACGTGAATGAGCTCATCACGGCGGACTGGACGTTCGTCAACGATTCGCTCGCCCGGCAGTACGGCATTCCCGGCGTCTTCGGGCCGCAATTCCGGCGCGTGAGGCTTACGGATCAGAATCGCTGGGGTCTGCTCGGCAAGGGCGCCTTCGAGCTGCGCACTTCCTATTCCGACCGCACATCGCCGGTGCTGCGCGGTGAGTACGTGCTCGACCGGCTCATGGGCACTCCGCCCCACCCGCCACCGCCCAATGTGGTCACCGATCTGTCTTTCCACGAGGGCCAGCCGCCCACCACGGTGCGCCAGCGTCTCGAGGCCCATCGCACCAATCCCACCTGCAAGGCCTGCCATGGCCTGATCGATCCCTTGGGTCTGGCACTGGAGAACTTCGATGTCACCGGGCGCTGGCGTACGGCCGATCCCGTGACGAAAGTATCCATCGACCCCACGGCGCAACTCTCGAGCGGACTCGTCCTGCGCAATCCTTCGGACCTGCGGCGCTATCTGACGCGTCGTCCGGACCAGTTCCCGACGGTCATGACCAAGCGCCTGATGATGTATGCGCTCAATCGCGAGCTCGAGTACTACGATATGCCTGAGGTGCGCAAGATCGTGCGCGATGCCGCCCCGAGCAACTACACCTTTGCCGCTCTGATCACCGGCGTCGTCAACAGCGATGCGTTCCGGTATCAGGGGGCCGAGGCGAAACCGAAGCGGGCGCCTGGCGCCTCTTCCCTCAAGGTGGCCGCGGCCGATAGCGGCACAGCGGCCCCGCAGCCACAGGAGTGATCCGGCGATGGCCACGTTCCTAACCAAGAAGCATCTGTCGCGCCGCACGTTCTTGCGCGGCAGCGGCGTGGCGCTGGGCCTGCCCTTCCTGGATGCGATGGTTCCAGCCGGCACCGCGCTCGCCGACACCGCGGCGGCACCCAAGACTCGTGCGGGGTTCTTCTATATCCCGCACGGAGCGATCATGAACAACACGGTCTTCGGCAAGGAGGTCGACGCCTGGAGCTCCACCGGCAAGGGCGCGGATTTCAAGCTCGGCGCAACCCTCGCCTCGCTGGATCCCTACAAGAAGTACGTCACGACCTTCGACAATATCGAGAACCTTGCCGCCGCCGGCTCGGTGCACACGCTGAACCCTGCGACCTGGCTGTCCTGCGTGCATCCGGATACGCAAGCGAAGGGCGCCAGCATGGCCATCACGCTCGATCAGATCATCGCGCAGCGCATCGGGCAGAAAACCGCGCTGCCTTCACTCGAGGTGTGCTCGGAGACCACCATTCAGGTAGCCGCCTGTGGCGGCGCGGGTTGCTACTACGCCTCGACCACGTCCTATTCCGGGCCCAACACACCGCTGCCGATGGAATACAACCCGCGCAAGGTGTTCATCCAGCTCATGGGCGAGGGCGACACGGCGGCCGAGCGCGCCGCGCTTTTGCACGAGAACGTGAGCATCCTGGACATGATCACCGACCGTGCGAAAGCGCTGAACGGTGAACTCGGCGCCGGCGATCGGGCGCGGCTGTCGGACTATCTCGATACCGTGCGCGAGCTGGAACGGCGCGTGGCGATGGCTGGGCAGCGGGACCTCAAAGGTCTCAATGTGCCCGACGCACCGCTGGGTGAGCTCGAGGATTTCGACAAGCAGGTGCGGCTCATGTTCGACCTGATCGCGCTCGCCTATCAGGCCGATCTCACCCGCGTGGTCTCGTTCGTGATGGTCTCCGAGGGCACCAACCGCACGTACAATTTCGTCGGCGTACCGGATGCCTTTCACCCGGTCAGCCATCACTCCAATGACAAAGAGCGCATTCGCCGGCTGCAGGTGATCGAGCGCTATCACATGGAGCGGTTCGCGGACTTCCTGAAGAAGCTTGCGAGCACCAAGGAGGGCGACGGCACCATCCTAGATCACTCGCTGTTCCTCTATGGCTCCAACATGAGCAACAGCAATCAGCACGACAACTATCCGCTGCCGGAAATTCTCGTTGGCGGCGCCAACGGCACGCACGTCGGCGGCAAGAACGTCGTGCTGCCCGCGCGCTCGCCGCTCGCGAACCTGCACCTGACGATCCTGGACAAACTCGGCATCAAGCAGCAGAGTTTTGGCAACAGCACCGGCGTCATCGCCGAGGTGTGAGCTTTATCTGCCGCCCTGAGGATGGGCGCGCAGGGTGAGGACATGACGACAGCCGACCGCAGAAGCTTCCTGCAGGCATCCCTGAGCGGGCTCGCGGGGCTGGCCTCCGTGCCGCTCCTGGGTGAGCTTGCAGGCTGCCGGCAACTTGCCTCTCGTGAGGCGACTCGGCCAACCGCCGCGTTGCCGAATGAAAAGCTGACCGAGCGGCTGACAGTCGTGAGCGGAGCACCAGGCAACGTGCTCGTGCTAGCGAGCAACGACGGCTTGCTGCTCGTCGACAGCGGCTCTGCGGCGCTGGCCAAATCCGTGCGCGCAAGTCTGGCCGGTGGCCGCGTGCGCACCTTGTTCAACACTCATTATCATTCCGACCAGACCGGCGGAAATGCCCTCTTCGCCAAAGAGGGCGCGACCATTCATGCGCATCTGATCACGCGTCAATGGCTGGCGACCGACTATTACGTACCTGCCGAAGACCGTTACGTGAAGGCGCTGCCCGCCACGGCCCTGCCCACCATGACCTTTCGTGACAAGAGCGAGATGAAGGTAGGCGTCGAAAGCATCGAATGCGGCTATCTGCTCGAGGCGCACACCCGCGGCGACATCTACGTCTTCTTCCGCGACTCAAACGTACTGGCCGTCGGCGATGTCGCCTCGCCGTTGCGCGATCCGGCGCTCGACTGGTACGCGGGCGGCTGGATCGGCGGGCGTGTCGATGCGATGGGTGAACTGCTCAAGCTGGCCAATGACGAAACCAAGATCGTGCCGGCCTACGGGGCCGTGCTGACACGCGCGCAATTGCAGGCCGAGCACGCCATGATGCAGCACTTGTACGATCGGACGACTGAGCTGACCGATCATGGCCGCAGCGCACAGGACATGCTCAACGAGGGTGTCATGAACGAGGTCAGCCGCAAGTTCCAGGACCCGTATCGCTTCCTCTACGACGTGAGCAAAGGCCTGTGGGCTCACTACACCAATTTTGGGGGCAACGTTGTCTAAGCTCAGCACGTTCAGGCTCACCACCCGTGGCGGGGGCTTGGCGCCCGCGATCGCTTCGCTGTGGCTCGCTGCCGCGGCCTTCGCGAACGCAGCTTCCGGGCCGCAGACGCTGGTCGACCTCATCCGCGCCGGCAATCGCGAGGCCGTGCTGGCCGCGATCACCTCGCCCGATATCGATGTGAATGCAGCCGATCCCGACGGTTCGACGCCGCTGCTGTGGGCGACCTACAAAGTCGATCATGAGCTGGTGGGGGCGCTGCTGAAAAAGGGCGCGAAGGCCGACATCGCCAACCACTACGGTTCATCGCCGCTCATCGAGGCAGTCAAGCTGAGCGATGTCGAGCTCGTCCGCATGCTGCTCGATGCAGGCGCGAAGCCCAACTCGGCCAATCAGGACAACCAGACTGCGCTCATGCTCGCCTCGAGTATCGGCTCGCCGCAGATAGCCGAGATGCTGATCAAGCGCGGCGCAAAGGTGAATGCCGTGGAAAGCTTCCGCGGCCAGACGGCGCTCATGTGGGCGGCGGCGGAAAGCCATCCGGACGTCGTCGATCTTCTGCTCAAGCACGGCGCGGACGTGAAGGTGCGCGCCAAGTATGACGATTGGCCGCGCGAGATGACCTCCGAACCGCGCGCTCAGTTCCGCCAGACAGGTGGACTCACGGCGCTTCTGTACGCCACGCGTTCCGGTTGCTACCGCTGCGCCGTCGCCATCGTCAAGGCCGGGGCGGATGTCAATCAGCCCAATCCCGACGGTATCACGCCGCTCATCAACGCGATCGACAATCGCAGTTACGACATTGCGATGTTCCTGCTCGACAAGGGCGCGAACCCTGGGATCTGGGACATGTCGGGCCGCACCCCCCTTTATGTCGCAGTGGACATGAACTCCTACAGCGGGCCCAATGGCGCCGGCAACGGTAACTTCGCCGGTTTCGGGGAACCGCTGCCGGTTCGCCCGCCCACCAAGGCCACGGCGATGGATCTCGTCAATCGCCTGCTCGCGATGGGTGTCGACCCGAATCATGAGCTCACGCGCATGCGGCCCAATGGCAACGGACGGGGCCGCTTCGCCGATTACATGATGCGTGGCGGTACGGGTCCGCTCATGGTCGCGACCCTGAGCTACGACGATGTGGCGATCAGGGCGCTGCTCGCGCACGGCGCGGAAGTGGATGTGCCCAATGTGTTCAAGATCACCCCGCTGATGGCCGCTGCAGGCATGAGTGGGTCGAGCCGCGGTGGTATCGGCAGCGCCATCACCGGCGGTGCCGGCCACAAGCCAGTGGATATTCAAACACGTGCGATCGAGACCCTCGACCTCCTGCTGAACGCGGGCGCGAACATCAACGCCCAGGTCACCAACAGCCACAGCCACACCGCCAAGCTGGTCGCCTATATTCAGGGCCGGGACCACGAGGGTCAGACCGCAATCTTCTCCGCGGCCGAGGCAGGATGGGACAAGGTCGTAAAGCATCTGCTCGATCGCGGCGCCGAGGCGAACTTGCGCGATGCGGCCGGGAAGCTCGCCTTGGACTACGCGCGGCATCCGCCGCCTGCCGGACCCGGGCCGCCCGCGCACGCGGGCCCGGAAGCGGCGGCCAGTCGCGCGGCGACGGTGGCGCTGCTCGAGGCTCAATTGCCGAAGCCCGTGGTCGCAACCGACACCGCGCTCGCCAAATAGCCGATGCCGCTGCGGCGATGCCGCTCTGGCAATAAGGTCCGCCGCGTCGCCGGGCAGCTATGCCCCCGCGCGCGGCTCTGACTTGGCCGCGCGGCTGCGCGCCGCATAGGCACCGTTGAAAGCCGCACGCAAAGCTTCCGGATCCGCGGGCTTGGTCATGTGACGGTCGAAGCCCGCCTCGCGTGAGCGGCGCCGATGCTCCTCCTGGCTCCAGCCCGTCATCGCGATCAGCAAGGCATCCTTGCCCCACGGCTCCCCGCGCATGCGGCGGGCCACCTCGTAACCATCCATACCCGGCATGCCGAGATCGAGCAGCACCACATCGGGGTGCAACTGCGCGCCAAGCTTCAGCGCCTCGACCCCGCTGGAGGCAATCTGCACTTCGCCTTCGACCAGCGTCCTCGTGAGCAATTGCAGCGTCTCGGCGGCATCGGCATTGTCATCGACGATCAGCACGCGTTGCATGCCGCTCGGAGCAGTCGCATCGCGCGCACCGGCGCCTACGCGGCTGAGCGCGGCTTGGCGCGCCAGAGGCAATCGTACGGTGAAGGTGCTGCCCTGGTCGAGCGCCGCACTTTCGGCGTCAATCGTTCCGCCATGCATCTCGACCAGCTTCTTGGCGAGCGTCAGCCCGATGCCGAGACCCGGCTTGCTGGCATCGGCCGACGGACCGGCCTGATAGAACATTTCGAACACGTTGGGCAGCGCCTCCGCTGCGATGCCTACGCCGGTGTCTTTGACGCGGATCGCCACGGAATCCGCCGTGGCACTCACCTGCAGCGTGATCCGTCCGCCACGGGGGGTATAGCGGGCCGCGTTGTGCAACAGGTTCCCGATCACCTGCGTGAGCCGGGCGGGATCGCCTTCGACGATCAGGGGTTCGTCCGGCACGCTCACGGTCAAATCGTGTTTGAGAGTGTCGATAAACGGCTGCACGGCGGCCACGGCATCGCGCACCACGTCTGCGACCGCCAACGACTCGACGCGCAACGTGAACTTGCCGCTGCTGATGCGCCCGACCTCCAGCAGGTCATCCACCAGCCTCACCAGCTGTTGCGTCTGGCGCGCCATGGTGGCCGTCACGCGCCGGACCATGGCGGGGTCATCGGGAGCCTTGCGCAAGACCTCAATGCCCGAACCAATGGGCGCGAGCGGGTTGCGCAGCTCGTGCGCAAGGACCGCAATGAACTCATCCTTGCGTCGATCGGCTTGGCGGAGTGCGAACTCCGCGCGCTTGCGCGAAGTGATGTCGAGAAAGATCAGAACCGCACCTTCGAGGCCGCGCAAGGCGCTGCGATAGGGCAGCATGCGCAGCAGAAACCAGCTTCCATCGTGGGTCTCCACCTCGAGGTCGACGCTCGTCTGATGATCGATGACATGCTGTGCGTCGCGGATCAGTTGCGGATAGCGCAGCGAATGCTTGAGATCCGCGAGCGGGCGCCCGATGTCGCTGCCCTGCAGATGAAACAGCTGCGCGACGACCGGCGTGAAGCGCACCACCTGCAACGCACGATCCAGCACCAGCGTTGCGAGTCCCGTGGACTCAAGCAGATGTTGCAAGTCGTTGGATAATTGCGCGAGCGTCTCGATGCGCCGCTGGTTCTCCTCGGAAAGCGTCAAGAGTTCCTCGTTGACCGCCTGCAACTCCTCGCGTGCGCCCTGCAGCTCCTCCATCGCAGCGCCGAGCTCCTCGTTGCGCCGCTCCTGCTCGTGCACAGCCCCGACGAGCGCCAGCCGCGCCTGGGCTCGCGCCAGCTCATCCTGCAGCCGCACGATCTCCTTCAAGGTATCAGCGCCGGTGCGCTCGGTAGCGAGGGCGCGCGCGTCAATGCTGTCGTCCAGCACGACGAGCAGCAGCTCCCTGGACTTGTCTGCGGCGGTCGCCCGTTCAACGCAGACCACCACCCGGCGTAGCTCTTTGCCCACGGTAACTCCCGTCGGCTTGGAGCGCCATGAGCGCATCCCGTTGCGCACCGCTGTGAGGCCTTCGCTCACGAATGCGGCGAGCGCCGGTGACAGGAGCTGCAAAATATCGTGCGTCAACTCTCCACCGGGAATGCGCACATAGCGCCCAATCGTGCTGGAGAAGTGCACCACCTTATTGTCGGGAGCGACCAAGACGCTCGGTGGCGTATAGGGTTCGATTGCGGCGCGAAAGATCGCGGTGGGGGTCCCTGCCGATGCCAAGGGCGCCCCCGAGCGCTCGCTGCTCAGATGGCCGAACGGCGCCAATCCGGGAATGAGCTCGAGTGAGCGCTTCGGTCCGCTCACCCGCCACAGCAGGCGCGCATCGTTGCGGTCGCGAGTGAAGAAACCCTGCACGTCGATCGCATCCTCCGGGCCGACCAGCAGCATGCCGTGCGGCTCCAGCGCGTAATAAAAGAGGCTCATGACGCCGCGGCGCACCTCGGGGCGCAGATTCCTGAGCAGATGGCGGCAGACGATCAGGTCGAGATGCGCGTAGGGTGGATCCTTGAAGAGGTCGTGGGCGGCGAACGTCACCATTTCGCGCAGCTCGAGGCGCACGCGGTATCGACTGCCCTCGTGCGCGAAGAACCGTTGCAGGCGCTGCTGCGAGACGCTGGCTGCGATCTCCTGTGGGTAGATGCCGTCACGGGCCTGCTGTACGGCAGACTCCGACAGCTCGGTGGCGAACACCTGCAGCAGCTGGCGCTCGTCACGCTGGGAAGTCTGCTCCGCCAGCAGCATAGCGAGCGAATAGGCTTCCTCACCGGTCGAGCAGCCAATGCACCAGATGCGCACGCGAGCCTCCAGATCGTCCTTGCGCTCGATGATCTCGCGCAGCACTCTCTCGAGCGTCTCGTAGGCGCTCGTGTGGCGGAAGAACTCGGTCACATTCAGCAACAGATCGCTGTAGAGCGCGCGGGCTTCCTCTGGGTGCATCCGCAGCACCTCAAAGTACTCCGCCAGCGTCTGGACGTGCCTGAGGCGCATGCGCCGGCGTAAGCGCCCAAGCAGCATGTCGCGTTCGTACATGGCGAATTCCTGGCCGGTGCGCAGGCGCACCTCCCCGAGGATCTTCTCCAGGATCGCCGCCTGCTCATCGTTCAGCGCATCACCGCCTGCGGTGGTGCCAAGCTGCGGTTGAGCGCTGCAATACGCGATGATTGCATCGGCCATGTCACGCAGCGGCAACACCAACTCGACCGTCCCGGTTTCTATCGCGCTCTGGGGCATACCAGCGTGTTCGGCATCGCTCGGATCCTGCGCGATCGTGAGCCCACCCATCTCTTTGATCTGGCGGATGCCGAGCGCGCCGTCCGACCCCGCTCCGGTCAGGATCACGCCGATGGCCGTCTCGCCGTGTGTCGCGGCGAGACTGCGCAAGAAGTGATCGATGGGCGCGCGCTCGACACGCCTGACTTCCAGTTCCGAGAGACGCAGGTGCGTATCGATCGAGCTGAGATTCGCGTTGGGCGGAATCACGTAGACGTGATTCCGCTCGAGCGCGATCGTCTGCGTTACCTGCGACACCGGCATGCGGGAGTACGGCTGCAGCAACTCCACCAAATGGCTCTCGTGCTCCGGAGAGAGATGCACGACGACCACGCAGGCGAACCCCGGCGTCTCGGGCATGCGCGAAAAGAACGTGCGTAGCGCCGCAAGACCACCGGCGGAGGCGCCGATACCGACGACGTAGAAATCCGGCTTGCCCTGTGTCTCTGGCACGGCTGCCAACATCCCCTCCGCGGAGCGCCGACGCGTGCTCAAGCTGCTGGCACCGCCGCTATGCTCCCGCCTCTAGAATCAACCCCGCCATCAGCAGCCGAGTTCCGGCGCCGGGCCCTTCATGTGCCGCCGATCGGCTTGACAAACGTCACGACGACGCCATCGATCTTGTCCTCGGCGGTACGGTAGGTGCGGATGCGAACCACGAGCGACTCACCGGTGCGCAACCTGATCTGCCGTTCAACGGGCGATAGATTGTGCAGCACCTTGGCCGCATCCCGTTCCAGGTCCTGATACTCCATATTGTGGGTCAGGTCCCCGATCGGTCGGCCCTGATCGTGCGTTTTGACGTTGAAGATCTGCTGCAGCGGAGCGGTATAGCGCTTGATGCCCAGGTTTCGATCCAGAAACAACGTGGGGATGTCGGTTGCGGCCATGAAGTTCTCCAGGTCATTGTTGGCCCGCGAGACCTCCTCGAGCTTCATCTTGAGCTCGTGATTGACGGTCTGCAGCTCCTCGTTCACGCTTTGGAGCTCTTCCTTGCTGGTCTCGAGTTCTTCGGTGGTCGAGCGGTACTCCTCGTTCAGACTCTGCAGTTCCTCGTTGGCCGCGCGTAGATCCTCATACGCCATGCCGTGCTCTTGCCGCATGGTCTCGAGGCGTTGCTCGGCCACGCGCAACTTGTCGCGCAGCGCGAGCACGATCGAATCGTTGCTCTCGACGAACTCGCGAGGCTCCTCACCGCGCTCGGCGGCGCCGGCCTCCAGGAATGTGACGAGTGCCTGATGCTGCTGACGACGCGGCTGAACCAAGACCGCGACCAGCTGTGCGGCGCCGTTGAAACGCACCGGGACGAAAGAGGAAAGACAGCGCTCGTGGAGCTCGAACGCGCGGTGCAAGGCGGCGCGTAGCTCATCGACGAGCTCGGGTCGCACGAGCTCGGTCACGATCTGACTCGGCGCGCCGCCCCGCGGCTGCAGGTAGCGCCCCGCGGACTCTGACAGGTGCTCGACGCTCCAGTGCTCATCGATCAGCACGCTCGGGGGAGCGAGCTGCTCCAGCATTTCAGTGTGCACCTCGGCGACCGAGCGTCGCGCACGCAAGCTGCGCTCGCGCCCGCGCTCTATCATCGCCGGCACGAACGGCATCGGCGGCAGCTGCGGCAAGCGCACAGGCGGGGTGCTCGCGCGCGGGCACGCGCGGAACAGCCGATGCTGCTTGTCCAGCGGCTCGAAGAGCTCCGGATCGGCGGTCTCCGAAACACCGATGAAGAGGTAGCCCGCATCGCGCAGGCCATAGCGGAACACGTTCTGCAGCTGCTGCTGCAGCTCGCGATCGAGGTAGATGAGCAGATTGCGGCACGAGATCAGGTGCAGCTTGGAGAACGGTGGATCGCGCAGCACGCTGTGCGCGGCGAAGACCACCGCATCGCGGATCTCGCTCGAGATGCGGTAATGGTCGCCTTCGGCCCGGAAATAACGTGCAAGGCGTGCCTCGCTCACGTCGGCGACGATGGCAGCGGGATAGAGACCCTCGCGTGCCGCCGCGAGCGCCCCTGGATCGACGTCCGATCCGAAAATGACGAGCTCGACGGGTGCATCGCGACGGCTGATTTCTTCGCGAAACAGCATC
>Ga0335077_10010485_pt1 | contig 11535 bp, 12 predicted proteins | sample Lox_Sample_31_FD_207151 | JGI IMG/M metagenome (GOLD analysis project Ga0335077, IMG submission 207151) | Soil microbial communities from Loxahatchee National Wildlife Refuge, Florida, United States - Lox_Sample_3.1 | ecosystem: Environmental > Terrestrial > Soil > Wetlands | place: USA...
TCTGATCTGAAGAGGAAGCTGTTGCGCTACATCCGGCACTACAACAAATCGCCTCGCACAGTGAAATGGAAATATGCCGATCCATCGCGCCATCTCAGTACACAATCAGTTGGTACAGGCCACTAGTTCCGCGCCTCCCGTGTTGGAGTATCAAGCCGCCCCTGTACCAACAGTCAGGTCGTCAGACTTGACCGCGTGATAAGCAGCCGCGTTGCAGGGTGGAGTATGAGGGCGCTCAAACGGAACGAAAGTCTTGGCGAGACGACACTTTCGAAGCGCTCGAAGGGGAAGCGCAAGAGACTTAAGCGCCCAGCGCCGCCTGTTCCGCCCTCAACTCCGCCACCTCCCATTGAACCCAATATTCGTGTTCACTTCGAAGCCATGTGGAATGATTCGTGGAGTTGCCGGCGTTGCATGCATTCACACCAGACTTTATTAGAGGCCGCAGAGTGCGCGATGCCGCACGGATGCGGCTGGTACGTAATTGCTGTCGAGAACGACGAACCTCGTGAACTGAATGAGGCGGAAAACGAGGCCGTCGACCGTCACCGCTTCGGGAAGCAGAAACCGTCAAGATTCAATCGGCCTTAGGCCCGGCAAGTGCGCTAGATAAATGTCTACGGAAGGGCTGAATTTCGCATCGGCGCGGGGCGTGGGTATCGTTTATAATGCCGGACACTTATGGGGAATACACCGCAAACACATGAAACAGCGTGGTCGGCGCGGCTGGCGTTTGAGCTGAGCGGGAACGATCAGACGGTGCAGGCGCTGGTGGCGGGATTGAGCGAGGAGCAGCTGAACTGGCAGCCGGCGGCGGGCGCGTGGAGCATCGGGCAGTGCCTGGAGCATTTGTGTATCACGAATGAAAGGTATCTGGCGCCGATGGCGACAGCGTTGGAAGGGAAAGCGAATGCGCCGGTGGACGAAATCCGGCCAGGCTGGGTGAGCCGGTGGTTCCTGAAGAATTTTGTGGAGCCGTCGCCGAATGGAAGGAAGGTGCCGGCGCCGGGGAAGATTCGGCCGGCGGCGCGAGTGAGTGCGACAGTACTGGAGCGGTTCTTGGCGAGCAATAAGGCGTGCCGAGAACTGATTGTGCGGGCGCGGAGCAAGGACGTGAACCGGATCCGATTCTGGAACCCGTTGGCGCCGGGAGTGCGGTTCACCGTGGGAGTGGGATTCGAGATTATTGCAAGTCACGAACAGCGGCATTTGCTGCAAGCGGAACGGGTAAAGGATGCGGCGGATTTTCCGAGGTAGTTGCGTGGTGGAAGCTAGTTCCTCAACGGCATCGAAGAGACAAGAAAAGAAAACCCAAGACCCACCCTCAGAAAACGAGTGTGGGGCACCCGACAGAAGGAAAGAGGAAGAGGAGCCCGCCCCCTGCAAAATTCGCAGAGGGTAGGCCATCCGATGAGTGCGGGTACGTGTGCATTGGCGACAAGAGTGGACTAGTATTTACGGCGCTGTCGGGACGGCCGATCCAGGGAGGGAAGTGTGAAAAAGTTGCTGGTACTGCTGTGCGCGGCGATGGTGGCGGCATTGGCGATAGAGGTGAAGATTGCGCCGCGGCAGGACACCGTGGCACCGCGGCGAGAAGCGCTCAGGAATCTGCTGGCCGAACAGTGGGAATACAGAATGCGCACAAGCCCGGTGTGGGCGTCGATGCTGGGAGATAAGCGCTGGAACGACAAGCTGGAGGATTTGTCGCAGGCGGCGATCGACGACGACCTGGAACAGACCAAGCGATTTCTAGCGCGTTTTGAAGCGATCGACACGACGGGATTTCCGGCGCAAGAGGCGCTGAACAAGAAGCTAATGGTGCGGAATCTGAAGATGGAGCTGGAGGGAGCGCGGTTCAAGCCGTGGGAGATGCCGGTAACGCAGTTCGGCGGGATTCACATCGAGATGCCGGACCTGGTGTCGGTGCTGTCATTTGAAAGTGTAAAGGATTACGAGGATTACATCGCGAGGCTGAAGGAGATGGCGGTCTTGTTTGACCAGACGGAAATCCAGATGCGCAAGGGTATGGCGGACGGGCTGATGCCGCCGAAGTTTCTGCTAGAGAAGGTAGCGGAGCAAGCGAGCCGGGTGGTGGCGGCGGCGCCGGAGGGGACGCCGTTTGCGGGGCCGTTTGCGAAATTCCCGGCGTCGATTGCGGAGGCAGACCGGAAGCGGTTGAGCGACGAAGGCACGGAAGCGATTCGCGACGGGGTGATTCCGGCGTACGCGAGGTTTACGAAGTTTGTGCGCGACGAATATGCGCCGAAGGGGCGGACGGAGCCGGGGTTGTGGGCGCTGCCGGATGGCGATGCTCGGTATCGCCTCGCGGTGCGGGAACAAACGACGACGAATCTGACGCCGGGAGAGATCCACGAGCTGGGATTGAAGCAAGTGGAGACAATCGAGGCAGAAATGCTGGCGACGGCGAAGCAGCTTGGGTATAAGGACGTGGCCAGCCTGAATGAGCACATCAAAAAGGATCGAAGGTTTTATGCGACGTCCGGACAACTGGTGTTTGACCTCTACCAGAACTACACAAACGGAATGGAGCCGGAATTGCCGAAACTGTTCGGGCGACTGCCGCAGAACAGACTCGAAGTGATTCCAATGGAACCGTCGAGGGAGAAGGATGCGCCACCAGCGGACTATACCGGCGGGGCGGTGGACGGCTCGAGGCCGGGACACATCAACGTGAATGAATACGACCCGGAGCACCGGCTGACGTTGAATGTCGAGGCGATTGCGTATCACGAAGGGATTCCGGGTCACCACTTGCAGATTTCCATCGGGCAGGAATTAAAGGGCCTGCCGGCATTCCGGCGCAACGGGGGATACACCGCGTTTGTGGAAGGATGGGCGCTGTATTCCGAGCTATTGGGGAAGGAAGTGGGGAAATATCAGGATCCGTACAGCAATTACGGGCGGCTGGAAAACGAGATGTGGCGGGCGATCCGGCTAGTGGTAGACACGGGAGTGCACGAAAAGCACTGGAGCCGGCAGCAGATGGTCGACTATTTTCACCGGTACACGGCGATGGACGAGCCGAACGTGCAGACAGAAGTGGACCGATATATCGCCTGGCCTGGGCAAGCGCTGGCGTACAAGCTGGGACAGTTGGAGATCCTGAACTTGCGGGAAGAGGCGAAGACGCAGTTGGGCGACAAGTTTGACATCCGGGGATTTCATGACGCGGTGCTGGAGAATGGGGCGCTGCCGCTGGATGTTTTGGACGACGAAATGGCGGACTGGATCAAAGCCAACCATCCATAGACTACTTGCCTCGAGGAGAGCTATTTCAAACTCAGGATGTGAAGGGCGACAGCATCACCGGACAGGTAGATGCGGACACCGTGTTTTGCGCCGGGCTCGTCGGCGTGCCAGGCGGTGAGCGACGCGCCAGTCTGCTCGTCCACCTCGGTTTCCTGATGAGAAGACCAGTCAGAGGGCATAAGGATCTGCAGGCGGGCGACGAGATCGCGGAAGCGGGTTTCGGCGGCGGAAGGGGAAACCTCCTGCCAGAAGCATACGAATTCCGTTCGGGAATCGCCGGCGGCGGATGCTTTTTTGACGAAGCAGTCTTTCGCGGAAGGAAGTTTCGCGGGGGAATCGCCGGCGAAGCTTGCGGTGCGGGCTTCGAACGCTTTCTTGAGAGTCTGGCAAAATTCGTCGCAGCCAGTGTTTCCGATTGCGCTGACACCGGCTGGGAGCGATTGTGCCGCCTTGGCGGGTGTGGGCGAGAGCAGAGTGTGGTGGAGGAGATAAGGCGAAGTGAGCGAATTGATGATCAAGTAGATTTTCGCGGAACCATCGGTTTGTTTGGCGAGTTCCAGGTGGAGCGGACATTGGCCGAGGTAGGGACCTTCGGTGGGAGTGGGCTCGCAATCGGGAGGGCCGGCATCAACATAGCGATCGTCGCCGGGAGTTTTGATGGTGAAGTGCCAGGAAGGGCTGAGGAGTTTGAGGTCGTCGAGCGCGCGGGCATACCAGTTGGTGGCGTTGACGAACGGAATCTGGGCGTAGCAGATGAGCATGGGGACGTTGTTGGCCCAGGTCGACATGGAGCAGGGCACCTTGGTGGACTCGGTGGAGACATCGGGAAGGGGAATGGTGTGGGTGGTGTACCCACGGAAGTCGCTGGAGGCGCTATCGAGGATGTTCTGAATGTTGGAGCAGAGCTGATCTTTACACTGGGCGCGGAGGCTGGAGGGGGCAAGCAAGAACACCGATGAAAGAAGAACGGCGATAGCGCGTGTCATATGAGTTTGGATGCGAAAAGCGGGGCAAGGTGGGATTGGCCCGTGCCAATGAGATTGCGCCCGAGAAGCAGCGAGTGTCAATTGGAGGAAAGTACAGGCCAGGGCCAGGTCATTCTTTCACCTCGACAATCTGAGCCGCATCGGCCATGACGACGCGATGGTCGCAACGGACGCGGACCTTGGTGCCGTACTGTGTTGGGAAGACGGCCAGAACGATGCCTTCGGACATGTAGCCATCGACGGTGCGGACGACGACGGCGTCGCCCTTCTTGAGAGTGAGTTTGCGCTCGCCTGGATCTGGGTCAGGCATCGCTACCTCGCCGTGTCGCTGTCCCGCGGTAAGGGAAATAAATCGAACAAAGCTCCAACCGCGAGATTCTAGCATTTCGAGATGAAGAGTCATTGACGAAGTGCAAAACGGCGCGTGGGACTAGACGAAGCCGATGAAGCGGCCGGCGGTGACGATGGCGGTCCAGAGAAGAAGAGAGATGGCGCCGGAGAGCTTTGCGCCGACGGGGAGGGCGCCGCGGTCGTCCCATGCGGAGAGATGGCGGTAGGCGACAAACTGGAAGATGAGCGCTTGCGTTCCGGCAAGCAAGATGAGCAGTAATTTCAAGCGGAACGCAGGATTGTCGTAGAGTTTCACGGCTTCGGAAGAGAAGAGCAGAATCCCGGTAATGATCTGCACGGCGAAGGCGGACCAGATGCAGGGAAGAACGCGACGCGCGAGATCGGAGACGCGGGCGCGGCGAAGAGCCCAGCCAAGAAGACGCAGATCGAGGGCGGCGACGGAGACGACAAGCACGGCCATGCCGAGGAGATGCACGGTTTCAATCGCAGGGAAAAGCCAGAGGGATTGCCGGATGCTCGAGCCGACGTGAGTCTGGTCGAGCCACTTGCAAACGGCGAGGGTGTCGATGGCGGCTATGGCGCCCCCAGAAGCGTGCGGCCGTCGGGAAGAATGATTTTGCCGAGGGACATGTAGGGCGAGCCATCTTTGGCTACGAAGCCCTGGATGGTGACCTTGTCGCCTTTCTTGACCGTGTCGGGAGTCCAGCCGCCGTGGCGGGTGAGCATACCGAGGCTGCCCATTTCACATTTCCAATTGGAAGTTTTGCCCTTGTCGTCTGTGAGGTCGGCGTAGATGTAAGAGTGCGGATTGATGAATTGAAAATCGGTGACAAAACCAGACATTTTGACGGTGTGGGTCGTGTCGAATGCCGCGAGCCCGTGATGGGCAAGGAGCGCGGGCGCGGCAAAGAGCAAAATTGCAACGGCGAGAAACAGAAGCAGCCGGCGAAGTAGGTACGGCGTCTGCAACATGGGTACGTTCTCCCAAGGGCCGGAAAGTGTGCTGGAGACGGAATTTTAGCACGGGCGGATGGGGCGGATTCGATAGAATCGTGCGGCGAGTTGAGTGGGTCAGTGGTAAGAACGGGGAGAAAGAGGTGTAGCGATGAGTCCAACTCAGACGGAAAAGGGGGAGCGGTTTCTGGCGCTGCATCAAGGGCCGGGAACGTTTGTGATTGCGAATCCGTGGGACATCGGGTCGGCAAAGATTCTGGAGGGCGTGGGATTTCCGGCACTGGCGACGTCGAGCGCAGCATCAGCGATGACGATGGGGAAGAAGGATGGAACGCTGTCGCGCGAGCAGGCGCTGGAGCACGCACGGGAGATTGCGGGCGCAACGGCTGTGCCTGTGTCGGCTGATCTGAAAAACGGCTTCGGGGATGCACCGGAAACGGTGGCGGAAACAGTGCGATTGGCGGGGGAGGCGGGCCTGGCAGGGTGCACCATCGAAGATTCAACCGGGAGCGCGGAAAGGCCTGTTTACGATCTGGAATTCGCGGCGGCACGGATAGCAGCGGGGGTGAAGGCGGCTCGGCGGTTGGGGTTTCCCTTCCTGCTGACGGCACGGGCGCACAATTTGTTGTACGCGAACCCGAGTGTCAGCGAGACGATTCGGCGACTGCAGGCTTACGAACGGGCGGGGGCGGATGTATTGTTTGCGCCGGGATTACCGGATCTCACGGCGGTGCGCGCGGTCTGCGGTGCGCTTTCGAAACCATTCAACTTTATGGCGGGGCTGAAGGGGAAGTCGTTTTCGGTCAAGGAGCTTTCGGAAGCGGGAGTGCGGCGGATCAGTCTGGCCACATCGCTGTATCGCGTGGCGATGACGGGATTGCTAGACGCAGCTCGCGAAGTGATGGATGTGGGGAGTTTCGAATTTGTGGAACGAGGTGTGCCTACTGTGGAGTTACTGAAGCTGATGAAGATCTAGCAGGAGTCAATTTCGCGAGCCGCTATATACCAGAATTTCCCGTGCCGCTGCGCCCGCATCCCGGGGAGGCGGCATTTCGTGACGGCGGCGGTACTGCTACAATGCGCAGCCTTGAAGGTTGCCATAGGAGAAAGTGAATGACGGAGAACAGTGCGCCGACACCAGATCAAATTCTGCAGGTTGGCTTGGGATTCTGGGCCTCGAAGACGTTGATGAGCGCCGTGGAGATGGAAGTCTTCACGGAACTGGCGAAGCAGGCGGAGGATCTGGAAACGCTGCAGGGGCGTTTGGGAATTCATCCGCGGGCGGGGCGTGATTTTTTCGACGCGCTGGTGGCGCTGGGATTCTTACGGCGGGTGAACGGGAAGTACGCGAACACGCCGGCGACGGACCTGTATCTCGACAAGCACAAGTCCAGCTACATGGGCGGGATTCTGGAAATGGCCAGCCAGCGGCTGTATGAACACTGGGGTCATCTGACGACGGCATTGCGCACCGGGAAACAACAAAACGAGGCAAAGGACGGGAAGGGCTCGCCGTTCGAGGCGCTGTACGCGGACCCAGCGCGGTTGAAGACCTTTCTCGCGGCGATGAGCGGCATCAGCCGCGGTGCGAACATGGCCATTGCGAGAAAGGCGCGGTGGGGGAAGTACCGGACGTATGCGGACGTGGGAACGGCGCAAGGCGATTTAGCGGTGCAAATCGCGCTGGCGAATCCTCATTTGCAGGGGATGGGATTCGATTTGGCGGAAATAGGGCCCATTTTTGAGGAGTATGTGCAGCAGAACGGACTGAACGGGCGGCTGCGCTTCCATCCAGGAAATTTCTTCCAGGATGCGCTGCCGAAAGCGGATGTGATTACGATGGGGCACATCCTGCACGACTGGAATTTAGAGGAGAAGAAGATGCTATTGCGGAAAGCGCATGAGGCGCTGCCGGCGGGGGGAGCGGTGGTGATTTACGAGTCGATCATCGACGATGACCGTTCGAAGAACGCGTTCGGCCTGCTGATGAGCCTGAACATGCTGATCGAAACGCCGGGCGGCTTCGACTACACGGGGCAGGACTGTGTGGGTTGGATGAAAGAAGCGGGATTCCGCGAGACGCGTGTGGAGCACCTGCACGGACCCGAATCGATGGTGATCGGCATCAAGTAGAAACAAAAAGCCAGGCTCCCGAGGTGGGGGCTGCTGTGCGCGAGAAACGCTTATTTCGCGAACGCTCCTTCGTTGGGCTTCAGCTTGATCTGCACGTGCGCCGTCGGTTTGCCAGGTTTTGGCTGGCCGATCGACACTTTCAGGGTTTTGCTGTTGAAGCCGGGTGATTTGGCTTCGATCACGTACTTCGTACCGGGATCCAGCCAGAATTTGGCGTAGCCGTTCTCGTCGACGTGCGAGGACTTGGAGGAGCCTTTGCCGTTGGCGGGTTTGACGGCGACATCGCTCGCGGGCAGAGGGATGTTGACCGGATCGACGACCTGGACGATCAGGGTCGGCGGGCCATCGTCGGCAGCGGGATGCGCTGGGGTAGCGGCATGGCCGAGACTGAAAACCAACAGAAAAAGAGTCAGCATGAGGACACCTTAAGAGGATTTATCGTACCTGAATTGCCGCGGCGTTGTCAGCGGTGTGAGGGTGCGTGCGAGTGGCGTGGAAAGCTGCCGGTGAGTTTGCGAAGGAATCCGTGGAAGCGGTGGATTCCGCCGCTCTGGGGCAGGAACATGTAGGGGCATTCACCGGGAACAACACTGATGCCGTGCTGACGGCAGAATTCGATGGCTTTCGTACTGACAGCACCTTGACCACCGCCACGGTACATCCAGATGCGGTGGATTCCAGCTTCGGCGCAATCCTGAACGACCGAGTCGGTGACTTGCGGGGAAGTCATGAGCAGGGCGGCGTCGACAGCAGGCTCGATGTCTTGAACGCGTGCGAAGCATTTGCGGCCGAGGATAGCCGGCAGAGAGGGATTCACGGGAACAACGTCGTAACCGCGGTTGGAGAACTCCTTAAAGAGAAGGACGCTGAGATTGCGCGGGTCGCGGGAGATCCCGACGATCGCGAAGCGTTTTTGGGCGAGAAAATCGTGAATGGTGTCGAGAGCGGCGTGGGCAGTTGGCATGACAAGCTCCTTCGCGGAATGGCGGATGCGATTTAGGCGGGGCCGGGATGACGCTTCAGTATGCGGAATGGAGAGGCGACGTGTCAGTGATTGCGGACACGCGAAGATGTAGGCGGCCGGGAGAAGAAACGTGTAGACAAAAAGAAGGGCGCGATAGCTTTGCAGCTTTCGCGCCCGCTTTTGTTTGTGCCGCGAAGTGCTTGAGGCTTAGCGGCGCAAGCTGAAGAAAGGGTAAGGCGGGGGAGTGCCCAAGGCAATGGGGGTGGCAGGAAGTACCCTGTGGAAACGTGTGGGGAAGTGTGTAAAACGAGGAAAACGCAAGTAGTGCTAAGGTGTCTGCTCTTGCAGCACTAAGGCGTTCGAAGGATGGCGCTTAGTGCTTGTCGGAGGACCAATTGCCAAGGGCCACGAGATCGTAGGTGGAGCCATTGGCGTTGGGCTTGATGCTGACCAGGTGCTGCTTTTCCTTGCTGCCGGCTTTGAAGAGCATGCCGCCGGGATCAGGCCGGTCGTCACCGCAGGTGAGGGCGTTGGAATCCTTTTTGTTGTTGTCGGAAGAAGCGGGCGGGTTGGAGCAGTCGAGAACCTTGCCGTACTTGGCGAGCGCCTTCTTGTAGAAAGCACCGACTTTTTCAGGGGAATCGGCGGAATCCATTTTCACGACAGCAAGCTTAAAGCCTGAGCCGCCACCCCAGAGGCCAAGACGCGCTGCCGGGGAGTCGTTGGAATCGTCCTTATGCGGAGTCGAGCCGGGGTAGAAAGGAAGGCCGACGTCCTGGGAAGAGGCCTTGCCGCTGAACACGATGCCGGCGCCTTCTTTTTCGGGTTCTTGCTGAGCGAGGACGGGAATGGCGAAGAGAGCGGCGACAAGGATGGGAGAGAAAAAACGGATGCGTGTGGACATAAATCCCCCTTGCCTTAGTTTACGCAATTGCAGGCGAAGAAGTTCCTTGGCGGCAAAGATCGACATCCGACATCGAACTTCGTGAAGCGGCACTGGTTGGAAATGAGAAAAAAGAAGATCAAAGAGGAAGCCACGCCAATCAGCGATTGGCGCTCCCGGGGACGCCGGACCGGGCGAGGAAGAGGCCGGGACGGGCGCCGGTGGGTTTGTCGTGATCCCATACGAGAGTGCCGTTGACGAAAACTTTTTCGATGCCGACCGGGAGTGTGAAGGGATTGGTGTAGGTGGCACGGTCGATGACCGTGTTGGGATCGAAGAGGACGAGGTCGGCGACGTTGCCCTCCTTGATGAGCCCGCGATCTTTCCAGGCGAGACGTTGCGCTGGGAGGCCGGTCATTTTGTGGACGGCCTCGGGAAGAGTAAACCAATGTTTTTCCCGCACGTAGAGGCCGAGGACGCGGGGAAACGTGCCGGCGCCGCGCGGATGAGATGAACCGATGCCGCCGTCGCTGGCAACCATGACCCACGGCTGCTGATAGAAGGCTTTGATGTCCGGCTCAATCATGGATTGGCCGATGATGATGGCCTCGGTGTTGGCGGCGTCGCCTTCGCGGATCAGACGGATGAACATATCGACATCGGAAATGTTGGCGGACTTGGCGAGATCGGCGATGGTATGGCCGGCGTATTCGGGGTGCGGCTTGAATTCGGTGATGGTGATGTGGGAAGCACCGCCGACATCGGCGAGGGCTTTCGCGACGCTCTTGGGATTTTCGTACTGCTTATCGGGGACGGTGACTTTCAGATCGGAGTGCCAGGCGTCGTAGGGATAGCAGTCGGCAAGGAAATCGACACCACGCTTGCGGGCCGCTTCGATGACCTTAATATAGGCCGCTGCTTTGCCTTGGACACCGATGGTGCCGAGCTTGATGTGGGAGTGTTCGACAGGAATATGGGCTTTTTCGCCGATGGTGATTTCTTCGTTGAGGGCTTCGAAAGCTTTGTCGGCCTCGTCGCGGATGTGAGTTTCGTAGATGCCGCCGCTGGCTGCGGCGACTTTGGCGAGGGCGATGAGTTCATCGGTGCTGGAGTAACTGCCGATTTCGTATTCCAGGCCGGAAGAGAGGCCGAGGGCATTCTGGCTCATGGTGTCGGCGAGGAGTTGCTGCATTTTAGAGATTTCAGCGGGCGTAGCGACACGCTTGAAATCTTTGCCCATGACTTGTTCGCGAATGGTGGCGTGCCCGGCGAAGGTGGCGACGTTGAGCGACGCGTGCAGCTGCTGAACTTTGCGGACCCAGTTCGAGATGGGCCAGGGAGAATCACCGTCGGGACCTACGACGAGCGTGGTGATGCCTTGGGCGATTTGCGTTTCGGCGAGAGGATCGGTGAAGAGGCCTTCCTCAGAGTGATTGTGAATGTCGATGAAGCCCGGAGCGAGGACGAGGCCCTTGGCGTCGTAAGTGGTTTCGCCGGGCGAGGGCTGCAGATTGCCAATGGCGGTGATGCGGCCCTTGGTGATGCGCACGGAGGCCGGGCGGAGTGGCGAGCCGGTGCCGTCGGTGAGTTGGGCGTTGAGAATGAGGAAGGAGTCGGGTTTTTGTTGCGGGAAGAGGGGGAGAAGAGCGAAGACAGCGAGGAAGAGAAGGGTTACGGGTGCAAAAGCGTTGAGGCGGAGCATGCTTGGACGGTTCCTTATGAAGGGCCGGATGAGTGCGCGGCCTGAATGAATGCGGTGAAAAGAAGATAGCACAACGGTGGGGGTGGTGGCTGGATGCAGAGCGGTTGAGATCCCTCGTCGCGCAAAAGGAGCGTTCCTCAGGATCACGAGTTGTTGCAATGAGTGCCTATTGACGCCCGCATAATATAGCGAACCTTTTTCCGGTATCCTGCGTCTAACTGGATATGGGAAACGCTGCTGGAGTACCTCGCGATTTTGAAGCCTTAGAGAAACGACGCTTTCAAGCCATTCA
>Ga0335077_10010487_pt1 | contig 11535 bp, 8 predicted proteins | sample Lox_Sample_31_FD_207151 | JGI IMG/M metagenome (GOLD analysis project Ga0335077, IMG submission 207151) | Soil microbial communities from Loxahatchee National Wildlife Refuge, Florida, United States - Lox_Sample_3.1 | ecosystem: Environmental > Terrestrial > Soil > Wetlands | place: USA: Florida...
GTTTGTCGATCAGGCAGGGTACGAATACTACTACCCTATGAACTTCGTCGGGTATGTTGATTGGACTAGCCTGGCCTCGAGCTTGAACCCCGCGAACGCCGCCTGTCCGGGCGAGACGAGTGGCAGCTTCTTATCATCCACGGCGCCCGACAACGGATGCCATCTCTATCGCTCACTGTTTCCGCTGCACGTTACTTATACCTCGGTCCGGTCCACGCAACTGGCCTTCGCCATAACATTCCTGCAGAGCCACGCCAACACGCAACTTGTGACCATCGCCGTCGGCGCCGACGATCTCCTTCTGCTGGAACAGCAGTGCAATAACGATCCCACCTGCATCGAACAGGGCGCACCGCAAGTACTTGCGATGGCACAGGCCAACATGCAGAAGATCCTGGCCGCGCTTCGCGCTACGGGATACGCCGGCGCCATTGTGGTGGTGACGTATTATTCGCCGGATTACTCGAACCAGTTCGAGACGGAATTGATCGCCGCGTTGAATCAGGCGATTACCGCGTCGGCGCCGGCTTACGGCGCGCTCGTGGCTGACGTGTTTTCCGCATTCGAGGCTGCGGCCTCCAACCCGTTCGCCCAGGGGAACACCTGCAAGGCCGGCCTGTTGAACCCGGCCAACCCGCAGACCAGCCCTCCAACATGTGACATTCATCCCAGCCAGTTGGGTCACAAACTGATGGCCCAGGTGGTGGAAGGTGTGTACCGCCGCTAACATGCATGTGATAGCGATTGTCCCACCCAACCAGAGGCGGGTTGGGTGGGGCACCCGTGCACCCGGCCGGGTTAAGTCACGTTGCGGTCACTTTCAGGCTGGGTCCCATGTGGAATCATGCGCCACGCCACGGCGGCGCTGGCGAGCCCAAGAGCGGCACAGATCCACATTAACAGCCGGAAGCCGAACAAGAATGACGCTGCAATGGAAGACTCGATTGCCGCGGCAGTTCCCGGCGCGAGTCCGGCAGGCGGCGTAAGAGCAGCCAGCTTGATTTCGTTGGCTTGCAACGCGACCCGGACATCGGCCGGCATCGTTATATCCGCAAGCAGGCGATTGAGATGTCCGCTAAACGCGGCAACCATTGCAGCGCCGAAGACCGCAATCGCCAACAGGGCCGCCACCCGGGCCACCGCGTTGTTTATGCCGGAGGCCGTTCCCACGTGGTCCTGATCCACAGAGTTCATCACCACCGTGGTCAAGGGAGCAACACTCACGGCCATCCCCAGCCCGAGGGTGACGATTGCTGGAAAGAAGGTGGTCCAGTAGCTGCCGCCGATGGCCGGCACCGAAAACAGAAAGAATCCGAAGGCTGCGATCACTGGCCCAACGATGAGCGGCAGCCGGGCACCATAACGCGCGACCAGGCCTCCCGACCATCGCGAAAGCAGAAACAGGAGCAATATCAAGGGCAGGATCGCGCCCCCGGCAGCCGTTGCCGAATAACCCTGGACCTGGATGAGGTCAAGCGGCAGCAGGAAAAAGTAGGTTCCGGTGGCCGCATACAGGAAGAGGGTGAGCAGGTTGGCTCCGCGGAAGGCGCGCGACTGAAACAGATTCAGCGGCACCATCGGCGATGGCACTCTGCTTTCGATGAGCCGGAACGCCACCCCCGCGATGATGCCGGCGGCGAGGGCCACCAGGACCAACGGGTGTTTCCATCCCAGGCGCGGGGATTCAACGAAGCCAAAGACAAGCCCCGTGAGGCTGACCGCACTCGCCGCCGCGCCGAGCCAGTCGATGCTGCCGTGCTGCCGGCTTCGGCTCTCGGGAACGCACCGCAGACTGATGGCAACCACCACGACCGCGAGCGGTACGTTGACAAAAAACGCCCAGCGCCACGACAAGTGCTCGATGAGCCATCCTCCGAGGACGGGGCCGATCGCAGTGGTGATCGCGGTCGAGCCAGACCACGTTCCGATGGCCCGTCCGCGTTCGCGCTCGTCGAACGATGCACTGATGAGCGCCAGACTGCCGGGCACAAGAAACGCCGCCCCGATGCCCTGCACTGCGCGGGCCGCGATGAGCTGTCCGATGCTCGACGCAAGGCCGCAGGCCATCGACGCGATGGCAAATACCGAAACCCCCAACAGAAACACCCGCCGGCGGCCAAACAAATCGCCCATGGAGCCGCCCACCAGAATCAACGCGGCGAGCGTCAGTCCGTAAGCTTCCACAACCCACTGCACGCTGACTAGACTGGCGCCGAAGCTAGTCTGCAGGGCCGGCAGGGCGACGTTGACGACGGTGCCGTCGATGAACGTCATGCTGGAGCCGACGATGGTCGCCACCAGAATCCACACGCCTGCGGCCGGAGGGCACGGAGATGTTGCAATTTCCGACCGGATGACCGATTCGTCGCAGGGGGGCTTCATGCGAGGTATGAGATGTGACTCAGCGGTGGAGGGGTTCTTCGGCGATAGTCACACCGTGGTTCCGCACCAAGACACGTCAACGACCTCTGCCTCAAGCAGCGCCCGTTCTTTTGCGATGGATTTTCTACTGCTGGTTGGTTGCGCCGCCGGGCTGGGCCGTGTCATTCCCCAGCTCGTGGGGAGAGGGGATGTTGGCGGTATCGGGATTCAGCAGGCCCTTGTGGTCGGGGCCGAGGCCAAGTTTGATCAGGGCCCGTGAGTCGGGGGTGATCTTGGTCTGCCAGCCGTTGTCAGCCTGGTATTTGGTGAGGGCGTCCTTGGTGGACTGGTCCATCTTGCCGCTGGGCTCGCCGCCGAGGTAGTGCTCGCGAATCAGGGCGGTCTGGATCTCCCGCGTGCGATCCTCGCTGATTCCCCGCTGTCCGTGCGACTTCGACGCGGTCTTGGCGCCCTTCTTCGAGTGGTGCGCGGAGCCAGTAGAGGTGTGGGTCGAGGACTTGTGGGCCGAAGAGCTGTGGGTGGCTTGCGGAGACTTGGGTTTTGGTTTGGAGGTGGTAGAAGTTGTGGCCGCCGATGTGGCTCCGGCGAGAAGGAGCGACAGGCAACATGCTGCTACGAATTGGGCCATGCGATTCTCGCTAGGCAAATACCACCTCTATGACAGATCTATGAAAACCAGAATAATGGGCTATTGTATTGATCGTCGAGTAAAAGGCAAGCAAAAAACGACCTCGTCTTCCCAAAATGGAACGGCAGCAGGGTCGTAAATTATTGACGCATTAGATATTACGGCGGTGTTAACGGTTACCTTGCTGATAACCATAAGCCGCCGCGGCCTTTGCCAAAAGACCACAGCGGCTGTTGTGATGGCCGGTCCGGTGAACGGCGCCGCCCTTCCGTTTACGGCAGCGTGCCGCCGTCGAAGATGGTGGTGTTGTCGCGGGTGCCGCGCGGACGAACGAGGAATACCACGTCCTGGCCGCTCTTAACCTGCGACTGGATTTTGTTGAAATCCTCAACACTGTTCACGGGCTGCTTGTTGATCTCCAGGATAACGTCGCCGCGCGCCAGATTACAGTTGTCGCCAAAGCCACCGGGTTTGACATCCTGCACGATAACGCCCTTGGCGTTCGGCAGATTGTAGCGGTCGGCCATGTCGCGGGTGATGCCGCGAACGGTGACCCCGAACTTGCTCTCCTGCGGCTTGGCCTGCTCGCCGCCTTCTTCCTGGTCGCCGAGACGGGCTGCGAACAGCTTGGAGCGGTCGGCGATGATGACGTTGGCCGTCGCCTCCTTGCCGTTGCGGATGTAGCCCAGCTTGGCCTCAGTCCCCGGCTTCAGAACGGAGATGTCAGCAACCAGTTCGTCGCCGGTCTTCACCTGTTGGCCGTTGACCGAAACGATGGTGTCACCGGTCTGCAAGCCGGCTTTTTCGGCCGGACCGTTAGGCGTGACGTGCGCGATGGTCACACCGCTGCTGACGCCGTAAACGCGGGCTACAGCGGGATTGGGCACGGCGTTGAACTCAACTCCGATGGAGCCGCGCGCCACCTTGTGCTCGGGTCCGATGAGCTGGTTGTACACCTGCACCACGGTATTGGAGGGCATGGCGAATCCGACGCCCTGATAGCCGCCGCCGCTGGTGTAGATGGCGGTGTTGATGCCGATCACCTCGCCGTTCATGTTGACCAACGGCCCGCCGGAGTTGCCCGGGTTGATGGCCGCGTCGGTCTGGATGAACGACTCAAACTGGCGCCCGGGAACGATGTTGCGTCCCTTGGCCGAAACGATGCCGGCGGTCACGGTCTCCTCAAGACCGAACGGACTGCCGACGGCGAGCACCCAGTCGCCGACATCCATCGCGTCAGAATTGCCAAGCTTGGCCGCGGGCAGCGGCTTCTTTGCGTCAATCTTGATGACCGCGAGGTCGGTTTCCTTATCCACGCCGATGACAGTCGCGTCATAGGTCACAGTGGCCGGATCGTCCATCAGCTTCACGCGGATGCGGTCGGCCTTCTCCACCACGTGATTGTTGGTCAGGATGTAGCCCTTGGAATCAACGATGACGCCGGAGCCGAGCGAGCGCTCACGCATGTCGCCCATGCCGTCGCCGCCCTGGCCGGGCTGTCCGCCAAAGAAGCGGTTAAAGAAGTCCTGGAAGGGATTATCTTCGTCGTTGCCGCCTCCCTGACCATCGTCCGGGCCCTGGCCCGGCGGCATCATGCGGCGTCCGTGCGGATTTTTGATGGTCGATTCGGTATTGATGTTCACCACCGTAGGCTCGAGCTGGCGAGCGATCTGGGAGAACTGGCTTGACATCTTTACAGGCGAGGGAACGGACAGCGGCGTGGCGTCAGCGGAGGCACTCTTTTCCTTGCCCTTCACGCCCGCGGAGACAACCGTGCCAATCAGAATGCCCAGCGACAACGTCGCCAGGACGACCAAGGTCGAGGCAAAGCGGTTCTTCTTCATTCTTTGCCCGAAACCTGAAACTTGCGGATCCATCAAACATCTCCTGCGGCTCAATGAGCCAATGGAAATTATACGTCGCCGCGCGAGGCGGCTCCAATTGTGTGGGGAATCACTCGGGAGTTCTCAAGCGATTAGACGTGGGCGGAGGGCAATTGGTTATCCCAACTCGGTCGTGAGCGCCCAGACTGAGGAATTTTTGTACTGGACGTTCCCCCGCACAGCCGAACTCGGCGTTATCCTTCTAGGCAGGAGCACATCGTGAGCACAAACGCACCGCAGCGCATTGGCGACTACGAGATCATCCGCGAGTTAGGTCACGGAGGAATGGGTAAGGTATACCAGGTCCGTAACGTCATCACGGACCGCGTCGAGGCCATGAAGGTTGTGCTTCCCGATTTAGCGGGCCGCAATGAATTTGCCACGCGCTTCATGCGCGAGATCAAGCTGCTGGCCAGCCTCGATCATCCCAACATTGCGGCGCTGCGCACGGCCTTCACCGCCAATGATCAGCTCGTCATGATCATGGAATATGTGGACGGCGTTACGCTGGCCGACCGTTTGGAGCAGGGGGCGTTTTCGGTATGGGGAGCGTTGAACTACATCGATCAGGTGCTGGCGGCGCTCAGCTACGCGCACGGGAACCACGTCATTCACCGCGACATCAAGCCCGGCAACATGATGCTGACGCGGCAAGATGTTGTGAAGCTCATGGACTTCGGACTGGCGCGCTCCACCGGCGACAGCGGCCTTACGGCAACCGGAGGCACAATTGGCTCGCTGGACTTCATGTCTCCGGAACAGGTGTTGGCGCAACCCGTGGATGAACGTTCGGACCTGTACTCGGTGGGCGCGTCGCTCTACCAGATGGTGACGCGTAAGCGCATGTTCGGCGCCACCAGCCAGTTCTCGCTCATGGAGGCGCAGGTCAAGGAAACGCCGCGTCCGCCCATCGAAGTTCAACCAGCTCTTCCCAAAGCCGTCAGCGACGTAATCATGATGGCCCTCAGCAAAGATCCGGCGCAGCGGTTCCAGACTGCGGACGCCTTCCGCAATGCGCTGACACAGGTCCGGGAATCTTTACCAGAGCAGGCAAGCGATGCTACGGTGAGCGCAATGACCCCAAAGATCGAACAAGTTCCGCCACGTCCTTTGACCAGCCAGCCGGTGGTGTCGGCCCCGACTGGAAATGTTGGTGCAACCCAACCACCGCTTGCGCCGCAGCCGGCACCAACGAAGAGCGGTCGCGGGATCCTGGTGGCCATTGCGGTGCTTCTCGTTGCCGTAGTGGTGGCCGCCTGGATGTACAAGTCCGGTCAGCGGCCGGAAGGCCACGCGGGCAATGCCCCGACACAGAACACGACCACGCCGCCTGCAACACCGCCGGCGCAGGCTGCCGGCACGCCGGTCCCACAACCGCCTCCGCCGAATGCAGTCCCGCCAAATGCGATGGGTCAGGCAATGACGCCAACTCCACAGGCGGCCCCACCTTCTTCGGCAAAGCGCGCGGGTAGCGCGTCACCCAAACTAACGCCCGGAGGCGCAGCGCAGGAGACGCCTTCGGAAGATCAGCAAGCGGCGGCGCTGGCGCAGAAGAAGTTGCTCGATGAACTGGAGAAGGAAACGGATCAACTGGATAGCCGGGCGGCCGCGGCGGAGGCGAGCGTTGGCACGCTGGAGCAGCAGATGCACGCCAGCGGCTACGGTCTGCGGGGCGACATTGTGGCTGCCCGCGCCAACATGCGAAATGACCTGGCGAAAGCCAGGCAGGCAATGGACGGCGGCGACACCGATCGCGCCCGGCACTTCCTGGACATGGCGCACACTGAGGTAGAGAAGCTGGAGGCCTTCCTCGGCAGGCGCTGAGCCTGGCCGGAGATCCTAGAATAGAACGAGCGCCCCGTTATGGGCGCTTTTTCTCGCACAGGGCGAGGGATTTCTCGCGGCTGCCACCTCCTGCCCCCTACTCCTGCAGGTCTAAGTATCTTATTTTCAACGCTTGTAATATGCCCGATCTGGAAGAAAAGATGCACCAGCTTTTAGATATCAGGTTCACTCAGCACGTGTTTCAGGGCACGCCAGATTGGCTGAGCTATGGGCGATGCAGCATTCAAGTACGGGTCTTCCGCTCCCGAAGGGCAGCGCCCACGCGAGCGCGTTACCGAAGGCAGCCGCCGGTGGTCGGCGAGCAACAGGCTTCGCCTCACCTTTCGCAAGCGCGACGGCATCGCGCTGATCGTCTCCAACGTGGTCGGCGTCGGTATCTTCACCACGCCCGCTCTGGTCGCCAACCTTGTTCCCAACCCAAGCGCAATGCTGGCGCTGTGGATGGTCGGGGGCGCGCTGGCACTCGCGGGCGCGTCGTCGTATGCGCGGCTGGCAAGCTTATGGCCAACGGCCGGCGGCGAGTACGTTTATCTCTCTAAGACCTATGGTCCAGCAGCAGGATTTCTCTCCGGATGGACGTCGCTCATTGCGGGGTTTTCCGGAAGCGTAGCCGCGAGCGCTGTAGCGGTGGTGATGTTTGCCGGCCAGTACTTTCCCGGCCTGGCATCGAGCCGCGAGGTGTTTTCGCTTGATCTGTTCGGCTTCACCTTTGCGGTCTCGCCGCTCACTCTGGCTGCAGCTTTTCTGATCCTGCTTTTCGCGGCGTTGCACATTTGTAGCTTGACGGCTGGTAAGCTGACCCAGAACGCGCTGGCCGTGGTGCTGGTGGGAACGGTCGCGGTCTTCGCGGTACGTGGGTTCGCGGGGGGAAGCGGCTCGTGGTCGCACTTCCACTCGCCCGAAACCCATGTTGGGACGATGAACTGGCTGCTGGCGCTTATCCCCGTGATGTTCACCTATAGCGGGTGGAATGCGGCTGCTTATGTGTCAGAAGAGATCCATGCCAGCCGCCGCTCCATGCGGCCCGTGCTGCTGGGTGGGACAGCCATTGTCATCGGGCTTTACACAGTCCTGAATGCGCTGTATCTCTACGCCATTCCCGGCGGCCAGATGCGGAGCGCAACCAACGTGGCAGAAGCTGCGGCTCACGTCCTGTTTGGACCGGGCACGAGCCTGGTCACTCCCGCGCTGATCGTCGCTCTTCTGGGGGCGGTCAGCGCGATGACGATTGCCGGGCCGCGTGTGTATTTCGCCATGGCGCGTGACGGCGCCTTTATTCCCGCCTTTGCGCGCACCAGCGCACGGTTCGGCACGCCTGCGCCCGCGATTGTGCTGCAAGCGCTGTGGAGCATCGCGCTGGTGATGCTGGGCGGGTTTGACCAGATCCTCATGTACACCGGCTTTGCCATCGTGCTCTCTTCCGGCGCGGCAGTGGCGGGCCTGTTCGTGCTGCGGCGGCGTGGGTTGACGCCTGTGAAGCGCAGCCAATTGATTGTTCCGGCCATATTCGCTCTTGCCAGCGCTGCGATGGTCTTTGACACGGTACTGGAGGCGCCTCGGATCGCATTGATCGGTGTCCTGCTGATCGCAGCCGGAATTCCGGTTTACGCCTTGTGCCGGAGGAAGGGCACTGCTGCGCAATTCGCGCTTCTGCCGGGCGAGGCAGGGGACTAAGGGTGAGCATGGTGTCGCAGCGTCGAATTCGCTGGTGTTCCCCACTGTTGGCGGTCTCGTTTCTGGTATCTGCCGCTACCTCCGGGCCGCCCGCACCTGAGTTCATGTCGCTGGAATCGGCAAGGCCGGTTCTCCAAAAGATGAGCGCCCCAGATTCTGCTCATCCCGGTCCGAACGCGAACGCACAGGAATGGCTGGCGTGGCTGCAGAAGTCCGATGCGCAGATCCGCCAGCGGCTGGACACGGGCGAAGAAGACACGCTCACCAATCTGCTGCGCTTCGGAGTAACGTTCACCAAGGAATATCGCATCGACGATGAGTATCTGGTGCGGTACGGACAAAGCAGTCTGGTGAACGCTTTCGCCGAGAACCGCGCCAACGACCTGATCAAGGCCCTTGCTGCGCCGAATGGAAACCAGGGCATGGTTGAGATGCGGGCCTTCGTCGAGAAGAAAGGTTTTTCGCTCAATTCGCCGACTGGACGAAAAGCGCTCAAGGCCTACCTGCTGGCCAATCTGACAAGAATGCAGAAGGAGTTTCTGCAGGCGCGCGAGCAGGCCAAGGTCAACCAGGATCAGATGTTTCAGCACCGCGGCATCTCACTGGATACCAACCTTTGGCCCGACTTCGACCTCGACCAGCAACTGAAGAGCATGCTGGACAAGGGCATGCTGACGCGGGCCAGCGTGCGGCGCGTGGCGATTGTGGGCCCGGGCCTGGACTTCGCCAACAAGCAGGAGGGGCTGGATTTCTATCCGCCGCAAACGACACAGCCTTTCGCGGTCCTGGATTCGCTGTTTCGTTTAGGGTTGGCCAACACGGATGAGGTGGAACTTTATACGCTAGATATCAGCTCACGCGTGAACCTGCATATCGAGGCCGCCAGAAAAAGCGCTTCGCTTGGACGTGCGTACACCGTCCAGCTTCCGTGGTATGCCGATGGCCGCTGGACGGACGACTTTCGCGCAAAGTTTATCCAGTACTGGCGAGGTCTCGGCACAAAGATTGGAGAGCCGGTCGCGCCGATTCCTGTCCCGCAAGCCGATCCCGGCTTTGAAACCCGAGCGGTGAAGATTCGGCCTGCGGTGGTCAGCCGCGTTAAGCCGGTTGATATGAACATCGTCTTTCAGCGCCTCGCGCTGCCGGCAGAGGAACGCTTCGACCTGATCATCGGTACCAACATCTTCCTCTACTACGGCGCGTTTGAGCAGTCGCTGGCGCGGGTCAACGTCGCCGCCATGCTCAAGCCGGGCGGATATCTGTTGTCCAACGACAAGTTGCAGGACACTGTTCCATCCAGCCTGGAGCAGGTCATGGTGACAGAAATACCGATGACCGTTCCGCCAGTGATTACGGACAAGATTTATTGCTACCGGCGCATGCCGTAGCGGGTTGCAACTTACGCCGGTTCCTCAATCACGACCACGGAGCGCTCCTCCGCAGGAGCGCTGACGGGCACGATGGTGAGCATGTCTGTTTGGACCTTGTCCCACTGCTGAATGACCAGGCCCTTGGATTCGAAGAGCTCACGAATTCGCGGCGGATCCCAGCCCACGACTTCTTCGAGAATGGGGATCAGAACGGAAAGCGCACTGTCGCTGATGACCGAGCGCTTGGCGATCGGCGCCAGATACTTGTTCTCCGAGACGGCGATGGTGAAGCCGTCGCGCCGGTTGATGTGCAGCATGACGTGAATGTCGGAGCTGCCGTCGCCCACGTACACGATGCGGTCGGGGCCGATCTTCAGGCTCTCCAACAACTGATCGACAACCGCAACCTTGCCGTAGCCAGCGGTCACCTGGAGGATCCGCTCGATCTCGCCATTGGCGTTGTACTCGAACTCCGTGCCGTAAATGTGATCGGCAGGAACGATGCCCTCCAGCGCCGAGCGGATGACTTCCACCGGTCCGGCGGAGATCACGTAAAAGTCGAAATGGTAGCCCTCCACTTCCTCGGAGAGGTAGCGGTAGAGCAGGTCAATGTTCGGCTTCAGGCGGACGCGCTTTCCCGCCTCGTATAAATGATGTGGCCTCACCTTCGAACGGAATTCGGGATCGTGCAGCAGCAGGTAGGCGAGCTCGCCGCCCTGCTGGACGAGGTTCAGCTTGGCCATGCCCGTTGCCTTCCGCTCGAACTCCGCCTCCGGAATTCCGAGCAGATCGGCAAGCACGTAGCCCGAGTCGTTGAAGCTCAGGGTCTGATCAAAATCGCTTGCAAATATGTATCGCTTCTTATTAGGAATCGGCTTTTCTATCATGACGTCGGTCTCTGGTTGATGGTTATGCTCGTGCAAATTCATGCACAGCCCTCTCTTATTAAGTTGAATATGATTTTCAATGATTAGATTGTCTGCGCCGTGGCCAGGATGTGAATTTGCTATAGATTTTTTCGATGCGTGCTATCATCCTTTCTTCCTTGCACTTCGGGGCGATGTTGCGACAAGGTCGAGACAGCCCGAAGGCACCATCAGGTGAAGCCTCGGGCGCCATCTTGAGGTGCGTGTTTAGGCGAAGATAAAGCAAATATGAACAGGCCATCTTTGGGCGCTCTGCTGCTGGCGTTCATCCCGTTTGTCGCGGTGTGCTTTTCGGTGCCTTTGTGGGACCGCGTTTACCCCATGGTGCTGGGTCTTCCCTTCAATCTGTTCTGGCTGATGATCTGGATACCGCTCACCAGTCTTTGCCTCTGGGGCTCGTACCGCCTGCACGTATCGCAGCGGCGCGAACAGATGAAAGATCGCAGCAAGGGTGAAGCGGAATGAAGCCCAGCGTCGTCGCCATCGCAATCATCTTCGGGATCATTCTGCTGGGGGCAGTCGCCGGCATGTTTGCAGGAGTGCGCCGCAAGATGAACCTGGAGCAGTGGACCGTCGCAGGTCGAGGTTTTGGCCTCGTCTTTGTCTGGCTGCTGATGGCGGGCGAGATTTACACCACATTCGCCTTCCTTGGCGCCAGCGGCTGGGCCTATTCTCGCGGCGGACCCGTCCTGTATGTGATCGCCTATCTGGTGCTGGCCTACGTCGTGTCCTTCTTCGTCCTGCCCGAGATTTGGGAGGTCGGGCGAAGGTTCGCCTTGCACACGGAGTCGGACTTCTTTCTGCAGCGTTACGGTAACAAGTATCTG
>Ga0335077_10010488_pt1 | contig 11535 bp, 11 predicted proteins | sample Lox_Sample_31_FD_207151 | JGI IMG/M metagenome (GOLD analysis project Ga0335077, IMG submission 207151) | Soil microbial communities from Loxahatchee National Wildlife Refuge, Florida, United States - Lox_Sample_3.1 | ecosystem: Environmental > Terrestrial > Soil > Wetlands | place: USA...
CCGCTACCTCGAGGAGGGTGGCACCCCGGACGCCCCGGGCAACTTCCTCGCCTGGCTGCACCGGCGCGAGCCGGTGTACGGCTACACGTTCGAGGGCTCCTGGCTCGACATCGGCAACCACGACCAGCTGCTGACGGCCGACAACCTGCTCCGCCGCCGCCGGGGGCTGCCGGAGGTCGCGCGGTACGAGCTCGACCCCGAATAGGCACACACGCGTGCGCTTTGCGCGCCTAGGCTCGGATCGTGCTCGACCTGCTGCTCCCGCAGCGCTGCCTGGGCTGCTCCCGCCCCGGCGCGCAGCTCTGCGACTCGTGTCGCGCGGCGCTCCCGCGGCTGCGCGCGCCGCTCTGCGACCGCTGCGGCGCGCCGACCGCCTGGCCGGTCGCGCGCTGCCGCGAGTGCGCCGGCCGGCGGCTCGCGTTCGCGTCAGCACGGGCCGCGGTCGCCTACGAGGGAGCCGCCCGGAGCCTCGCCACGAGCTGGAAGGAGCGGGGCCTGCGGCGGCTCGCGGTCCTCGCCGCCGACCTCGTCGCCGAGACGGTGCCGCGCCCGGCGGCGGCCGCGCTCGTGTTCGTCCCGCCCGACGGAGACCGCAGTCTCCGCAGGGGCCACGATCCGCCCGCACAGCTCGCCCGAGAGCTCGGCGAGCGATGGGAGCTCCCGGTGCTCGCCGCCCTAGGGCGCGCCCGGCCGGTGGCCCGCCAGCGCGGGCTCGGGCTCGCGGAGCGAAGGCGAAACGTCGCCGGCGCGTTCGCAGCGCGTGCACGGGTGCCGCCGCGGGTCGTGCTGGTCGACGACGTCTACACGAGCGGCTCCACCGCCGCAGCGGCGGCGGGCGCCCTTCGCCGTGCAGGCGCCCGGCGGGTCGAGGTCGTCACCTTCGCGCGGGCGATTCGTTACCCTCAGAGGTAGCGAAGCAAGGGGGCTTCCATGCGACTTCAGGTAAAAGGGAAGAACGTCGAGGTCAGCGCGTCGGTCCGGGAGTACGCCGAGAAGCGGCTGAGCAAGCTCGAGAGGCAGCTCGCCGATCCCACCCAGGTTGAGGTGGAGCTGGCGATGGAGCGCAACCCGGCGATCGCGGAGAACCACGTCGCCGAAGGAACGATCTGGACCAAGGGCCCGACCCTGCGCGCGCGGGAGGCGGCGACCGGCTGGGAGGCGTCGATCGACCAGCTCGTCGACAAGCTCGAACGTCAGGTGGTGCGCTACCGCGAGAAGCGCCAGAAGCACACGAAGGGCGGCAACCACGGCCGCACCCGCGTCGAGCCGGCGCTCGACGAGGCAGGCCCGTCCGAGCCGAGGCTCGTGAAGACGAAGCGGTTCGCGATGAAGCCGATGTCGGCCGAGGAGGCGAGCCTGCAGCTCGAGCTCGTCGGCCACGACTTCTTCGTGTTCGTGAACGCGGAGTCCGGCGAGATCAACGTGGTGTACCGGCGCAACGACGGCGACTACGGCCTGATCGAGCCCGAGGCGTGACCGACGGGCTCCCGGGTGCCGGCCGCTACCGGCTTCCGGTCGGGATCACCGGCCTGCAGCGGCCGAGCGAGTGGGACGCGGTGGTGCTCGCCGAGGCGCCCGCCGTCACGGTCGACGAGCTCGAGGTGACCGTGCTCGCGGACGGCACGCTCCTCGGCGACCCGGGCGCAGAGCGTCTCGTCCGGGCCGTCCCGCTCGAGCCGCCGTTCAGCGCCCAGGCCGTGCGGAAGGAGGGCGCGCTGTTCTCCGTGGGCGCGAACACGATCGAGGTGCTCGAGCTTCCCGACCACGTCATCGGCGACGAGATCGAGCTGGCCGTCCGCGGCGACGAGCGCACGGTCACGGTGGACGGGATGCGCTCGTTCGCGGCGGTCCCCGAGCTCGAGGCGCTGGGCGGCCGCTTCACGGACTACGTCGTCCGGGCGCACCGACTGGGCGGCCGCGCCTGGCAGGTCGACGTCGAGGTCCTATAGCGGCGCGACGTCGATGACCTGTCCAGGCGAGGCCTGGTCGCGGGCCGGAGCCGGCCATGCCGAGAGCAGGAATGCGACCAGGAGCCGCGTGCCCGTGACCACCGAGGCTAGGGCTCGCTCGTTACAGAAGCATCATGGGGTCGTTGGGACTTATCGCTAACCTAGCTTCATGAGCTCATCGCTCGGAGGATTCGAGAAGGTCCTGCGCCTCGGCGAGGGGCGCCGGCTGAAGCGGGCCGCGGAGCAGGCCGCCTACGTCGCCACGCTCGAGCCCGAGTACGAGGCGATGTCCGACGAGGAGCTCCGGGGCCTCACCGCCGCGTTCCGGCAGCGGCTCGAGAACGGCGAGTCTCTCGACGAGCTCCTGTTCGAGGCATATGCCGCCGTGCGCGAGGCGCGCAAGCGCGAGTCCGGCCAGCGCATCTTCGACGTGCAGGTGATGGGCGGGATCGTCCTCCACGAGGGCGACATCGCCGAGATGAAGACCGGCGAGGGAAAGACCTTCGTCGCCTCGATGCCCCTGTTCCTGAACGCGCTCCCGGGCACGGGGGTCCACCTCGTCACGGTCAACGACTACCTCGCCAAGCGCGACTCCGAGTGGAACCGCGGCGTGTTCGAGCGGCTCGGGATGACCTGCGGCTACATCGAGAACATGATGCCGTTCGACGTCCGCAAGGCCGCCTACGAGTGCGACGTCACCTACGGCACGAACTCCGAGTTCGGCTTCGACTACCTGCGCGACAACATGGCGGTGCAGCTCGACCAGCTCGTGCAGCGCAGCCACACCTACGCGATCGTCGACGAGGTCGACTCGATCCTCGTCGACGAGGCGAGGACGCCGCTGATCATCTCGGGCGAGCCCGAGACGGCGGCCCAGCTCTACTACGACATGGCCCGGATCGTGCGCCAGTTCGAGGGTCAGCGCACCACCGGCAAGGCGACCAAGGGCGAGGACGAGACCGAGACCTCGGGCGCGGACTACGTCTACGACGAGAAGCACAAGACCGTCTCGCCCGCCCAGACGACGATCGAGGCGGTCGAGCGCGCGCTCGGGATCGACAACCTCTACGACCCGCGCAACTCGCAGGTCGTCAACCACCTGATCCAGGCGCTGAAGGCGCAGTCGCTCTACCAGCGCGACGTCGACTACGTGGTCGCCGACGGCGAGGTGAAGATCGTCGACGAGTTCACCGGCCGGATCATGGAGGGGCGCCGCTGGAGCGAGGGCCTGCACCAGGCGATCGAGGCGAAGGAGGGCGTGCGGATCCAGGAGGAGCACCTCACGCTCGCCACGATCACGCTTCAGAACTACTTCCGCCTCTACGAGAAGCTCGGCGGCATGACCGGCACCGCCAAGACCGAGGAGAAGGAGTTCGTCGAGATCTACAACCTCAGCGTCGTCGAGATCCCCACGAACGTCCCGGTCGTCCGCATGGACAAGAACGACCTGATCTTCAAGACGACGGAGGCCAAGTTCAAGGCGGTGATCGACGACATCAAGGAGCGCCACGAGAAGGGCCAGCCCGTCCTCGTCGGCACGATCGCGGTCGAGACCTCGGAGTACCTCGCGCAGCTGCTGATGCGCTCCGGGATCCCGCACAACGTCCTCAACGCGAAGGAGCACGAGCGCGAGGCCGAGATCATCGTCAACGCGGGCGAGCCCGGCGCGGTCACGATCGCGACGAACATGGCCGGCCGCGGCGTCGACATCAAGCTCGGGGAGGGCGTGCGCGAATGCGGCGGCCTGTACGTGATCGGCACCGAGCGGCACGAGGCGCGTCGGATCGACAACCAGCTCCGCGGCCGCTCCGGCCGTCAGGGCGATCCCGGGGAGACGCGCTTCTACCTCTCCGGCCAGGACGACCTGGTGCGCCTGTTCGCCGGAGACCGGATCTACAACATCATGAACCGGTTCAAGCTCCCGGACGACCAGCCCATGGAGGCGAAGATCCTCTCCAACCAGATCGAGGGCGCGCAGAAGAAGGTCGAGGAGCAGAACTTCGTGATGCGCAAGAACGTCCTCAAGTACGACGACGTGATGAACAAGCAGCGCATGGTGATCTACGAGCAGCGCCGCCAGGTGCTCGAGGGCGAGGATCTCTCCGACGAGGTGAAGGCCTGGGTCGACGAGGTCGTCGAGCGGGTCGTCGCCCAGTACACCGACGAGGAGTTCGGCGAGGAGTGGGACCTCGACGCGCTCGTCGAGGCGATGCGCTCGCTCTACGGCACGGAGATCACGGCCGACGAGCTGCGCGAGGAGGTCGAGCTCACGCGCGAGGCGCTCACGGAGGAGTTCGTCGAGGACGCGCAGGAGGAGTACGGGGCGAAGGAGGAGGAGCTCGGGCCCGAGCTGATGCGCGAGCTCGAGCGGTTCGTGATCCTCCAGGTCGTCGACACCCGCTGGCGCGAGCACCTCGAGAACATGGAGTACATGCGCGAGGGCGTGCACCTTCGGGCGATGGCCCAGAAGGACCCGCTCGTCGAGTACACCGCAGAGGGGCACGTGATGTTCGAGGAGCTCGGGCGCCTGATCCGCGAGGAGGTCGTGCTGACCCTGTTCCATGCCGAGCTGACGCCCGAGGACGCGGAGGAGGCGCTCCAGCAGGAGGCACCGTCGGGCAACGGCGGCCTCTCCTACGAGCACGGCACGCTGGCGGGCGCGGAGGCGATCGCGGCGGCGGGCGGCGGCGCGACGGCGACCGCGGCGGTCGCGGGCGGCGCGTCGGTCTCGACGCAGCAGGTCGTCAAGGACCCGCACGCCGACCTGGGCCGCAACGACCCGTGCTGGTGCGGCAGCGGCAAGAAGTTCAAGAAGTGCCACGGCGCCTGACAGACCGGCCAAATGCTCATGAGCACAAGCTCGGTCTTGTCGGCGTTTTGACACGAAGTGGTGCGCTTTCGCGGGCGATGCTTGGGCGGTGTCGCATCCGAGCCCGCTCGATCCGACGCTCGCCCGCGCTCTCGCGAGGCTCGCACACCGCGGTGTGGGCGCCGCCGAGGCCCGGCGTCTCGTCGGCCCGCTTGCCGCCCGGCTGAACCTGCCGCGTCCCAGCTACTCGACCGTCCGCGGCATCGTGGCGGCGGAGAAGCCGGCCCCGGCCCCGCCGACGCGGATCTCGCCGCTCGACTCGCTCGCCAGGGGCCGGATGCCGACGCCGCGCGAGCTCGAGGAGGCCTTCGAGCGCCGACGCACCCCGAGCTAATGCTCATGAGCACAAGGACGGGGTCGGGCCTTCGCTAGCATCGTCACATGGCCGAGCCGCAGACGCTCACCCTCGACCAGCAGCTCGAGGAGATCAGGGCCCAGCTCGGCTGGGTCCGTGATTACCTTTGACCCCGATCAGGTAGCGACGCGGATCGCCGAGCTCGAGGAGGAGCTCGCCGCACCCGGCTTCTGGGACGACCAGCACCACGCGGCCTCGGTCTCCGCCGAGCACGCGCGGCTCCAGCGACGGCTCGACCGCTACGAGCGCCTCCAGCGCGAGTACGCCGACGCCGTCGAGCTGCTCGAGATGGACCCGGAGATGGGCCCCGAGATCGAGTCGTCGATCGCGCCGCTGCGCCGGGAGCTCGACCGGCTGCAGGAGGACGCGCTCTTCTCGGGCGAGTACGACGCGGGCGACGCCGTGGTCACGATCCACGCTGGCACCGGCGGCACCGACGCGCAGGACTGGACGGAGATGCTCCTCCGCATGTACCTCCGCTGGGCGGCCGACCGCGGCTTCCAGACCGAGCTGCTCGAGGCGAGCCCGGGGGAGGAGGCCGGTCTCAAGTCGGCCACGTTCACGGTGAAGGGCGAGAACGCCTACGGGATCCTGAAGGCGGAGCGCGGCGTCCACCGCCTCGTCCGCCTCTCGCCGTTCGACTCGGCCCATCGCCGTCACACCTCCTTCGCCGAGGTGATCGTGGCGCCGCTCCTCCCCGACGACGCCGCCGTCGAGATCGACGAGGGCGACCTCCGGATCGACACCTATCGCGCGAGCGGGGCCGGCGGCCAGCACGTCAACAAGACCGACTCGGCGGTGCGGATCACGCACCTGCCGACGGGGATCGTCGTCCAGTGCCAGAACGAGCGCTCGCAGACCTCGAACAAGCAGACGGCGCTGCGGATGCTCCGTTCCCGCCTCGTCGAGCTCGCCGAGGAGGAGCGGGAGGCGGAGCTCGCGCGCGAGCGAGGCGCCGCGCAGGACATCGGCTTCGGGAGCCAGATCCGCAGCTACGTGCTCCACCCCTACCAGCTCGTCAAGGATCACCGCACGAACCACGAGGCCGGCAACGCGCAGGGAGTCCTCGACGGCGACCTCGACGGCTTCATCCACGCCTACCTGCTCGCGAAGGCGGCGGGGACAACTGTCTAGCCCGCCGACCGGTCAGCTACACTCCTCGTTCGCCACGCAACCGGCGCAGCCCAGCTGCTGCCTTTGTCCCCACTCTGTGCACCGGTGACTGACGTAGACCTACAGCCAGACCCACTTGCGGCACTAGCCGATCCCGAGCCCGACGACGATCTCGCGCCGCCCGTCCCGGGCGCCGGGGCGATGATCGTGTTCGACCTCGTCTCGAAGGTCTACGAGCCGAACGTCGAGGCGCTCAAGGACGTCTCGTTCGTGATCGAGAAGGGCGAGTTCGTGTTCGTCGTCGGCGCGTCCGGCTCGGGCAAGTCGACGCTGATCCGCCTCCTCCTGAAGGAGATCGAGCCGAGCGACGGCCGGATTATCGTCGGCGGACGCGACCTCACCCGGCTCAAGCGCTCCAAGGTGCCGCAGCTCCGCCGCAACGTGGGCTGTGTGTTCCAGGACTTCAAGCTGCTGCCGAACCGCACCGCATCCGAGAACGTCGCCTACGCGCTGAAGGTGCAGGGCGAGTCGAAGGTGAGCATCCGGCGCAAGGTGCCCGAGGTGCTGAACCTCGTCGGCCTCGCCCACAAGATGAACTCGCTCCCGAACGAGCTCTCCGGGGGCGAGCAGCAGCGCGTCTCGATCGCGCGCGCCTTCGTCAACCACCCGCCGCTCCTGATCTGCGACGAGCCGACCGGGAACCTCGACCCCGACACCTCGGTCGGGATCATGCAGCTGCTGTACCGGATCAACCGCTCCGGCACCACGATCCTGATGGTGACCCACGACCGCGAGATGGTCGACAAGATGCGCAAGCGCGTGATCGCGCTCGAGGACGGACGCCTCTCGCGCGACGAGCGCCGCGGGGGCTACACCTCCGAATGAGGCTGCGGCTCGTCTTCTCCGAGGCGATCGGCTCGCTCGGTGCGAACCTCTCGACCACCGTCGCGGCGACGATGACGGTGCTGATCGGGATGTTCCTGCTCGGCCTGTTCATCGCGCTCGGCACATGGGTCGTGTCCTGGTCCGACCACGTGAAGCGCGAGCTCGTGGTGAAGGTCTACTTCACGCCCGACGCGACCAGGGCGCAGATGAACGCCGTCGCGAACCGGCTGTCCCCGTCCAACGACGGCGACGTCAAGAGCGTCACCTTCGTCTCGAAGGAGCAGGCGCTCAAGGAGATGACCAAGCGCTTCCCGTCGCTCGTGCAGAACCTGCCGTCGAACCCGCTCCCCGACTCGCTGGAGGTCGTGCCGAAGCACGGCGAGCAGACCGAGGCGATCGCGAACAGCCTGAAGCCGAAGCCTGCCGGGGTCGACAACGTCAAGTACGGCAGGAAGACGGCGCACCGGATCCTCAGCGTCGCCAAGGTGATCGAGTCGTTCTTCCTCGTCGCCGTGCTCGTGCTGCTCGCGGCGTCGACGCTCCTGATCGCGAACACGATCCGGCTCTCGATCTTCTCGCGGCGCCGTGAGATCGAGGTGATGAAGCTGGTGGGCGCGACCAACTGGTTCGTCCGCGGCCCCTTCATGCTCGAGGGCTTGATCTGCGGCGCCGCCGGGTCGATCTTCGCGGTGGTCCTGCTCCTGCTCGGCAAGGAGCTCGTGATGCCGACGATCCTGCCGCACATCAACGCCGGCTCCGACGTCAGGGCGCTCTCGTTCACCCTGAACGCCCTGATCCTGATCGGCGTCGGGCTGCTGCTCGGCGCGGCGGGCTCGGGGCTCACGCTGCGACGGTTCCTCAAGGTCTGAACCTCGCTTCCCTGGCCGGCGTCGGCTCCAGCCGGGCGAAGCCCGGCTTCCGCCGCCGCCTGACGCCGCTGGCGGCACGATGCAGCGCTCGCGGCGCTTGCCCGTACTCGTTGTACTGTGCTGCGCGCCGCGAGCTTGCCTCCTTTGCCAGCGGCGCCCCAGGAAACCGAGGAGCAGCTCCTTGGATGACGTAGTCGTCGTCGAGGTCGCCCGGCGCGGAAAGCTCGTCGTCGGCGAGCCGTTCTTCACGCCCGGGCTGCCGCTCACGCTCGACCGCCACGGGCTCGGCGAGGCCGGTCCCGGCGACCTCGTCGTGGCGCGCAAGGGCCGCGGGCGGGCGCGGATCGAGCGGGTGCTCGGCCCGGCGAGCTCGATCGAGCCCGTGCTCGAAGGGCTCCTCGCCGAGAAGGGGCTGCGGAGCGGGTTCGAGCCCTACGAGCCGCCGGAGCCGAGCCTCGAGGGCCGCGTCGACCTTCGCGAGCTGCTGTCCTTCACGATCGACCCGGAGACGGCGAAGGACTTCGACGACGCGATCTCGGCTCGGCGGGAGGCCGACGGGATCCGGGTGTGGGTGCACATCGCAGACGTCTCCTGGTTCGTCCCGGCCGGGTCGCCGCTCGACCGCGGCGCTGCGGGGCGGGCGCTGTCGACGTACGTTCCCGGCACGGTCGCGCCGATGCTCCCGCACGAGATCGCGGACGACCTCTGCAGCCTGCGCCCGGGCAGGGACCGGCTCACCGTGACGGTCGAGGTCGGTCCGGGCGGCGAGACGAGCTTCTACCGCTCGGTGATCCGCAGCGCCGCTCGGCTCACGTACGGCCAGGCCGAGGCGATCCTCGCCGGCCGGGAGCGTGCGGAGCCCGCGCTGGCCCAGGCGCTCGCGCTCGCACAGGAGGTCTCGGCCGAGCTGCGCCGCCGGCGCTTCGCACGGGGCGCGCTGCGGATAGAGAGCCCCGACACGAGCTTCGAGTTCGACGGCCGCGGCGGGGTCGCTCGTGCGTGGCGCGAGTCGGAGCCCGCAGCGCACGCGCTGATCGAGGAGCTGATGATCCTCGCGAACGAGGCCGTCGCCGGGCTGCTCTCGAGCCGCCGCCGCGAGGCGCTGTACCGGGTGCACGAGCGCCCGGACCCGCAGTCGATCACCCTCCTGCTCGCCAAGCTCGCCGACCTCGACGTGCCGACCCCGCCCGAGCCGGAGCGGCTGACCCCGCAGACCGCCGCCGAGGTCGCGGCCGCCGCGGCGGAGCTCGTGTCCGGCTACGTCGCCTCGTCCGGCCGCGGGCGCAACGCCTTTCCGTCTCTCGTCCTGCGGTCGCTGAAGCAGGCACGCTACGACCCGGCGAACCTCGGGCACTCCGGGCTGGCCAGCCCCGCGTACTGCCATTTCACCTCGCCGATCCGCCGCTACCCCGATCTCGTCGTCCACCGCGCGCTCCTGCGCGAGCTCGGGGTCTCGGACGACCCGCCGCCGGAGGACCCCGCCGGGCTGGCCGAGCAGTGCTCGGTGCTGGAGCGGGAGTCGGCGTCGGTCGAGTACCTCGCCGACGAGATCTGCCTGGCGTGGCTGCTGGAGTCGCGGCTCTACGAGACGGGCTGGGAAGCGGTGTTCGAGGGCGAGATCGTCGGCGCGATCGGCTCCGGCCTCTTCGTGCTCTTCGACGACGTGTTCGAGGCGTTCCTCCCGGCGCGCCGGCTGCCGGGCGACTACTTCGAGCTGAGCCCGCTCGGCACGGCGCTCGTCGGCCGCCGCGGCGGCGGCACCTACCGGCTCGGCGACCCGATCGAGGTGCGGGTCGAGCGGATCGAGCGGGCGGAGGGCAAGGTCGAGGTCTCTCCCTACAATCCCTGAACCATGGCCCGCCCGAAGGGAGAGAAGCTGATCGTCGACAACCGCCGTGCCCGGCACGAGTACAAGCTCCTGGACCGGGTCGAGGCGGGGATGGTGCTCACCGGCACCGAGGTCAAGTCGCTGCGCGACGGCCGGGCCCAGGTGCGGCAGGCCTACGCCGACATCCGGGGGAACGAGGTCTGGCTCGTCGGGCTCCACATCGCAGTCTACGACCAGGGGAACATCCAAAACCACGATCCCGACCGCGACCGCAAGCTCCTCCTCCACCAGCGTGAGATCGAGACCCTCCGCGCGCAGGTGCGCGAGAAGGGGCTCACGCTCGTGCCGACGAAGCTCTACTTCAAGGACGGGCGGGCCAAGGTCGAGCTCGCCCTCGCGAAGGGCAAGGACCTGCGCGACAAGCGCCGCGACATCGCGAGGCGCGACGCCGACCGCCAGATCCAACGCGAGCTCTCGCGGCGCCGCTAGATCGGGCCGCGCACGATCACGTCGCCGGGCTCGGGCCGGTAGCCGTGACTCTCGTTGAGCCGCCGGCTCGGCTCGTTGCGCTCCTGGGGCCCCGTGCGGAGCTTCGTGAGGCCGTTTCGCTTCGCCCAGGCAATCTCGGCCCGCTTCAGGGCGCCGGCCACCCCGCGGCGGCGCCGGGAGCGCAGCACCCCGGTCATGTCGTGCCACCCGATCTCCGGCTCGGCGGGGGAGAGGTGGAGCTTCGCGTAGCCGACGACCTCGTCGCCCGCGAGGGCGACGAAGGTCGCCTCGGGGCGGTCGCTCGCGCCCTGCATGTCCATCGAGAGCCAGTCCTCGAACGAGGGCATCTCGTCGTCCTCGCCGTCCGGGTCGTCGGGGTATGCCTCGCAAGCGACGGCGTAGATCCCGGGTGCGAGGTCCGGACGCTCGGCCCAGGTCACGATCTCGATTCCCGGCGGCGGGGCGACGGCGGGCGCGTCGACACCGGCCAGGTCGAGCGCCAGTCTCGCGTGCCGGCCGACCTCGACGAAGCCTCGCCGCTCCGCCCACGCGAGTCCGGCCGCGCCGGCTTCGGGCACCGTGCCCATCAGCTCGTGGTAGCCGAGGGCCGCGGCCCACGTCCCGAGGCCCTCCAGCAGCGCGCTCCCGACGCCGCGACCGCGCGACTCCGGCACGACCCCGAGCTCCGCGCGCGCGACCCCCGGCGGCTCGTGCCAGCCGCCGACTCCGACCGCGACGCCCGTGTCGTCCTTTCCGTCGGAGGCGAGCAGCCAGGCCGTCTCCCGTGCCTGCCGCTTCCAGTCGAGCATCTCGTCCACCGTGCCCGGGCTCGGCAGGGCGGCGTTGTACACGGCCGTCCAGCGCCCGAGCTCGTCCTCGTGGATCTCGCGGATTTGCACGCCCGTCATGGTGGAGTAGGCTAATCGAGCTGGTTCCAGCCGAGTCAGGAGGCCGCCCCGATGCGCAGCATCTCGCTTACCGTCAACGGCGCCCGGCGCGAGCTCGAGGTCGAGCCGCGGGAGCTTCTCGTCTACGTCCTCAGGGAGCAGCTCGGGCTCACCGGGACGAACGTCGGGTGCGACACCACCTCGTGCGGCGCGTGCACCGTGCTCCTCGACGGGGAGTCGGTCAAGTCGTGCACGGTGCTCGCAGTGCAGGCGGACGGGCGGGAGCTGACG
>Ga0335077_10010489_pt1 | contig 11535 bp, 10 predicted proteins | sample Lox_Sample_31_FD_207151 | JGI IMG/M metagenome (GOLD analysis project Ga0335077, IMG submission 207151) | Soil microbial communities from Loxahatchee National Wildlife Refuge, Florida, United States - Lox_Sample_3.1 | ecosystem: Environmental > Terrestrial > Soil > Wetlands | place: USA...
CAAGCCGCAAGCGTCCGGCCGTCGGCGCAATGCGCATAGTTGCGCAACAAATGCACCGCCAGGATGTTGGCAAGCGACTCGGCGTACAAGCGGCCACCCGGTTCCCGGCGCATGGCCTCGCGGGACAGCACGCCCGCGATATTGGTGATGGCGGCATCGTTGGAACGCTCGCTCGTGACCAGCCGGTAGTGATCGGGTTTCAGCGCAAACACGTCCCGCGCAACCCGATCGAGGAAGCCCGGGTCAAGAGCCAGCACCGAATAGCTTATCCGCGTGGACCACGTCCAGCGCACGGGGGTGCCGCTGGGCACGACCGCCACGCAACCGGGGCTGAGCTCGTGTTCCAGCCTTTCGCCCCCGCTCTCGCGCACGATACGGCCGGCGCCGAGGCCGACGAAGATCAAATGCTGGTTGCTGCCAGCCGGGAGCGCGCGCGACGATGGCGGGCTGTCACGGCGCTCGAAGTTCAGCGCCGACCACCCCAGACCGCGGCTAGACACCCGTACTCCATCTTGGCGCTGCCCCGCAAGGATGGAGAGCCGGCCTGCCAAAGGCTCGGCGCGTAAGAGTGTGTCAGAGCCCGATGAATACATGATGTAATCCCCCGATCATCCGCAGTCAGCGTGGAGCACAGCGCCGCCAGTAAGCGCCTCGGATGCTGCTTTGCGAAAACCACCCAGAGCCATCGAACCTGTCAGCCCGTGCGACGGCATCCCCGAGAAGAAAAACCGCTCCACCGCTTTCTTTGAAGTAATTTCTGAAAAGCGATTAGAGCTCCATTGTTGCGGCGCGAAAAAGCCGCCATGTGAGCATAATATCTATTCCCAAAAGGCATAAGTGCCCAGCTCACTGCTGCGCCATGAGAATCTCGGCTTGCGCAATGTCCACTGGATCCAGAACTACACCCGACGCCGCCGCGTTTTCCGCCACCTGTTCGGGCCTAGTCGCACCTGTGATGGCCGCCGCCACGTTCGGCTCGCGCAGCACCCAAGCCAAAGCGAACTGGGCAAGGGTGATGCCGTTTCGCTGCGCGAGCGGCTGGAGCTGTCGAACAGCCCGCAGCGTGCGATCGGAAAGCCAGCCGGGGCGGATGAACCCGCCCATAGAAGGGCTCGTGGCGCGAGTTCCCGCGGCGAACGCCTGTCCGGGCTGGTACTTTCCGGTCAGCACTCCTTGGGCCAGCGGCGACCACACGATCTGGGAGATACCGTGGTCCCGGCAGTACGGGATCAGCTCCTTTTCCGGGGCTCGCCAGAGCAACGAGTATTGAGGTTGGCTGGAGACAAACTTCGGGGCCGCGGGGACCGCGTCCGCCGCGCGGATCTGATCCAGCGGCCACTCGCTAAACCCGACGTATCGCACCTTACCCTGGCTCACCGCGTCGCTCAGAGCACGCATGGTTTCTTCCAGCGGTGTATCCGGGTCGTACCGATGGCACTGATACAGGTCCACGTAGCTGGTGCGCAGGCGTATCAACGAGGCGTCCAGTTGCTTGACAATCTGCGCGCGCGACAGGCCACGGTCATGGGGAGACATCGGGAAGAACACTTTCGTGGCCAAGACGTACGAATGGCGCTCCACCCCGGCCAGAACCTCGCCCAGGAGCGCCTCCGCCGAGCCGCGGCCATAGACGTTGGCCGTGTCGATGAAGTTGATCCCGGCCTCCAAGGCCCGTCGCACGCAGGCCACGGCGCGCGGCTTCTCGACACCGCCGCCGTATGTCAGCCAGGATCCCAGTGCGATCTCCGACACGCGCAGGTCGCTGCCTCCGAGCTTGCGGAATTGCATTGGACACGCTCCAATTCGATAAGCGCGCATTATGTCGCGACCCGGGAACGGGTAGACTTCTGGCTGCGAAGCAGAATCAGTCCATTTGTCTTTCCTCCAGTTAAGGGCCTCGCAATGATTGGTTCGCGAATCGAAGTGAACATAGCCGGCGGGCTCGACGTCTGCCTGCCAAAAATGGCCAACGTACGCCAGAAGTTCGAAGCCACGCGCCTGCATGACATCTCCGCCGCGGTCGCGGGCGAGTTTGGACGACCAGAGGTCCGTCGTCGCATCAGGCCCGGCCAGGTCGTGGCGGTCGGCTGCGGCAGCAGAGGCGTTGCCAACATCGCCGAGATCGCGCGCTGCGTGATCCGCGAGCTGCAGGCGCTGGGCGCGCGGCCCTTCGTGTTTCCGGCCATGGGCAGCCACGGCGCGGCCACCGCCGAGGGCCAAAAGAAGGTGCTGGAGAGCTACGGCATCAGCCAGGCCGCCACTGGCGTCCCGGTCAAGGCCAGCATGGACACGGTGGTGGTCGGTCATCTCTCCGACGGCACGCCCGTTCAGGTAGATAGGCACGCCGCCGAAGCCGACGGCATCGTGGTGATCAACCGCATCAAACCGCACACCGGGTTTCGCGGTTCCACGGAGAGCGGGCTGACCAAGATGTTGTCGATCGGGATCGGCAAGATCGCAGGCGCGGCGAGCTACCACAGCCACGGCATGGACCGCTTCCCTGAGCTGTTGCCGCAGGTCCGTAATGTCGTGATTGGTGCGCGCAACGTGCTGTTCGGCGTAGGGATCGTGGAAAACGCCTACGACGAGACAGCGCTCATCGAAATCGTTCCCGCCGAGCGGCTCGCCGTTCGCGAGCCCGAGCTGCAGGCGCTGGCCAAGCAGTTCATGCCCCAGCTTTACTTCGATGAAATCGACGTGCTGATCATCGACGAGATGGGCAAGAACGTGAGCGGCGCCGGCTTCGACCCCAACATCACCGGTCGTAACCGGCGCGCGGTGAAGTGGCTAGCCAGGCCCCTAGTCAAGAAGATCGTGGTGCTGGGGCTCACGCGCGAGAGCATGGGTAACGCCACCGGCATCGGGTCTGCCGATGTAATCACCATGCGCGTGTGGCGCGAGTTCGACGTGCCATCGACCTACGCCAACATCATCACCTCAGCCAACCTGGACGGTGCGGCCATCCCCATTGTCATGGACACGGACCGCGATGCGGTCTGTCTGGCCGTGAAGACAGTGGTGCGGGTCAAGCCCCAGGACTGCCGCATCGTGCGGATCAAGAACACGCTGCAGCTTTCGGAAATCCAGGTATCCGAGCCGCTGCTCGACCTCGTGCGCAGCCACCCCGAGCGCTTCGAGCCGACCTCGACGCCAGCCCCCTTCGCCTTCGACGCCAATGGCGCGTTGGCCCCTTTCCTGCGCACACCGCACGCCGCGGCAGCGTAGGTCAACGGAGCTCCTCCAAGCACGTTAAGGCAGCGGAGCCGCCGATCGGCCTGCGACGGCGGCTCCATATGCCATCGCGCTGGCGCCACATGTGCCTGGAACGCGCGCCTGACGCGAACCAATCCTGATTCACTGCAAATGGGGAGAAACGATGAGAAAGCTGCTCTTGTTGATTGCGCTTGCCACACTGTGCGTTCCCGCCCTCGCGGACACCGCGCAGCAGCAGAAGATGAAGAGCTGCAACGCTGAGGCGAAAGCCAAAGGTCTGAAGGGCGACGAATACAAGAAGTTCCGCAACAACTGCCTCAAGGCAACTCCCACGGCGCCGGCTGCCGCCGAGCAGAAGACGGCCACTCCCGCGGCGCCGGCTGCCGCCGAGCAGAAGACGCTCACCCCGCAGCAAGAGAAGATGAAGAAGTGCAACGGATTGGCTTCTTCCCAGGGCCTCAAGGGTGACGCACGCAGCAAGTTCATGAGCAGCTGCCTGAAGGGCTGACTTCACCCCCCTGGATCCCGCCTTGGACGCCCCGCCTCGAGCGGGGCGTTTTCGTCTCCACCGCCTATCGCAGCAGGGATCGAACAACGTCGGGGAACGACGACGCGCGCACAGCGGCAGGCAGAGGGATGAAAAGGGTGCGCTGCGTCGCGCGCCCTTCGCTGGGATGCCGGGTCAGCCCGACGTCACTGGAACGTACAGGCGGACATCACCGCGCTGGATCAACAGTGCAACGGGTTTGCCGTCCGGCGCTTTGTCGACCAGGCTCTTGAAGTGCTTGGCCGATTCGATCTGCTCACCGTTCACCGCGAGGACCACGTCGCCCTGCTTCAGACCGGCGCGAGCGGCCGGGCCGTCGACGCTGCCAACCAATACACCGCCTCTCACGTCCAACTCCTTGCGCTGCTCGGGAGTCAGATCCTGCACGGCGAGGCCGAGCTTGCCGCGCTCGGCTCGTGGCCCCCCGGCAAGGGCGACCCTTTCAGGCTGTAGCTCGCCGACGGTCACGTGCAGCGTCTGCTCTTTGCCCTCGCGCCACACCTTCATCGCCGCATCGTGCCCCGGCTTCACGCGCGCGACAATCAGAGGCAGCTGACGCGAATCGGACACGGGCCCGCCGTCGAACTCGAGGATCACGTCACCCGCCTTGACGCCGGCCTTGTCCGCCGGCCCGTCCTTCTCCACCGTGGACACCAGCGCCCCTCTGGGATCGCCCAAGCCGAAGGATTTCGCCAAATCGGCGGACAGCTCCTGGATCTGCACGCCGATGCGGCCACGCGTCACTTTGCCGTTGGCCTGGAGCTGATTCGCCACGTCCATGGCAATGTCGATGGGGATGGCGAAGGCCAACCCCATGTAGCCGCCGGTGCGGCTGTAGATCTGCGAGTTGATCCCGATCACCTCGCCGTTGAGATCGAACAGCGGGCCGCCCGAGTTCCCGGGGTTCACCGCGGTATCGGTCTGGATAAATGGCACATAGGTCTCGTCGGGCAGCGCGCGCCCTTTGGCGCTGACGATGCCGGCGGTGATGCTGTTCTCAAACCCGAATGGAGAGCCGATGGCGGCAACCCACTGCCCAACCTTGACCTTGCCGGGATCGCCCACCCGGACAGTCGGCAGCTCCTTGGCGTCGATCTTGAGCAACGCGACATCGGTGCGCGGGTCGGTACCGATGACCTTCGCATTGAACTCGCGCTTGTCGATGAGCTTGACGCTCACCTCCTCGCTGCCCGCCACGACGTGGGCGTTGGTAAGGACGTAGCCGTCCGGCTTGATGATGAAGCCGGAGCCCTGCGCCATTTGCGGCGTCGGTTGCGGAAAATTCGGAAACGGCTGACCAAAAGGAGACGGCCCGAAGAATGGCCCCGGCCCCTGCGGCCCGGGCCCCGAACGCTCCGCGCCCGTCAGCTTGGCACGGTGCGCGGTGATGTTGACCACCGCTGGGCCCTCCCTCTCAACCAGCGCCGAGAAGTCGGGCACGGCGTACACCGTATTGGCGGGAGCGGTCGCCGCTGCGGGCGCGGATGCCGCGTGCGCGTCAAACCGGAGGTCGCCGCGAGAGTAGATGGCGAATAGCGAAACCGCGGCCGCTGCGAGGACTGCAAATCTGACCTTGCCCGTCATCTTAATTCCCCTAGATGAAATGGGCCGTCTGCCCAACGGCTGGAATACGCACTTGAAGACCCCTCTCAGGCTTGAGAGTTCCCATCGGGGAGTCGGACCATCACGCGGAGACCCGAGCCGCCCCCGCCGCTGTCCAAGGCAATCCGCCCCCCGTGGCGGTCGGCTACCCGCTTGACGATGGCCAGCCCCAGCCCGCTGCCTTCCTCCCCGGCCTCTTGGCCGGGCACACGGTAGAAGCGGTCGAATACGCGGCCGCGCTCGTCGGCGGGGATGCCCGTACCGGTGTCCTCGACTTCCAGGATCGCCTCGCCGCCTTCCCGGTGCACGCGCACGGTGACACTGCCGCGATCGGTGTAGCGGATCGCGTTATCCACCAGGTTGCCGAGCATGACGCGCAGACTGTCGCCATTGCCGCGGATGCGCAGCGGCCCTTGGCTGTCCAAGGTGAGCGTCAGGTTATCTCGTTGAGCCATCGGCTCGAAATCGGCGACGACCTCGCGCGCCACGCGATCCAGGTCCACCACCGCTTGCACCTCCTCGGGCTGCTGCGGATCCTGGCGTGCCAGGATGAGCAGCTGCTGCACCAAGCGGGTGGAGCGTTGGACGCCCCGCTCGAGCCGCTCCAGGGCAGTCGTGCGCTCCTCGGGGCTGCCGGCTCGCTTAACGAGCTGCAGCTGGAGCTGCACGGCGGTCAAGGGCGAGCGCAACTCATGTGCCGCGTCGGCGACAAACTGGCGCTGCACCTCCAGGGCGCGGTTGAGTCGCTGCAGCAAGTCGTTCAATGACCCCACCAGCGGCACCAGTTCGTCCGGCAGATCGCGCTGAGGGAGCGGCTCCAGCGCCGACGGTGTCCGGGCGCGAAGCGCCGATGAGATGCTGGACAACGGCCGCAAAGCATGCCCCACGATGATCCATATCCCCAGCCCGAGCAGGGGTAGAAGCGCCGCCAGCGGCGTCACCGCGCGGTGGGTCAAGTCGGCTGCCATCTCCTTGCGCAGGCTGAGGGGATGAGCGACCTGGATGATCCGGAACCCGTCCAGCTGCGTGTACACACGCCACGACTGGTTGTTCCACTCCACGTTGCTGAACCCCGGGCGTGGCCGCATAGGAATCGCCAGGTTGGGGCGCGAATAAAACATGCGCACACCATCCTTGTCCCACACCTGAGTGATGAAATCCGGTTCGGGCAGGAGCAGGTCGGGCGGCATAGGCACGCTGCCTACGCTTTGATGAGAGAGGGAGAAGGCGAGCTGCTTGAGCTGGTAGTCGAGCAGGTCGTCGATATCCTCTTGCGCGCGGTGGTAGGCACTGTAGCCGATCACCAGTCCCGCCGCGACGAGCGTGCCCAGCAGCCAGGCCAGCAGGCGGCCCCGGATAGAGTGGGTCATGGCATCTTGGAGACGGTGTATCCCAGCCCCCGCACGTTGCGGATGAAGCCGGCGCCGAGCTTCCTGCGCAGGTGATGGATATGCACCTCGATCGCATTGCTCTCTACCTCTTCGCCCCAACCGTATAGGCGCTGCTCAAGCTGGGCGCGGGACAGGATCGCACCGGGCCTCTCTAGGAGTGCGGCCAACAGAGCGAATTCGCGCGCCGACAAGCTGATCGTATGCCCCTTGTAATAGGCCTCATGCGTAGCCGGGTCGAGCGTCAACTCGCCGTGCCGCAGCGTAGGTTCGGCGCGCCCGGTCCGGCGCCGCAGCAGCGCACGGGCCCTCGCCGACAATTCGTCCAGGTCGAAGGGCTTGACCAAGTAGTCATCCGCTCCGCTGTCCAGGCCAGCGACGCGGTCCGCCACGGCATCGCGCGCGGTCAGGATCAGCACGGGGATGCGGTCGTCGCGGCGGCGCAGCTCGCGCAGCCAGTCGAGACCACTCTTGCGCGGCAGCCCCAGGTCCAGCAGCAACAGCGCATACGCCTCCGCCTTGAGCGCTGCATCGCCCGCTTCCGCCTCCCGTACCCAGTCGACGGTGAATCCTTCCTGGCGTAGGCCGGCGCGCACCGCCTCGCCGATCATGGCGTCGTCTTCTACCAACAGGAGTCGCATAAGCGCCAAGAGTCTAGCCAATCTGATAAAACCTAGCCCGGGCGACTTAAGGCCAGCTTAAGCCGGGATCTCGCGCCGGAACTCCTCCGCTGATCCAGCTGTCATGGGCTTGTCACCTTCGGCGAGTATCAGGGGCTTCGGTGCGCACCGTGTCCCGATTGACGCCAGGTACAGACCCCGGCTAGATTCCTGCGCCGGCCGACTGAGGCGTTCGGCGTGTCGGAGGATCGGATGGGAAGGAAAGACGAGAAAAGGCTCGACGCCGACACCAAGACGAAGAAGCGCGGCAAAAAGAAGCGGGTCGGCGGACCGAAGGGCATCGTCGATGTCCTCAACTGCCCGCCGTTGTCGCGCTTTTACTGCGAACTGGTGGTGGGCAACGGCATCGGCGAAGACGCCGTGGAGGACGCCCTGGCGGCTTTTGAGCGCGCCTGGGAGGTACGCCGTCAGAAAGCATACGACGCGGCGACCCAGGACGGCGACAAACCCGGCAAGGACTGCGTTCCCGCCGAGCACCTGATTCTCGGACCCTTCAGCAGTAAGCAGGATTGGAAGATCGACTGGGACGCGGAGCCGATGACCGCAATGACCTGGTGCTGGGTCGGTTACGAATCGATCCGGTTCTACAAGCCCGCCTGAGGAGCCGCTACGCGCGCGATGACGGCAGCCTGTGCGGCCCGCAGCTAAGCCAGCCCGCTGTCGCGCGCCGCGATCCCTGCAAGGAGAATCCTCGTGGCCTGGACCGACCAGCTGGACGTCTATTGCGAGCGGCTCGGCCCGGGTCTGCTCGCGGAGCCGGCGAACGCGCTGAGCAATCTCGCGTTCTTCGCTGCGGCCCTCGCCCTGTGGCGTGTGCAGGGCAGCCTACGCACACGCGGGCATGAGGCGCCGGGCGACATCCGGCTGCTACCGCTTCTGGTATTCCTGGTCGCGGTGGGCAGCACGCTGTTCCACACTCTCGCGGTGCGCTGGGCGGGCCTGCTGGACACTTCGTTCATTCTATTGTTCTGCTGCGTGTTCCTCTATGCCTTCCTGCGTCACGCGGTTCCCGTCCCGACTTGGACAGCGCTCGCTGCAGCGGCGGCGTTCGCCATCATCAGTTACGCCTTTCCGCGCTTATTTCCCCCTGGGACGCTGAACGGGTCCACCGCCTATGTCCCCAACCTGGTGGGACTGCTGGCGATGGCCGCCTGGCTGGCTTTGCGCAAGGCGCCCGCGGCCCGTATGCTTGGGCTAGCAAGTGTGGTGTTCGGCGTCTCGCTCACGCTGCGTAGCGTGGACCGAGAGCTCTGTGCGCGATTCCCCCTGGGCACTCACTTCCTGTGGCACTTGCTCAACGGGCTGCTGCTGTGGATCGTGAGCAGAGAGATGCTGCTCGGCCGCTACGCCAGCCCGCTTCCAGCCGCGCACCGAGAAATCCGCGGCTAAACACGCGGAGACGCCCCGATGCCGGCGGCGGCTCAGCGGTGTTCGGAGAGACGCTCGACCATGGCTCGCACCGCACGGATCTGGGCTCCACTGCGCGTGTGGTAGACAGGACCCGTATAGCCCCACCAGTCCCAGCACCCGTTGAGATTGAGCACGAAGCTGAGCGGCCAGCCGCCGAATCCATGGCGGGCGATCGTCTGCGGATACAACACGACCATGCCGTTGCTTTCCGCCCAACGGTTGTAACCGGCATGCCGCACGAAGGCTAACCCGACCGCGGCGGCGCTCTGCCGGCAGCCGTGGAAGGCGACGTGCACGCGGCAGCGCGTGGTCTCGCAAGTGCCCGGCACGTAAACGTAGCCCGTGTCCGCCAGACTGATCGCGTAGGCGTCGCCGGAAGCGAACGCGTTCTGGTCGAAGGCCAGAAGTTTGCCGGTCTGCCGCGCGGCGGGCGGGCGGAGCGGCCCGTAGATGTGCTGGAGCAGCTGCCCCGCGGCGTCAAAGTGGCAGTCGTTGATGTAGGGCGCGGCGGTCGATCCGCAGCTCACCCCGTGATCGACGCTCACCATCCCATGCCCCGTGCCAACATTGTCCACCAACGCGATGGCGGAGGCAGGAACATAGTGTTCGTAGTACCGCCTCAGAGCGCGGACCACTTCGTGGCGGACGGTTTCATCGCGTTCGCCGGTGAACAGCCATACGCGCGAGCGCTTCAAGTTGTCTGTTGCGTCGATCTGCCCGGATCGCTCCAGGATTTCGGTGTCGGTCTCGAGCAGAGCGAGCGCCGGCAGCGGCGTCCAAGTCCCGGGCACCATGCAGTTGTAGCGGGCGCTCCAGGCGCTGCCTTGGGCGCAGTAGTAAGGTCCAGCCGCCAGCACGCCGGCGCCGATCACCGTAGCCGAGTGCGCGACGTGGAACTGCACCGCCATGTATCCGCCGGAGGAAATGCCCGAAACAGAAGTTCCGGACAAGTCAGCGTCCAGACCAGGCAATGGCTCGGCGGCCGCCGGCCGCTGCAGGCATACCAGCAGCAGCACCTGAAGCATACCGCGCGGAACGGATCTGGCAGTAAGAACCCGCCGCATAGGGTGCAGATTCTAACTTGTGGGGCAATGCCCTAACGCGTAGGCTGGCGCCGTCGAAGTCTCGAGAAAACCGCGCAATGAACCAGGAAGAGCCGCTCTACCCTTGCAGCTTCGTGATCTTCGGTGCAACCGGACACTTGGCAGCCACCAAGCTGCTGCCCGCGCTCTACAAGCTGGAGGCGCAGGCGCGCCTGCCCGACGTTACCAACTTCATCGCTTTCGCGCGGCGCAACTGGGACGACAAGGCTTGGTGTACGCACATGGAGCAGTCCTTGCGTCTGCAGTCCGGCGAGCGGTTCGACGCAGAGCTTTTCCGGAAGTTCTCTGCGCGCTTCAGCTATGTGGCCGGCGACCTGGCCGACCCGCAAGCCTACAAGCGGCTGATGGACGAGCTCGGCAGGCCCAAGACCGGCGTATGCTCGAATATCGTCTTCTATCTCGCGATCAAGCCCTCGGACTTCACTGCAGTCGCCAACAACCTCGCCGCTGTGGGGCTGAACCGGCCGCGTGGCCTGCATCGCGTGGTGGTAGAGAAACCGTTCGGCGAAGATCTGGAAAGTGCGCAGGTGCTCAATGAAGTCCTGCATCGACATTTCGACGAACAGCAGATCTTCCGCATCGACCACTACCTGGGCAAGGAAACGGTGCAGAACCTGCTCGTGTTCCGCTTTGCCAATCTGCTGATCGAGCCGCTTTGGAACCGCAATTACATCGATCACGTGCAGATCACCGTGGGCGAATCGGCCGGGATCGGGACCCGCGCCGACTACTACGACAAGACCGGTGCGCTACGCGACATGCTGCAGAATCACATGATGCAACTGCTCACGCTGGTGGCTATGGAGCCGCCGCCGGCGCTCGAAGCCGATGCTTTGCGCGACGAGAAAGTCAAAGTGTTGCGCTCGATCCGGTCGATCCCGCGCCGCGCACTGCACGCGCACGCGTTCCGCGCCCAGTATCGGGCCGGGATAGTGGACGGGAAACAGGTGGCAGGTTATCAGGACGAGGCCGGCGTGGAACCCGGTTCCGTCACCGAGACTTTCGTCGCGGCCAAGTTTCTCATCGACAACTGGCGCTGGCGCGGCGTGCCCTTCTACCTGCGCACGGGCAAGCGCTTGCAGCGTCAGACGTCGGCCATCGCCATCCGTTTCCGGCACCCGCCGCAGCAGCTGTTCAGCGAGACGCCTCTGGAGAACATGGACCCGAACTGGATCGTTTTGAGCATCCAGCCCTCGGAAAACATGCACCTGGAGATCCATGCGAAGCAGCCGGGGCTGGGCATGCGCACGCACATGATCCAGATGGACGCCGGCTATCGTGGTGACGGGGAGCGCCCGATCGACGCTTATGAGGCGCTGCTGTTGGATATCGTGCGAGGCGACGCCACCAACTTCATCCGCTTCGACGAAGTGGAGTGGGCCTGGCGTGTGGTGGACCCGATCCTCAAGTTCTGGGCCCAAGAGCGCGACTTCATCCCGAGCTACTCGGCCGGAACCTGGGGGCCGGAGGAGTCCGATCGGCTGTTCGAGTGGGACTATCAGACGTGGCGAGACGGACTATAGCTCCGCCGGCGCCTCACCCCACGCCGGAACCCGAACAACAGGGCGAGCAACCCTTACTTCGCCACCACC
>Ga0335077_10010491_pt1 | contig 11532 bp, 8 predicted proteins | sample Lox_Sample_31_FD_207151 | JGI IMG/M metagenome (GOLD analysis project Ga0335077, IMG submission 207151) | Soil microbial communities from Loxahatchee National Wildlife Refuge, Florida, United States - Lox_Sample_3.1 | ecosystem: Environmental > Terrestrial > Soil > Wetlands | place: USA: Florida...
GGGCTCCAGAAAATCGATCGCGCACAGGAAGAAGCTTCGCTCGACCTGGGCGCAACGCCGTGGCAGACGTTCTGGCGCATCACGCTGCCCAATCTCAAGCTCTCGTTGATGGCTGCCGGGCTATTGATTTTTACGCTGTCCATGGACGAAATCGCCGTCACATTTTTTCTCATCGGCAGAGACAACACGCTGCCTCTCGAAATCTGGGGTCGCCTGCGCCGCGGCATCACGCCCGAAATCAACGCCATCTCTACGCTGATCTTCGCCGCGTCGGTGTCACTCATCGTGATTTGGCACCGCATCCGCACTCGCAGTATCGGGTCCGAAGCCCAACAGTTGCTGGAAAATCCCCTGGAGGCCGAATGACGCACTCGCGCCGCGAATTTATCCGCTATGTCGTCGCCGGTTCGGTGGCTGCGGGCTGCCCCGTTGATGCCGCGCTCACGCATGTTCCCGATGCACCCGCGGCGGCACACGTCGAAGGCGAGCACTTCGAGATCTGCCACCAGATTCGCGACGGGCACCACTTCGAACTGCCCGCGCCGAGCTCAAAGGTTGATGTGGCTATCGTCGGTGGAGGAGTGGCCGGACTTTCCGCCGCCCACTTCCTCCGCGGTAAAGATTGGCTGCTGCTGGAAAAAGAAGATCACTTCGGCGGCAACGCTTATCAGGAGGAATACGAAGGCCAACCGTTTGCCACAGGCTCGGCCTATGCGTATCGCGGCGATCAAGGCGATCAGCTTGCGTCGGAAATTGGATTGCAGTTGCCGCTAGTGAATATGCCTGACCCGACCCTGGTCAATGGCACATACGTGCCGGACACCTGGAAATCCGGCATTTCCCAGCTTCCTTACCCGAAAGACGTCGTCGCCAGCTTCCAAAAATTCCGCGAAGACATTTTGAAGATGAAGATCAGCGAGCGCATGACCGAATTGGATGCCCTGCCTTTCTCGCAGTTCACGTCAGCCTACGCACCCGAAGTTCAGCAATGGTGGGACATTTTCGGTCCGTCCAACTGGGGTGCGACTACTACCGATACTTCTGCATACGTCGGCCTTTACAACGCCAAAGACCTCTTTAGCGGTGGTGACGGCAAGCGCGCCATCTTGCCCGGCGGACTCGGCTGCATCACGCATAAATTGGTAGAGGTCGTCGAACCGAAGTTCGGCGAACACATGTTGGCGAACACCACTGTCGTCGCCGTCGTCCCAGAAAAAGATTCGGTGAGCGTCAGTTATTTCCGAGAAGGCCAACTCCGGACCGTCTCAGCAAAGACCGTTTTGATGTGTACGCCGAAACACATCACGTCAAGGCTCGTGCATGGCCTGCCTGCTGAGCAGTTGACTGCTATGCGGCGAACTCGCTTCGCGCCTTATCCCGTCGTGAATCTGATTTTCGATAAGCAGGTTTACGCGCGCGGTTACGACAACTGGTGTCCCGGCAACGTCTTCACCGATTTCATTGTGGCGGACTGGGTACTCCTGCGAAATCCGGACTACCGGCAGAAAAACAACATCCTTTCCTTTTACACGCCGTTGCGCGAGCCGCAACGCGCCACACTCTTGACCAAAGACGGTTGCAAGAAATTAGCCTCCCGCGTGCTTTCGGACTTCCGGAAAATTCTTCCCGAATTCAACGTCGATCCGATCGAAGTTCGCATCTATCGCCGCGGCCATCCCATGTTCATGTCCACGCCGGGACAGTACACGCAGAACCGGATCGCCGCGGCCCATCCAATGCCGCGGATTTTCTTCGGCAACGCCGACTCCGGCGGTCCCGAGTCGCTCACCAGCGAAGCGGTTCGCCTCTCGCAAGTCGCCGCGGAATGGAGCGATCTGGTTTTGCACGGCAAGCCCGGCGCGAACGAACTCGTTACGAAGGCTCTCGCTCCGAAAGCGGATTGATTCGCGTCTCGTTGGCTGCCACCTCGCAAGAATGAGCGAAAACTTCTGACGACAATTTTTGTAAATCTATTTCGTGTAACTGAGCGCATTTTTTTTCAAAAACTTGCTAACACTCTCCTCGGCGTTTGTGCTATTCATTGCTTAATGCAATTGCTTGCAAAATTTTCTTCGCCGCAATTTGCGTCGCCGCATACGCTCTTTCGCCTCCTCAGCTACACCACCAGCTACTTTTTAGCTTAGCCCGCCATTTCGCGCCCGCAGCCACGGGTGTTTTCGGATCCGGTTTTTCAGAAGGGAGCTTTCATGAGTTTGCAGTCAGCGAGTCCGGTCACATCGTTTCTCAAGCATCATTACCGGCATTTCAACGCCGCGGTCGTGCTCGATGCTGCCGAAGCTTACGCGCAGTTGCTCGCGCGCGGCGGGAAAATGTTCCTCACCATGGCCGGCGCGATGAGCACCGCCGAGATTGGCCTGTCGCTCGCCGAAATGATTCGCAGGGATAAGGTTCACGCGATTTGCTGCACCGGTGCCAATCTCGAAGAAGATTTGTACAATCTCGTCGCGCACGATCACTACGAGCGCGTCCCGCACTATCGCCAGCTCACGCCCGCGCAGGAAGCCGAACTCCTCGACCGCCATCTCAACCGCGTCACGGACACTTGCATCCCCGAAGAAGAAGCTATGCGGCGCATCGAACGCGTCGTCAGCGCCGAATGGCAAGCTGCCGACCAAGCCGATCATCGCTGCTTCCCACATCAGTTTCTTTTTAAGATTCTTCGTGAAGGCAAACTCGAGCAGTTCTATCAAATCGATCCGAAAGACAGCTGGATGCTCGCTGCAGCCCAACGCAATCTGCCGATGTTTGTTCCGGGTTGGGAGGATTCTACCCTTGGCAACATGTATGCCGCGCAAGTGATCGAAGGCAAAATCAAAAATGTAAACACGGCGCGCTCCGGCGTCGAGTACATGATCGAACTGGCCCGCTGGTATTCCCAATTCACCACCAAGCATCCGCTCGGCTTTTTCCAAATTGGCGGCGGTATCGCCGGCGATTTTCCTATTTGTGTTGTGCCTATGCTGCACCAGGATTTGCGCCGCGAGAACGTTCCGCTGTGGGCCTACTTCTGCCAGATCAGCGACTCGACGACCAGTTACGGCTCTTACTCCGGCGCCGTGCCCAACGAAAAGATTACCTGGGGCAAGCTCGCCGCGGATACGCCTCGCTTCATCATCGAGTCTGACGCCACGATTGTCGCGCCGCTGGTGTTTGCCTATCTGCTGGGCTGGTAGCTCCGAGTACCGAGCCCGGTCGCTCAAACGCAACGCGAGTTACCATTCGCGCGTACTCGCATCAAACCTTCACCATGCGCCGCACTTCTCATCCCTGGGGCACACCCCCTTGGACGATCGATTTTCGTCCAGCCGTCCGTCCCATTCCCGAGCGTGCGGACTTCGCCGTTGTGGGCGCGGGCTTTGCAGGACTTTCCGCCGCTGCCTGGCTCGTGCGCCGCGCACCGGGAAAGTCGGTCGTCGTGCTCGAATCAGAGCGCATCGGCAACGGTGCCAGCGGACGTACCGGGGGTATGGTCTTGGACCAAAGCGCCGCGGGGCCGCTGCCCGGCCTCGCCGATGTGCTGGCCGGCTATCAGAAAATTCTTGCGACGCTGAAAGTGGATGCGGAACTGGCGCTTCCCGGCGCTTGGGAGCTCGCCCGTCGCAGACCGTTACCGGAGTCCCCAATTTGCTGGAACGACTCTGGCGAACTGGTTGCTGTTGGCAAAGTTCCCGGCGGCAGCGTGAATCCCGGCAAGGTTGTTTCCGGCCTAGCGAGCGCCGCGCAAAAAGCCGGTGCGCAAATCTTCGAGCAGGCGGAAGTGCTGGAGCTTGCCACGCCAACCCGTTCAACACGGGCAGCCAACACACCAGTCCAACTGCGAACTCAAATCCATCAGGGCCGTCGCAAGACAAGCATCACCATCCTTGCGAATCAGGTTCTACTAGCTACCAATGCGGGTTCGCTCACGCTTTCCAGCCACGCACGAACCGTAGATCCAAAATTGACCCTCGCGCTGGCCACCGAGCCGCTCACCTCAGGTCACCTTCACGCGTTGGGACTCAGCTCGCGCCAGCCGTTTTACACCGTAGACTTCCCTTATCTTTGGGGACGCGTCCTCGAGAACGATGCGGTAGTCTTCGGCGCAGGTCTTTTGCCGCGCCCCGCTGGCACTAACTCACCCTTTGGCGGCCACTCATCCAGTCGTCGAGGACAGCACGGCTTCGCCGATCTGCTGCGTTTCAACGTGCGCAAAGGCGCCACTCGCGAATGTTTTGACTGGCTGGAGTCTCGTGTCCACGCTTTGCATCCGGTCCTCAAGGACGTGCGCATCACACATCGCTGGGGCGGCCCGATCCTCTTCACGCGCGACTTCAAGCCCGTGTTCCGGCGCCATCCCCGTAGCAAAAACGTTCTCATTCTCGGCGGCTTCTGCGGCCATGGCGTCGCTTTGTCTGTTTACCTGGGCCATCGCGCGGCGCAGGTGCTGCTCGGCCTGCGCCCTCTTCCACACTGGGCTCTGCCGGGTGCGAGGTAAACTCATTGGTGCCGATGCCGCTCGAGTCTCCAATTGTTCACGGACTCAATCTCGATCCCGAAACCCGTTGCGCCCATTACCACAAGCCGACCGACATCATCGCCATCAAGATGCGCTGCTGCGGCGAGTTCTACGCCTGCAAGGACTGCCACGACGCCCTCGCGGATCACCCGCTGGAGCCGTGGCCCCAATCGGAATGGCACGAACCCGCAATTTTGTGCGGCGCTTGCAAAACGACACTCTCCATCACCGCCTATCTGAATTGCGACTCGCGCTGCCCCCACTGTTCCGCTTCATTTAATCCTGCCTGTCGCAACCACTATCATTATTATTTCGCTTCGTCGCCCAGCTTCTGAGCCGCCGGCATTGCCGCGACGCGACCCTGTCCCTGCCAAACTCATTCACCGCAAGATTTGCCACGACAGCGTATAATTCAGGCCCTTATCTGCTTTCCGCGGAGAAAACCGCATGCCCGCATTCCACATCGCGCAAGTCAACATCGGCCGCATCAAAGCCGAGCTCGATGACCCCATCATGCACGGCTTCGTTTCCCGCCTCGACGAACTGAACGCACTCGCCGACAACGCGCCCGGCTTCGTCTGGCGTTTGCAATCCTCCGCAGGCAACGCCACTTATTTTCGGCCTTGGCAAGATGCCCGCCTGCTTTTGAACATGTCCGTCTGGGAATCGATCGACTCCCTCCGGCACTACGTTTACAAAACTGCTCACGCCAAAATGCTTCCGCATCGCCATCAATGGTTCGAACAACTTTCTTCCGTGATTGTCGCGCTGTGGTGGGTTCCCGTTGGTCATCTTCCCGGCATCGACGAAGCCAAAAAACGTCTTGCGCACCTCGACGCGCACGGCCCGACGCAGTTTGCCTTCACCTTCAAAACCACGTTTCCGCCGGACGAAAATTTCCAGCAGAGCATCGACTGGTCTTCCTTCCAACCCTGCCCCGCAACCTAGTCATTGGCCTAGCAAGACCATCAACGCAGGAGAAACCGCAGCTTCATGCTTCAACGAATCTCTATAAAAAATAGGGTGATTTGTCAGCCCGACTGCGTTACCCTTACCCGCGTGCGTTGGAATGGGCGTAAGCGCCCTCCGGAAAAGGATCGTCGCTGCAGCCGGGCAGCAAACATTGTTCGCAGTGGCAAGTAGACGTAATTCGCACTGCGTCAAACGAAGTTCCCTTGGGCAAAAGGAACCGGACGCGCCAAACGCGTACGGAACGTCGAACAGCAAGCAAAAAAGGGGCGCGAAGTCTGCGCCCCTTTTTGCTTTGGTTCCGAATTCCCCGCCACGAAACTATTTGGGAGCAGACACCGGCTTCAGGAACATCGAATCGTCCACCGGATAGTTGTTCTTCACCTGCGTCACACGAATCGTAAAAACATTGCCCTTTTCCACGTGCCGCATACGGAACGGGAAATACGCGCCGTCCACGACCCGATAGTCATCCACATACGTCTCGACTTTGTAGTCGCCGTCCGCCAGCCGGAACGTATCATCCGCGCGAACCGGGAAACCGCTCGCTTGGTCGAAATACAGCTTTGACGTCAATTTCTTCTCCGGAGAAAACTCCAGCACGTATGTATCGTGCGCGCCAACGCGCTGGGTGCCCAGCACGTGGCCCGTCACCGCCAGCAGCAGCGCGCTAGCTTGATCATTGAAATCCGAGCGGCGCAAACGGCTCTCCAGGCCCACGCCGGTCATGGCATGCATGCCGCCTACAGGATCTTCGATCCAGGCGCTTTTGCCGTCGCACACTTCGCGCAACACCAGTCCGTTCGGAAAACTGATTTTGCTCAGCGCCTTGTTCGGCGATTTCCTGAAAATCTCCACCGAAGCAAAACCGGAGCTATCCTCGGTCTGATAAATGCCTTTTATATAGCGCGTGGTGAATTTCGCCCAAGCGTCCCGTCCGCCCATCGCGGCTTCGTACTTCTGCAGCAACTCCTTCGTACTCGGCAAAGCCGCGGACGTCCGGGCTACAGGCGTCGCGGAACTAACTGGCGTTACCGCTTGATTTTGCGGGGCTGCAGCAGAGGCCTGCGGATTCTGCGCCGCCGCGTAACCTCCGACAATCATTCCGATGAGTGCGGCTGCAGCCGCCATCGGCAGGGAACGGCGTTTCATGAAATCCTCCAGCGGGATCGTGCGGAACGACTTGCCTCCAGTATCAAGCCGCCAACTCGAAGCCGCAGCCTTGCGCCCTTCCGCCGTGCTGCAATGCCAACTGTACGTGCGGGCAGGGTGGTCCCGAAGCTGTGAAAAACCGAAATTGTTTGGGAACGACTACTTCTACCGCTTCACCAACTCGACGCGCCGGTTCTTCGCGCGTCCGTCTTCGGTCCCATTGTCTGCGATGGGTTTTGTCTGGCCCAATCCTTTCGCAGCGAGTCTTCCCGCCGCAACTCCGTGCGCATTCAGCCAAGCCACGACCGCTTGCGCGCGCTTTTCCGACAGCGCCTGATTCGCCGCCGCATTCCCCTGATTGTCGGTGTGTCCTTCCACGCTCAACTTCAAGTCCGGGCTCTGCTGCAACAGCTTGGCGATTTCGCCAAGAATGTTCTCCGAGTCCGGCAGGATCACCGCCTTGCCGGTGTCGAAATGAATGCCGTACACCGCCACGTGCCCCGATTTGTTGATCTCATCCGAAAGGCTCGATGCGTCGGCCGTCACTTCCTGCGTCATCGCCTTTTCCGCAACGATCGTCTGATAGTAGTACGCGCCGTGGCTCTCGAGCAGCACCCACGTATTGCCCTTGTGCGCAGTGATTTGATTCGGCGAATCAGCCCAATCGATATTGAACCCGCCGTTCTTGAGCGCCGTCTGAAAATTCCGGAAAACCTGTAACTCGCTTACGCCCTCCCGTGTGGCAATGTCCCACGAGTGAAATTCGCCTTCCACGTGTTTGCTTTTCGGGTTGCCGTCCTGATCGTTGCCTAGCGGAAAATCGAACTGGTCGAACTCTTTGTTTTCGCAGGAATTGATGACCCCGCCCGGAAAGCGCGAAATCAGCGGCGAGTCCTTGCAGCCCTCCGCGTCCTGGCGTTTCTCTTCCTGTGCGCGTCCCGACGTCACGCAGCAAAGCAGCGCGGCACATAGCAACAACCGGCACAATTTTTCCATTTGACCCTGTTCCTCCGTTAGCTGGTTGCCGGTCATTCTACACGACCGCTGTCTGCCGAAAAATCCAGATTGCCAGCAATGTTCTCCCGCCACACGAATCAGAAATTTCGCCCGCCGCTGCACGCAATTGGCGATAGAATACGCCGCGGTTTTGGCCGAGAGGCAAGACTTCAGGAGGAACGCATGGCAGAGAAGAAGGAATTCCACCCACTCGCTGCTGACGGTGAATTCTCTGGCCGCCGCACATTCTTGCAACGAGTCGCCGCCAGCGCCGCCGTGTTGGCCATGCCGAAATGGACGCATGGAGCCGTGTCGCCGGACGACATGGCGGACATCCACGCTGAAATTCATAAGCGCCATGACGAAGCCGTCCAGCGGCTGCAGCACTGGATTCAGCAGCCCTCCATTGCCGCCGAAAATCGTGGCATGAACGAAGGCTGCGAACTCACCATGCAAATGCTCCGCGACGCCGGCTTCTCGGGCGTCACCAAAGTTCCTACCGACGGCCAACCGGGTATTTTCGCCACGCTCGATGCCGGTGCACCGCACACCGTCGGCCTCTATTTCATGTACGACGTCAAACAAGCCGATCCAAAAGAGTGGACTTCCCCTCCATTCGACGCGGCCATCGTCGACAAACCCGGCCTCGGAAAAGTTCTGATCGGCCGCGGTGCAGTCAATCAGAAAGGTCCCGAGGCTACTTTTCTCGCCGCACTGCATGCCATGCGCGGCGCCGGCAAGAAAATGCCCGTGAACTTGGTCTTCGTCGCGGAAGGCGAAGAAGAAATCGGCTCTCCGCACTTCCCGCAGGTGGTCCACCGGCCGGACATTGCCGCCGCTCTCAAAAAATGTAGTTCTGTATTCATGCCGTTTGCCGCGCAGGATCCCTCGGGAGACGTGACGCTGTACCTCGGCGCGAAGGGGGTCGTCGAACTCGAACTCGTTTCCAGTGGCGCACGCTGGGGCCGCGGCCCGAAAAAGGATTTGCACTCCAGCAACAAAGCCCGCGTCGATAGTCCCGCTTGGCATCTTGTCGAAGCCTTGGCCTGTCTCGTTTCTCCAGACGGCAATGATCCCGTCATCGAAGGTTTCACCGTCAAAGCCCGCCCGCTCTCCGACGCCGACAAAAAACTCATCACCGAAGCGGCTCGCCGCCTCAACGAAGCTGAAGCCAAAAAACTCATGGGCGTCGACCACTGGATTCACGACGTGAGTTGGCAAGAATCGCTCGAGATGCTCGTTTCTCGTCCAACGGTCAACATAGAAGGCCTCGTCGGCGGCTACACCGGCCCCGGCGGAAAAACCATTCTTCCCGCGCGCGCCGTCGCCAAAATCGACATGCGTCTTGTCCCGGACATGACCGCCTCCGAAGCTCTCGCCGCCTTGAAAGCACATCTCGCCAAAAAAGGCTTCGGCGACATCGAAGTCAACATGAGCGGCGGCTACGACCCCACCACCACTTCCGCCGACTCCTCCATCATTCGTGCGTCGATCGCCGTCTACAAAAAGAACGACATCGACCCGGTCCTTTTCCCGCGCCTCGCCGGTTCCTGGCCGGGGTATGTCTTTACCGGCGATCCGTTGCATCTTCCTGCGGGCCATTTCGGGATGGGCCACGGCAACGGCGCCCACGCCCCCGACGAGTACTACCTCATCGAATCCAGCAATTCCAAAGTGGCGGGAATGGATGACGCCGTGCGCTCCCACGTGGAATTTATGTACGAAATCGCCCGAACGGGCTGAGTCGGCGGGACTTAAGTAGCGCCTAACCTCTGCCTAAGCTGCCCAAAATTAGCTCCGCTTAACGGAACTATTCGCCTCTCCTGTCGTCTACATGTATGGGACAAGACAGGTCATGCGAACCTTCCTGCAGGACTTGCAGTACGCACTACGCCAGTTTCTCAAAGCGCCCGGCTTCGCCCTCAGCGCGATTCTCTCCCTGATGCTCGGCATCGGCGCGACGACGGCCATCTTCAGCGTCGTCTACGGCGTCCTCCTCGACCCGTATCCCTACAAAGACGCGAACCGCATGGTCCACGTCGAACTGAAAGACCAAAGCGGCCGTGGCCCCCTGCTCATCATCAACGGCTCGCAAATCAAAGATTTGCGGAACGCCTCCGCGGTCGAAGATTTCTTTGTACAGGACGACAAGACCGAAAGCCTCACAGGAGAAAAATTCCCGGTTTCCGTGCTCGTTGGTCTTTATTCTCCCAACGTCTTCGAGTTTATGGGCGTGCCTCCGCTGATCGGTCGCGAGTTCACCTCCGCGGATGCACCCGCCGGAAATCCAGCGCCTGTAGCGGTCCTCAGCTACTTGTTCTGGCAGCGGCAATACGGCGCCAGTCACGATGTGCTCGGCAAAACCATCGAACTGGACCATACGCGCTACACCGTGATCGGCGTGGTCCCGCCGCGTTTCACTTGGGGCGATAGTGACGTCTATTTGCCTGCCGTGCCTAACGCCGACCCGCATTATTACCAGAATGCATTCATCCGCCTAAAACCTGGCGCCAGCTTTCCCGCCGCCCAGGCCGAAATGCAGGCCTTGGTCGACCAATTCGCCAAACAAGACCCCACCAATTATCCGCAGAACATGCGCGTGAAAATCGTCACCCTCAACGAACAAGTGCTCGGACAGTTTGCGGGTGCCATTATCTTTTTGTTCGGCGCCGTCGTGCTCCTGCTCGCCATCGGCTGCGCCAACGTTTCCATCCTGCTACTCGCGCGTGGCGCGGCTCGCCAGCACGAATTTGCCGTGCGTGCTTCCATAGGCGCAGGCCGCGGCCGTCTGATTCGCCAGTTGCTCACCGAATCCGTTCTGCTTTCACTTGCCGGCGCCGTACTCGGCACCCTTGCCGCGTATTGGGGAGTCAAAGGGATCTCCTCGATGATGCCGTACTACTCGTTTCCGCACGAAGCCGCCATTCATCTCAATGGCATGGTGCTCCTGTTCAGCATCGCGGTCGCCGTCCTGACCGGGATCCTCTTCGGCATTTCGCCCGCCTTTCAGCTGTCCCGCCCGCAACTCGGTTCACTTATGCAGTCCAGCAGCGCGAAACTTACCGGCAGCACCCGCAGCCGCAACACGCACCGGCTGCTCATCGCAGGGCAAGTTGCGCTCACGTTGCTCCTGCTGGCCGGCGCTGGCGGCGCGGTGAAAGCCTTCGAGGCGAAAATCCACACGCCTCTCGGCTTTGATCCCGATCACGTTTTCGCTATGGATGTTTCTTTCCCCAAAGGTTCATCCAGCACTTGGCAGGACCGGATCAATCAACAGGAACTCGTGCGCCAGGTCATTGCCCAAACGCCGGGCGTTGCCGAAGCCGGCATTTCGACCACTTGGTTTCCCGGATTCGGTGGTTACTACGCAAAAGTCGAAATTCAAAGCAAGCCCGGGTTGACCGATGGACAAGCGGTTCTGACATTAGTCAGCCCGCAACTGCTTTCCACCTTGCGTGTGCCGCTGCTCAGCGGCCGCATGTTCGACGACGCCGAATCCAAGCGTGCCGCTCATCTCGCGCTCGTCAATCAGGCCTTCGTCAAACAATATCTCGGCGGCCTGAATCCTATTGGGCAAAGCGTGCGCAGCCCGGCTCTTCAGATTGATCGCCCCACATTTTTCTCCGCACCGGCCCCCTCCGACTGGCTCCAGGTCGTTGGCGTGGTCGGCGACGCTAAAAATGCCGGCCTGGACCAGCCAGTGCGGCCCGCGATTTTCCTGCCTTACAGTTTCGTCCTCACTCCCGATCAATCGTTGCTGGTGCGCGCTAATGGCGACCCGCTTGCCGTGATTCGCTCCGTGCGCGAACGCCTGCGCGACGTGAATCCCGAGCTGGTTGTAGCTCGCGATCGCTCGCTGGCTTGGTGGCTCGACACGCAGGGTTGGGGCCGCGAACGTT
>Ga0335077_10010492_pt1 | contig 11532 bp, 14 predicted proteins | sample Lox_Sample_31_FD_207151 | JGI IMG/M metagenome (GOLD analysis project Ga0335077, IMG submission 207151) | Soil microbial communities from Loxahatchee National Wildlife Refuge, Florida, United States - Lox_Sample_3.1 | ecosystem: Environmental > Terrestrial > Soil > Wetlands | place: USA...
TGGAGCGGTCTGAAAGAGAAACTCAAAAGTTATGCCCGAATACCGAATTGATCCGATCGAATACGCGTGGACAGAGTGCAATCCGAGAGTCGAGTTCCCCCTCTTGCTTGCAAGAAAGCTCACGCGAGATCCTTCGCTGCGACCAGGGGAGGAGGCACTGGACGTGGTGAAGCAGACTCACACGCAGATCCTGCGGCGTGCGCCGCGGCGATGGCGCGTGCCTGCCACCTCAGCGCAGATTGAGCGCAATGATGTCAATTGAGACTCGAAAAGGAACCTTACGCGTGAGTAATGCACCTGGAAGTGATCGCAAGAGCTGGACGTCCACTGAACTTCAGGCGCTGCGACGATTGGCGCGGGAGGGTACTTCGCACGCCGCGGCGCTTGCGCTCGGCCGGACCGTCTTATCGGTCCGGCAGAAGGCGCTGAAGACGGGAATCTCGTTTCGCCCGGCGCAGCCGGCCGCTGCGCGCTTGAAGCTGGGACGCAAGCCCATCGTGTAATACGGGCGACCGCGCCAGCAGGGACAGCTACGGTGTTGTCAATGCATCGTCGGGAAGAGTTCCAAGACCAACCTAATAGCAATTGGTGTTTCAACCGGGTGAAGTTCACGGAAACTGCGGCGAGGGTCACCGAATCGAAATCGGAAGTCCCTAGACTGCGGGCTCGTTTGAATTGACCTAAGGGATTTCCATCATGGAACTGATTGCGGTATCGATGATCGGTGCGCTCACGCTGCTTCTCGGACACTTCATGGTGTTGGTCAGCCGTCGTGTTCGTAACTACATCTCAGGCACTGCGTAACGGAGCGTGGAGCAGCGAAAGTGCCGCCTTCGAGGCGGCACTTTTCGATGAACTGGCCATAGCGCTGCACGTGGGCGACTGCAAGCCGAATACCGGGTCAGTTTGCACACGAAGGACGGCCCAATTCTTGAATTGTCCTGGATGCTTGTGGACGCAGGTCCTTGGCTTGCGACTCCCGGCTATGGTCGCTGCCTGTCACATGCAAATTTGGCGAAACGCATCAGATTTTTGGCTGGCCTTGAGCCTAGGTGAGCAGGCAGGCTCGGGCCATGGTGGCCGATGCGTACATCAATTGCCGCGTGACCGCAGACACCAAGGCACGAATCCGCGCGATCGCAGCGCACGAGGGACGAACCGAGTCGGCCGTCCTGAAGGACCTCGTGATGACGATGCTGCGCGAGCCGAGAGGCTCCGCACCGGCTTCCCTGCAACCGTCCGCGCCGATCCCGCGCGACTCGCGCCTCTACGTCCGGGTTTCTCCCCGTGACCGGCGGCTGATCGCCGAGCGAGCCGCCGCGCGCGGCGTGCCAGCCGCTACGTATGCCGCCATGTTCCTGGGTGCGCATCTGCGAAATGCCGCGCCCCTGCCGAAGACCGAATATCTCGCGCTTCGAGAAGCGGTCGCCGAGCTGGGCGCCCTCGGGCGCACGCTCCAGACGATTGCACGCGCCCTGGAGCAGGACCGTAAAGCATTGGGACCGGGGAAGGCTGAAGTACAGGCGATGATGAAGGTGGCCGCGGCCCTCCGGGATCATTTCAAGGGGCTGCTCGAAGAGAACGCACGCGCCTGGAAGGACGCGGATGCCTAGAGTCACCGTCAATCTTGGAGAAACCGGCCCCGCGTTCCTTGAGCTCGGAACCGAGCCACGGCGCGGGTCAGGGCGCCGCGACCACCTCTCTCTAGCGCAGGTGGGGTTGATTGCGCGCACCGTGCACCGGGCACCGGAAGTCATGGTCAAGGTGTTGACCCGTGGCGGTACCGACATGGCGGCCGTGGGCCGGCACTTTGAGTACCTGAGCCGCAAGGGGAAGCTCGAGATTGAGACCGACGATGGGCGGCACCTGTCGGGGCGCGGTGCGGAGAAGGCGTTGCTCGAGGACTGGGATCTCGATCTGGACGAGTTGCGCCCCACCGCTGATCTTCGCTCCTCCCGGCACCGGGCGCCCAAGCTCGCCCATAAACTGGTTTTCTCCATGCCGCCGGGAACCCCACCCCAAAAGGTGCTGGAAGCGGTACGAAGCCTGACCCGGGAAGAGTTCGCGCTCAAGCATCGCTACGCGATGGTGTTGCATACCGATGAGCCGCATCCCCACGTCCATGTCGTCGTGAAAGCCCTGGGCGAGGACGGCAAGAGACTCAATATCCGCAAGGAGACGCTTCGGACCTGGCGACGCGAGTTCGCCCGCCACTTGCGGGACCTGGGCGTCGAAGCCAATGCCACGAATCGCGTGTCACGTGGCGTGACACGACCGCAGAAGATCAATGGGATCTACTGGGCCGATCAGGGAGGTCGCTCGACTCATATGCATGAGCGGATCTCGGAAGTGGCCCGCGAACTCGCCCGCGGGGACCTCAAGGTCGAGCCCGCTCGGGAGCAGATACTGGCCACGCGTCGCGCGGTGGTTCGGGGGTGGCTTGCGGTCGCCGAGACCCTGGAGAAGCAGGAAGAGAAGGATCTCGCCGTTGCCGTGCGCCGGTTCGTGCAGGAGATGCCGGCTCCGTTGACTGAGAAGCAATGGATCGCTGCGCAGCTGGCGGACGATCGTCCGGCGCGTTCACCCCCAGCGCGCACCCGCTGATTGATCCCACGGAAGGCACAACGCAAAACCAGGAGGGGAGGGGAGGGGTGGGCGGGGTTGCCCGTGTTTCTTAAGCGTACGCCATCGTGCTCGCCGTCAAGGCCGTCCGCGCGGGCCAAAGCGCCCGTGCTCCGCGAGTCGGCTGCGCCGAGCCTGTGACGGCTGCGCTGCGATGGCGGCCGTCGCGGCCTCGGGCAATCCCGCCCGGGAACCTCCTTCAGGAGTCGCCGCCATGACGCAGCCTCTTTCTCGTACGCCTCGCCCTGGATCACGTCGCCGCAGCATCTCGGCTGCGCCGGGCGAATTCCGTGTCGATGCTCTCCAAGGCTCCAGCCGCCTGACCGATGCGGAGCGCGAGATCATCGCGCAGTCCCGCAAGATCCTGTTCCGACTCGCGGCGGAGAAGGGTCCGGAACTGTCCACGCCTGCGCGCGTGCGCGAATACCTTATTCATCTTCTCGGCTCCGAAGAGCGCGAGCACTTCGTTATGCTCGCCGTGGATACACGGTTGCGTCTCATAGCGAGCGAGATTCTCTTCTCCGGAACCGTGGACTCCTCGGCCGTCTATCCCCGTGAGGTCGTGAAGTGCGCGTTGCTGCACAACGCGAGCTCGATCTACGTAGGCCACAATCACCCATCGTGCATTCTTGAACCGAGCCACGCGGATGAGCTGATTACCACTCGCTTAAAGGAAGCGCTTTCCACTGTGCAGATTCGGCTGCTCGATCACTTCGTAATCGGGGGCGGCCAGGTCTTCTCTTTCGTCGAAAAGGGACTTTTGTAGCCAGCCTCTCTAAGGCCGGAGGGATCGGGCATCGGTTCCTCCGTTCCCTTTCCAGGAAGAAGGCGGGGAGGTGCCGGAACTTCGACGAAGGCTGAAGGCCGCTCGCGGACTAACGGATACGAGGCGGCAATCAGCGCCCATCGAGAGGCACGAGGCCGGTCGCCTTCCGCCTTCCGCTCACGAACATACCGGGAGTCGGTAGGACCTTCCACACGCCCAATGGCACGAAGAGGGATTGAGAGAGGCGAGAGAAGCGGAAGCGGTGAGGGCGGGCTTGCTGTGTCCGCGCAGGGTACCACGCCGGTCTCGCTGTCCAGGACGCGCTCGGGGACTCACGCGCCGCCTGCGGCGGTCTTCCATCCTGGACAGCTGCGCTGCGGCGTGGGGCGCCCTGCGCGGGCAATCCCGCCCCGTTCGACGCCTCCAGGAGGCTCTTCCATGAACACACTCACGCTCAATCAGTCCTCGTACAGTAGTGCATTCCTCCGTGCCCTGTCCGAGCAGTCCCTGCGCCAGAAGGTCCCGGCGGCGTTCGCGCCATCCCCCCACGAGAGCCGAAGTGACGCCTATACGTTCATTCCGACGGCCCGTGTGATCGATGCCCTGGGTTGTGCCGGGTTCTACCCGACGGAGGCCCGCCAAGCCGTCCGTGCCCGCAGCGTCCTGCATGCCCGGCATCTGATCCGGTTCCGGCGCCGGTTCGAGACCGTGGCGCTGCGGGACTCAATACCCGAGATCCTGTTCCTGAATTCGCACGATGGGACCAGCGCCTACCAGCTGCGGGTCGGCCTATACAGGGCGGTATGCACCAACGGACTGGTTATCTCCGTCGGGGCCTTCCCGAGCTTCCGGGTGGCCCACCGGGGAGACGTCGTCGGCGATGTAGTGCGCGCTGCGCTTCAGATCAGCGAGCGGTTCAGTACGCTGGCCACGTCCGTGCAGCGGCTCGAGCGTCGGCAGCTGGATCACCTCGAGCAGCTGGACTTTGCCGCCGCAGCGCTGGCGCTACGCTTTCCAGGACGCCCGGAGTGCGGTCTTGAGCCGGGTCGACTCCTGGTGCCACGGCGGGCGGAAGACGTCGGTAACGACCTCTGGCGGACGCTGAACGTCGTCCAGGAGAACGTCCTGCGTGGTGGGATCCCCCGGCGCTCCGCGTCTAATCGGCTCATCCGGACGCGGGCGATTCGTGCTATCCGCGAGGACGTACGGATCAACTCGGGACTCTGGGACTTGGCCCTGGCGCTCGAGGCCTGAAGGGCTTCAGGGGAGGGGGCGCTTCGGCGTCCTCTCCCCTCATTTTTTTTGCCCGCTGGCCGCAGCGACGCTTCTAAGTCCCCATCGTTGTCTGACGGGTTCAATCGTGCGAGACCCGGGATCGAACGGCCCGGTGACAAAAGTTGGCGTAACACGAGAGCCACTAAATCCGTGCAACGCGAGGGGCTCGGATCGTTAATAACAGGATAGGCCTGCGGCGGGTATTGCTCCACGATCGCGCTCGTGGCTGCGGATGCTTACATCAACTCTCGGGTGACGGCGGAGACCAAGGCGCTCGTCCGCAAGCTCGCCGTCCACAAGGGGATCACTGAAGCCGTCCTGGTCCGGCAGGTGCTTAGCGCCGTCCTTGAGACGGCGGCGGTGGGGCGGCTCCCAGATCCCCCGGCCGTGAAGGCCAGAGACAACCGGGTCTACGTGACGCTGGCCGACGAAGATCTGGTGCTACTTCGGGAGCGGTCTTGGGCGCGCCACATGCCCCCGGCGACCTACCTCGCTACGCTCGCAAGGGCGCACCTCAGGCAGGTCACGCCGCTCCCTAAGGACGAGCTCGTGGTGCTCAGGCGGGCCGTGGCCGAACTTGGGGCAATAGGCCGCAACCTGAACCAAGTCACCCGGGCGGCCAACCGAGGAGAGCGGGGCGGCGGACTGAGCCGGGGGGACTTTGCCGCATTCCTGAAGGTGGCCGAGGCACTCCGCGACTACATCAGGGAACTGCTGAAGGCTAATCACGCAAGGTGGAGAACGCATGCCGAGAGTCACGATTAGTACCGAGGGGCGATCGCTGCTCGACATCGGGAGCTACGCGCGGCCGGGTCCCCATCGGCGCGACCGGCTCTCAACGGCGCAACTGGAACTCATCACACGGACGGTCCACCGCACCCCCGAAGTCATGGTCAAGGTGCTTATCCGGGGTGAGCAGAACCTAAGAATGGTCCGACGTCACTTCAGTTATCTGAGCCGGGGAGGGGACCTCGAGATCGAGACCGACGATGGCCGGCAAATTCTGGATCCGAAGGCCGGAAGCGAGCTTATTGAGGACTGGGATCTCGATTTGGAGAGGGACCGCAGAAGGCTGGATCTGAATCTTCAAGGGGGCCGCCGACGCCCTAAGCTCGTTCACAAAATCCTCTTCTCAATGCCTCCTGGTACGCCGCCCGGGAAGGTCCTGGAGGCGGTCCGCAACTTCGCGCGGGAAGAGTTTGGCCTCAAGCATCGCTACGCGATGGTGCTCCATACCGACGAGCCGCACCCGCACGTGCACGTGGTGGTCAAGGCGATGAGCGAGCAGCAGGAGCGGCTCAACATCCGGAAGTCGACTCTCAGAATCTGGAGGAGCGAGTTTGCGCGACAGCTCCGAGCACTGGGTGTGCCGGCGAATGCCACCGATCGACAGGTAAGGGGTGTAACACACCCGCAGAAGAGCGACGGGATCTATCGGGCGATGATGAGGGTAGATTCAAGTCAGTGGCGCAATAAAGAGGCGGAGATGTCGCGGGCGCTTGCAATTGGACGTGTACGCCGGGAGCCAGGTAAGGCGCGTCCACTTCTGGCCCAAGAACAAGTCCTCCGGGGCTGGGGTGCGGTGGCGGCTGATCTGGAACTGCAGGGGCTTCGTGATCTGGCGAAGGACGTGCGACGATTTGTTGCACGCCTGCCGGTCGCCTCGATGGGTTCGGCGACGCACTATTATGATGAACTGCTTCGTGATCCGAGTTCGAGTTCACTACCCTAGACCCTAACCCTTCACCGCCGCTTCCTTAAGGCGGACCTATGCGCGCGGATGAAGCTGCTTTGGAAGATGCTGGGGAGGCGGTGCCAGCACAACTGACTATGAATCCACCGCTTGGGGGCGCGTTAGGCTGGGCAGGTGAGACTGAGAATTAGGATATGACAGGTTATTGGGATGACTACTTCTCGACGGGCATATTCGGCTGACCAACCGATAAGCGGAAAGGCCCAGGACCGCTTCAATCGGTGGCCTTTTGCGCAGCGGATTGCCGAGACGATAGCCAACAGCAGAGATCCTTCGAGTCTTGTGATCGGGCTCTACGGTCCGTGGGGCGATGGTAAAACTTCGACCTTGGCAATGATGGAGGAGGCTCTTGCCGAACGGTCGGATGTGGTTGTCTTCAGATTCAACCCGTGGCAGTTCGGCAGCCCAGAACAATTGCTTCGCGGGTTCTTCGACTCGTTAGCAGACGCGCTTGGCCGGTCACTAAAGAGTGCAAAGGAAGTGATTGGAGGCATTCTGGAAAAATACGGCGGCATTTTGTCAGCCGCATCGGTCCATGTCGGGCACCTGGGAGGCGGCGCTTCCGTGGATGCGGGGAAGGGAGCGATGGCCCTAGGCAAATCGCTTTCCTCGGTGGAGCTCCAAGAACTCCGCGTCCGATTGGAAAGCATCCTGACCGAGAGCGGCAAGAGAGTGGTGATCCTGGTGGACGATATTGATCGGCTAGACCGGTCCGAGATCCACGCCATTTTCAAATTGATCAAGCTTTCCGCGAGTTTCGAGCACACGAGCTATGTCTTGGCTTTCGACGACGAAATGGTCGCTGCATCTCTCGGTGAGAAGTATGGCAGTGGAGACGTGGCTGCCGGGAGGGCGTTCCTTGAGAAGATCATTCAAGTTCCGCTTCACTTACCGCCGGCAGACTCCATGGAGTTGCGACAAGTTTCTTTTGAAGAAATCAACGCGGTTTTGGAGCAATCCCAGATCAGTCTGACACGCGAGCAAATTGAAAGATTCGCGGTCACATTCCAATCGGCGATTCAAGATCACATCAGTACTCCGCGCCAGGCCAAGCGTTTGGCCAACGCGATCTCGTTTGCGTTGCCAATACTGAAAGGCGAGGCAAATCCGATTGATGTGATGCTTGTCGAATCCATTCGCGTGGTATTTCCGAAACTGTACGCGCTTGTTCGCGACAATCCCGCTTTGTTTCTGACGTCGCGTGACTACGGAGAAACAGAAAATCAACGGCAAGAGAAACTGAACACGGTTATTGACTCCGCGCTGAGCGAGCTGGACTTAGCGGATCGAGCTGTTTTACGTAAGCGCTTGGTGGAAGTGCTGTTTCCGCGTGCAAGTCGCGTCGGATACGGTTCGGAGTTCGACACGATCTGGTCGCGAGAGCAGCGTGTTTGCTCAGAAGAATACTTTGCACGGTATTTTTCGTACAGCGTGCCTCCCGGCGACGTAGGCGACCTCGAGGTTCAATCCTTGGTGGATGAATTGCGTGCGGGAAGTCTGAAGCCCGACCAGATTAGCGCGCGGCTTGGTGAGTTCGCCCGTCGACGAGCGATGCCACGGTTTCTAGACAAGCTTCGCAGGCAAGAAGATACGTTCGATCAGGAGGCGGCGCGCCGAATCATCGTCGGACTGGCTCCTAACGGGGGACTCTTCCCTAAAGAGGAAGGCCCTTGGATGTTTCGCACCTCGTTCATGCAGGGAGCGATTCTGATTCGTAAGCTGCTCAAACGCTTAACTGCTAATCAACGCGAGGCGCTCGCCATTGAAGTGGTCAAGGCGGCGGAGCCATTACCATTTGCTTTCGAATGTCACCGCTGGATGCGAGTACTCAAGGGAGAGGCTGAGGGCGATAGGATAATGTCGCCAGAGTCGGAGGCGACCGTAGGTCGAGCACTAGTGGCCAGAATTCGCGAGACTGCAGTCAAATCACCACCGATCTATGAAATATTCGATCGCGATGCGCCTGCGCTGCTTTGGATGTGGAAAGAGTTCGGTCCTGAAGGCGAGATGGAAGCCTGTCTTCGGAAGCGCCTACTTGAGTCGCCACATGAGATAGGCCAGTTCTTGGGAACGTTTGTGGGTCGCAATTGGGGAATGGAGTCGGGCACTTCCCGACGGTCAGAATTCACCAGGAACGCTTATGACCGCGTTGTTGATCTCATCGGCCCAGCGTTTATCGTCGAGCGGATACGCGAGCAGTATGGCGAGGAGATACTGAGTGAAGGTCAGGAGTCGCCGGATGAAGAGGTGACATCTGAAGAGGAGCTGAAGCACCAAGATGCCCGCACGTTCATTCGCATCCATGACTATGTGCAGAAGGAGAATCAGAGGGTCGTGGTTGGTGAACAGCCGCCCGAATCGGCAGCGGTGACTGAAGGACCCTCGGAAGGCAACACGTCACCTCGCGCCTCCGGGGCGCAATTAGAATCAGAGAAGAATCGGAGTGGCCAAGCAGGGGGAGGAGGGCGCCGGATCGTAGGGGGTAAAAAGCAGGGTAGACGCAAAAAGTCCGAATAGCGTGAAGTTAGAGGGGGCCACCCGCCGACTGACATTCAGCCGGTGGGTAGCGATGCCAATAACGCTTCGCGCTTCTTGTCCCCGGGCAACGAAACCGACAATTTCCGTGCAATCTGGCGCAGCTTATGCACAATCGCGGCCATGCAAGCCCTGCGGTACCTAACGGCTGCGCAACGAGATGCTCTCGGATGCGTAGTAGCTGAATCTGCCGCTATAGAGGCGTCGGTCGATACTTGGCTTCTGCATGTTAGCGGCCTTCGGTCTGCGCACTATGCGCTGCTGACGAGTGGGCGGATGCTGTCATGGAAGCTATCAGCATTGAAAGAAATTGGTGTCTCGAGACTTCGTTCGCAGAACCGTCGGCGCCGCTTCGGGGCATTGATAGACCTGCTGTCGAGCCTTAATGGTGAGCGAAACATCGCTGTGCACGGAACTTGGCGACCGCGCGGAGGCCACACTTTGGCGACATTGTTCTATCCCGAGCGGTGGGGTCCCGGCGAGGCTGTCCAAGCTCGCAATGGCGCCACGATTCGCGCCGAGCGCTTGGCTCCACTCGCTCAGGCGATGGAAAGCCGATGCGCCGAATTGGATCGTCTCTGCAACGAATTCTGGGTCAGTCCGGCGGTTCGCAGATACATGACTCGTCAGCGGCGAGCTGAAGCGCGGTTTCGATAGAGGAACCTATATGGATTTCGGCGGCGCTGCCAATGCCTTCTCCACAATTACCACTCTTCTGGCCACGTACGTCGCGGAGCAGCGTGCAGGCAAACAGCGGTCCATCGAAGGTTTCAAGGACTGGCTTGCAGAGCACCGGCATACGGAGGTGGTGAACATGCTGGAGCAGAATTCAGCGACGACCGTCAGCATTAAGGCGATGCTGTCGCAAGATCGCGAGGTGCTGCTGAAGAATTTCGACAGTCTGGACCGACACATGGCTGCCATCAGTAGCGCGGTCACAGGGCTGTCCAATTTGGCGCTTGCTGTCCGCCCGATGGCCCGGCTCAGTCGTCAGGCCGAGGCGCTGCTTTGCAAGATGCACAGCAGCGGAGCGTCGCAATTTCTGGACGTCGGACAGCAGCTTCTCAGTGGAGCGAAGCTCCTCTTGCCGATGGACTCTGAGGATCGTGCTGAGATCACGCCTGATGATCCGCAGTTTTTTGAGGACGACCTCCATGTACTTCGCGACCTTGGCATGATTCGCTTCACCTCTAACAGCCAGGGGCACAGAATCGTTAACCTCACGCGCCCAGGCGCGGAACACGCGAAGCGGGTCAAGGCAGATGGATGGCAGACGCCCTGTCCGAACTGATTGCGCTTACTTTGTGGTTACTCTTGGGTCCGCCCGATCGGTGTCGGCGACAAAATTTGGTGCAAATTTGGTGCAGTGACATGCTCTCGGGAGCGCATCGCCACTCCAGTCGCCTGGCGTTTAGTGTCAGACTCTAGGCAGGTAAATCAATCACTTGCGGAGCCTCAGCCATTCTGAGCTTGGCGTGGCGAAGTGTCCGAAAGAGCAGGGCGGGCGTCTCTTAATCCGCTATCCCTTGAAGCGCTGTGGTTTAGCGAGGGCACATGACTGAAAGGAGAAAGGACACGATGCATCTAGTGGCGACGTGTGCCTGGATCAGTAACCGTCTGTTGTGCGTGGGAATGGTCCCTGCCGATACCTAGGCAATTAGAAAAGTTCCGTGGATCCGATTCCCTTGAGCGGCAATGACCTGCCGTATTGGCGATTTCGGCGGCGCAGCGTGAGCTGACACACCGCGAAAGCCATGTGCTGTAAGCGGGATGCCGACAGCCAAGGTTCCCAGCGGGGGGGAAGCTGGCAGCCAACTACTTACGATCGAGAATCGTGAGCGACAGAGTCGACGTACTCAGCAGCAATCCGGCGACGTCTCGCATCTCTATGCGCCAGAGATGATTTGAATCGGTGATCGAGATCGGTAACGCTCGGCCTACGATTGTTCCCGAGGTGATTCGTTCGAAGTAGTGCACCTCAAGCGTTTGCCCAACGGCCTGTTGCTTTTCGCCCTCCAAGCACAGATTTGCTGCAATTCCACCCAGAGCTTCAGCCAGTATCGCGATGGCACCGCAAAACGAGTTACCGACCACGTCTCTGGTTCTTGCGGACAGTGGCAAGCTACCTTCGAGCCAATCCGGGCCGACCGCCAGCAGGTCGATCCCCAGATGCCGCTCGCACGGGCTTAAATGGGTTGACCGAATATCAGTAATAGTTCGACCCCGGCTCCAGTCGAGGGAAGACTCTCTTAGGGGCATGTCGGGGCCTGGGATGTCTTGGATGATGGTGCTACCTCCATCTCGTCCACGCGTTTGAGCTGGCGCAAGAAACGTTGCACCGCGCGCAGCACTTGCTCTTGTTGGTCCCGATGGGGTGAATGCCTGCAGTCGGCCAGCATGAGTAGCTCGACGTCCGGGCACACACGTGCAATGCGATCGATCTGCTGAATCGTGCCGTATTCATCCTCGTCGCCCTGAATCGCCAAGAGCGGCGCGTGCAGGCTCTTCAGGTCGCCTTCAATGTTCCAGGAACGAAACTCGGCACTCAGCCAGATATCGTTCCACCCGTAAAACGCGCCAT
>Ga0335077_10010496_pt1 | contig 11530 bp, 7 predicted proteins | sample Lox_Sample_31_FD_207151 | JGI IMG/M metagenome (GOLD analysis project Ga0335077, IMG submission 207151) | Soil microbial communities from Loxahatchee National Wildlife Refuge, Florida, United States - Lox_Sample_3.1 | ecosystem: Environmental > Terrestrial > Soil > Wetlands | place: USA: Florida...
TGATACGGCGCTCGCTCAGCCGTGCACGCGCACCAGATCTGATGTGGTTTACGGACTTGAAAAGTCTTGCCTATCGAGGAGCTTGCTATGGAACACAGACCTGACCTCCACGCAGCAGAGCCCGAAAAATGCGACGCCGGATATTGCCGGTCGGCAGGCCCATCATTCCGTGTTGCGCCGTGGTGCTACGTGTTTCTTTGCCTCGCAGTTCTTGTCGTGCTGCTCGGGTGCGGAGAGAAGCAGGCTCCTCCTCCGCCCGCGCCTCCTGAGGTCCAAGTGGCTGAGGTCACGACACGCGATGTTCCAGTCTATGAGGACTTGGTAGCGCAGCTGAATGGCCCTGTAAATGCCGACATCACGCCCAAGGTGCAGGGCTATCTTCTCAGCCAGAACTATGTGAATGGATCGTTTGTCCGGAAGGGGCAACTGCTCTTTCAGATCGACCCTCGTCCGTTTCAGGCGAGTCTAGACGAGGCCACCGCTGGAGTGGAGAGGTCGTCTGCCTCATTGACGAAAGCTTCCAACGACGTACAGCGCGACACGCCGCTGGCAGCGCAAAGCGCGATCCCGCAGAAGCAGCTTGATGACGACCAGGCGAATGAATCCTGGGCACAAGCGCAGCTGACAGCATCAAAAGCGGCACAGCAGCAGGCAGAGCTGAATCTGGGGTGGACCAAGGTATATTCGCCTGTCGACGGTATTGCCGGCGCGGCCAACTCACAAGTCGGCGACTTGGTTGGAACGACAACCAAAATGGCCACCGTGTCGGAGATTGATCCCATTTGGGCCTATTTCAACATCAGCGAAAGCACCTACCTCAAGTTTGCGCCGCGCATCTCGGAGATCCTGCGAACGGGTCGTTCGCAGAGGACACCCGTTTCGGTTGAATACATTCAGGCAAATGATGAGCCCTATCCCGCGAAGGGGAAGATCATCTTCGTAAACCGGGAGGTCACGGCTGGCACCGGCACGATCCAGATGGCCGCCGCGTTTCCGAACAAGGACGCGATCCTGCGCCCTGGTGGATTCGGGCGAGTCCGAGTGCAGAGCGGCATGACTAAAGACGCCATGCTGGTTCCGCAGGCTTCGATAATTGAAGTGCAATCGCTTCATCAGATCATTGTCGTGACCGCAGACAGCAAAGCCATCATTCGTCCCGTTGAGGTGGGAGATCGAGTTGGCCCCGATTGGGTCATCACGAGCGGGTTGAAGCCTGGCGAGAAGGTAGTTGTCGAAGGTATCCAGAGGGTTCAGGCTGCAGCTGCCGCGCAAGTACAAACGCAATCACAAGGGGGTGTTCCGGTCATCGCAAAGCCGTACGTGGCTGCCACGAGCGGAGGTAACTGAGCATGTCGAAATTCTTCATCAATCGACCAATCGTTGCCATCGTCATCGCGATTCTCATGACTCTGGTCGGTATCGTGGCAATGCTGGGTCTTCCCACTGCCCAGTTTCCCAACATCGCCGACCCGATGATCCAGGTGAAGGCTATCTATCCCGGCGCAGACGCTCAAACGATTTCCCAATCCGTCGCGACACCCCTTGAACAGCAGATGTCAGGCGTTCCCGGAATGAACTACATGTATTCGCTAAGCGCCAGTTCCGGCGGTGGCGGCACGTTGTACGTGGATTTCCAGCTTGGAACAGATGTCAACACCGACCAGATTCTGGCACAGATGCGCGCCGGTCAGGCCAACTCCCAATTGCCAAGTGAAGTTGTTCAGCAGGGCGTGCTCGTGCAGCCCGGGACCACCGCACCATTCATGTTGCTCGACCTCTACTCGCCCAGTGGTCTGTATGACAACATATTCCTCGCGAATTACGCGATCATCAATTTGCAGTACGCGCTCACGCGCATACCGGGAGTCTCGCAGGTGCAGATATTCGGCGCGGGACCTTACGCGATGCGCGTCTGGGTCAATCCCGATCGCTTGGCGCGGCTCGGTGTAACTGTCTCCGATATTACGAACGCGATCAAAGCCCAAAACAAGGTTAACCCCGCGGGACAGATCGGCGGAGAGCCGGTTCCTAACGGTCAACAGTTCACGTATAACGTGCGTGCGCCTGGGCGCCTGCCTACTCCTGAAGAGTTCAATGATATTGTCGTGCGCGCGCAGCCAGATGGGTCCGTTCTTCGTTTGAAGGATGTTGCGCGAGTGGAAATGGGATCGCAGTACTACTCCTACCTGGCACGCTTGGGGACGGCAGGAGAGGGCAAGCCCCCGCAATCGGCCGCCCTCATTGCGCTCTACCTAAATCCTGGAAGCAATGCACTCCAGACGAGAGCAAACGTCCTCAAAATGATGGAGGAGTCAAAGCTGCGATTTCCGCAGGGGCTGAACTACATCGTTGCGCTTGATACGACGCTCGCTGTCAGCGAGGGCATCCACGAAATCTATAAGACGCTGTTCGAGGCGCTGGTTCTTGTCATCATCGTGGTGTACATCTTTCTCCAGGGCTTCAGGGCTACTCTGATTCCTCTTCTTGCCGTCCCGGTTTCTCTAGTCGGTACTTTCGCTGTGTTTCCGATGCTGGGCTTCTCTATCAACACTCTGTCCTTGTTTGGCCTCGTCCTCGCCATCGGACTCGTCGTCGACGACGCCATCGTCGTTGTTGAGGCTGTAGAACACCACATTGAACACGGGTTGTCGCCCCATGATGCAACCGTCAAAGCGATGGAGGAAGTCTCAGGACCCGTGGTTGCCATTGCACTCATCCTGGCAGCAGTGTTTGTTCCAACCGCATTCGTTCCGGGCATCACTGGACAACTCTACAAGCAATTCGCAGTAACGATTGCTGTGTCAGTTCTCATTTCCGCCTTCAACGCTCTCACCCTTAGTCCCGCGCTCTCAGCCATGCTGTTGAAGCCAAGGAAGCCAGCCAGGGGACCATTGGGAGCTTTCTTCCGATGGTTCAACCGCGTCTTTGGAAGGACCACCGACGGGTATGTGAATTGGTGCGGACACCTCATACACAAAGCGGGGTTCGCATTTATCCTGCTTGCTCTGGTGACGGTCGTCGCAGGATTCTTCGGAAAGAGTCTCCCCAAGAGCTTCCTTCCTGATGAAGACCAGGGATACCTCTACGCTGGGCTGCAATTGCCTAACGCATCTTCGCTCCAGCGCTCCTCTGAAGCCGCAGCAGAAGTTGAGAAGGCTTTGCTGAACACACCCGGTGTCGAATACGTCAGCTCTGTCATGGGATTCAGCATGCTGAGCGGCGTCAACGCGACGTACAGTTCGTTCTTCTTCATCTCACTCAAGCCTTGGGAGGAACGCAAGACCCCGGAGACGAGCTATGAGGGAATCAAGGCTCACTTGCAGAAGACGCTCTCGCAGCTTCCATCGGGCTTGGCCTTTTCGTTTCCTCCTCCTGCGATCCCTGGTGTGGGGACCTCGGGAGGAGCCACGTTTGTTCTTGAAGACCGGTCGGGTGGCCCTATCGAATTGCTCGCGAAAAACGCGCAGGTATTTGTGTCAGAGGCGCGCAAACGGCCGGAGCTTGCAGGAGTCATGACAACGGCTCTGCTTAACGTTCCGCAGGTGGGCGTAAAGGTCGATAACGCCAAGGCGATGACCCAACAGATTCAGCTCAACAATCTGTATGAGACCATACAGACCTTTATGGGCGGGTCACTCGTGAACTTTTTCAATAGGTTCGGTCTCCAATGGCAGGTATACGTTCAGGCAGATGGTGATTTTCGAGCGCGGGCTGAAAACCTCGGCAAATTCTATGTGAGAAATGCGTCGGGAGGGATGGTTCCTCTCAGTACGCTGACGACAACGTATTCGCGGATGGGCCCTGAATTCGTGATGCGGTACAACCTGTTCAATTGCGTTCAGGTCAATGCCTCTGCGGCGCCGGGCTATAGCTCAGCTCAGGCGATGGCGGCCTTGGAAGACGTCTTTCACAAGACAATGCCCAGCACGATGGGCTTTGACTACATGGGCATGTCGTATCAGGAGCAACTCGCCGCAAAGGGAGTATCCCCAGCCGTCATCTTTGGTTTGGCGCTCCTTGTCGTCTTCCTCATCATGGCGGCGCAGTATGAAAGCTGGACGCTTCCTTTCAGCGTGTTATTAGGGTTGCCCATCGCGGTCTTCGGCGCGTTCGCAGTTCTCTACCTGAGAAAGCTCGACTTCGACGTCTACGCGCAGATCGGCCTCGTCATGTTGATCGGACTGTCTGCAAAGAACGCCATCCTGATTGTCGAGTTTGCCAAGATGGAATACGAGAAGGGAAGGCCTCTGGCCGACGCCGCTCTCACTGGCGCAAAGTTGCGACTACGGCCAATTCTGATGACGTCGTTCGCCTTCATTCTTGGCTGCGTTCCCTTGGCCGTGGCGAAAGGTGCAGGCGCTATCTCGCGCCAGGTTCTGGGAACCGCAGTCATTGGCGGCATGCTGGCAGCTTCGGTGTTGGCCATCTTCTTCATCCCGGTCAGTTTCGAAGTCGTAGAAAAATTCGGGTTATGGGTTTCCGGAAAAAAGAAAGAGCCTCATGCTGCCGGCACACAACCCGTACCCGAAAGTGCCGGTGATGACTAGGAGTGCTGCAAATCCGGAAGGAAGCCTCGCTTGCGATTCCGATCGGCGAGACGCGCAGCTGAGCCAATCGCAGCTACGGAGGGTGATTAGAATGACCGGCAAATGCTCGTTGGTGATCATTGCCTTGCTTTTACTTTCCGGATGCAAGGTTGGGCCCGACTACAAACGTCCGCCGATTTCGACCCCTGACGCATATCGCGGACTCGCGCCCGAGGCGGCATCGCAGACCACCGCTTCGCTCGGTGATGAGAAATGGTGGACGATCTTCAAGGACGAACAACTACAGGAACTCGTTCGCGAAGCAATTGTCCAGAACTACGATGTTCGTATTGCGGCCGCGCGGGTGCTGCAGGCTCAAGCGGCGGTGGGAATCACTCGAGCAGACCAATTCCCACAGATTTACGGGGGCGCGAGCGCAATGAACGCGCGGATCCCACAGACAAAGAATCTCCCTGCCATTCAAACCGGTCCGATGCAAGTGAACTTGTCGCTTGCGTGGCAGCTGGATTTCTGGGGCCAGTATCGCCGGGCGACCGAGGCCGCGCGTGCAAATCTCCTGGCAACGGAATGGGGCCAGAAGGCGGTGGTCTGGAGCCTCGTGAGCAATGTCGTTTCCGCATACTTCCAGCTGCTCGAACTTGATGCGGAGATGAATATCTCAAAGAGCACGCTTGCATCGAGGCAGGAGTCACTGCGCCTGGTTCAGATCCGCCAGAAGGGCGGCACAACATCCATGATTGACGTCCGCCAGTCGGAAGAGCTTGTCTACTCGGCGGCAGCTACGATCCCCGATCTGGAGAGGCGCATTGAACAGCAGGAGAACTTCATCAGCATTTTGCTCGGCAGAAACCCCGGACCTATAAAGCGCGGAGCACCTTTGACGGAGCAGCCGCTGCTGCCGGACGTCCCAGCCGGCTTGCCCTCGTCGCTAATGGAGCGTCGCCCAGATATTCAGTCGGCTGAGCAGCAACTGGTTGCGGCTAATGCGCAGATCGGAGTGGCAAAGGCGGCGTACTATCCGCAGATCACACTTACTGCGACCGGCGGCTACCAGAGCACAGCTCTCACGAGTCTGTTCACTGGGCCAGCGGGTTTCTGGAGTGTTGGCGGTCAACTGCTGCAGCCGATCTTTACAGCAGGAAAGATCCGTTCCAACGTCAGGCTGACTGAGGCTCAAGAGCAGGAGATGCTGTTGCGCTATCAACAGTCGATCCAAACAGCATTCAAAGAGGTCTCGGATTCGCTTGTAGCATATCGCAAGAATCAGGAGTTTCGTCAGCAGCAGGAATTGCTCACTGGAGCTGCACAGGATGCGACTCATCTGGCGGATACGCGGTATCGCGGCGGCGTGACCAGCTATCTCGAGGTCCTGGACAGCGACACACGCTATTTTGACGCGCAAGTCAGCCTGGCGCAGGGCCAACTGAATGAACGCCTTGCTCTGGTTCAGCTTTACAACGCGCTGGGTGGTGGCTGGCAGCAGTAAAGAGGAGAGAAATCGCGGTTGTCAAGGAGTCGCAGCCGGCGCGGACTGCAGGGATGGAGCCCGGCTTGCCTGGATGGTCGATTGCCATGAAGCGGACCACGATTGCCTTACTTAATGCGGCCGTTCTATTCCACATCTTTCTCTGTCTTTCCTCGCCTGTTGCAAACGCTCAACAGGATTCGTCCGAACAGGAGAGTCCGCAGCCGGCTGAGAACGGTCCGGCTGCGGTTGAAAGGACAGAGCCGCCAGTCGCGGTCGTAGTCGAGGGTCAGCCAGTCCTCATCGTTTACGACTCGATCATGGCGCAGACTCCCGAAGACCGCGCGCAGAATATCAAAAAGCGCATCATCGGAGCAGCAGACGACCACTCAACCTCAGCAGAAGATGTGAACATTGTCGCGCGAGACGGCTGGACAGAAATCAGCGTTGGCCATCACGTGATCATGGCCGTTACCAACTACGATGCAGCATCGGCGGGCAAAGAGAGGCAGCAACTCGCGGCTGAGTATGCGAACAGCATTGAGCGCGCGATTGCGAATTATCGCCAGGGACATAGCTGGCCGTTGGTTTTCAGAGGCATACTGCTGACGGCGCTCGCAACAGCTATCCTCGTTGCCGTCTTGTGGGTGTTTCGCCGATTGAGGCTTTTGATTGTCAGTCGGCTGGAGAAGCGAATCAAAGCGAGCCAGCTTTCTGAAGACAGAACAGCCTTTCATGTCTCAGTAGCCTATTTTGGTCCGATTCTGATGGGGGTAGGCTCGGTCTTTCGCTGGATCTTGCTCCTGGCCATCTTTGAAGCGTACTTAAGCATCACATTTCGATTCTTCTCTTTCACGCGCGATTTGTCTCTTGGTCTTACGGCCTGGATCGTTTCGCAACTGGTTTACCTTGCACGGCGATGTGTCGATTACCTCCCAAACTTCGCTGTCATTGCCATTCTCGTGCTGATCACATACTGGTTTATCCGGCTCATGCGATTGATCTTCACCGAGATCAGCAAGGGCGCTCTGAAGATCAGTGGATTCTATCCGGACTGGGCGCTGCCTACAGAGAAGCTTGTCAGGGTGATTGTGCTGGCCTTCGCCCTGATCGTGATGTTTCCGTATCTTCCGGGAGTCAAGAGTCAGGCTTTTCAAGGGATCTCGATCTTCCTCGGCGTACTGCTCTCACTCGGTTCTTCATCGGCGGTAGCTAACGCTGTTGCCGGCGTCATCCTAACCTATATGCGGTCGTACCTGCTAGGAGACTGGGTCGAGATTGGCGGGACCACCGGAGAAATTGTCGAAAAGACGATCCTGATCACGCGGCTACTCACGCCCAAGGATGAAGTCGTCACGATTCCAAACTCCGCGGTCATGGCAGGTTCCGTGAGAAACTTCAGCGTTGAAGCAAAGAAATTCGGCGTTATCTTCCACACGACCGTCTCGATCGGCTACGACGCCCCTTGGAGAACTGTTCATCGCTTGCTGACGAGTGCTGCGCTGGAGACGGATCACGTCAGAATGCAGCCTGCGCCATTCGTTCTTCAGTCAGCATTGAATGACTTCTATGTGAGCTATGAGCTGAATGCCTATACAGACAGTCCGCGAGAGATGCTGAATATCTTTTCGGATCTGCACAAGAACATACAGGACAAGTTCAACGAGGAGGGCATCGAGATCTGCTCCCCGCACTTCTCCTCGATTCGCGACGGAAACGTCATTGCTATCCCGAGCCAGTACATCAAGGAAGGGTACCAGGCCCCAGGATTCAGGATTGACCGTGCCAGAGAAGGCGCCGTCGGCAATTCAGCTCCAAACGAAACCCCCAATACGCGAGGAGCCGGCTAGTTTTCGGACGTTTTCGCAATGCTGAAAGGTCGATTCGGATTGCCCTCGGAGACGCCGCTCTCTAATTCGCTCCTGCGTCATCTGAGTCAGTATCCCCTTCCGGCCACTGATCATCTGTCTCATGCCAGGTCTTGTCAGGATTGAAGCGGTCCATAGCCTTGACAATGTTCAATGAATCCTCGCCCAGATCCTTCTCATAGACGATTCCATCGTAGCTGACCATGAACGTGTTGATTCCAGTGGCTCGATAATCGGCGGGGACCGCAACGAGCGCGAATCCACCGATCATGGCCCCTCCGATCATATAGTCGAGTTGGCCAAGGCGGGCACTAGGTCCTTGTCCCTTCAGAATTTTGAAATAGTAGCCGTGGTACCCGCCACCACTGCCGGCCGAATACCCCTCTTCAATTGCCTTGGCGACAGCTTCGCCGATTGGGCCGCCCGAAGAGCCGTCATCGTTCTTCCAGTAGAGTCCGTCATGCTTGCCGGGTGTGCTGATGATCTTCTGAGCGTACTGATTCACTCCGGAATCGTCGTGAACCTCAGAGGCATAATCCTTCTGTGCTTCAACGAAGCCACGGCAAACTTGAATAGCGTCGAGTTCGTTTGCTCCGACACGACGATAGAGAATCTCCGCTTTGCCCGCCTTCGAATCAAAGAACCATTTGCCGCCGCTCTTAGCCAGAGGAACCGGAAGCGGCCAGTCATGGCTGCCTACAACGATGGTGGCGTGAGACTTATTCTTGGGGTCGATGACGACCGAATTCTTTACGCGGGCCATCGCAGCGAATTTTCCGGAGCGATTCTTATCCTGAACGGGGTCCGCGGAAGTCACAATCTCCTTGCCATCTGCACCGAAGATGGCCACCAGTGCGTCCGCGTCATAGGGATCAGATGCCTGAATCAGGGCCTGCAAGGCGAGCTGGGGAGTATCAAATCTCCGCTGCGCCTGTGATGTGGAGGGAGACTGCGCAGCGGATGATTCCTGCGCTTTCGAAAGCGCGCATGACGCGATGAAGATCGGTAGCAAGAGCCAGATCCCTGCCAGCTTTCCGATGGATGAATGTGATCTCATGATTTCCTCTCTTTCCTCATCGGTTGCTACCGGCGACGCCCGCCGCCTCGGGAACCGCCGCCGCCACGGGAACCGCCACTAAAGCTTGATGAACCGCGCGAGCTGCTGGCTTTTGCGCTGCTGCCGCTGAATCCGCCGGACGAGCTCCCAAAGGCGCTGTCGTTCCTCGAACCGCCTCCACTCGGCACACTGCGGTTTCCTACCTTGTCTCCGCCTCCGCCTGCGCCCCCGCGGTTGCCCGCACCCGCGCCTCGGTCGCTGGTCGATGCCTGCGGCCGATTGCCGCTCGCTCCACGATTCCCTGCGGGCTGCGTGCTCGCCCGCGCGCCCTGGTTCTGTCTTGCGTTCGCCTGACGGGTGGACATTGAGTCACCGCGAGCCGTCCCGCCATAGCGATTTGCAGTCGACCTGTCTCCGTAGGGGGCTCCGCCCCTGTGCTGGGGATTGTGCTGCCAGGTGTTGCCACCATTCACACGGTTGCCCCCATTGACCCGATTGCCGCCCTGGATGTTCGTGTTGCGGTTAAAGTTGTTGTTAACATTTATGTTCACATCGTTGTGGCCCCAGCCGCAGCCATAACCCCAGCCGCCGCTCCACATCGCGCCCATGGCCACTCCGACGCCGAACGAGAGGGCCATGCCCCCGGCTATCGCCCATCCACTCGGTGGGGGCGGTGGGTAGTATATGGGCGGATAAGGATAGGGGGGTGCGCCGTAAACGACCACAGGATCGTAGGACGGCACTTGGATCACCTGCGGGTTCGCCTGCTGAATGACGATTACCTGTTTGCTCTCAACTGTCTGGGTTTCTACTTTCATCTGTTCGTTAGACTTTAAGCCCTTATCCTGGGCCTTCTTGCGCATGCGCTGCACCGCGTCCATTACGTCGCTCTGCTGTGCAAGAAAGGCGTTGCCGAGGTCCGTCGTCCACTTGATGTCATCGGCCAGTCTTTTCACCACATCGGGCATTGCTGCCATTGATTGAATGCTGGGATCCCAGTCCTGCTTTTTCACCGCGTCCGCGAGCGCCTGATCCTTGAGGTCCTTGTGCTGACCCAGCCACTGTTGCAACTGGACAATTTCAAGTGGATAAGTGGAGGCTACGAGCGTCTGGCTCAAAAGCGGATCGGGGTACAACGCGATTGGGGCGACCAGCGAGTCAAGCTGCTCGGGTGGCAGCTTGGCGGCAGGGGCCTGATCGGGAGCCTGGTCCTGGGCAGAAGCGAGCGGTTGAGCCACGATGCTCATGTCGCCGGGCAGCAGGAGCAATGCACAGGCAATAGCAATCAGGCTCCGCATGATTCTGATCGGGGACTTACAGCGAGGAAACATCCGCCTCATAACTCACTCCTCATGCGATCCGACAGAGAGTGCTTCGCGATCCTTTGCGCGCGAAGCGCAGGCAGTTCAGCCGACCCTGGGGCACGGGCAGGTCAGGCAGACAGCGTCCCGCCCGTTTGGAGGGCCTCGGTTCGAACTCTTGCAGGATGGGAGTGGGTTGTGAACTGGCAAAAGTGACAGACTCAAAGGTTGACAATAAACGCGCTGTCTCTTTTGACAGTTGGCAGGTGCCTCTCGGCTCAATAGGCTCGGTCCGGCTGTCGCTCTGTTGAGTATCGGGTATCTGAGTGGATCTCCTCCGGGTACCGTGTTGCGCGGTGAACCTGGATGCGAAAGGAGCCCAATCCATGCGCGAAGAAAAGAGCAACGAGAACGCGGGTCGTCTCAAGACGAAAGCATACGAGAAGGAACTGCGCCGCCTTCAGGCAGAGCTCTGCAAACTCCAGGACTGGGTCAAGCACAAAGGGCTCCGCGTCATCGTTGTCTTTGAAGGCCGGGATGCGGCAGGGAAGGGTGGAACGATCCGGGCAATCACCGAGCGCGTGAGTCCACGCGTTTTCCGCGTCGTTGCCCTGCCTGCGCCATCCGATCGCGAAAAGTCTCAGATGTACATGCAGCGCTACATGCAGCATTTCCCCGCCGCAGGAGAGATCGTGATCTTTGATCGCAGTTGGTACAACCGGGCCGGCGTGGAGTACGTCATGGGCTTCTGCACCCCAACGCAGCATAGACTCTTCCTCGAGCGGGCGCCGCTGATGGAACAGTACATTGTCGATGGGGGAATCATCCTTCTGAAGTACTGGCTGGAAGTCGGGATGAAGGAGCAACACCGAAGATTCGAAGCAAGAATCAAGGATCCCCTTCGCCAGTGGAAACTGAGCCCAATGGATATTGAGTCGTTCCGGCGCTGGTACGAGTATTCTCGCGCTCGGGACATGATGCTGCAGGCGACGGACAGCAAACACGCTCCTTGGCATGTTGTCCGGTCGGATGACAAAAAGAAGGCGCGTCTCAATTGCATATCTCACCTCCTGAGCATGATTCCGTGCAAAAAAGTGCCGCGCGACAAGGTGAAACTTCCGGCCCGGAAAATGCGCGACCGCTATGACGATGAGAGCCCGATGAAGGGAAGGCGCTTCATTCCCGAAAGGTACTGACTCAGCCCCAAGCGGCTGAACAAGCGACTGGACCGTTAAAGAACAGTAACAAGTTGCCCAAGAGAGACATGCGCCGGGATCGCATCCGCAGGCATC
>Ga0335077_10010499_pt1 | contig 11529 bp, 9 predicted proteins | sample Lox_Sample_31_FD_207151 | JGI IMG/M metagenome (GOLD analysis project Ga0335077, IMG submission 207151) | Soil microbial communities from Loxahatchee National Wildlife Refuge, Florida, United States - Lox_Sample_3.1 | ecosystem: Environmental > Terrestrial > Soil > Wetlands | place: USA: Florida...
TACCACTGCGTGTAAAAACCAGCCCAAAACAGCCGGAACCAGAGTGCAACAAGGGGGATCATCTCATTGAAATATAAGGATCAGGATCAACGAAGGCAAACGATGAATCAAACTCATAACCCAAAGCTCGGTGGTTCAAATCCACCCCCCGCAACCAAAGCTCCACGCCATCAGCGCACCCCCCGACCAGCCTCAGCGCCGACTGCCCGGTTTGACTCGCATCACTGCCGAGAAGCATCAGGCAGAAGATTCGCCTAATACGGCCACTTCCACCCTGCCACGTTCGGCTCGTCGATGCCGTTTTCGTAGGCGTAGTTCCGGCACTCGGTCTGCATGTCGCGGAAACGCTCCTTGGCGTGCGCGCCGATCTTCTGCAGCTTCGGAGTGCGGTCGATCACATCGATGGCCAGGCTGAAACGGTCGATCTCGTTGTTGATGGCCAGCTCCATCGGCGTGTTGATGTTGCCCTTTTCTTTGTACCCGCGCACGTGAATATTCCCGTGGTTCGTGCGGCGGTAAGCCAGCCGGTGGATCAGCCACGGATACCCATGGAAGTTGAAGATCACCGGCTTGTCGGTGGTGAACAGGGAATCGAAATCGCGGTCCGAAAGTCCGTGGGGATGTTCGGAGTTGGGTTGGAGTTTGAAGAGGTCGATCACATTGACGAAGCGGATCTTGAGATCGGGAAACTCCTGCCGGAGCAGGCACGTGGCTGCCAGCGCCTCCTGGGTGGGGATGTCGCCCGCGGACACCATCACCACGTCGGGCTCGCCGCCCTGGTCGTTGCTGGCCCACTCCCAGATGCCGATGCCCTTGGTGCAATGCTTGATGGCCGCCTCCATGTCCATATACTGCAGGTGCATCTGCTTGTCGGAGACGATGACGTTGATGTAATCCTGGCTGCGCAGGCAGTGGTTGGCCACTGAGAGCAGTGAGTTCACGTCGGGTGGAAGGTAGATGCGCGTCACCGCGGCGCTCTTGTTGACCACCACGTCCAGAAAGCCGGGGTCCTGATGCGTAAAGCCGTTGTGGTCCTGGCGCCAGACGGTGGAGGTGATGAGCAGGTTCAGGGACGAAACGGACTCGCGCCAGGAGAGGTGGTTGCAGATCGAGAGCCACTTGGCGTGCTGGTTGAACATGGAGTCGATCACGTGTACGAAGGCCTCGTACGTGGAAAAGAAGCCATGGCGGCCCGTGAGAAGATAGCCTTCGAGCATGCCCTCCATGGTGTGCTCGCTGAGCATTTCGATGACGCGGCCATCGGTCGCCAGTTCGCCGCCGTCGGCGTCTTCCGGGAAATACTGAGCAATCCAGAATTTCTTGCTGACCTGATAGATGTCCTGGAGCTTGTTGGATGTGTTCTCGTCCGGGCCGAATACGCGGAAACGGTCCATGTTGGCCTTCATGACGTCGCGAAGGAACGTCCCGAGAGGACGCGTGTTCTCGGCTTCGGTTTGCCCAGGTTTGTCCACCTTCTGGGCGTAATCCCGAAAATCCGGCAGGCGCAGCGGCTTGCGAAGACGTCCGCCATTGGCGTGCGGGTTGGCGCTCATGCGGCGACTGCCGGTCGGCGCGAGTGCCCTTAGCTCCGGGACGAGCTTGCCGTCCGCGTCGAAGAGCTCGGCGGGCCGCTGCGCGCGCATCCATTCCTCGAGAATCTTCAGCGTCAAAGGATTCTTCTTCACGTCGGCCAGAGGGACCTGGTGCGCGCGCCAGAAGCCTTCCAGCCGGTGGCCGCCCACCTCCAGCGGCGCGCCCCATCCTTTGGGCGTGCGCATCACGATCATCGGCCATCGGGGGCGGGCGGCGACGCCCGAAGTGCGCGCTTCGCTCTGCGCCTTCCGGATTTCCAGGACGCAGTGCTCCACGGTGGCCGCCATCGCCTGGTGCATGCTTTCCGGCTCGGAGCCTTCGACGAAGTACGGGGTCCAGCCGTAGCCCCGCAACAGGTTCTCGAGTTCCTCGTGGCTGATGCGGGCCAGCAAGGTGGGATTGTTGATCTTGTATCCGTTCAAATGAAGGATCGGCAGGACCGCGCCGTCGCGAATGGGATTGAGGAACTTGCCGATGTGCCAGGAAGTGGCCAGCGGACCGGTCTCGGATTCGCCGTCGCCGACAACGGCCGCAACGATCAGGTTGGGGTTATCGAACGCGGCGCCGCAGGCATGCGAGAGAACATACCCAAGCTCGCCGCCTTCGTGAATGGAGCCGGGTGTTTCCGGGGTGCAGTGGCTGCCGATGCCCCCGGGAAAAGAAAATTGCTTGAAGAATTCCCGCAGGCCGGCGGCATCTTCGCTCTTATCGGTGTAGATCTCGGAGTAAGTGCCCTCCAGATAAGCCGGGCCGAGCACGCCGGGGGCTCCGTGTCCCGGACCGGCGAGGTAGATCATGTCGAGGTCGTACTTCTTGATCAGCCGGTTCAGGTGTATGTAGGCGAATGCCAGGCCCGGGCTCGAGCCCCAATGCCCCAGCAGGCGGTTCTTGATGTGTTCCGCCTTGAGCGGCTCCTCGAGCAGAGCATTCTCCTGGAGGTAGATCATCCCGAGGGCCAGGTAGTTGCAGGCTCGCCAATAAGCATGCGTCTTGCGCAATTCCTCGGGGCTCAGCGGAGATTCGGAGATTGTCGCCCGTGCCGGGCCGTATGCGCTGAGCGAGGCCGGTGTTACTTCCATGGTTTGGGTTGCCATTCGATTTTCTCCTCTTACGGTATCGGGCAGGTCTCGACGTGCCAGATCTGGCTGGCATAGTCGGCGATGGTTCGATCGCTGGAGAATTTTCCGGAGCCGGCGACGTTCAGAATCGCCATCCGCGCCCAGGCGTCGGGATCGGCATAAAGCCGGGTGAGGCGTCCATCCGCTTCGAGGTAGCTCGTCAGGTCGGCGAGGTGCATGTAGAAATCGCCGTGCGTGAGGAGCGTTTCGCGCAGGGGCTCGAAGGCGCCGGGTTCGTTGCGGCTGAAGTGATCGGAGAAGATGAGGTCCAGCGCGGCCCGGGTCTCAGGCTCGTTTTGATAGTGCCACTGCGGATTGTACCAGCCGCGGCTGCCGGCCACTTGTTCGGCCGCCAGCCCGAAGAGGAAGAAATTCTCTTCGCCCGCTTCTTCGGCCATCTCGATGGTGGCGCCATCACGCGTGCCGATGGTGAGCGCCCCGTTCATCATAAACTTCATGTTACTCGTGCCGCTGGCTTCATAGCCAGCAGTGGAGATCTGGTTGGACACGTCAGTGGCCGGAATCAGACGTTCCGCGAGTGAAACACGGTAGTCCGGCAGGAACACGACCTTGAGACGGCCGCGGGCCACTGGATCTCCGTCGAGCGTGCCGGCCAGGTTATTGAGGAACTTGATGATCAGCTTGGCCAGCCGGTAGGCCGGAGCGGCCTTTCCCCCAAAAAAGAATACCCGGGGTTGCATCTCGAGTCCCGGGTTGTCGCGGAGCCGGTTGTACAGCACGACTACCCGCAGAGCATTCAACAGTTGCCGCTTGTATTCGTGGATACGCTTGATCTGGCAATCGAAGATCATCCCGGGATCCACCATGTGCCCGCACGACCACTGGAGCCAGTCCGCGAACTGCCGCTTGGCGGCCGCCTTGGCTTTCAGGAAGGCTTGGTGGAGGCTCTTGTCGTCCGCCAGCGGTCTCAGCTTCGTCAGCTGGGAGAGATCGGTGATCCAACCGTCGCCGATCGCTTCGGTAATCGTGTCGGAGAGCGCCGGATTGGCCAGCAGCATCCAGCGGCGCGGCGTCACGCCGTTGGTCTTGTTGTTGAACCGCTCCGGGAAGATCTCGGCAAGGTCTTTCACGGTGGTTTTCCGCAATAGCTCGGAATGAATGGCGGCCACGCCGTTGGTGCTGTGGGAGCCGACAATCGCCAGGTTCGCCATACGGATTTTCGTTTCGCCGCCCTCTTCGATCAGGCTCACGCGCTGCGCGCGTTTGTCATCACCCGGGAAACGGACCTTGACTTCGTCGAGAAACCGCCGGTTGATCTCGTAAACGATCTCGAGCTGCCGGGGTAGCATCACCCGGAACCACGCGAGCGGCCACTTCTCCAGCGCTTCGGGGAGAAGCGTGTGATTGGTGTACGCCAGTGTTTGTCTGGTGATGTCCCACGCCTCGTCCCAGGCGAGATGCCCTTCGTCGAGCAGAATCCGCATAAGCTCCGGGACCGCCATGGCCGGGTGCGTGTCGTTCAGTTGGATGGCGGCTTTGCCCGGAAGAGCGCTCCAATCGGTGTTGGTTCGCCGGAAGCGCCGCACCAGGTCGGCAAGCGAGCAGGCCACCAGAAAGTACTCCTGCACGAAGCGCAGCCCCTGCCCGGCGCTCGTGGAGTCGTCCGGATAGAGCACTCGCGTGAGCGATTCGGCCGAGAGGGTCTCGGCAAGGGCGCCGACGAAATCGCCGCGGCTGAATTCCTGAAAGTCGAAGTAATCGGGCGCGGCGGCGGCCCACAGACGCAGCGTATTGATCGTCTTCCCGCCGTAGCCCACAACAGGGCGATCGAAGGGAATGCCGATCAAGGTCGAGGGCCGCCCCGCTATCGCGCGGAGCACTCCGCCGTGGAGCTCGAAAGAGCAATTCAGCCCGACCTCCACCCGGTCCTCGAGGCGCGGAACTTCCCAGGGATCGTGGCGGCGTAGCCAGTTGTCCGGCTCTTCGGCCTGCCAGCCGTCCCGGATGCTTTGCTTGAAAATGCCGTACTCGTATCGAAGGCCGTAGCCGGTGGCCGGGACTCCAAGCGTGGCGGCGGATTCGACGAAGCAGGCGGCCAGCCGGCCCAGCCCGCCGTTGCCCAGGCCCGCGTCTGGCTCCTGTTCCAGCAGCTCGATCCAGTTGAGGCCCTCCCGCTGCGCGGCATCCTGGACCAGCGGCCCGAGCAGGAGGTTGGTGACATTGTTGGCGAGAGAGCGCCCGATCAGAAACTCCATGGAGAGGTAGTAAACTCGCTTGGCGTTGCGCTGCTCGTAAGTCCTCTCGGTCAATACCCAGCGTTGCGAAAGGACGTCCCGCACCGAGCGGGCGCAGGCTTCGAACCTGTCGCGCGGGGTAGCAGCGCCCAGGTCGATGACGTTGTCGAAGAAAAGATGACGCTTGTACAAAGATGTTTCGGCGCCTGCAAATTGCACCGGACCGCAGCCGTATTGCCCGATCAGTTTGGACAGGTCCGGGGCCCCGTTGGCAGTGCGTTTCGAGGCTGCTTTGGTTCCCATATTCCCTCCTCTGGATCTAAGCCCGCAAGTAGGGCTTCACGAAGCCAGATGCCTGCGGGCCGGCCGCGGCGCACTTTTTCGAATGGTCCGGGAGGCGAAAAAAATACATCTGGCGGCCGCGACCGCCATCATTAGGCGCGAAAGACAGCCGGAGTGCGGAAGCGCCGGGCGCAGACCCCAGCGATAGCTTCGCCGGGTGTTCGCGGAACAGCCTCGAGTGAGCCAACATGCCAGACACCAAGCCTGCTAAGCCGAACGGGAAGCTGAGCAACAAGAAGTACGACAAGGAGCTGAGGAAACTTCAAGCCAGGCTGTGCCTCCTCCAGGAATGGGTGAAGTACAAAGGGCTGCGAGTCATCATCATATTCGAAGGCCGCGACGCGGCGGGCAAGGGCGGCACGATCAAAGCCCTCACGGAGCGGGTCAGCCCGCGCGTATTCCGTGTTGTCGCGTTGCCCGCGCCGTCCGACCGTGAAAAAAGCCAGTTGTTCATACAGCGGTATTTTCAGCACTTCCCCGCGAAGGGCGAAATCGTGATCTTCGACCGGAGTTGGTACAACCGCGCCGGCGTCGAGTACGTGATGGGCTTCTGCACTCCCGAGCAGCACGACCGCTTTCTTGAGCTCTGCCCCCAAATGGAGAACTACATCGTATCGGGCGGCATACAGATCATTAAAATCTGGCTCGAAGTCAGCGACAAGGAACAGAAGCGCCGGTTCGAAGCACGGATTGCGGACCCGCTGCGGCAGTGGAAGCTCAGTCCCATGGACCTGCCTTCGCGCAGCAAGTGGTTTGAGTATTCCCGCGCCCGGGACATCATGCTCAAGCATACCGATACGAGCTGGTGTCCGTGGTACATCCTGCACTCGGATGACAAAAAGCGCGCGCGGCTCAACTGCCTCGCCCACATCCTGGATCTGATTCCCTACAAGAAGGCGCCGCGCGACAAGGTGAAGCTGCCGGACCGCTCGATGAAGGGCGCATACGACGATCAGTCGCCGCTCAAGAACCGGAAACTCGTGCCGGAGAAGTACTGATGCGAGGCCGGGTCCACAACTGCCTGAGCCGGGCCGCTCTGCTGGCCCTGGCTGGCGCGGCCGCCGGATTTGCCGCGGGCGAGGAGCACGGTCTGACGCAGGAGGCCGTCGAAATCGCCCGGCCGCTCGGATTCCCGATCACGAACTCGATGGTAGTGACGTGGATCGTGGCGATCGGCTTGATTTTTTTCGCCCGGGCGGCGACGCGCGACATGAAGCACGTACCGGGCGGAGCGCAGAACCTGCTCGAGTGGCTGGTTGGGGGCCTGTATGAATTTCTGGAAAGTATCATCGGCCCGCATCTGACGAAGCGAACCTTCTGGTTCTTCGCCAGCATCTTCCTGTTCATCCTGGCCGCAAACTGGGTCAGCCTGATTCCCGGCGTCGGCACCATTGGATGGGGGCATCAGACACCCCACGGCTTCAAGGTGGATAGCCCGCTGTTCCGCGGCGCGAACGCCGATTTGAACCTGACCTTGGCGATGGCTCTGATTTTCTTCGCCTGCTGGATCGTGTGGGCGCTCCGGGAAGTGGGCCCGGGTGGCATGCTCAAGGAGTTGTTCGGAGCCAAGGGCGAGACGGCCGGCGCGCTGGGGATACTCATGGCCGTCATCTTCTTTGCATCCGGCTGTCTGGAGATTGTCTCGATTCTCTTCCGCCCGGTGTCGCTGAGCTTCCGGCTCTATGGGAATGTCTTTGCCGGCGAGAACATGCTGGAGACCATGTCGACGATGGTCCCGGGATTCGGCTGGCTGCTGCCGATCCCGTTCTACTTCCTGGAATTACTGGTTGGCCTGGTGCAAGCGCTGGTCTTCATGTTGCTGACCGCCGTGTTCACGCTACTGATCTGCCAGCACGAAGAAACTACGCCCGCAGCCGCGCAAGAAAACGAAACTTGAGATTCGCCGTCGGGGCGCGGTTGCTGCGGAACCCCGGCACGAAAACAGAAGAGAGGAACGCGTATATGTCAACGGTGCCACTAATCGCATTAGCTGAGATGGGCGGGAACATCCACGTCGGCCTGGCTGCACTGGGCGCGGCGGTCGGTGTGGGGTTGATCGGTATGGGGGCTTCCGCCGCCGTGGGACGCAATCCCGGAGCGGCCACGAAGATCCTGGTCCAGTCCATTCTGGCCATCGCCTTCGCGGAAGCCATCGTGTTCTACGCCCTGTTCCTGGTCAAGTAAGTCGGCCGGCTTGGGGTAACCAATATGATTGCCTTCATACTATTAGCGGCGCAGGACAGCCCGGGACAGGTGGAGCAGATTGCGCGCACTTTCGGCGTGGACTGGACGCACCTGGGGGCGCAGATCATCAGCTTCGGCATCGTGTGCGCGGTGCTCTACAAGTTCGCCTACCGGAATGTCCTGGCGATGCTGGAAGAGCGTCGCCGGCAAATCGCGCAGGGCATCGCCAATGCCGAAAAGATCAAGGCCGAGTTGGACAAGACCGAGGCGCAGCGCCAGGACGTGATGGCGAAAGCCTACGCCCAGTCGGCAACGGTCATCGAGGAAGCGCGTGCCGCCGCCGCGCGCGTGCTGGAAGCGGAGACGCAGAAGGCCGTGGCCGCCGCCGAACAGATCATGGCCAAGGCACGCGAGGCCGCGGCTCAGGATCACGACCGGATGCTTGCCGAACTCAAGCGCGAGGTGGGCCGGATGGTGGTGCAGGCCACCACGAGAGTGACCGGCAAGATCCTGACCGAGGACGACCAGCGGCGGCTGGCGGAGGAGACCGCGAAGGGAGTCGCGGCATAACCATGAAGATCACCAAGCGCGCGAGGCGCGAGGCCAGGCAGCTCTTTCAGCTTTGCCTCGTCAATGAGCGGCTCGACGAACCCCGCGCCAGGAAGGTCGCCCAGCTGGTGGCCGCGACCGGGTACCGGAATTCTCCGGCGGTGCTCGCGCATTTTCTACGCCTCGTGCGGCTGGACCGCGCGCGTCACACAGCGGTGATCGAGAGCGCCGCACCCCTTCCGTTGGACCTGCGAATCGCCATCGAGGCCGGCCTGACGCGACGCTACGGCGAGGCGCTGGCGGCCACGTTTGCGCAAAGCCCCGAATTGATCGGCGGGGTGCGCATCCAGGTGGGCAGCGATGTCTACGACAACACCATCCGGGCCGGCCTGGAGGCCTTAGAGAAGAGCTTTTGAAGCGAGGTGCCTGTGGCAAATCTAAAAGAGGAAATCGAAGCGCAAATCACGGGAGCAAAAAAGGGCGCGGCCTGGCAGAACGTAGGCGTGATCCGCGAGATCGGCGACGGCGTCGCCAAGATCGAAGGCCTGACCGATGCCATGCTCAACGAGATGATCGACCTCGGCCGCGGCGTCACCGGGCTCGCTCTGAACCTCGAAGAAAACGAAGTCGGCGTGATCATCCTCGGCGACTACACGCAGCTCGAAGAAGGCGACGAGGCGCGCACCACCGGCAAAGTGTTGCAGGTGCCCGTCGGAATGGGCCTCCTGGGTCGCGTGGTGAACACGCTGGGCGAACCGATCGACGGCAAGGGGCCCGTCAAGAGCGACGTAGCCTACCCCGTGGAGAAGATGGCGCCGGGCATCATTCGCCGCAAGTCGGTCAGCCAGCCCGTGCAGACCGGCATCATGCCCGTCGATGCCATGATTCCCATCGGCCGCGGGCAGCGCGAGCTGATCATCGGTGACCGGGCCACGGGCAAGACCACGATCTGCATCGACACCATGATCAGCCAGGCGCGGCTGAACAAGGCCGCGGAGGCCGCGGGCGACAAGAGCTACCGCCCGCTGTACAACATTTACGTGGCAATCGGCCAGAAGCAGTCTACCGTCGCCCGCGTCATAGGAATTCTGGAGGAGGCGGGCGCGATGCCGTATACCATCATCGTCGTCGCCGGCGCCTCGGATTCGGCCACCAGCCAGTACCTGGCGCCGTTTGCCGGCGCGGCCATGGGCGAATGGTTCATGGACAACAACATGGACGCCCTGATCGTTTACGACGACCTCTCCAAGCACGCGGTCGCCTACCGCCAGGTATCGCTGGTCCTGAAGCGGCCCTCAGGGCGCGAAGCCTACCCCGGCGACGTGTTCTATCTTCACAGCCGCCTGCTCGAGCGCGCGGCCCGCGTTGCGGAAAAGTACGGCAACGGCTCGCTAACTGCCCTGCCGATCATCGAAACGCAAGCGGGCGACGTCTCGGCGTACATTCCAACCAACGTAATTTCGATCACCGACGGGCAGATCTACCTGGAGACGGATCTCTTCTACCAGGGCGTGCGGCCGGCGATCTCCGTCGGCCTGTCCGTGTCGCGCGTGGGATCGGCGGCGCAGCTCAAAGCCATGAAGCAGGTCGCCGGGCAGCTCAAGGGCGATCTGGCGCAGTTCCGGGAACTCGCGGCATTCGCGCAATTCGGCAGCGACCTCGACGCCAAGACCCAGGCGCAGATCGACCGCGGCAAGCGGATCATGGAGGTTTTCAAGCAGCCGCAATACAACCCGATTCCGGTCGAGGTGCAGGTCGCAGTGCTCTGGGCCGTGCAGAACGGGTATTTGGACCAGGTGCCGGTGGAGAAGGTCAAGGAATTTCAAAACCAGCTCATGGACTTTCTAACCACGCGCAAAGCCGGCCTGCTCGACAAAATCGGCAAGGAGAAAGCCATCAGCGATGCTCTGAAGACCGAGTTGAAGGCCGCCTCCGACGAATTCGGTGAGGCGTGGAAGGGTACCCACGCGCGGTGAGCCATGGCCAGCCTACGTGAAATCCGGCGGCGCATTAAGTCGATCGGCAGCACTTCCCAGATTACGCGGGCGATGCAGATGGTGGCCGCCTCGAAAATGCGCAAGGCCCAGCAGACCACGCTGATGACGCGGCCCTTCGCGCAGCTTATGTATCGCATCCAGCGCACGGCTACCACGCATGCTCGAGATTTCACCCATCCGTTGATGGAATCGCGGCCGGTCCGCAAAACCGGCGTGGTCCTGATCGGCACGGACAAAGGCCTGTGCGGGTCGCTCAATACCAACCTGTTTCGCGTCGCCGCGCAGTTCGATCCGGCGACTACGGTGTACATCGCGGTGGGGAAGCGCGCCGCCCAGTTCGTGGCGCGCACTCGCCGGCATCTGGCCGCCGAATTCACCTGTACCGATTCGCCCCGGTTCGCCGAAGCGCGGCCGATTGCCGCTTTCGCCCGCGATCTGTTCCTGAAGCGCGAGGTCGATGAGGTCAAGGTCGTTGCGACGCGATTTATCAACACCATGACCCAGCAGGCCGGCGCTGTCGAGTTTCTCCCGATCGGCGAGATCAAGGCGCTGAAGATCCCGGGTTCCGACTCGGAATCCAGTCTGTCCCGAGACACGACCGAGATCCTTTTTGAGCCCAACCCGGAGACGGTCCTTTCGTTCCTTCTCGGCCACTATGTCAACATTCTCATGTTCCGCGCCCTGCTGGAAGCCAAGGCCAGCGAGCAGAGCGCTCGCATGGTTGCCATGACCAACGCGACCGACAGCGCCACCACGCTGATCAAGGACCTGGCACTCGAATACAACAAGCTGCGCCAGGGAAACATCACCAAGGAGCTTCTGGAGATTGCCGGCGGACAACTCGGCAACGAATGACGGAGAGAAGGCAGGTATCACGATGAACATAGGCAAAATCGTTCAGGTCGTCGGCCCGGTAGTGGACGTCGCGTTTCCGGAAAAACTGCCCGGCATCTATCACGCGTTGACCGTGGATTTCAGGGTCCAGGAGCAGCCTGTGAAGCTGACCCTGGAGGTGCAGCAGCACCTCGGCGACCGCTGGGTGCGGACGGTCTCGATGTCCGGCACCGAAGGCCTCAAGCGCGGATACGAAGTCGTCGATACGGGCGCTCCCATCTCCATGCCGGTCGGAGAAGGCGTCATGGGCCGCGTGTTCGATGTCTGCGGCAACCCCGTCGATGACCGCGGGCCGGTAACGGCGGACAAATACTACCCGATTCACCGCGCGGCGCCGAAGCTGGTGGACCAGACCACGTCTCCCCAGGTGCTGGCCACCGGCATCAAAGTCATCGACCTGATCTGCCCGTTTCTCAAAGGCGGCAAGGTCGGGGCGTTCGGCGGCGCGGGCGTGGGCAAAACCGTCGTCATCATGGAGCTGATCAACAATATCGCCAAGCTCCATGGGGGCGTGTCGGTATTCGCCGGCGTGGGCGAGCGCACCCGCGAGGGCAACGACTTCTATAAGGAAATGTCCGAAGCCGGAGTCATCAAGCAGGACAACCTCGGCGCCTCGAAGATCGCCTTGGTGTACGGCCAGATGAACGAGCCGCCTGG
>Ga0335077_10010501_pt1 | contig 11529 bp, 12 predicted proteins | sample Lox_Sample_31_FD_207151 | JGI IMG/M metagenome (GOLD analysis project Ga0335077, IMG submission 207151) | Soil microbial communities from Loxahatchee National Wildlife Refuge, Florida, United States - Lox_Sample_3.1 | ecosystem: Environmental > Terrestrial > Soil > Wetlands | place: USA...
GCGTGGAAAAGATGCTGCAGCAGATCGAAACCCTGGCCGAAGAACAAGCCGCGAGCTAGCGCCGCAAACCGGCGACAGGGAGCACAAGCCATGTCAATCGCCACCAAACCGCAGTCCCTCAAGGACGCAGGCACCAGCAGTGTGCGAGTGGAGATCTTCGATCAAGCCTACAATTTGCGCGGCTCCGACGCAGAATACATACTCAAGCTCGCCGAATACGTGGACGGCAAGATGAGGGCCGTAGCCGACCAGACGAAAACGGTGGACACCGCGCGCCTTGCCGTGCTGGCTGCGCTGAATATCGCCGACGAATATCACCTGCTCAAACGCGGCCAGGACACTGGCCCGGTGGACTACCTGAAGCGGGCGCATCGCCTCTCCCATGCTTTGGATGAGGTTCTGCACGAAAACCGCCGCACGGGATGACCGCTGCTGGGCTTTCAAACGCCTTCGGAGTTGACGTCTAAACCTTCCTTTGTTCATCCAAACCAGGCACTATCCTCTGCGCGACTTCCGCGGGTCTCTGTAATATGCTCGCAACGCTGATGTTCCCCAGGACAAGCCAATGCGTGCCGTAGTCCAGCGCGTGAGCCGCGCCCAGGTGTCGGTGGGGCAGGAAGTCACCGGCCGAATCGCCGCGGGGTTGCTGGTTCTGCTGGGAGTCGGAACCGGCGACACCGAAGCCGACGCCGCTTATCTGGCCGAAAAAGTAGTTGGGCTGCGCGTCTTCGGAGGTAAAAGCGGCGGGGGCAAAAGCGGCGAAGACGAAGGCGGAAAGATGAACCGCTCCGTACTCGACGTCGGCGGCGCTGTGCTGGCGGTTTCCCAGTTCACACTCTATGGAGATGTGCGGCGGGGAAAGCGTCCCTCATTCGACGCCGCCGCTCCGCCCGAGCCTGCCCGCGCCCTCTATGAATACTTCGTGCAGCGAATTCGCACAGCCGGCGTTCGCTGCGAAACCGGGCGCTTCCAGGAGATGATGCAGGTGGAACTGGTGAACGATGGGCCGGTCACCATCCTGCTGGATTCCAGGAAAGCGTTCTGAATGCAGGCGCGCGCGTCCCCGCGCGTGCGGAAGGGGAACGTGATTTGCGGTTTGAATTCCGCGGTTTGAACTGCGGAATGACGGACGCGCGGGCGGGACACGGGGACGCCCGCGCCTACATTCGAGGCATTTAGGTCACCACCATGTCGGCCAGCCGAAACGCTTCCACGCAGGCGCGGACGTCGTGGGTCCGCACGATGTGCGCGCCTTTGAATACCAGCGCCACCTCGGCGCCCAATGTTCCGTAAATGCGGTCCGCGATGGCAGCGTCCTTGCCATTGCGCGCCAGCGCGCGCCCCACGAAAGACTTGCGCGAGACCCCGGCCAGCAGCGGATAGCGCAACTGCTGGAATTCATCGAAGCGCTTGAGCAGGGGATAGTTCTCCTCGAAGTTCTTGCCGAAGCCGAAGCCGGGATCGAGCGCGATGCGGTCCCGCTTCATGCCGGCCATGAGGGCGGCATCGGTCCACTCGCGCAGCTCGCGCTTGGCCAGGGTCACGATGTCGGCCACCGGCGGCAACGTGCGCCATTCTTCGGGACGCCCGCGGGCGTGCATCAGTACGGCGCCGCACTTGAGTTCAGCTAGCAGTTTGCGCATGAGCGGGTCCCAGCGGAAGCCGCTGATGTCGTTGACGATCTCCGCCCCGGCGTGCACAGCGGCGCGGACCACCCCGGTTTTGTACGTGTCCACAGAGATGACCGCGTTCGGCTGTTTCTGCTTCAGCGCGGTGATCACCGGGATCACACGCTCCAATTCTTCCTTCTCCGTGACCGTGGCCTTGCCCGCCTTGCCCGATCCCGCGCCGCCTGAGCGGGCGCCGGGACGGGTGGATTCCCCGCCGATATCGATTATGTCGGCGCCGTCGTTGAGCATCTTCAGGGCGTGCTCCAGGGCGCGGTCGCGGTCGAGGTACTGGCCGCCATCGGAAAAAGAATCAGGCGTCACATTGAGCACGCCCATCACCAGGGTTCGCTTGCCCAGGTGCAGCACGCGGGAGCCGAGATTCCATTCGAAGACGGGACGCATTGAGGGAATTCTAAATGGAGCGCCGAAAACGCCAATCCGGCATTGCACGCCGGGGAACCGGAGTGCCCTGTTACCAATGCTACAATCATGTGGGTTTTATGCGCTGGTTACGTGCGTCACGCGCGGTCATCTTCCTGCTTCTGTTGCTGGCGGCCCAGCTGCAGGCGGCTCCGAAGAAGTCGTTGGAAGCGCGGGTCAACGCCGTACTTTCTAGTCCCGATTTGGGGCGCGGCTTCTGGGGCATCGACGTTGTTTCTCTCGCCAGCGGCAAGGTGCTCTATCAGCACGACGCTGAAAAGCTGTTTACCCCCGCCTCCAATACCAAGCTATTTACCACCGCCGCCGCCCTGGAGCTGATCGGCCCCAACTATCAGTTCCGCACCACGCTCGAGACCAACGGCGCTTTCGACAAGTATGGCCGCCTGACGGGCGACCTGGTGCTGGTGGGCCGCGGCGACCCAAATCTTTCCGGGCGCGAGCTGCCCTATTCCCTCCACACCCAGCGCAATGACCACCCCATCCAGGTGCTGGAAGAGTTGGCCGATGAGCTGGTGAAAAAGGGCGTGAAATATGTGGACGGCGACATCGTCGCCGACGATTCCTATTTCGCCTTTGAGCGCTACGGCGAAGGCTGGAGCCAGGACGATCTGGTGTGGGCCGACGGCGCGCCGGTTTCGGCGCTCACCATCAACGACAACGTCGTGTTCGTAAACATTCTGCCCGCGGATCGCGTGGGGGAGCGGGCCTTTGTCAGCATCACCCCGTTCGCCGACTACTTCCGCATCGACAACCGCATCCTGACGACTCCCGTGGGCACCAGCCGGAAAATCTATATCAACCGCGAGCCCGGCTCGACCGTGCTGACGCTGTGGGGCAACGTGCCGCTCGACGATGCCGGCGCCAATGAAGCCCTGGCGATTGAAGATCCGGCGGAGTTTGCCGCCCATCTCTTCCGCGAGTTGCTGGAGGCGCGCGGCATTGTCGTTTACGGCCGGCAGCGGACCCGGCATACCGAACTGGCGAGCCTTTCCACCTTCACCACCACGGTCGTGGCCTCAGCCAACGGCGGCGATGCCTCTCCCCGCAGCATGCAGAACCAGCAACTGGTGCTGGCCAGTTACGAATCGAAACCCCTGATCGAAGACGTGCGGGTGATCAACAAGGTGAGCCAGAACCTGCACGCAGAAATTCTGCTGCGCCTGCTGGGCCGCGAGAAAGGCACGGCGGGCACGGTGGAAGGCGGACTAGAGGTGCTGCGCGGCTTTCTCAACAAGGCCGAGGTTCCTCCCGACCAGTACGTTTTTTACGATGGTTCCGGCCTTTCACGCCAGAACCTCGTCACTCCGAACGCCGTAGTGCAACTGCTGCGTTATGCCGCCGCCCAACCCTGGGGCGATAGCTTCCGCGATACGCTTCCCGTCGCAGGGGTCGATGGCTCACTTTCCGAGCGCTTCAAAAACGGAAACCTGCAAGGGCGGGTCCACGCCAAGACCGGCGCGCTGGGCGGAGTGAAGACTCTCTCCGGCTATGCCACCACCGACCGCGGCGAACAGATCGCGTTTTCCATTCTGACCAACAATTTCAGCCTTCCCGGTAAGCGGGTCACCGACGCCATCGACGACGTGGTGGCGGCCATCGTGAACGACGGGCCGGCAAAGAAGTAGGGGCCGGGAAAGAGCGCGTGGGGCGCTGGCCGAATCTCGCCTCGTGGAAGGTTTGCCGGGGGGAGGCCGGCGCTACGGCCTTGGCATGCGCTTGGCCTGGCGCAGCGCTCCGATGGCCGCGGGGCCGGTGCCGGTAGGCGGCTTGCGCATTCCCTGCAGCAGATCGCGCAGCACCACGGCGTTGTTGTGCTGCTGGTCCTTGGAAGCGAAGAGTAGCGTGAGTTGTTTTCGCTTTGTAGCCAACACGTAGAGTTTTTCCAGGCTGGCCAGGGCTGCCGGTTGGGCTAATTCCTTGAGGTAGCGCTTACGGAATTGCGGCCACACTTCCGGACGGGCGTGCAACCACTGCCGCAGGCCGTCGGAAGGCGCCAGATCGCGCAGCCAGGAATGCAGGGCAGCGGCCTCTTTCCGCAGCCCCCGCGGCCACAGGCGGTCCACCAGCACGCGGGCGCCGTCGGCGCGTAGCGGCTTTTCATATACGCGCTTCACTGCAACGTTCATGGAACTAGCCTAATATTGTACGGCGGAATCAGAAATGATGCCGAGCGCCGCCCTCGTAAGAACATGTCAACATCCAGAACTGCAATCCATCGACAACCGAAAATCGGCAATTGGCAATCGCTCCTGCTCTGCCTCCTGGCGCTCGCGCTCTCGGCCTGCAACGCCGAGCGCCGCAAGAGCGACGCCGAACTCGGCCTCAACCCGCAGCAGGCGGCCGGACGCCGCGTCTACGACGACCAGTGCCAGCGCTGCCACGAGGCTTACTCTTCCAGCGACAAGAACGGACCCAGCCTGAAGGGCATGTTCAAGCGCCCCTATCTCGCAAGCAGCGGCCTGCCCGCCAATGACGAACGCGTGAACGAAATTATTCTTTACGGCCGCTCCAAGATGCCCGGCTATGCCCAGGCGCTCTCTCAGCAGCAGGTGAAAGACCTGCTGGCGTACCTGCGTACCTTGTGAGCGGTGGATTCGCGCGTTTGCTCCGCCCGAAGTTTCTCAAAGACAGCGCACTTCCGGCGCCTACCTTTCCATGAGACGATGGAATCAGTCGCATGATCCAGCTCGCCTCCGCCGGAAAACGTTACGGCCACAAACTGCTCTTCGAGGGCGCCAACTGGCTGATCACGCCCAAGGACCGCGTCGGCCTGGTGGGCGCGAACGGCAGCGGCAAAACCACGCTGATGAAAGTCCTGGCCGGCCTGGAAACCCTCGACTACGGCACCCACAGCGTGGCCAAAGGCACCAGCGCCGGCTACCTGCCGCAGGACGGCCTGTCGCTCTCCGGCCGCAGCGTTTTCGCCGAGTGCCTTTCCGTTTTTGCCGAGCTGCAGGCCATGGAGAAAGAACTGGAAGAGCTGACCGGCCGCATGTCAGAACTGGACCACGCGTCGCCCGAATATGAGCAGGTAGCCGAGCGCTATCACAAGATTCAGCACGAGTTCGTCACCCGCGAGGGATACAGCATCGAGGCCAAAGTCGGCACGGTCTTAGGGGGGTTGGGATTCAGTAAAGAAGACTGGGCGCGCCAGACCGAGGAATTCTCCGGCGGCTGGCAAATGCGCATCGCCCTCGCCAAGCTGCTGCTGCAACAGCCCAACCTGCTGCTGCTCGACGAGCCTACCAACCACCTCGACCTCGAAGCCCGCAACTGGCTGGAAGAATATCTTGCCGACTATCCTCACGCCTTCGTGCTCATCTCCCACGACCGCTACTTCCTCGACACCACGGTCAACAAGATCGTGGAAATCTGGAACAAGCAGATCCATTTCTATCCCGGCAACTACGACAAGTATCTCGCCCAGAAAACTCAGCGCCGCGAGCAGATCGAAGCCGCTTATCGCAACCAGCGCGAGCGTATCGAGCAGTTGGAAGTGTTTATCAGCCGCTTCCGCTACCAGGCCACCAAAGCCAAGCAGGTGCAAAGCCGCATCAAGGAACTGGAGAAGATCGAGCGCATCGAACTGCCGGAAGAAGAACGCACCATCCATTTTTCCTTCCCCCAGCCGAAAGTCAGCGGCCGCATCGTCGCCGAATTCAACGGCGTGGCGAAGTCTTACGGCGGGAAGGAAGTGTTTCGCGATGTCGGTTTCGTGATCGAGCGTGTCGACCGCATCGCGTTGGTAGGAGTGAACGGCGCCGGCAAATCGACGCTCATCAAACTGCTTGCGGGCGAGGAGCCGCTCAGCGCCGGCGAATACCGCCTCGGCCACAACGTACAAAGCGACTACTTCGCGCAGGACCAGTACAAAGAACTCGACGCCGATGCCCGCATCCTTGACGACCTCGGCAATCTCTCCCCGCGTTCCACCCAGACCGAATTGCGCACGCTGCTGGGCTGTTTCCTGTTCTCCGGCGACGATGTCTTCAAGCGCATCGGGGTTCTCTCCGGCGGCGAACGCAACCGCTACGCCCTGCTGCGCATGCTGCTCCATCCCGCGAACTTCCTGCTGCTCGATGAGCCCACCAACCACCTCGACATGCGTGCCAAAGACGTCCTGCTCGAAGCCCTCAGCAAATACACCGGCACCGTCGTTTTCGTCTCCCACGACCGCTACTTCATCGACAAGCTGGCCACCCGCATCTTCGAGATCGGCGGCGGCAAGGTGGAAATCTATCCCGGAAATTACGAAGACTACATGTGGCGAAAAGGAGGCGGACTCAGCACTCTGAGCAACGGCGCCCGTGACGGCACGACCAGCGTCCCCGCCGGCAACGGCGCCAGCGCACCGTCGCCAGCCAGCGAAGCGAAGGTCGCCGGGGCTGCCGGCGGGACGCCGGCGCTGCGCCTCAACCCCATCAAGCGCAAGCAAATGCAGGATCGCGTCCATGAACTCGAAGAGGAAATCAACCGCCTGGAAGCCGCCATCGCCGATTGCGAAGCCGCCCTGCAAACCTACGTGAGCGCGGAAGAAACCCAGCGCCAGACCAGCGAACTAGCCACTCATCGCAAGGAACTGAAAGTATGCCTTGCCGAGTGGGAGGATCTGGCACAGGTACTTGAAAACTAGGTTTCTGATCATCCGCACCCGTACAGGTTCTTCCGTAACCTGCCCATCCCACTCCCCGCGTGCGATATTCAGCATGGCCCTCAGGCCGAGATCACATCTCCGCTGCCCGTCTTCCTCCCCAGGGTGCGCGCGGAACCAAGGATGAACCATACGATGCTTCAGCCACAGGAAAAGCCCAGCAATGCCAACACTACCTCTTACGCGCCGCTGAGCGCCGCCAACGCGCCGGTTGAGCAGGCCACCATCGGCCGCTCCTTAGTTATCAAAGGGGAACTTACGGGAGCGGAATCGCTCTACATCGACGGCCGCATTGAGGGCAGCATCACGGTCGCCGAGCATCGCGTGACCGTCGGCCGCCACGGCGCCGTGACTGCCAACATCACCGCCCGCGAAGTCGTGATCATGGGCAAGGTGAAGGGCAACATTCAGTGCACCGACCGCCTGGACATCCGCGGGGAAGGCTCGCTGACCGGCGACGTCGTCACCCAGCGCATCAGCGTCGAAGATGGCGCCGTGCTGAAGGGCAGCGTGCAGGTGCGCTCGGCGGAAGGCAAGAACGACAAGGCCCAGAGCCAGGCTCAGAGTCAGAATCAGCCGAAGCCCGCCGCCTCGGCCGAAGCGCCCAAGCCGGTTACCAGCGCCGCCGGCGCGTAAAAGCAGGAACGAGATTTGTCAGCTGCGAAAAGGTAGGGCACGTATCTCCGTTCGTGCCCTATTTCCTTTGCGCCAGCTTGGCTGGTTACTTCTTTTCTTCCGGTTTCAGGTCGAGCGCCGCAGAGTTCATGCAGTAGCGCAAGCCGGTGGGATTGGGGCCGTCTTCGAATACGTGCCCCAAGTGGGCGTCGCAGGTTGAGCAGCGCACCTCGGTCCTCACCATGCCGTGGCTGGCGTCGGTAAGCTCCGCGACCGCCTCTTTATCTACGGGCTGATAAAAACTGGGCCACCCGGAGCCCGACTCATACTTGGTCTCCGAACTGAACAGCGGCTGTCCGCAGCAAACGCAGGTGTACATCCCCTTATCTTTGCTCTTGTAATATTTGCCGGTGAAGGCCGGCTCTGTGCCCGCCTGGCGGGTCACGTAGAACTGATCCGGCGAAAGCTGCTTGCGCCACTCCTCTTCCGGCTTCTCGATTTTGGCTTTCTCTAGCTTTTCAGTCATATTCACGCTCCGAAAATTAGATGCGCGAGGTGCAAGATTGATTCGTGGCGGGGGCCTCGATTCCGACCTCTCACCCTGCTTTGAAATTGTCATCCTGAGCGAAGCGAAGGACCGTATGTACGCGTCGAGCGGCAGAGGCCCCACCAGGCATTTCCCCGGTGCTTCATCCGGGGCGCACAAGAGAACGCCTCGAAGCGCCGCCGCAGATCGGCGCGGACGTGGGGTCCTTCGCTTCGCTCAGGATGACAAAGTGGGGAAAGAGCGACAAACTAAATCTCAATCAGCATCTCCTCCAGCCGCGTGGGATACGTATTGATGACCTCTCCCTTATCCTTGCGCACGATCACCGTATCCGAATGCCGGAAGCCGCCCCAGTCGGGATCGTAAACTCCCGGCTCGCAACTGAACGTCATGCCCGCCTTCAGCACTGTCTTATCGCCTTCGGCGATCCACGGCGGCTCGTGGCCGTCCAGGCCAATGCCGTGTCCGGTGCGGTGTTTCAGGAACTTCTCGAATCCTGCCTTGCGCACCTGGTCGAGCGCCTTGCGGTCCACCTCTTCGGCAATCGCGCCTTCCTTCAGGTTCTCCACGCCGGAGTCATGTGCCGCCAGCATGGCGTCGAACAGGCGCCGCGCATAGTCGGTGGGCTTGCCTACGAAGAACGACCGCTCGCACTCCACGTTGTATCCCCCCACCTGCGCCCCGAAGCTCAGAATCAGCGCGTCGCCCGACTTCAGCTTGTCCTTGCTGGGCACGGCATGTGGGAACGCCGAGCGCTTGCCGAAAGGCACCAGGCCGCCGAACGGCGGGTCCACACCGACGCCAACCACGTCCCGCAACTCCTGCGACAATTTATCCGCCTGCGCGTCGGCCGTGGCGCGCAGAATCTGGTCTTCGGTCACACTGCCGTTTTGCTGCACGAATTCCCGCCCGGCTTTCACACGGTAATCGGCGAAATACATCGCCCGGCGCATGATCTGCAGTTCGTCGTCGTCCTTCACCTGGCGCATGTCGTCCACGATGTCGCCGGCCTCGACAATGGTGGCCGTTGGGGCACCCTGCTTCATGTGCTGCAGGCGGCTGGGCGCGCACTCTTCCACACCGATACGCCCACCGCCGAGTCCGCGCCTGGCGATGCGCTCGAAAATCCAGCGTATGCGGTTCACCGGGCCGGGAAAATCAAAGTACGACTCGTAATCCTTCACCCACCACAGCTTCACCTGATCGCTTTCCAGTTCAGGGATAAACAGCGCCGGTTCGCCCGACTCAGGAATCAGCGCCGCCAGCGGCCGTTCGGTGGAAATGTGAAAATATCCAACCGTGTAGATGATGTTGGTGGCGTTGAGCAGCACCAGCGCATTCAGTTTGCGCTGCTTCATCTTCTCCTGCACCTGTTGCACCTTGCGCCGGTACCAATCCGGCGGCAGGCGGTCATGCTCACCGACCGGCGGCAGGGCCATCACCGCCCGCACCCGATGCACCGGCCCGAAACTGTTTGCCCGCGCGGCAACGCTCAGCGCCGCTGCGCCGGTTACTCCATAGAGGAACTGCCTGCGGTTGCTGGTCATGACGCTCCTTGGGAGAAGAAGAAGCCGCTACGAGGAAGTCCTCAGCCGCCAGTTGTCACGCTAATTACTCCGTGGGCCTTTCGACCATCACAGGCTGGGGCTTCTTGACCTCGCCGTTCGGAACCGGAGTCAGGGCAGCTGCGGGGATTGCGGCCGCCCGCTGCGAAGCCCGCTCATCCCAGCGCCCGAAGATCATTTTGCCGGCGGTGGTTTGCAGCACCGAGGTGACCGAGATGTCGATGGTCTTGCCGATCATCTTGCGTGCGTTATCCACCACCACCATGGTGCCGTCGTCCAGATAAGCCACGCCCTGGTTGTACTCTTTGCCTTCCTTCAGGATGAACACCTTCATCCCCTCGCCCGGCAGCACAATGGGTTTGAGCGCGTTTGCCAGTTCATTGATGTTCAACACTTCCACGCCCTGCAGTTGCGCCACCTTGTTCAGGTTGAAATCATTGGTAATGATTTTGCCTTCGTAAACTTTGGCCAGCTCGATCAGCTTGAGGTCCACTTCCCGCACGCTGGGAAAGTCGTCCTCTACGATCTGAATCTCCACCGACGCCACTTTTTGCAGGCGTTGCAGAATGTCCAGGCCGCGGCGGCCGCGGTTGCGCTTGAGCGAATCGGCGGAGTCGGCGACCAGTTGCAGCTCGCGCAACACGAACTGCGGAGCGACGATGATGCCGTCCAGAAAGCCGGTCTCGGCGATATCGGCAATGCGGCCGTCGATGATGACGCTGGTGTCGAGAATTTTGTAGCTTTTCTTCCCCTGCTTCTCGCCGCCGAACAACCCCCCGAGAGCCGAGAGATTCAGCAGGTCGCCCTTGTTGGCGCCAACGATCAGGCCGACATAGGCCATCAGCAGCATCACCAGAATCTGCAGGAAGCTTTGGGTCTTGCCTTCGGGCAGGCTGTTGCGGATGACCAGGGCAAACAGATAAGCGCCGCCAATTCCGAGCACGCTGCCGATGGCCGCGCCGATCAGCCGCTTCAGGCTCATCAGCCGCAGTTTCCACTCAAACAGGACGATGGCCACGCCGATCAGGGCGCCGACAGCCGCATCCCGGGAGGGTTCCAGGCCGAAGGGTTGAATCAGGTAGCAGGTAACCGCGACAACTATGACAAATAGGGCTCGAACCAGGAATAAGTCCACAAATCGACCTCCTCCGGAGCCGGCGGCTGTAGCCGAACCCCGCACTGGCCGCGGGCACAGCGTTTAACGGCCAGCGAATCGGTAATGCGGAGCCATGAATATGCGAATGAAACGGCGCTCCGTCCCCTGCCCGATGCCCGGGCGAGGGGCCACTAAAATAACACGGGAAGTATATACCCGCCACAAAATCGTGATGGTTCCGGGCGGCCCGTGCCGGCCCGCAAGGAAACTCCCCCGGAAGCCCTGCAGCGGAATTTCTTCTAGCCGCTCGCGGTTGTACACTGCCAGCCATGAAAGCAATCGTGATCGAGCGCTATGGCAGCCCGGAAGTGCTGGCAGTGCGGGAAGTTGCCGATCCCCAGCCGGGGCCCGCGGAACGGCTGGTTCGGGTGCAGGCCGGCGCGGTCAATTTTGCCGACATTCTTACCGCCAGCGGAAAATATCCTTCCACGCCTAAGCCACCACTCGTGGCAGGGCGGGAATTCGCCGGCGAGTTGGCGGACGCCGGCCCGCGCGTCATGGGCTACACACAATGGGGAGCGTTCGCCGAGCGCGTGGCCGCGCATGCAGAATTGCTCTGGCCGGTGCCGGATAACTGGAGCATGGAAGAGGCCGCAGCTTTCCCTGTGAACTACTTCACCGCATACCTCGCGTTTTGGAAAGCCGGCCTGCTGGAGAAGCCGGCAGGCTCTCGTCCGCGATTGTTGATCCACGCTGTAGCCGGCGGAGTGGGAACCGCCGCGGTTGAGATTGGCAAGGTGTTGGGCGTAGAGACCTACGGCACTTCTTCCTCGGAGGAAAAATTAGCGCGCGTTAAGGAGCTTGGACTCGACCACGGAATCAACTACCAACAACACGACTATGAAGAGGCCGTGAAACAGTTGACCCACGGAGAAGGAGTGGAT
>Ga0335077_10010504_pt1 | contig 11528 bp, 10 predicted proteins | sample Lox_Sample_31_FD_207151 | JGI IMG/M metagenome (GOLD analysis project Ga0335077, IMG submission 207151) | Soil microbial communities from Loxahatchee National Wildlife Refuge, Florida, United States - Lox_Sample_3.1 | ecosystem: Environmental > Terrestrial > Soil > Wetlands | place: USA...
TGATCCGCCGGTACATCATCTGGCGCAACAACCACGCCTACGACGAACGGCTCCGCCGCATCGTCGCCCGGGCAAACGTTGCCTGAAGCGGCACCAGTGAGGCTCCGCCTCGGACCGCCGAGGTGGACGGTTCTGCGGGCGAGCCGGTGCTGGTGAGTTCATCCTCGCAATCAGGAACTGGTTGCGGGAGTGGTCATGGCGTCACGTCTGGTGCGAACCAATGCGGTCACGGTCGGCGATGTGCTGGATGGGCACAAGCTGCTGGAGATCGACTGCGTGGACCGGGTCTATCTGACCTTGTCGGTGCCGAACCTGGTGGTGGGCGGCCAGGTGGTGAACTTCCTGACCGTCCATGAGGGCCGTCCGATTCCCTCGCCCGCGCTGCTGGAACGGCGGGGTCAGGCATTCCGCCGGGCGGTGGCCTCCTTCGCCGAGGCCAACGAAATCCCGGTGCTGAGCTTCGCGGGCAAGCGGGACAAGGGCCGCCCGGGAGTGCTGGCGGAGTCCCCGTGGCCGGAACGCAAGATCGACCGGGTGATGCCGCTGATGCGCAAGGCCGCCGCGACGGGGCGGTCCCAGGTGGTGGCGATCGGGGTCGCGCAGGAGTACCAGCGGGTGTTCACCGGGACCAAGGACACGACCGCAACCGGGGCGGTGTGGTTCTCTTACAACCGGACCGAACGCCGGGTGACCTGCTACTACTTCTACGTCTGGGACGAAGGTTTCGGCCCGGCGTTCATCAAGATCTGCGCGTACTTCCCTTACCCGGGCAAGATCTGGTTCAACGGGCACGAGTGGGCCAAGCGGCAGGCGCTGAAGGCGGGCTTGTCTTATAGGGAACTGTCCAACGGGTTCGCCTCCTGCCAGGATCCGGCCGCGCTGCAGGAGATCTGCGACCGGCTCGGCCCGGGCCAGATCCGTGTGTTCGCCGAGCGCTGGTGGGCGCGGCTGCCGCTGCCGTTCACCCGTGCCGACCGCCAGGCCGGCTACTGGTGGGACATCTCCATGCGCCAGGTGGAGATCGCCAAAACCATCACCTTCACCGCCCCGCGGCACGCCCGCGCGTTCTTCGAGGCCCTCGCCGCCGACAACCTGGACATCGGACGCCCGGACAACATGGAGATCATCTTCAACCGGCAGGTCCGCTGCGTCACCAAGGGGGTGTTCCGCACCGCCGTCGACCGCGACAACGACGGCGTGGTGGTCAACGCCTTCTACCGGCACTCGCGCGTCAAGACCTACCTCAAGGACGGCCGGGCGCTGCGGGTGGAGACCGTCATCAACGACGCCTATGACATCGGCGTCCTGCGCCGCCTGGAGCACTTCGGCGAGCTGACCGGCAAGGCCCGTGACGTGAACGGCCGGCTGCTGCAGACTATGCGTGCCGGCCAGGACTGCGTCCTTGCGAGCCCAGCCATTGAGCGGGCCGCACAGCCCACCCTCACTGAGGATGGCAGGCGGGCCCCGGCCTTGCGGTTCGGCGAGCCCCGGGTCATGGCCCTGGCCGGCGCCTTGTCTTTGACCCTGTTCGGTGCCTGCGGCCTGACCAACAAGAGCCTGCGCGCCTTGACCGCCCGCCTGCTCGGCACCTGCTACAGCGCCAGCCAGATGACTTACGACCTGCGCAGATTGCGCCTCAACGGGCTGATCCGCCGGATCGAGCACACCCACACCTACGTCCTGACCCCCGACGGCCAGCGCCTGGCGATCTTCTATACCAAGGTCTACGACCGCCTGCTCAGACCGCTGGCCGCCGCCGACCAGCCCCAAGCCCCGCCCCAACTACGCCAGGCCCTGGCCGTCATCGACCACCATGTCGCCGACTACATCGCCCGGGCACGTCTCAAGCCCGCAGCTTGAAACATGACTCTTGTGTTCAGAATCCCGGACCCAAAGCTCTAGGCTCGCGGCACCCGCAATCCGGGGGAGGTCTCATGCCAGCACGGTCGGGCTGGGAGCTGACGCCGCGCCAGAGTGTCGAGCTGGAGTGCGCACGCCGGGGCGAATCCGCGGTGGTGACCGGCTGCGTCGCGCTGCTGCGCGGGCAGGACGTGGATGACGGCCTGCTGTTCGTGCTCGGCGGCCCGATGGCCTCCATCGTGATCCACGACAGCCCCCGGCAGCGCAACCAGTACTGGCGCCGCGTCTGGGGGGCGCGCGGCCTGCTGTACGCCTGGATGCCCGAGGCGGCCGGTGCGATCATTGCCGCCCTGTCGGACGAGCACTGGCGGGTGCGCGAGATGGCCGCGAAGGTCATCGCGAAGCGCAAGATCGGCGACGCGCTGCACGAGGTCATGACCTTGCGCGAAGATCCTGTGCCGCGCGTGCGGGCCGCGGCCGAGCGCGCGGCCGTCGTGCTGACCGCCGCCGGGAACTGACCTGATCTCCGCCCTCGGGCTGCGTCATAATGCGAACAGAGCAGGCTTCCGATGGGGGGTCCGATGGACGACCTCAATGATCCGAGAATCTCGGCATACAAGCCCCAGCGGCGGCTGCTCCTGCCAGCGCCGCCGGGATACCGGCGGAAGCGGAGCAAGGCCCAGCGCAAGCGGAAAGCACTGGCTGATGCGCGCGCAGCCCGGCTGCACCTGGCCGGCTTGACCAATGCCGCGGTGATCGTCATGGGCCTGGCCGCCGCTGCAATGGCCGGCGTGCTCGTGGCGGTGATGATCAGCCACCATTAGCCCTGCGGCCATCGAGCCCCGTAGGGGACCGCCAGGGCGCCATACCTCTCGTCCGGGAATCCGCACCAGGAGCAGCCAAGCACGGGCCGCCGACAAGCCCGGTTCCGGCGGCGGCCACGCCCGTTCTGCCCGCCGGACCGGCGAGGGCTACCGGGGCGCTGGCATTGGCTACGCTGCTGCCCGTTACGTTCGTGGTTGAGGTAGCGCCGAGCCAGGTGGGCGGACAGTGGCGGGGTTTGCGCGTTTCCTGCTCAGGCGGCTGCTGGGGATCGTCGTTGTCGTCTGGGCCGCTACGGTGGCTGTTTTCGTGCTGCTGCGGGTGGGGGTGCCCAGTCCCAGCCTGGAGGCGCAGATCAGCCAGCAGCTCGGCGCTGGCCAGCCGGCCAGCTGGCAGTACGTCCACTATCTGCAGCGGTTGCTGCATGGCAACCTCGGCCAGTCGCTGACGGTGGGAGTTTCGGTGGACAGTATCTTGCGCAACGCGCTGCCGCCGACCCTGTCGCTGATGATCGGCGGGGCGGTGCTGTGGCTGACCGCCGGGGTGCTGGCGGGCACGGTGAGTGCGCTGCGGCCGGGCTCGTGGGCCGACCGGATCGCCACCGGCGGCGTGCTGACGGGGCTGAGTGTCCCGACGTTCTTGCTGGCGTTGCTGCTGCTGTGGCTGAGCTCGCGGCTGGGCGAGGCGCGGAATCTCTGGTTTCAGCCCGGCTATGTGCCGATCAGCCAGAGCCCGGGCCAGTGGCTGGGCCGGATGATCCTGCCCTGGATCGCGGTCGCCGCGGGCCAGGCGGGAGTGACCGCCAGGCTGGTCCGGGCGGGCATTTTGGAGGTGCTGGGCGAGGACTACGTCCGGACCGCCCGGGGCAAGGGCCTGGCCGAGCGCCGGATCGTCTGGTTTCACGTGCTCCGGGCGGCGATCCTGCCGGTCGTGTCGAGCATCAGCGTCGGTTTCGCGGCGATACTCGGGGCTGCGGCCATCGTCGACCAGGTGTTCGCGCTCGGCGGGCTCGGGCAGGCGTTCCTGGTGGCTGCCAAAACCGGCGACCTGATGGTCGTCATGGGCACCACCATCGCCGTAGTGGTACTGATCGTCATCGTCAACCTGATCACCGACGTCTGCTATGTGCTGCTCGACCCGCGGGTACGGCTCACCTGACAAACAGCGGTGCTGCCCGCGGTCCGGGCAGGCAGCTTCCGCCGGGCGGTCACGGTCAGCGGCATACCGCCGAAGCACAGCGAAGGCGCCTGCCACGCCCGGCCTTGCCGGTTCGCGGGCACTGCGCCGGTGGCGCCCTCGCGGCCGGGACGGCTCCGGCCAGCGGGTGACCGCGGCCCGGCGTCAGCGCGCGCCCAGCGACCCGGGTGCTGGAGGACGGGGGAGGGGGGCGTCGTTCAGCTGCTGGTCAATGTCGACGAGAATGGCGTCGTCTTCGATCTTGCATGCATAGACCGGGATGGGGCCGCAGGCGAACACGCCGACGGCCTCGCCGGTGGTCAGGTTGTAGCGCGATGCGTGGGCGGCGCAGACCAGCGTGTCATCCTCCTGGAGGGTGCCCTCGTGCAGGGGTTGCTGCTGGTGGGTGCAGGTGTTGTGGATCGCCCTGACGTCGTCATCATCGAGGCGGATGAGGCAGACCGGTTCGCGCAGTTCGTCAACGAGCATGGTGTCGCCGACCTCCAGGTCGTCGAGGTTCGCGACGATGACGAACGTCATGGCTGTGTCCTTTCGGTTGCGGGCCGCCGGGGCGCGGGCTGGCTGCCGCGCACTTCGATCCAGCCGTTACGGATCCGGGTACGCAGCACGGGCTGCGGCTGGCTGGCCGGGCCGCGGCTGACGGAGCCGTCGGTGAGGGCGAAGCGGGACCCGTGCAGCGGGCATGTCACGGTCAGGTCTGCGACTGGGCCGCGGCTGAGCAGGCCGCCTGCGTGGCTGCAGATGTTGTCGAGGGCATACAGGCTGCCGCGGTGGCGGTAGAGCAGGATCTGCCGGCCCTCGGCCTCGACGGCGGTTGGCGAGTCGTCAGGCAGGTCGGCCTCTGGCAGCGCGCGGGCCCACCGCCGCGGGCCGACGGCCCACCCCGTCCGGTTGACCATCGCGCCCTTGGTGAACACGAGATGACCGCCGAGGTAGCCGGCCGCGGCCGTGACCGTGAGGCTGGCCGCCCCCAAAGCACGTGCCGTGCTCCGGTGGCCGGTCATCCGGGTCCCCAGTGACGCACCTTGCAGCCCAAGGGCCACCGTGTTGAGGAGCCCGTGGAAGAGGCCGACACGGCGGTCCTGCTCGCTGCTGACGGTCCAGTCGCCGAGCCCGGTCAGGGCGGTGACGCATGCGGCGAGGATGCCGGCCGCGCTGAGCACCCCCGCCGCGTCGAGTCCGTCCGGGGGAGCGGGGCTGCGGTCGGTGATGTCCAGCACGGTGACGCCCGCCCATAGCCCGATGGGCAGGTCGCTCAGTGCTGGGTGCAGTGGGTGGCCGGCCCACCGGCCGCCATGCAGCAGCTCAAGGGCCAGGTTGTCCTGGTGCCGTTCGCGGAACGGCACCAGCGCGGCGGTCAGCCAGTCGTTCACTGTGCGGAGCCAGCCCAGCTGGTCGACCCAGGCCACGAGGTCGCCGTGCCAGGTGACCAGCAGGGTGGCGCCGGACGGGGCGGCCATGGCCGGCCCGGCCTGCCCGGTGGCCGCTGACGATGCACCGTCCGTCCCGCCCACAGCTCCTCGTTCCGGTTTCCGGGCCGATGCCCCGCCTCGATCCTCGCATAGCGGCAACCCGCTCCCGTCTCACATAGTGACAAGCCCCCAGCGGCATCCGTGCTGGGCGGTAACGTGCCGTGATCTGCGACCATGAGCGTGGTCCGCTTGGGCCGGTCCGCCGCTACCGCCGTCCAGCGAGGAGCCTGCGTGGAGCGAGCTGAGTCCGCGGTTCTCATCGATACCGATCGTGTCCGGGTCACCGCATGGACGTTCGCCCCGGGCCAGGCGACCGGCATGCACCGGCATGAGTTCGACTACGTGGTCGTGCCCGTCAGCGGCGGGACCTTCACCGTCACCGCGGCGGACGGAACGACACAACTGAGCCAGCATGCCGGGCAGGCGTACGCGCGCCAGGCCGGCATCGAGCATGATGTCGCGAACAGCGGGCAGCAGGACGCGATGTTCGTCGAGGTCGAGCTCAAGACGTGAGTTCACCAGCCATTACCCGCGGCATGGGTGATCGCGCCGATGTCCGCCATCGCTCAGCCGTCTAACGGCTCCGGGCAGGTGCTCAGATCCGCGGCAGTGGTGTACGGCTTGTCACACAAAGCCGGTTGAAGGTGTTGATGACGGTAATCGCCCAGGCGAGGACGGTGTATTCCTCCGCCGGCCTGGATGACGTCAGGCTCCCGCGACACTCACCAGCGCTGTCGCCTTCCAGAACCCGTCGGGGATCGACTGGGCGATCCGTTCCGCGTGCTCTGGGTCGGTGGCCGCCAGTTCCGTGGCGACGTCGGCCAGGGCCCGGCTCGTGCACGACGTGTCGGTGATCCACCGGGCGATGGCTTCGGCGCGGACCGGGTCGGTGGCGGCCAGCGCCCGCGCCACGTCGGCGAGGGCGTTGGCCCGCATCCGCCCTTCGCCGATGGCCTGGGCGGCGCGTTCCGCCCCCGCGATGAGCCGGGCGCGGTCCGGGTCGGTGGCTGCCAGCTTCTCCGCGATGCTGGCGAGGGCGCTGGCCTTCAGGAACTCGTCGGTGATGGCCTGGGCGGCGCGTTCGGCATCGGCGATGAGGCGGGCGGCGTGGTCCGGGTCGGTGGCTGCCAGCTTCTCCGCGACGTCGGCGAGGGCCCGCGGCTTCACGTACCCGTTGGTGATGGCCTGGGCGGCGCGTTCGGCGTCGGCGATGAGCCGGGCGCGGGCCGGGTCGGCGGGCGCCAGTTTTCCCGCGATGGTGGCGAGCGCGCTGGCCTTGGAGTCCCCGTCGTCGATGGACTGGGCGATGAGCCGGGCGCGGTCCGGGTCGGTGGCCGCCAGCTGTCCCGCGATGGTGGCGAGCGAGATGGCCCGTGACTCCTCGTCGGTGACCGACTGGGCGATGAGCTCCGCGCGGTCCGGGTCGGTGGCCACCAGTGCCTCCGCAACCCATGCGAGCGCTCTGGCCTGCACGTACCCCGCGCTGAGGGACTGAGCGGTGCGCTCCGCGTCGTCGATCAGCTGGGCGGCGCGGTCCGGGTCGATGGCCGCCAGCGCCCTCGCGATCGCGGCGAGCGCGCCAGCCGAGTCCGCATCGGCGATGGACCGGGCGGTGCGCTCCGCGTCGTCGATCAGCTGGGCGGCGCGGCCCGGGTCGGTGGCCGCCAGTTTTCCGGCGATGACGGCGAGCGTCCTGGCCCTCGGCCCGTCGTCGGCGATGGACCGGGCGGCTTGCTCCGCCTCGGCCAGGATGCGGCTGACGCGGGGGAGAGCAGCGGCAGCGGCGCCGGCCTCCGCTGGCGCCGGGGCCTGGCCAGGGGTGCCGGGCGCCGCCGTGGCGCCGGTCCCGGGCGCCGCGGCCAGCACCTGCTGGATCGCCTGCAGCAGCCGCTCCGCGTCGTACTGGTACCGGCTGTAGCTCAGCTCCAGCGCATTGAGCCGCGCCAGCTTGCGCAGCCCAGCGGGCAGCTGCTGCTGCCGGGGCGGCCTGGCGCCATCGACCAGCACCGGGATCACCCGCACCCCGCGTTTCAGCGCCGTCCCGACCTCGAACCGCACAAAGTCGTCCGGGTCATCGAGCCGGCGCCGTCCCCCGTCGTCGGCCAGTGTCGCCCACTGACGCCCGATCAAAGCCACCAGCACGGCGCACGAGTCCAGCGCCTCGGTGATGACCTGCGCGAAATCCACGCCCGGATCGATGGAGTCCAGGTCCATGAACACCTGTGCGTCCGGGAAACGCTCACCCAGCTGGTACTGCAGCAGGCGGGCATAGGGCGCGGCGTCCTCACGCCGGTAGCTGAGGAAGATCCCCCGCAATGAGAGGCCGGGCATGTCCCACCTCCCCACCAAGCCACCATTGTAGGAGGTCGCCCGGCGGCGGGTGGTAGGCGTCACCGGCGCAGTCCCAGGTGAGGCGGCACCCGCCCACGCCCGCCTTCCGCATCCGGCGGCGGGCGGCCATGGTCACGCGGGATGAGCCGAGGCGGCTGGCGGTGCGGTGGCCTTACGGCCGCGGAGGCGCGCCGCCGCGGCGCTCGCGGCGGGGCCAGTCCCTGGCCTCGGGTGGACAGGCTACTTAGGTTTGCCTTACCTTAGTCCGCGTGTCATGGGCTGATGCTGTTCCGAACTTCCTGATCGGGCTGCGCGAGGGCCTGGAAGCGGGCCTGGTGGTGAGCATCCTGCTGGCCGCGCTGCGCAAGACCGCGTCCACCGGCACGGCCGGGGGCCGCCGGATCTCGCCGGCACCGGTCTGGCTGGGTGTGCTGGGCGCGGTGATGGTGGCGGGCAGCTTCGCGGCGGTGCTGACCTTCTCGACCAGCGAGCTGCCTGGCCGGGCGCAGGAGGCGGCCGAGGGACTGCTGAGCGTGCTCGCGGTGGGCCTGGTCACCGGCATGGTGTTCTGGATGCGCCGCACCGCGGCCGGCCTGTCGGCCCAGCTGCGCGGCGAGGTGGAGCGCGCGGTGGTGGTCGGCGCGGGCGCGCTGACGGTCACCGCCTTCCTCGCGGTCGGCCGGGAGGGCCTGGAGACGACCCTGTTCCTGTGGACGGCGGTGCGCGCGTCGGGGGCCACGGTCGCGCCGCTGGCGGGCGCCGCGCTCGGCCTGGCTGCCGCGGTGGCGTTGTGCTGGCTGCTGTACCGGCAGGCGGTGCGGCTGAACGTCGGGGTGTTCTTCAGCCGGACCGCGATCGCGCTGATCGTGATCGCGGCCGGCGTGCTGGCGCACGGCCTGGGTGACCTGCAGGAGGCCGGCCTGCTGCCGGGGCAGCGCTGGATCGCCTTCGACCTGACCTCGCACGTGGACCCGAACTCGTGGTGGATCTCGGTCATCAGCGGGGCCACCGAGCTGTCGCCACGGATGACGGTGCTGCAGGTGGTCGCCTGGGTCGTCTACCTCGCCGTGGTCATCCCGGCGTTCGTGCGCGCGGGACGGCCGGCGGGCGCGGCTGCGGCGGGTGCGGCTGCGGCGGCTGCTGCACCGGTGCGGGCCAGGGCAGCCGGGCGGAACTGGGCGGCACCGGCCCAGTGGGAGCGGCTGGCCGCGCGCCGGCCGTGGGCCGTGGCCGGGGTGCTGGTCCTGGTCCCGGTGCTGGCGGCGGCGGCGACGATCGCGGTGCTGTCGCCGGCCAGCGCGGCGGTCACCACAGCGGTGACGGTGACCCGCACCAGCTGCGCGGCGGACTGGACCTCTGCCCGCGCGGGAACCCAGACGTTCGCGGTGGCCAACAGGTCGGCCCTGCCCGGTGAGATCAACATCGACAACGCCGCCGGCGGGGTGGTCGCCGAGATCGAGACCATCGGCCCGGCGACCACCGCCGGGATGACCGCCACCCTCGGCAGCGGCTCCTACACGTTCAGGTGCTACCTGTCCGGGCAGCCGGTGACGAGTTCTGAGCCGGTGCAGGTCACCGCGAACGCCGGGGTGCGCGCCCCGGCAGCGGTGAAACCGGTGACCGTGGCGGAGCTGGCCGGGCCGAACAAGGCCTACCAGGCCTACGCCGCACGCCAGCTGGCGGCCCTGGCCAGCGCGGTCGCCACGATCCGGGCGGACCTGCGCCGCGGCGATCTGGCCGCGGCACGGACGGCCTGGCTGGCCGCGCAGATGGACTGGGAGCGGGTGGGCGCGTCCTACGACAGCTTCGGCACCGCGGGCATCGCGGTGGACGGCCTGCCCGACGGCCTGCCCGGTGGCGTCCGCGACCGGAGCTTCACCGGGCTGCACCGGCTCGAGTACGGGCTGTGGCACGGCCAGGGCAGCGCCTCGCTGCTGCCGGTGGTGGACAGGCTGGCCCGCGACGTCGCCGCCGTGCGCAAGAACCTGACCTCCGGCGACATCGCCGGCGACCCCACGAACCTGCCGCTGCGCGCACACGAGATCGTCGAGGACGCGCTGCGCGATCACCTGTCCGGGATCGACGACCAGGGCAGCGGCGCCGCCTACCCCGAGACCTATGCCGACCTGCAGGCGACCCGGGCCGTGCTGGGAGAGCTGTCCCCGCTCATCGCCGCGCGGGCGCCGAAGCTGCTGCCCACCGCCCGGGCCCAGCTGGACGCGCTGCAGCAGGCCCTGCTGGCGGCCCGGGCCGACGGGCGGTGGGAACGGCTCAGCGCCACCCCGCTGGCCGCCCGCCAGCGGGTGGACGCGGCGGCCGGTGCCCTGCTGCAGACCCTGTCATCCGTTCCTGACCTGCTCGAAATCCCGCCCACCCACTGACCGGCCACCGGAGAAGGGCAGCATCCATGCGCGAGCAGCGCAAGCGAGTCCGGCCATGAACGTCAGCCGCCGCAACTTCCTCAAGGGCGCCGCCGCCGGCACCGCCGGCACCGCGCTGACCGCCGGGGTGCTGGCCGGCGGCGCCCGGGCCGACGGCAGCACCGCGCACACCGCGTCCGCGGCGGCCTCCTACCCGTTCCACGGGCCCCACCAGGCCGGGGTGCTGACACCGGGCCCGGCGGGCAAGCAGGCCTTCGCCTGCTTCGCCGCCTTCGACCTCACGGCCGGCGGCAGAGCAGGCCTGGCCGGCTTGATGCGCACTCTCACCAGCCGGGCCCGGTTCCTCACCTCCGGCGGCACCCCGCCCGATCTCGGCGTGGGGCAGCCGCCGGCGGACAGCGACGTCCTCGGTCCCGCCGTGCCCGCGGACGGGCTGACCGTCACCGTGTCGGTGGGATCCAGCCTGTTCGACGGCCGTTACGGCCTCGCCAGCCAGCGGCCGGGGAAGCTGACGCCGATGCGGGTGTTCCCCAACGACACGCCCGACCCGGCGTGGCTGCACGGTGACCTGCTGCTGCAGCTGTGCGCCAACCATCCGGACACCATCCACCACGCGATCCGCGACATCACCAGGCACACCCGCGGGACGATGCAGCTGCGCTGGAAGATGGCGGGCTACAACTCCCCGCCGCGCCCGTCGGGGACGCCGCGGAACCTGCTCGGGTTCAAGGACGGCACCGCCAATCCCACCGGGGAGCTCGCCAGCAGCCTGGTCTGGGTCGACGACCCGGCCGGGCCCGCCTGGGCGCGCGGCGGGTCCTACCAGGTGGTGCGGCTGATCCGGATGCTGGTCGAGTTCTGGGACCGGGTCTCCATCAACGAGCAGGAAGGCATGTTCGGGCGGCGGCGTGACAGCGGCGCACCGCTCGACGGCAGCAGTGAGCTCGACACCCCGGACTACGCCGCCGACCCCAGGGGCGACGTGATCCCGCTCGACGCCCACATCCGGCTGGCCAACCCCCGCACGCCCGCGACCGCCAGGCAGCGGCTCATCCGCCGCTCGTACAACTACGATCTCGGCGTGGACCTGAACGGCAACCTGCAGGCCGGCCACATCTTCGTCGCCTACCAGCAGGACGTGCAGCGGCAGTTCGAGACCGTCCAGACCCGGCTGATCGACGAGCCGCTCATCGACTACGTCCAGCCCTTCGGCGGCGGCTACTTCTACACCCTTCCCGGGGTCCGCAACAGCGGCGACTGGTACGGCCGGGAGCTCCTCGCCTGACCGCCGGGACCGGCGTCGTCCGCGCAGGCCAGAGCGGCGAGACCCGGCCAGGACCGGATGGCGGCGACCCGCCGGAACAGCCGCGGCGGCCAGGGCGCAAACTGGATCACGGCCCGGGGCACTGCCGGGAGGCAAAGAACGGCGAAGGCCACGTCCGAGGGCGCCTGATCGGTGGAACAC
>Ga0335077_10010506_pt1 | contig 11528 bp, 5 predicted proteins | sample Lox_Sample_31_FD_207151 | JGI IMG/M metagenome (GOLD analysis project Ga0335077, IMG submission 207151) | Soil microbial communities from Loxahatchee National Wildlife Refuge, Florida, United States - Lox_Sample_3.1 | ecosystem: Environmental > Terrestrial > Soil > Wetlands | place: USA: Florida...
AGCCGCGAGTTTCTCGAGAGGTGATACTCGCCCACCCAGACCGCGCCATCGCGGCCCTTCTTCGAGCACTGAAGCTGCGAAGGAGTTCATTGCGTACATCGACGCGAAATAGAGTGCCTTATCGCTGACTCCCTTCTTCTTCCCCAGGAGTGGGGCGGACGTGGCTTGTGCCGCGGCGTCAGGGTTCTCTGTCCAGGGCTGCAGTACAACCTCAGGCTTGCAGGACGCAATGATTGCCCCCGGGCTATCTTTACCCCCGGCATCTGAAAAACCGCTGATATGGTCCTTGTGCCGATGTGTCGCAACGACGGCATAAAGCTTCCCCCCGCATGCCGTTTTGATGTCCTTCGCTATGCCCTTCAAATCAGCAGCTCCACCGACACTCCCAAAATCAATCAGGATATGTTGGTCTTGTAGCGGGTCTTTGTAATGAAACGTGAGCAGAAAGCAGTCACCAAATCCCACGTTGTACATCCTGACTGTGAACTTAGTAGGACTCGCCGGCATTTCCGCCCTCCTCAAAGTGATCGTCTTCTGAAACGGTCACGTCGCGTCTCAGCACACGTTCCATGTGAAGTTGAGCAAAGGATTTTCTCCCGTTGAGGCTTCCATTTTCCCAGAGATACTGCAATCGCGGATTCTGCCGTTTCTCGTTCCTGATTCGATTCCTGATGTGGTACTTGAGGCGGCCCGACTCATCGAAAACCACCGTCCCGCCGCCGTAGATCGTCAATTGCTGGTCGTCTGGCATCCCTTTCGGCTTGGTCAAGCCCAGCTCGTGCAATTCCCGCGCTTCCAGTCTGATCTGCTGTGAGTAAACGGCTACAGTCTCGCGCAGAAAGAACCCATCGGCCGCGACACGGTAGCAGGGCCACACCGCGTCTACCTTCGTGTATGCGCTCTCATCCAACATGAGAGGTTCGCGGTTCTCCCAGAGGAAGCGAAAGACCTCATCCGGGTCGTATTGCATGGATTCGTGATGTGTTCGGTTGTAGGTGAGTTCCATTTCTGTTGGTCCGCCCCAAAGTCCTGCTTCGACTGTCTTGTCGAGCGCCTCAGAACCCGGCCGAAATCCAAATGCCGCGAACGCCTGCCGAAGCGCTGTCCGGTAGTGATAGCGACTGTCGTCCGGATAGACTTCAAAATCCGATGTCAGCATGGCGCTCAGGAAGTCGCCAAACAGGAGATCCGTGGGCGGACAGTAGTCCAGCGCTCGAATTGCGATGGTGAGCAGATGATCGGCCGTTTCAACGGCCGCATCCACGATGCCGATGCGACTGACCATTCCTCTCTGCAATTCTCCAAAGAGGTCGATCCTTTCCTTCCAGACCTTGAGAAATGCACCGAGCACGGCCGCGACCAGAAGCTCTCCACGGCGATGCGGCTCTTTGAACTCCTCGCTCCTGCGAAGCCGGGGATCACTCCGCAATTGGATGGACCTCCTGAGTGCCATCCCATGCGTTCCATACATTGCTTCTCCAACCTGTTGAGCAATTCCAAAGAGGACGCCATCCTTCAGGGCTTTCTCTGTCAGGAGGGAAGCGCGAATCAGCCTCTGCTGTCTGGCGGTGTGCAGGTCAAGGGCCGCCGAGACCACCTCTCGAAGCGAGAGAACCGATAGCATTGCTACGATGTCTGCGAACCCTTCGTGAAAGGCCGCTTGATCGGGAGAAGAGGGGTACAAGTAGTCCGGCCGAAGACCATCAACCAGAGCATGTGTCGTTTCATGTGCAATCACTTCATGTGAAAGGCAGGTGAATACCGGTCCGGACTCCCCGGGGTAATACCCAAGAAAGATGGCACGATCGTCTTTGGAGTAAAACGCATTCAGGTCAACAAATGCGTGGGGCGCTATCGTCAACTGGTGACCGAGAAAGCTCCAGCCGACACGGCGCCCCAGCGCTCGCTCAAAGCGGGCAAGCACTCGCATCACGATCGCATAGGCGTTTCGGGCATGAAAGCTACGATCTCTTTCGAGGTTCGATGGCGACCTGAGGTATTTGCTCTCATCACATGGCGATGGATCGTACAGAACCTGGTGCGACGCATCGTAATCGATTACCTGGACACGATAGCCCCTCGGGCCCGACGCGAGTTTCTCGTTTGGTATCTCGACATCAGCAAATAAGACGTCTCCGTCTGCTCCGCGAACGCTCGGATCCAGCGCGACGATTCGATACTTGCAGGTCGGCTGCAAGTTCGGAATGAGCGCTACCTGCTTAGAAGCCGCTTTTGCGGTTGGCACGATCCCTCCTGCGTGTCAATGATCGCGAGGATTCTATCCGATTCGGAGTGAGAAATTCTCTGAGTGCGACGGGCCCGTGGGATACGCAAGATTGCGCGTGGTTACCAAATGACCTACATTGTCCTCCAGAAAGATCTGAACGGAGCAAAAAATGAATCAGAGATTCTCGGGAACAGTGGCACTTGTCACGGGCGGGACAGGTGGACTGGGCCGTGCTGTCAGCCTGGCCTTCCTCGAAGAAGGTGCCAAGGTCGCTGTCACTTATCGCGACCAAAAAGAAATCGGCGAATTGAAACGGCTCAGCGGCAGCAATAGCTCATCACTTGCAGGCTACCAGGTGGATGTCACGGATGAAGGCGCAATGGGCAAGCTTGTCGGGCAGATTGTTGATCAATTCGGACATCTTGATGCGCTGGTAAACACCGTGGGCGCATACGCGGGAGGCGCGAAACTGTGGGAAGCCCAGACCGGCCTGTTTGACCGGATGCTGACGCTGAATCTGTGCTCGGGTCACGCGATTCTTCGCGCTGTGGTTCCGGCCATGCTCAAGCAGGGCCGCGGGGCAATCGTCAACGTCTCATCGAGGGCGGCCGTCGATCACGCAGGCGGCGCTGCAGGCTATGCAGCGTCAAAGGCCGCAGCAGTGGCGATGGTCGATTCACTTGCGGCAGATCTCAAAGGAACCGGGGTGCGGGCAAACACCATCCTGCCCAGCATCATCGACACCGCGGCAAACAGAAAGGCGATGCCCAAAGCAGACTTCGCGCAATGGCCGAAGCCTGAGGACATCGCCCGTGTGATCCTGTTTTTGTGCAGCGACGACGCCCGCCTGGTTCATGGCGCATCGGTGCCGGTGTACGGAAATACCTGATTCCTTCCCGCCAGACCCAGTGATCCCGTCATCTCAGCGCACGCGCACAGAGGAGATCCGATCATTCCAGGTGTGGTTCGGCTTTTGCGTAACTCTGAAGTTGCGCAAATCGGCTGCTGGACCATTGATCGGGTCGCGTGCGCCGCTGAAGTTGCGGTCGTCATAGACCATCGCAACTGCGCCTCCGAATGCCCGAATCGAAGAGATTGAGTCACCATAGCCGCTCAGCGCGTCGCGGCTCTCTCCACGGCGGAGGCAGAAGTAGTCGCCTCGAAAATTGGTGTCTTTGTAGAAACAGGCGCCTCCAGAGCTCCAGTTCCCTCCATGCCAATTGCCGTGCGGCGGCCAAGTATCTCCCGGGTCCTGGTGCCACCATTCTCCCCCACCGGGATAGCTTCCTCCCCCACCGCCCGGTCCATAGCCCGGGCCTCCGCGAATCACAAAGAATGCGCGGCAGCCACGATCAACCCACAGGCCGCGTCCATCCACTCCCCAGGTGTCGCCCTGAACGCAGGGAGAACCGCTGATCTGGCGATCCAGACGGACCTGATCTGGCCGATAGCTGCCACAGTAGTTGCGACGTCCGTCACCCGATTCGCACTTGATGGAGTTCTGTCCGTTGTCGGGGTAATTCCCACCGCTGCCAGCACCGGGCCCGTAACCCGAGCCTCCGCGAATCACAAAGTATGCGCGGCAGCCGCGATCAACCCACAGACCGCGCCCATCCACCCCCCAGGTGTCGCCCTGAACGCAGGGAGAACCGCCGATCTGGCGATCCAGACGGACCTGATCTGGCCGATAGCTGCCACAGTAATTGCGACGTCCGTCACCCGATTCACACTTGATGGAGTTCTGCGCTAGCGATGGGATGACGAGGGAGGCAAAAACAGCCGCCGCCACCCCGAGTCTTGCTTTTACGTTCATGGATTCTCCTCTGCGGACAGCATATCCAAACAGCATAGAACCCCGAGCCCGGCCGAAGTTGCCTTCGAACGCCAGAGGGGCCAGCGGGAAGTCCGCCGGCTTCGGTGGTTCATCGGATAGATACTAATTTGTCCCGGCGTCGGCTGTGGGGGCGGAATTTTCGTTCGCCGGTCCGGCAGTAACGGGCAACAGCCGGTACCCGTCGCGCGTCCGAATGTGATACTTTTGCAGATCCTTGCCCACGAGCTTCACTTTGATCGATCGCCAGCCACGGTTCGGATTGGGTTGCGGATAGTAGCTCAGCGTGTATAGGTGAACCAAGTCTTCTCTGATTGACGCGAACGCATCCTTCTCCTGGCGCCAGTTCTTCGCAAAATACGCTTTGCCGCCTGACCCCTTGCTGACGCGCTCAAACGCGGCCGCAGAGATCGGATCATCCTGGGCCTGCTGCGTACTCACGATGTAAATGATCGTTCCCGTGGATTGGGCCAGTTCGGCAACATCCTCGGGTGGAACAGAGCTGGCATTGTCAGGGCCGTTTGAAAAAACCACGATCGCCTTTCGCCCGCGCAGTGACACCGTATCCTTCACGGTCAACAGGAGACTGTTATAAAGTGCCGCATCATCTCCCGCAACGGTGCTTCGCACGCCGCTCACGACACGGTATTTGTCCGGTGTCAAAGCGGTCATCCGCGAAAGGTCCCTGCTATAGGAATAGAACGCCAGCTTGCTGGCGCTATCCAGCGAGCGGATGAAGTCGACGATCGCATCCTGCGCGTATACGAAGTTCCGATACATGTAGTTGCTTGTGTCGAAGAGGACGAACAGGCTGGCCTCGGACGTATGCGGGAGCATGAGGTTGGTCGTCGTTCGGGAGACTCCAGTTGCGTTGACCTCTTCCGGAGTGGCCTGGCTCCTGACAGTCTGACCTCCACGCGCAATCTCTTTCGAACTTTGGTCGGGATCGTTGCTTTCCTCGAATGTGGATATCTTCTGCGGGATCTTGTCCTCGGCGATGGAGAAATCCTCCGGACGAAGGCCCGTAACGTAGTTCCCCTTGCCATCGGTGACGGCAATGTTGAGCTGAACGAGCACGACGTTCACGCGAAGATGCATTTGATCGTCCTGAGCCGCTGTGTACGACCCGGAGCCTTGCGGGAAAAGCAGGCACGAAAACACTCCGAAGCAGGCAAATGTTCTGTTGGTCATAGCTCATCCAATGCGCGGTGTTTCACGATTCTCTACTCCCGGGCAACGGTCGTTGCGGGCAAAGGCGTGATTTTTCCCTGTTTGAACTCCTCACCGGTCGCTTGCATCGCTCGCACCAGTGCGGGCCAGTCATCGATATTGCTTGCGAAGATATTTGAAACCATGCTGCGCGTTAGCGCTGGAATCAGAACGTTGAGCATCACGGGAGGGTAGCCCTTCTCATCCGCGAGGCGCGCCCAATAAAGATTGTTCGATTCCCACGATTCTGAAAGCAGCCGGCTGGCATTGCCGCTGAACAACGGGAGCGGCTTGGTATTGACAAGCGTCCGTGAATTGCTGAAAAGCAGCGCCGGATGCGGGGTTCCGAAATCAGACGAAATGCGCTCGGCGCTTGCATTGTTGGGGTTCTTCCTCACAAGCTCATCCAGTTCGCGGCTGGCCGGTCCCCACTTCGCCGCCTGATCCGGATAGCGCTTCCGGAATTCGGCAGCGAGATAGAACTTCTGCGCCGGGAGTGTTTCGGATGCGATTGCGCCGGCGGATTGCGGGTCTTGGAGAGCCTTCTCTGTCCTTTCGAGCCGTTCCGACACCATGCAATCGGAGAGAATGGCAATTACGTTCGCCTTCAGATCTGCATTCGTTGCCGAAGCCGCAAGGATCTCTTCTCCTGCGCGTTGGTAGAGTGCCGCGGAATGCAATTCAGCCTCGCTTACCGTCCACCAGCGGGGCAACACTGCCGACACCAGCAGGCCTGGCACAGTCTCCTTCCAGATCAGCGCCTGAACATTTTTTGGAGCGATGAAATCCTGCTCGGTAGAAGCGAGAGCATAAGGAAGGTCGGCCAGCGAACCCATGAGGTATGCGCCGCCACCGGCTGTAATTCCGATTCCAATCAGGGACGGCGGACCCCAGATCTGTTCGACACCCTGAACCGAGATGGAGGAGAAGTCGTGCGAGCGAACGAAGAGGGGGTTGTTGTGAAGGACTTCGGCGCCCGGCGGTTCGTAGTATGCGTAATTCAATCCAACAAGCGAATCCCGCAGGAATGGAGTGAGCTGTCCCCGCGCTGCCTCCAGTTGCGCTGGCGTCGAGGAAGATCGCAAGATCTTCGTCAGGTCGGTTCGCACCTGCAACTCTGCATGACGGCTGGTATAGATGATTGGCGACCACTCAACCTTTTCGCCACCGGAGAAGATGGGGCGCGGCATCTCGAATTCGCGCAGGTTCGCAGCAAGCGGAAGCAATTGATCGGCGGTGGCAGCACCGTGCTCCATCTGCGCCAATCCGTCGTACAGTCCAAATAGCGTATCGAGAGAAACCAATCGTTGGTCTTCCAGAACAGAGCGGATTCTCCTCGCCAGTTCCTGGTGCACGTGGCGACCGTCGTCGCTCTCCTGCGTAGGGCCGGCGAGCAGATCGACGACCTGGTCCTGCGTGAAATTCTGGCCGCCTGTGACCGCAGCCAAGACCGATTGCAGCGAGGCCCGTGCCGCCTCAAAGGTCTGCGCGGACGAAGAGATGCCTGTAAACGGCTGTACCATCTTCTGCCAGGACTGGTTTAACTGCTCCTTGGGAATCTGCCCCTGCCGCGCGAAGATCTGCCAGAGTCCGACATTCGCCTGCATCGCGCCCAGGGCGTTCGCGCGCAGCGGTGCGTTTGAAATGCCGTCCACACGGTCTGCCGCGCTGACAAATCGTGTAATTGAGTCGTCGTCCAAAGTGGGGAACTCGGCAAAGATGGGGAACCAGTGATTGAATTGTGCAAGCCTGTTCACAACCAGCAGTTCGGTCGGATCCGACAAGCGATGACCTTCCGACCTGCCGGCGTTCATCGCCTCGAGGGTAAGAAAGACCTGGACGGGTCCGTTTACCAACCCATAATTGGTTGAGGCAACCAGCATCTCCAGGAAACGCTCGGGAGAATCGTAGCGGCGGCTCTGGCGGGGCCATCCGTTTGTAGTGGCTGAATGAGCCTGAGAGAAGATGGCGTTCCAGACTCCAATCCCCTCGAGGATCTGAGGATCGTCGTTGGCATCCCACTTCAAGGATTCGAAGAGCATCAGGAGCTGGGCATTCTTCGGGAAGACACCGGCCCCCGAGCTCGTGCGTGGCGCAGTCGATCGATAGGCTTCATACAGATGCTTGAGCCGACCGTTCTCTGCAAGGCGCTCCTGCTGTGTTTGATTCACGTGAAAGATCGCGTCATAGTATGCCGCAAGCCACCCGCGGTCCCTCGTGAGCAGCCGCGACACAAAGTCTCCCGCCGACTTTGAATTCGCACCGACAAGGTCTTCCCAATCCTTCTTTGCGCTGGCGGGAAGAACGACGCTGCCCGATCGGATCGTGATTCCGGTCCCGTACATGCCAAACACAGCAGCGAGGGGAACAAGCGTCCTAAGGCCGGGAGACTGCGAGAGCGCAAGTCTTGTTTCCTGGTCGCACTTTGCAAGCCCCCAATAAAGTCGATCCATGTCCTGATCGTGAAGAAGGATGTCGATCAGATTGTCTGCAGATTTCTTCCCCTTGACACTCACGTCAACCCAATCCTGCTGATGGAAGAAGATAGGAACGCGGGTCGACGGAAAAGCGTAGGCAAATGGCTCATTCTTCTGAAGAGATTGCTCAAGAGAAGTAAGGGGAAAGCCCGAATCGATCGTCAGGAAGGCCCGCTCTGCATTTCCTGTCACGAGGGCGGTGTTGCTGCGTCCACAGGCGCCCTGAAGCTTGTACCCGAGAATGTCGATGAGCTGATTCGCATCCTCACAGCCCGCGATCCGAATTTCACTTTTTCCGCCGGCCAGCGCCTGGAGTTCGCGAGCCTGCCGGATGTAGCGATTGACCAGCACAAGGTACTCGGTCTGGCTCCCTCCCCGGTAGCCGAGGAGCGAAGCATTGCGCGCAAGCATCGGGAGCACTTCTTCAAGGGAAATCTCCTGGCTGATGCCCGCCATGCGAAGAAATGAGCGCAAGGGTCCAGGAATGACCACGGTTTCTGCCGGCTGTGATCGCGATGGCTGCCCATGGGAAGCGTTTCCATGTGCAATCGGGGCCGGAGAATTCTCTTGTGGAGACGTCCCGGCCCATGCATCACCGCATAACCCCTGACACAGAAGACCAGCGACGCAAACTGACGCGAAGCGAAGAGAGAAGCTCATGGGGAATAGCCCTTCAGGTCAGCTGAAAGAGTCCTTTTCCATTCACCGGCCGACTGCACTCACGTTGAGTCCAAAGGGGGAGAAACCAGCGTCCCATCTCGTCCGCACCAACCAAAGGGACTTCACTTACTTGAAACGACAAGAGCGGCGACAAAACCGCCTCTGCGGGGATTACTCCTTGTGAAGCCGCAACGCCTCATGGCAGCGAGCCTGGGATTGCACGATTTACCCGGGTGTTCAGGCCACGTGAGCGAAGTCACGCAAACCGGTGAAACATCATCGCAAATCAATCCACTCTCGGCAAGCCTTTTTCAACGTGACATTTGAGTGACAATTGCCGCTGGAAGCGACACAAGTCTGCCCAACTCTATCGCAGAAGTTGCGCACAACTATGGAACGCCTGGCTTGCACGCGGCATCGATTCTGATGCTCTTTCAGCTTTGATGCCGGATTGATCTCAGAAGGAGATGTCAGCTCAGGGCGTCTTTTGTGCTGAAGCGGTCGGAATCGTTAGCGACCCCATTCGGCCTGAGTTGCCATCGATGACCAGGAAGCGAAGCGAGGCGGCGGTGTTGTCTTTCTCGACAAACTCTTCAAACGGAATGCCTTCTCCCAACAGGTTCTGATATGTGGATGGGAGCAGAGCCAGGGCCAGAGTCCGTCCAGTCACGCGCGCATGTGATCCGTCCGCGTCCCGCCGAACCACGAAGATGTCGAGCTTATCGACCCATCGCCCACCCTGCAACTGAAGCGCCAGGTCGTTGATTGCGATATTGAGCTTGTAGGCCGAGCCGGTGTAAGCGGGCAGCGGATGTGCGCTCAAGGCAATGTCGCTCGAGTCGATAGGCCGCCAAACAGCTTCGCGAAAGCGGTCTCGCGTCGTCGCGGGCTCGGCGGTGTACAAGTAGCCGTTGCGATATCGCAACACGACACCACGGTGGGATGGAACCTTGATCGTCAGCGCGTGGTAGCGGTTGTCGGCCGGGGTATCCGGAGCAAAGCCAAGCAGGTAAGAGGCGTCCGCGTCCTCAATGACCGACCTGAAGTTCGCCGCAAGATCTCCCCCACGGCGAAAGACACGCCCGCCGGTGGCCTCGGCCATCTCCTGGATAGGGGCTTGAACCGCGTGTACGTCCTGCTGCATTTCGGCCGCTGAGCGGCCTCCCTTTTGTGCCCCTCCCTGCGGTCGCGGAGGTCCGGTGACGCTGGCAGACAGATCTACACTCTGGTTGACCAGGCTGGCATCGATGGCGCCCGTCTCCAGTTGCGATGTGTCAAGCGGATAGACGCTCACGTGGGCTTCATTCAGCGCTTCCTGAACGCGCAGGATGGCATCATCCAGATGCTTGCCGCCCTTGTCGCTGCTGACTGCCTGGTTCGTCCAGTCGGCCAGCACATTTTCGCTCGCGACCCACACCAGGCTTTTGCGTCCCGGAGTTGCAGCCAGATGGCGGGCCACGCTCACAAGCGTTGCCAGCGCGGCGCCTGCCGGGTTGCTTCCAAAATCGCGCAGTTGCGGATCGACGGTGCTCACCGTGTCGAGGGAAGAGGGGACATTGCCATTGACGCTTTGAAGATCGTCAACGTGCTGAACCTCGTCGAATTGCTGCCGATTGCGCGTTTCCGTTTCCTGCGCTCGCGCCACCTCCGCGGCGCTCGGCTTCCATGAATGCAGGATGGATGCAAGCCGGGCATGATCCGTGGTCGCCTCCATCAGGATCTCGAACCGACCGGTGATCCGAACATAAAGACCTACTCGCTCATCGGCTGGAAGAGCCTGCAGGCTCTGAAGCATCTGTTCGCGAGCCCAGGAAAGGTCTGCCCACGAAAGGCTCGCTGCATCCAGCAGCAGGATTGTGACGCCGCTATCAGCCCTCGGAGCGGTGGCAATGACATCGTCGAAACCGGAACGTTGATTTGAATAGACGGCCTCGGCCGGCGAAGACGCCGGCTGACCCGGCGTGGCTACGGCTCGCTGGCTGGAAGGTGTGCCCGGACCGGTAAAGGAACGCAGGGTCTGACGGCGGCCGTCGTCGAATATCTGAAAATCCTCCGGCTTCAGGTCCGTGATCGGCCGACCCTTCTTGTCCAGGGCAACCACCCCAACGTCAACGAGCCGCGTAGTCACTCGCAGAGTGAATCCTTTGTCGCCGCTCGAAGTCCCGGTCGCACTCACCTCCGGTATGCTCGCAGGGCCCGTCGACGTGATCTCTGCTACAGCAGGCTCGGAGTTCGTTGCAGCAGGCGCATCAGCGGTTGGAGAAGGCATCGCGGTTGCAGAGGAAGGACGAGACTCAGAGATCGAAGGGCCGCCGGTTGCTTCCGAGGCGGGAGAAGATTGGGCCATCTCCGCGCGTTGCGCCTCTGCTGCAGAGGGAGTCCCGGAAACAGGACTGCCGCCCTTTGTCTCGAGATTCGAGCCTGCGTCGCCCGCCAACACGCGCGCCTCTGAGCGAAAAACATGGTACTGGTAAAAGACGACATCGTTGAGTTTTGTCTGCAGACCGAGTGTCCGATCGGTCCTCGGGGCGTCTGCTGCAAAACCGCTTGGGCCCATATTGAGCCCTCGTGCCGGTGGTACTGGAGCCGCGGAAATCGAGATGCTCTTCACCGGGCAAATGTACGTCTTGCCGGCAATGTCGACCGGGCCGTATTCCACGAGGATGTCGGCCCTGAGGATCTTGTCTTCCTGTTTCAAATCCGCTTGGAGAGTCAGGCGCATGATCGACCCACCAGTGGGATCGATCGCGATTTCGCCGTGATATCCCGTCTTTCGGGAAACGACACCATCCACGCTTTCGCCGGCAACACAGCAGAACTTAACCTCATAATGCGACTCTTCGCGCGGCACCACATAGCGAAAGACGGCCACTGGTCCGCGAGTTCCCTTCTCCCAATGGCTCCAGGTCAGCTTGCCCCGCGCAGCGTCCACAAGGACGGTTCCAATCACGGGGCCAAATTCTCCCGAGGTGATCAGCCCCTGTGCGACAGGTGAGGACGGGTTGGCCTGCGCCTTTCGGGTATCGACCTCCTGTCCATCGCGGTAGATCACGGTGGCGCTCGTTCTCTCAACGGCGTGAAGCGGCTTGTATGGAACGAAGGAGGAGTCGGCTCTCTGCGAGGG
>Ga0335077_10010509_pt1 | contig 11527 bp, 10 predicted proteins | sample Lox_Sample_31_FD_207151 | JGI IMG/M metagenome (GOLD analysis project Ga0335077, IMG submission 207151) | Soil microbial communities from Loxahatchee National Wildlife Refuge, Florida, United States - Lox_Sample_3.1 | ecosystem: Environmental > Terrestrial > Soil > Wetlands | place: USA...
TTTTTCTTTGATGATTTCAACCCTGCAATCATACAGGGGACTCACCCCTTCATGAAAAGAAAATGAATTATTGTTGAAACTTCCATTATACCATCCCAACGAATAATCCAAAACACCATAGTGAATGAATTCAAAGGCGGTTTGACTGAGACTTGCATTTTTGCCTGTCAATCCTTTTAGATTTTCCTGCACAAATTTTATGTAATCAGGTAAATTGATATTGGCATCAAAGCCGGGATCAAGGACAGGGTCAATTCTTAGCCAGGTTGAAGCATCTTCATAGTGATAATAATTGCCCTGGAACCAATGCCCGAATGTGACCGTGCTATCAGGTTTGGTAATAAAAGGGAATCCCGGTGTCAAAACAATTTTTAAAGGAGTATTAATATATTCGACTATCAGGTTCTCCCATTTTTTATGAGCAACTTTTTCGAGCATTGATGCTGCGATCACATAACCCGCAACAGAATACACAATTTTTTTTGAAACAACATTTTCGAGGTATGGCTTTTGTTGCAACATGTACAAAGTAAAAGCCCTTCTCTTGGCCGACATGGTATTGCCAAGCATTGGAGGAACACGTGTCCAATCGTCAATTGTGAGAAGTGGCTGAAGGCGGGTCTGGTTGGATAATAGCTCCAGTAGGGTAATATTTTGATAGACCGGAAATGCCTTTTTTTTGAATTCAGGAAAGACATCCAGCAATTTTGTATTCCATTTAATTTTTCCTTTTTGTACCATTTGGGCTGCGATATAGGAAGTGAATGCAGCAGTGTTGGTGCCGATATCAAACCGGCTAAGCATATGGATGCTGTCCCTGGTTGCGAATTTTTTAAAACCGCAAACTCCGGCATCGAAAATGCTGTCGCTCGAGCATACAGCATAAGCAATGGCAGGGATGCCTCTCGTCTTCCTGATAGAATCAGCTATTTGAATGAATGATTGCGAAAAACAAAGACCGGGTAAGAAAATAAGAATAAGGTATGTAAGTTGACTCGACAGGTATCTCATGCTTATGAATTAGGGTTGCTGAATTTAGCTCCTGAAGGGGGTCGATATTCCTCGAATGGTATTTTTAGCAATTTACCCAATGAATTGTTTTCTTCTTCTTTCGGATAGGTATCAATACCATATTTGAGGGTGTGCATGTCCTTTACTTTTGCATAGGTTCCGAATAATTTGTCCCAGAAAGAAAAAATATTTCCATAGTTAGTGTCCGTCAGTGGCTGAATATTATGATGGTGCACTTTATGCATATCGGGTGAAACGATAACCCAGCTGATGGCATTGTCCAGCCATTTGGGAAGCGAAATATTAGCATGATTGAATTGGGACAATACAACAGAAAGAAACTGATACATAAAAAGAAGCCATATTGGAGCTCCTGTAGCGATGACAGCCAAAAGCGTAAATACAGCCCTGAATACACTTTCAACCGGATGATGGCGATTGGCAGTAGTGGTATCCACCCAGGTATCGCAGTGGTGGATAAGATGAAACTTCCACATCCATTTTATTTTATGCTGAATCCAATGGATCAGCCAGGAACTGATGAAGTCAAGGATCATCAAACCGACTATGATATAGAGCCAAAGCGGCAATTGAACGATGTTGAGTAATCCCAGTTTGTGCTCGTAAGTGTAACTGCTGCTCACTGCAATAAAATAGGCAAACAGGAAATTGATAATAAGAGTAGTGGCAGTAAAAAAAATATTTAGCCCGGCATGCCTGAATTTGTTGTAGTGGAAATGAAAAAGCGGAATAAAACTTTCTATCACCCAAAAAAAAACAATACCAGCCATCACGAGTAAGGTACGTTGCCAGGATTCGATGTGCTCAAAAAAACTGATCATTTTTTCCATAGCAAACTTGTTAGTGTCGGAAATAAGGAATTGGAAGTAAGGGCCGGGACGTAGTAAGAGACTAAACTACTGCTTATTCAATTTTTTCTGTCATTCCCAGTTATCCTTTTTGTCAACCTCATCCAGCAATTTCATGGCGCGGGGAACCTGTGATTCATAAACCATCAGTTTCATTCCGCCGATTGCCGGGCTCAGCAAAGGGTCAATCGTTATTGTATATTCATCCATCAGGTGGCAGTTGATGCCCTGATCATGCAACATGCCCAATTGAATGTTAGCCTGAATATAGTTGTCAAACGACCGAAGTTGCACAAAATTCATATCCTCAATTTAAGAAAATCCTGCAAAAGATAAAACCCTTCAGCCGGGATATTGAGGAAAAATTTAGTTATAGCTCTCAGGATAGTCTTTGTATCGCGGCGCGCAATTGCATGAACATGGCAGGTATATCATCTATATGGCAGGTTCCTACACTTAGCCTGTACCAGGGTGAGTTTTTTGTGGCTCCGAATGCAGAAAAAGGGACAATGGCCAGTCTTGCTTCGTCCAGTATATAAGACGTGACATCGGTTTGGTTTTGCAGTAATTTTCCTTCAACTGTTTTTTTACCTGCCAGATTGATCTTGATGGTCAGATAAATAGCTCCCTGCGGGACGATGGCATCGACGTCAAACCCCTCTTCTCTGAGCTCCTGAAATCCATCATAAATCCGGCGCAATCGTTCTTCTATGTCTTTTTTGAAATGTAAGAGGTAATGATCAATTTTTTCTTTCTGTCTTAGAAAAATGGCTGTAGCTTTTTGTTCAGGCATCGGGCTCCATGCCCCAATATGAGTCAGCATGGCTTTCATTTTATTGATCACCGAAACAGGTCCGAATGCCCATCCGACGCGTACGCCGGTGGCAGCAAATACCTTGCTGATAGCATCGATGTAAATGGTATAAGCTTTCATCCCCGGGCAAAGTGATACAGGGTTATAATGTTTAGTTTCGCCATAGGTAAGATGCCAGTACATCTGATCATACATCAGGTATAACTTTTTTTCATTCTCTCTGCGGGTTGCGTTTTCTTCCAGTATCATCTGACAAATTGATTCCAGGTCTTTTTTACTGATCGTGGTTCCTGTAGGATTTTGCGGCGAGCAAAGGCAAACCATTGTGGCTCCTTTAATATGTTCGCGCATATCTTCGGCCCTGGGCATGAAATTATTTTCAGGCGTGGTTTCGATGACCACATGTTCGCCCTGTACGAAGTGAGTATAATGATTATTGTTCCAGGATGGGACTGCATAAATGATCCTGTCGCCCTTATCTGCTATGGCTCTGAACAGGGAATAGATCAATGGACGTCCTCCGCTTGCGACCAGGATTTCCTCGGGAGAATAATTCAGCTGTTCGCGCTCGCTTAAAAAAGCGGATATGGATTCCCGTAAGTCAAGATTGCCTTCGGCCGCGGGATAATTTGTATAATGCAAACGATAGGCCTCAACAATCCCGTTTTCCAGTGCCTGTGGAATGGGAAATATACTGGGATCAAAGTCGCCTACAGTAAAATTGTAAATCTTCTCTCCCTTGCGGATCTTTTCGCGGATAACCCCGCCCAGCATTACAATTTCCGAACCGATGAGCGTTTCTGACAAATGAGATAGTATTTGTTTCATAGTATTATGCCTGGCTTCTCTAATTTCCTTCCAAATTTACTTTATACCGTGGGATAATAATAAAGAGTTGACCGGCCGAAGAAAAAAATCTCATTGACAGTCAGCATAAAACAAAACTGTTCCGGTCTTACAGGAACCGGAACAGGTAAGATAAACTTCCATAAAGTCTCAGCCGCAAAAAATCAATAAGTATAGGGAAGATGATTATAGTTTTGTTACATTAATATCTTCAACATAATTCGTATTGATTGAAAAAGCCTGTTTAATATCAGCGCCTTTATAATCGCGAATCACAAATGTCAGTTTCTGCTCATCTGATTTCGGAAGCCTGAATCTTTTTTCAAAATTCTTATCTGTATATACTTCCCGGAATATTTCATTCCCGGTTTCATCCAGAATAATGACGCTGAATTTATTTCCTGACGGGTTATCCACGGATACCCTGAATAGTATGGCATCGGGTGCAGTTCCCAGGTATTTCACTACGGCACGGTCGCCCGAAATAACTGATCCTGCTTTTACGCTGGAAATGGATAAGCCTGTCAATAATAATGCGCCCATGGTCATTTTACTGATTGCGGACAATACTTGCTTTTTCATATATGTGGTTTTTGGTGACAAAATAAAGCTCTTGCATGGCGCAATCGAATTAGCCAGCAATCTGTCAGGTTGGCGCAAGCGTAGTTGGAAAAGAGGAGTTAGAACAAACTTTCTAAGCAGGATAATCAGAAAAGACTACTCGGTTCAATTGGATAACGCAAATATACTTCTTCTTGTTGCCGTTTTTTTATGATTAACATTTTTTTAATAGTGGGGTATGTTATTTTTGGCCGGAATTGGTAACGGTCTTGTATATGCGCTTATCGAAATTACCGTTAGTATCTTTTATTGACCATTGGTCATTGTCAATTGCCAATTGTATGTTTCCCATCAGTTTCATTCAGCGCTTTCCATAACATATCTTTTAACACGTCCAGCCCGGTCTGCATGATTGAGGAAAAAAATACATGCGGGATATTCTTGGGAAGTTCCTCTTCGATAGCTTGTTTTAATTCTTCATCGAGTAAATCAGATTTGCTGATGGCAATCAGAAATTTCTTGTGCAGCAATTCGGGATTATATTTTTTCAATTCACTGACCAGGACCTCGAATTCCTTTTTATGATCGCTGCTGTCGGCCGGAATTAAAAAAAGCAATACGGCATTACGTTCGATATGACGGAGAAACCGATGCCCCAGGCCTTTGCCTTCGGCCGCGCCTTCAATGATTCCCGGGAGATCGGCTATACAAAAACTTTTACCATCCCTGTATTCCACAATGCCAAGCTGAGGCACGAGCGTGGTAAAAGCATAATCTGCGATTTTTGGTTTTGCCGCAGTGATGACAGACAGCAGGGTGGATTTACCTGCATTGGGAAATCCGACCAACCCCACATCAGCAAGCATTTTCAGTTCGAGGATTTTCCAACCTTCCTCACCGGGTTGTCCTGGCTGTGCATGTTCAGGAGCCCGGTTGGTAGCCGTAGCAAATTGCGCATTACCCAGCCCGCCAATACCCCCTTTTATCCAGATAATTTCCTGTCCGTCTTCCAGTATCTCAGCTTCCTTTGTGTGGCTTTCTTCATCTCTGGCAATGGTACCCAGCGGCACGTCAATAATGATATCTTTTCCGAAACGCCCGGTCCGGTTGTTTCCGCTTCCCGACTCTCCGTCTTCTGCAAGCACATTTTTATAATATCGAAGGTGAAGTAAGGTCCATAGATTTTTATTGCCGCGAAGAATGATATGTCCCCCGCGCCCTCCGTCGCCCCCGTCAGGTCCGGCCAGTGCATTGTATTTGGTCCGCATAAAATGTTTGCTTCCCGCACCGCCGTGACCGCTGCGGCAAAATATCCTGATCTGATCTACAAAATTTGATTTCTCCACCTGCGTTTATTGAGCTGCAAAGATAAAAATCCCGCGCTGAGCAAAGACATAAAGCTTTAGCGAAGAGTTGAATATGGTTTATTGTATATTTCTTTGAAATTAAACACTCAATATTCAATGAAAGGCCCTGTAGGGGCCGGACGTCGGCAGAAAAAATTATCTCATCCATGTAGCGCCTCAGGTGCAACAGGTTCAACCAAAATATTTTCGTTTAGATAAACACTTTCGTTCCCGTAGTAAAGCTTTCCCTAAATTCTTTTGGAGTGCATCCTTTTTTCTTTTTGAAGATGCGGTTGAAATTGGAAATATTATTGAATCCGCAGTGATAAGATATTTCAGCTATTGAATGAGTGGTATCGATGAGTTTTTTGGAAGCATGGCCCAACCTGATTTCGTTCAGGCTATCAATAAATGTATTGCCCGTTCTTTTTTTCATGAACCTGCTGAAAGAAACTTCGGTCATATTGACCAGTCTCGCCACTTCACTCAGCGTAACTGTTTTGTCGTAATTGTTATACATGTATTGAAATGCCTTCTCGATCCTTCTGCTGTTGTAACTGAAGTGTTCATTCGCAAATGTAGCGTTGGACAAAGTGCGTATGTTGCGGGATATAGAGAGATCATGCAGGATAGACATTAATTCCAGTACTGAATCAAACCCGTTTTTTTCATTTAATGCCAGCAGCCGCGGAGCCAGGGATAATATGGTTTCCCTTGAAAATAAAATTCCCCTGGAAGCCCTCTCGAACATTGCGCGTATAAAATTCATCTGGTTCCTGCACAGGAATTTGTCATCAAAAAGATCCTTATGCCATTGAATAGTGATCTCTTTAATATTTTCAGTTTTGCATTGATGGGTGAACCATGCATGATACAAATTGGGACCAATGAGTATCAGTTCCAGGTCTTCTATCACTTCGATACTGTCGCCCACAATTCTTTTGGAACCTTTTGCATTCCTGATGAAATTCAGCTCGAATTCGTCGTGGTAATGTAGGGGGAAGGAGAACTCCTTCTTTTCACGGGAAAAAATTGTAAAGCAATCGTTCTGGGTTAGCGGGGTGATTTCCCGCATTATGTCTTTGTTCATAATTTGGTAACGAATTATAAGACATTGTCCTTAGTCAAATAGCTGCATTATTTGAAAAAGATAAAATAATATTAGGAAATGGGAATAAAAGTATCTTTCTAAAAGGACTATTATTCAATCAATTTTGACGAAAGATATTAAAAATGTTCATTTTTTGATAAATTAAAATAAACAAGGGGCAAAAAAGTATTATATCAAAATGAGAGCTAAACTTATATTTGGTTTGGGCAAAAAAGTCAGCAGGTTTCCATCATTTTATTATTAAAAAATGTCAGCATATAAGCAATCTATTGCATTATTATTTGTGTCGCTTGGATTGGCGGCATCAGCGCAAAACGATTTGCCGGTTGATAAAAAAGCCACTATTGAAACTATTCATCTCTTTACTAACTTAAAAAAATTATTATCGAAAGGAATCATGATGGGCCACCAGGATGACCTGGCCTATGGTGTCGGCTGGAAATATATCCCCGGCAGAAGTGATATCAAAGATGTAACGGGCGATTATCCGGCTGTGTATGGATGGGAACTGGGAAGAATTGAAATTGATCATCCTGTTAACCTCGACAGTGTTCCCTTCGATAAAATCAGGCAATTTATCCGGGAAGCGTATATGCGTGGGGGTGTGATTACCATCAGCTGGCATTTGAACAATCCGCTGACGGGACAAACTGCCTGGCAACCTGCTCCGGGAACGGTAGCTTCGGTTTTACCCGGGGGCGAAAAAAATGATCTGTATAAAAGCTGGCTGGACAAAATTGCGGCTTTCATGCTTAGCCTGAAAGGGAAAAAAGGAGAATTGATTCCCGTGATCTTTCGGCCTTTTCATGAACTGAACGGGAGCTGGTTCTGGTGGGGCGGTAAAAATTGCACACCCGATGAGATCAAACAACTGTACCGGTTTACTGAAACTTATTTACGAGATGAAAAGAATGTCCATAATCTGCTCTATGCCTATAACACCGATCGATTCGCCACAAGAGAAGATTATCTGGAAAGATATCCCGGAGATGAATGGGTAGATATCGCCGGATTTGATATCTACCAGGGCAATAACATTAAGAAGAATGAAGATTTTATGCAGGAGCTGGACAAAACACTTACTACACTTGATGCCATTGCCAAAGAAAGAAATAAAATTCCCGCGCTGACAGAATTTGGATACAATGGATTACCCGATAGCAGCTGGTGGACGAGTGTGTTATTGAAAACTCTTTCTTCTCACACCATTGCCTATGCCCTTGCATGGAGAAATTCCGGATTTCATGGTGAAGGCAGGTATGAATTTTATGTTCCCTATAAAGGGCAGGGGTCTGCAAATGATTTCGTGAAATTTTATGAAGCGCCGGAAACCTTATTTCAAAAAGAAGTCACCAAAGAGAATTTGTACCAATGATGCACCTGAAAAAGCATAATGATTATCGTTAGAAATCAGGATCACCATATTTTATATAAGAATTAAAACTAAGAATTTCTGTAATCAGAAATCAGAGATTGAAATCCAGGATCAATGAGATTACAAGCGATTGATTTTGCCATGCTCATTGCCTATCTGGCTACGATGGTTACGATAGGATGGGTGCTCAGAAAAAAAGCCAGGCGCAATAAAGAGAACTATCTGCTGGGGGGTAAATCACTTCCCTGGTATATGCTTGGATTAAGTGATGCGTCGGATATGTTTGATATATCAGGAACCATGTGGATGGTCAGCTTGTGTTTTGTGTATGGAATGAAAAGCATCTGGATCGTTTGGTTATGGCCTGTATTCAATCAGGTTTTTCTCATGATGTATTTGTCCAGATGGCTTCGCCGTTCCAATGCAACCACAGGTGCGGAATGGCTCGCTGGTCGTTTTGGAAAAGAAGGCCCCGGGGTAAAAGCATCGCATAATATTGTCGTTGCTTTTGCTTTGCTGAGCTGCCTTGGTTTTATGGCATACGGTTTTGTCGGGCTTGGTAAATTCATGCAGATATTCATTCCCTGGAATGAAGTAGAAAGATATGTCCCTTTTCACGTGAGCCCCGCTTATGTTCCGCATTTTTATGGCATCGTGTTCACCTTGTTCGCCATGTTTTATTCTATTCTCGGCGGTATGCACAGTATTGTGTGGGGCGATGTAGTGAAATACCTGATCATGTCTGTTGCCTGTATCAGCATCGGCATCATCGCGATGATCAGGTTGCACGGTCATTCCGTTCATGTGCCTGAAGGATGGGTCAATCCTTTTTTCGGATGGAAGCTTGATTTAAACTGGAGTCATATCGTACCTGACGCAAATAAAAAAATAGAAGAAGATGGCTTTTCCTTGTTCGGCCTATTCTTTATGATGATGACATTTAAAGGAATTTTCGCCAGCCTGGCCGGACCAGCGCCCAACTACGATATGCAGAAAATCCTCAGCACGAGGTCCCCCGAAGAAGCCAGTAAAATGAGCGGCTTTGTTTCGATTATTCTTCTTCCGATACGTTATTCAATGATCATCGGCTTAACTGTTCTGGCCTTATTATATTTTGGCCAGGTTAACGGTGACCTGCAAACGCCGGATGGAACCGATTTCGAAAAAATATTGCCTTCTGCCATCAATAATTTTCTTCCGAGCGGATTAATGGGCCTGGTTCTTACCGGATTGCTGGGTGCATTTATGGGAACTTTTTCAGGAACACTCAATGCAGCCCAGGCTTACCTGGTGAATGATATCTATCTGAAATATATCAATCCGAAAGCAGCTACGAAAAGAATTATCTCAATGAATTATCTCGCGGGATTGCTTGTCGTAGCGGTTGGCGTGATATTAGGGATTTTTGTAAAAAATGTAAATACGGTTTTGCAATGGATTGTCTCCGGTTTGTATGGCGGATATATCGCAGCGAATATGTTGAAATGGCATTGGTGGCGGTTTAATGCAAACGGTTTTTTCTGGGGAATGCTTGCCGGAATCGTTCCAGCCATTGCATTGGCTGTACTGAAATCGTATGGAGTCCTGAAGGATTTGGATTTATATTATTGGCCCTGGTTGTTTGTGATTTCATTGGCAGGGTCAGTATTCGGAACTTATGCAGCTCCTCCTGCAAACCGGGAAACACTGAAATCTTTTTATAAACTGGTCCGGCCCTGGGGTTTCTGGAAACCTGTGCATAAAATGGTCTTCGCCGAAGATCCTTCTTTCGTAGGGAATAAAAATTTTGGTATCAATTCATTCAATATTGTGTTGGGGATGATCGGGCAGTTATGCCTGACTATTCTGCCCATGTACATTGTACTCTGGCTAAAACTCCCCTTATTCGTTACGATTTTGATTTTGCTCATTATCATTCTGATACTGAAAAAAACCTGGTGGAACCGGCTCAGTGAATATTGAAGAATACAAAATCACATGACTGATTTGAAACTTCTAATTAATTGACCATGACTAACGACCTGTTCGAAAAACGTTTAAAAAAACTGGAGAAATCCTGGAATGCATTAATCGTCCGGCCAAACCGGATGGTTAAAGGCGGCAATGGGATTTTTAACCGCTACAAGCATCCTGTATTGACGGCTGCACATACTCCGATATTCTGGCGATATGATCTGAACAACCGCTCCAATCCATATCTTATGGAGAGATTTGGTATCAATGCTGTTTTTAATGCAGGAGCTATCAAATGGAAAAATAAATATATCGTCGTAGCCAGGGTAGAAGGCAGCGACCGGAAATCTTTTTTTGCGATAGCCGAAAGCCCAAACGGAATCGACAATTTCAAGTTCTGGGACTATCCGATAATAATGCCGGAAACAAATGAGCCGGATGTGAACGTGTACGATATGCGCCTCACTGCGCATGAGGATGGATGGATTTATGGACTGTTCTGCGCGGAAAGAAAAGACCCTGCTGCTCCTTTGTATGATCAATCTTCGGCTATTGCTGCCTGTGGTATTGCTCGAACAAAGGATCTGACACACTGGGAGCGCCTCGCCGACCTGGAAACGCGTTCACCCCAGCAGCGCAATGTGGTGTTGCACCCGGAGTTTGTAATTGGTCAATATGCTTTTTATACAAGACCACAGGATGGGTTTATTGATGCGGGAAGCGGAGGAGGAATTGGTTTCGGATTGTCATCTTCCATCGAAAAAGCCAAAATTGACGAAGAAACGGTGGTCGATGCCAGGCATTATCACACCATCTATGAATTAAAAAACGGACTGGGCGCACCTCCGATTAAAACTTCCAAAGGCTGGCTGCACCAGGCACATGGTGTCCGGGCTACGGCTGCAGGTCTCCGTTATGTTCTTTATCTTTTTCTGACTGATTTGAAAGACCTGGCCAAAGTGATTCATAAACCGGCCGGGTATTTCCTGGCACCAGAGCAGGATGAAAGAACAGGCGATGTATCCAATGTCGTTTTTTCCAATGGATGGATAGCCGATAAAGACGGCTCGGTTTTTATCTATTACGCTTCGTCCGATACGAGGCTGCATGTGGCTACAACCACTGTTGAAAAACTATTGGATTATGTTATCCATACACCGGAAGATGGATTTCGTTCCGCTACATCAGTGGATACCCTAAAACATATCATTGACAAAAACAAAAAATTGCTGGCCAGGCAAAAACTAAAAAAAATATAACCACGAATTGCACGAAATAATCACGAATTACAGGAAGAAATTTTTGAATTCAACCAAATGTAGAACCTGAGCAAATAAAATAATGTGAAAGCTCTCCTAAAAAAATACAGCAAAGAACTGCAGCAGGAACTGAATGATATTCTCAGTTACTGGATGCAATATGCACAGGATGATGCACAGGGAGGCTTTTATGGAAGTGTGGATAATAGTAATATCCCCGATCCGGAAGCACCCAAAGGCATTGTTCTAAATGCCAGGATCCTCTGGACTTTTTCCGCTGCCTATAACCAGACAAGAGAACAAAAATACCTTGCCGTTGCTGAGAGGGCCTATCGTTATATTGTTTCTTATTTTATAGATAAGGAATTTGGTGGCGCATATT
>Ga0335077_10010510_pt1 | contig 11527 bp, 8 predicted proteins | sample Lox_Sample_31_FD_207151 | JGI IMG/M metagenome (GOLD analysis project Ga0335077, IMG submission 207151) | Soil microbial communities from Loxahatchee National Wildlife Refuge, Florida, United States - Lox_Sample_3.1 | ecosystem: Environmental > Terrestrial > Soil > Wetlands | place: USA: Florida...
AGTAAATTCAATTCTTCATGGTCCAGGCAACCGAACAACCCGTCGCGGTGGAAGTTGCGACATCCGTCGCGCCGCGCAGCGCCATGGTTGCCGTCGGTCTCATGAGCTTCTCCGCCCTGCTGTTGGAGCTTGGCCTCACCCGGCTCTTCTCGGTGGTGCTGTTCTACCATTTTGCCTTCCTGGCAATTTCGATTGCCCTGCTTGGCTTGGGCGCCGGGGCGGTCTTCGCCTTTCTGCGGCGCCCGTGGCTGGAGCGCTGGACAATCAGTCAGATCGGCGCGGTCTTATGCACCGTCAACGCCGCCATTATCTTCGTGGCCCTTGAGGTTGTGATCCACTCTTCGGTGGCCATGCGCCTCGACTGGGGAAACTTCGGGCGTCTGACGGTGCTCTATCTGGCCGCGGCGGTCCCGTTCTTCATCACAGGACTACTGTTCTCGGTCGTCTTCGCGCGGCATCCCGCCCGCATCACGCAACTCTACGGCGCCGACTTGGTGGGGGGATCGGTGTCCTGCCTGGCGCTGGTTCCGCTGCTGAACATCCTCGGGGCTCCCAACACAATTCTGTTTGCGGCCTTTGCAGTGGCGCTAGCAGGAGTGGCCTGGGCCACGTCACGCGTGCGTTGGACGCCCGCAGCCCTTGGGTTATTGCTGCTGGCGCTGATCGCGGTCAACTTCCACGGCAGACTGATCGACATCGTGTATGCCAAAGGCATGAGGCGCATGACACCACTTTTTGCCAGGTGGAATGCGCTGTCGCGAGTTGAAGTGGATGATCAGGGCTGGGCCAAAGTAATCGTGATCGATGCCGATGCCAGTACCTACATTATGAACACCGATCCATACCATTGGGACCGGCGGTATCAGCGCGACCTGATGTCAGCCGCACCCGCACTGGCCAACGTGCTGCGTCCGCAAGGCGAGTACGCCATCATCGGTCCCGGCGGCGGAGTGGATGTGCAACGCGCGGTGGCGAATGGCAGTCCCAGCGTCACTGGAATCGAGATCAATCCCATCATCGCCAACGACATCATGCGCGATCGCTATGCCGATTACAACCACCACCTGTACGAGATTCCAGAGGTGCACATCCACGTCAGTGATGGGCGGTCGTTTATTCGCAACAGCCGCGATCGCTACGACGTTGTGCAGATGACGCTGGTGGACACCTGGGCTTCGACTGCAGCCGGCGCTTTCGCGCTCAGCGAAAACAACCTGTACACCGTGGAAGCCTTTCGCGAGTATTTCCAGCACCTCAAGCCTGACGGGATGATTGCGATCACGCGTTGGGAGTTTGCCCAGCCCCGCGAAGCGTTGCGTGTAGTCTCCCAGGCCATGGAAGCGCTTCGTCAACTTGGAGTCCGGGACAGCACGGGCAATTTCATCGTGGTCAGCGACGGACCTTTGGATGCGGACGGACGCCCGGTGCTGGTGCTGGCGAAGAAATCGCCCTTCACCGACGAAGAGCAACTCAATGTACTGAGATACATCAAGGGGGCCGCGCCGGAGGATACTCATCTTAACCTGTATGTGTTATATCTGCCGGCAACCGCGGACCAGCCGGGGATGGCACATCCCGCTTTCGCCGGGCTGATTCGCAGTCAGGACGCACGCGCCTTTTCCTCCGGCTATGCCTACAACGTAACTCCTGTGACCGACAATGCGCCGTTCTTTTTCTTTACGCTGAAGCCGGGACAGGTCTTCCGCGACTTGAACCAGGGCGGCATCGACTGGAAGGTGAACCTGGGTATCGCGATTCTGGGATTGTTGCTCATCATCTCAATCGTGGCAGTAACTGCATTTTTGGTGGTTCCACTGGCGCTCTCTCCGCAGGCGCGCTCGGGGCGCAGTTTTCGTCTGCTGTACTTCATCGCCATCGGCCTGGGCTACATTCTGGTTGAGATTGCGTTGATTCAGCGCTTCGTCTTGTTCCTGGGAAATCCGACCTATGCCTTGACCGTGGTCATCTTTCTTATGCTGCTCTCCAGCGGTCTGGGCAGCCTGCTCTCGCGCCGCTGGCTCCACGATCCGGCGGGAGTGGTGTGGGCAATCGGAATCATCGTGGTGGCGCTGCTGATCTGCGTCGTGATTGTGCCCCGGCTGCTGGAAACCCTGGTCGGCGTTCCGTTTGTTGTCAAGCTGCTGCTCAGTGGGGCCCTGCTGATACCTCTTGGGCTGGCGATGGGAATGCCATTCCCCAGCGGGTTGCGCGCTCTCTCGCACAGCGCTGTAGCGGATGAGTGGGAGTCCTCGAATCATGGCGCCGTGGAATGGGCATGGGCGATGAATGCAGCATCGAGCGTACTGGGCTCGGTGCTGGCCATGGTGATTGCGATTCAGTTCGGGCTGAATGTGACTCTGGCCTGCGGCGCTGTTGCGTACCTGGTCGCGATGTTACTGGTGGCGACGTTCGAGAAGGCCACGTTACCCGCGTCTTGATCGCTGCTTTTGTCTTCACGCGAAGGAGATTCGAGAAATCCTCAGGCCACTTGCAACACAGACAACGTGAGTTGCTATAATCACTCGCTTGGGTGATTTGCGTCACACCCTGCCGAGACATAGCGATCCGTATGGTGTGGGCGCCGAGAGGGGAATCGGACCCGAACCCGCAAATCTGGAAACGCTTCATACATGGCCCAAGTTTTTCATCGTAGTGCGAACACAATTGCGCGGGCGTCGATTATCGGCGTCGTCCTCATCGTCTCGGCGCTGCTGTGGGCAGGGTTGGAGGTGCAGCGCTCGCCCTATGCGACCTATCAAAACGTCGCCCAAGCGCAGCCGGTGCCGTTCAGCCACCAGCATCACGTGTCGGGCGATGGGATCGATTGCCGGTATTGCCACACGTCGGTCGAGAGCTCCAGCTTCGCGGGCATTCCCCCAACCAAGACGTGCATGAACTGCCACTCGCAGATCTGGACGAACGCGCCGTTGCTCGAGCCGGTGCGCGAGAGCTACCGTACCGGCCAGTCGCTAATTTGGACCCGGGTGAACGATCTGCCCGATTTCGTTTATTTCGATCACAGCATTCATATCAACAAGGGCGTGGGCTGCGCCAGCTGCCATGGGCCGGTGGACAAGATGCCACTGACCTACGCCGCCAACTCGCTGCAGATGGAATGGTGTTTGAATTGCCATCGCGCTCCGGAGAAGTTTCTCCGTCCACGCGATCAGGTCTTTAACATGCGCTACGAACAGCCCAGCTCCGACAATCCGGTGAAGCTGGCTGACGGCAGCGTCTTCACTGACCAGATTGCGCTGGGTACGGAGTTGAAGCACCGCTACAACGTTCGCAGTGTGGAAGGCATTACGAGTTGCAGTACCTGTCACCGCTAAGTGAGGTTGATGGCGTGAGGCGAAGAGTTTGGTTAGAGGATGTTCGTCAGTCGGTTGGTATCAGGGCGCGGGCTTCGGCCGTGCCGATCGGTTCTTGGAATAACTAGAGTTTTGTTTTCGAACCCAAACGAGAAGAATGGAAAACCAGAGCCTGAAGAAGTCCGAGGCCGTTTGTCCGAGCAAGCTGGACCTTGCCGAGGTCAAAAAGAAGCTGGCGCGCGCCAAAAGCGGCCCGCAATACTGGCGGAGCCTGGAAGAACTGGCGCAGACGGATGGCTTCTACGAGATGCTGCATCGCGAGTTTCCGCGTCAGGCCTCGGTTTGGCCGGAAGGCTCGTCGCGCCGCGACTTCCTGAAGCTGATGAGCGCCTCGATGGCGCTGGCGGGGCTCTCGGCATGCGTGAAGCAGCCGCTTGAGCCGATCGTGCCGTACGTGCGGCAGCCCGATGAGATCGTTCTTGGCAAGCCGCTCTTCTTCGCCAGCGCGATGCCGTTCGGCGCCTACGCGACTCCGATATTGGTGGAGAGCCACGAGGGACGTCCGACAAAAATCGAAGGCAATCCGGAGCACCCGGCGGGGTTGGGGGGTAGCGATGTTTTCGCGCAAGCATCCATCCTCGACATGTACGACCCCGACCGCTCGCAGATCATCACCCACGTAGGCGCGATGAGCACGTGGAGCGATTTCGCGACCGCCCTCAAAGGGCCGTTGAACTCCCAAAAGGCGGTGGACGGAAGCGGGCTGCGGATCCTGAGCCGCCCCTTCAGCTCTCCCACCATGGCTTCCCTGATGGATGCGGTACAAGCTGCCTATCCCGAGTCAAAGTGGGTGCAATACGAACCGGTGAATCGCGACAACGTCCGCGCCGGCTCCCAGCTGGCTTTCGGGCAGTTGGTTGAGACGCGCTACAACCTGGAGAAGGCCGACATCATTCTGTCGCTCGACGGTGATTTCCTCTCCAGTGGCTTCCCCGGTTTTCTTTATTACGCTCGCACTTTCGCCGCGCGGCGCAATCCCGATCTCAAAGACAAGATGTCGCGTTTTTACTGCATCGAGAGCACGCCGACGAATACCGGGGGGAAGGCCGACCATCGCCTGCCAATGCGGGCCTCAGAGGTGGAGCAAGTTGCGCGCGCGATTGCTGCCGGACTGGGGGTTGGAGGCGGCGAAAGCGCCAGGCCCGAGCAGCAGAAGTTTGTCGCGGCCGTGGTGAAGGATCTGCAGGCCCACAAGGGCGCCGCGGTCGTGATTCCGGGTGATAACCAGCCGCCGGCGGTACACGCGCTGGCCCATGCCATGAATCAGGCGCTGGGCGCGGTAGGCAACACCGTAATCTACACCGATACCGTCGAGGTCAAGCCACAGATCCAGACGGCCGCGCTGAAGGCGCTGGTCGACGACATGAACGCAGGCAAGGTGGACCTGCTGATCATTCTCGGCAGCAATCCGGTTTACGACGCGCCGGCCGACTTCAATTTTGCCAAGGCGATGGACAAGGTCACGCTGCGCGTGCAGTACGGGCTGTATCAGGACGAGACCTACGACCACGTTCACTGGCACATCAACGGCACCCATTATCTTGAACAATGGGGCGACTGCCGGGCCTTCGACGGAACTTGCACCATCACCCAGCCGCTGGTCGCTCCGCTGTATAACGCCAAGAGTCCTTACGAGTTGATCTTTTCGCTGGTCGGGTCCTCTGAGACCGCAGGCTACGACCTCGTTCGCAAGTACTGGCAAGGCCTGATGAAGGGTGGCGATTTCGACGTGGCATGGCGCAAAGCAGTGCACGACGGCTTTGTCGCCGATACCGCGTTCCCGGCCAAGAGCGTTGCGGCGACGGCTGGAAGCCTGATACCCACCCTGCCGCCAACGGCGGGCGACAAGGGTGGGGAACCCGAGGTGGAAGTCATCTTCCGGCGCGACCCGATGGTCTACGACGGCAGCCGCGCCAACAACGCCTGGCTGCAGGAGACGCCGAAGCCGATCACGAACCTCTGCTGGGACAACGCCGTCCTGATCAGCCCAGCCACCGCAAAGAAACGCGGCCTGGTCACCGGCGATGTCGTGGAAATTGATGTCAACGGCCGCAAGGTCCAGGGTGCGATCTGGCCACAACCCGGACATCCCAACGACTCCATTACCGTGTTCCTCGGCTACGGACGCGCCAAGGGTGGGCGCGTCGCCGACGGCGTAGGGTTCGATGCCTACCCGATCCGCACCAGCGTCGCTCCCTGGACGGCCAGCGCCAAGATCACCAAGGTGGGCAGCGGCTACGGCTTTGCCCATCCGCAGGGATTCCAGTACATCGACTACTCCGATCTGCCCAAGGGCACCGAGCCGCTCAAGAATCGGCACATCATCCGCAAGGCGACACTCGAAGACTTCATCAAGAACCCCAACTTTGCGCACGAAGAGGAAGAGCACGTCTCTCCGGAGATGACGCTGTATACCAGCGTATCCGGAGAGCCTCTTTATCAGTACACCGAGCTGAAGTGGGGAATGACGATCGACATGAACTCGTGCATTGGTTGCAAAACGTGCATCGTCGCTTGTCAGGCGGAGAACAATATTCCCGTTGTCGGCAAAGAGCAGACGATGCGCGGCCGCCAGATGCAGTGGCTGCGGGTGGATGTCTACTACGAGGGCGGAACCGAGAATCCGGGAATTTATTACCAGCCGATTCCGTGCCAGCAATGTGAGAACGCCCCCTGCGAAGTGGTTTGCCCCGTCGGCGCTACTGTGCACAGCACCGAGGGCCTGAACGACATGGTGTACAACCGCTGCGTGGGAACTCGCTATTGCTCCAACAACTGCCCGTACAAAGTGCGCCGCTTCAACTTCCTGCTCTGGCAGGACTGGACGACCCCGCAGTACAAGATGATGCGCAACCCCGAGGTGACCATTCGCAGCCGCGGCGTGATGGAAAAGTGCACGTATTGCATCCAGCGCATCGCCCACGGACGCATGACGGCGGAGAAGGAAAATCGCAGCGTGCGGGACGGCGAAGTGATTACCGCATGCCAGCAGGCTTGCCCGGCGGGCGCCATTGTATTCGGAAATCTCAACGATAAAGAAAGCCGGGTGTCGAAGATCAAGGCCCAGCAGCGCAACTATAGCCTGCTGGAAGACCTGAACACGCGTCCGCGCACTACCTACATGGCAGTGGTGCAGAACCCGAATCCCGAACTTGAGCAGGCGGAGCCCAGTTAGCGATGAGAGAGGGACCAGAAGAGAAGACAATCCTTCAGGATGTGCCGTGGCAGGATGAGCCACCGGTACTACTGCCGGGGCAGAGCTACGGCAGTGTGACCGATCAAATCGCTGACGCCGTGCTGACCCGGCCGATTGGGTTGGGCTGGCTGGCCGGGTTGGCGATCGGCATGGGTCTGCTGGGGATCCTGATGGCGGCCGTCACCTATCTCTTCCTGGTGGGCGTCGGCATCTGGGGCATTGAGGTCCCGGTAGCCTGGGGCTTCGCTATCATCAATTTCGTCTGGTGGATCGGTATCGGGCACGCTGGTACCCTGATCTCGGCCATTCTTTTATTGCTGAAGCAGACCTGGCGCAATTCCATCAACCGCTTTGCGGAGGCGATGACGCTGTTCGCCGTGGCCTGCGCCGGCATGTTCCCGGTACTTCACATGGGCCGTCCCTGGGTGGCTTACTGGATGTTCCCGTATCCCAGCAGCATGGGGGTATGGCCGCAGTTCCGCAGTCCGCTGGTGTGGGACGTTTTCGCAGTTTCGACCTATGCCACCATCTCGGCGGTCTTCTGGTATGTCGGCCTGGTGCCCGACTTCGCAACCATGCGGGAGAAGGCGGTGAACCGCTACACCAAGTCGGTGTACGGACTTCTGGCGATGGGCTGGCGCGGATCGGCCCGCCACTGGAAGCGGTACGAGGCGCTGTACATTCTGCTGGCGGGCATTGCCACCCCGCTTGTGCTGTCGGTGCACACCGTAGTCAGCTTCGATTTTGCCATCTCCATCCTTCCCGGCTGGCACACCACCATCTTCCCGCCCTATTTTGTCGCGGGCGCCATCTACTCGGGCTTTGCCATGGTGCTGGTCTTGGCCATTCCCATCCGCCACTACTACGGCCTGCAGAACATGATTACCATGCGCCACCTGCAGAACTCGGCCAAGATCATGCTGGCCACCGGGTTGATCGTTGCGTATGGATATTTCTTCGAGGCTTTCATCGCTTTCTACAGCGGCTCGACCTACGAACGCTTCATGATGCAGAACCGCTGGTTCGGCCCCTATGCGGTGTTTTACTGGGGACTGATCCTGTTGAACCTGGTCATTCCACAGATCTTGTGGATACCCAAGATTCGCGCCAACACCGCCTGGCTGTTCCTGATCTCGCTCGTGATCCTGGTTGGGATGTGGCTGGAGCGTTTCATCATCATCATCACCAGCCTGACCCGCGACTTCCTGCCCTCGTCGTGGGGTCATTACGTGGCTACACGCTGGGACTATGCCGTGTTCTTCGGCACTATAGGCTTCTTCTCCGCGGCGATCTTTATCTTCATTCGCATCATGCCGGCTATTTCGATCTTTGAAATGCGGGCCCTGTTGCCGGAGGCGGAGGTGAGAGCCAAATGAGTCATAAGGCGCTCTCACCTGCAATCTACGGTTTGATGGCGGAGTTCGATACTGCTACCGATCTGGTGGATGCTGCCCGGACCGCGTATGCCGCCGGCTACCGCAAGATGGATGCCTATAGCCCGTTTCCGATTGAGGAGGTCAGCGAGGCGATCGGCTTCCACAAGAGCCGCGTGCCGCTGGTGGTGCTGCTGGGCGGACTACTAGGAGGGCTCTCGGGATTCGGGTTGCAGTACTGGATCAACGTCATTGCCTACCCGCTGAACATCGGCGGAAAGCCTTATGACTCGTGGCCGGCATTTATCGTCCCCAGTTTCGAAATGACGATCCTGTTCGCCGGACTTTCAGGCGTCTTTGGGATGTTTGCCTTGAACGGCTTGCCCATGCCGTACCATCCGCTGTTCAACGTGGACCGCTTCTCGCGGGTTACCCGCGACAAGTTCTTTCTGTGCGTGGAGGCGGCCGACCCCAAGTTCGACATTGTTGACACACAGCGATTCATGCAGAGTCTTAAGCCGGTATCGATTGAGGAGGTGCCTCATTAATCGGCTGACTCAATTTGGGACCGGGAAGATGACCATGGGCCACGGCAAACGATGGATCGGCAGGGCCGGAGCCTACCTGCTGCTGGCAGCGGGCCTGTTGACGCTGGCAGGCTGTCGCGAGGACATGCAAAATCAGCCCTATTATCGTCCGCTGCGCGAGAGCGACTTCTATGCCGACAAGCGATCGGAGCGGCCTCTGATAGCGGGCACGGTGGCCCGTGATCATTTGAACGCCGACACTTATTTCTACACTGGCAAAGTCGGCAGCAATGACGGCGACTACCTGCCTTTCTCCGCGACGGCTGAGGTGCTGGCGCGTGGACAACAGCGTTTCAATATCTACTGCTCGCCCTGTCACGGTGAAGCGGGCGATGGCGGTGGCATGGTGGTGCAGCGGGGCTACAAGCACCCGCCGTCGTATCACATCGACCGCCTGCGCCGGGCCCCGATTGGCTATTTCTTTGACGTGATGACCAACGGCTTCGGCGCGATGTCCGATTATGCGGAGCAGGTGGCCCCGGCAGATCGCTGGGCCATTGCGGCCTACATCCGTGCTTTGCAGTTGAGCCAGCACGCCAGCCCTGAGGATGTTCCTCCGGGGTCAACGATTGCTGACGCTCCGCCGCCGGGTGTGAGCATCATGCCGCCTTATGACACGCAGGGCGCAACTACGGCTGCGTCAACTCCGCCGAAGCCAGTGGTGGCTCCGGCAGAAGGGGGCCAGCCTAAGCCATGAGCAACGAAACCATGTACCGGCAGCAGAGCACCGATTACCCCGTGCCGAGTGAGGCTGCGCAGTGGCAAAAACGCGCCTTGATTGTGGGCGTGGTGGGGGCCCTGCTCTGCGTAGCGGGCGCGGTCACTTCGCTCGAGCAGTTCCTGCGCGGCTACCTGATCGCCTACATGTTCTGGACGGGGTTGAGTCTTGGCTGCCTGGCGCTGCTGATGGTGCAGTACCTTTCTGGTGGCCTCTGGGGTTTGGTCATCCGACGGGTGTTGGAGTCGGCCAGCAAGTGTCTTCCGCTGATGTTCGTCCTGTTTCTGCCGATCCTCGTCTTCCGCACAAATCTTTATGCCTGGATGACGAATCCGGCGCTGACGGAGAGGAACCACTGGTACCTGAACACCCCTGGCTGGATGATTCGTTGGCTCGTCTATTTCGCCATCTGGATTGGGCTCGCCCTCATTCTGAATAAGAGGGGCGACCAGCAGGACCATCCGCTGGCGGGTGGCGTCCAACCGCGCTTTCAGGGATTAAGTGGTCTGGGGCTGGTGGTTTATTCGCTGACTGTCTCTTTCGCTGCGGTGGATTGGGTGATGTCGCTTGACCCCACCTGGGGTTCAACAATTTACGGGCTGATCTTCCTCGCAGGACAGGGTTTGTCGGCGCTGGCCTTCAACGTCATCCTGCTGACGGTCTTCACCCGTTACAGGCCGTACCGCGAAATCATCAAGCCGATGCAGTTCCATGACCTCGGCAAATTGATGCTGGCGTTTGTGATGTTGTTCGCCTACTTCTCATTTTCGCAATGGCTCATTATCTGGGCGGGAAACCTGCCGGAGGAAATCGGCTGGTACCTGCACCGCATTCGCGGCGGCTGGGGTGTGGTGGCGCTCATCATCATCCTCTTCCACTTTGCGCTGCCGTTTGCACTTCTCCTATCGCGCGAGCGCAAGCGCGCGGGGAGCCGCCTGATCGGATTGGCCTTGCTGCTGATGTTCATGCGTCTGGTGGACATCTATTGGTACGTCGTGCCGAACTTCGCCCACGAGCAGGGACACTTTTACTTGAGCATTTGGTACATCGTCGCGCCGATCGGCGTTGGCGGGTTGTGGCTGGCGTTTTTCTTCTACAACTTGAAGCAGCGGCCGCTGTTGCCGGCCTACGAACCGCAAATACCGATCTTGCTACACCAGAGGGGCCATGGCCACTGAGAACTCCAGTTACGATCCTTTACGGAACCCGCAGGTCGACTTCGATCGTACTGACTTAAGTCCGCGCGCCATCCTGCTGTTTCTGGTCGGGTTGCTGCTGTGCGGCGTGTTCATCGAGCTAGTAGTTTGGGGAATGTTCCGCTTCATGGCGAAGAGCGAAGTTCTCTTTGCTCAGCCCCAGACCAACCCGATGGCGAGTTCGCAACCTACGCCGCCGCAGTCAGGTTCACGCTCGATATTTCAGAACGCTCCTGGGGTCAACCTCGGGGTCTTTCCCGAGCCGCGGCTGCAGGTAAACGACGCAGTCGACATGAGCAAGTTTCTGTCCTCTGAGACAGAGTTATTGAATCCGCCGCAGCCGTTCAAAGATGCGAACGGGACCATTCATATATCGATCTCGCAGGCGATGAAGGTGATCGAGCAGCAAGGTTTGCCGGTGCGTCCGAATCCGCCGCCGGAGGATAGCAAACGTTGATCGGTTTGCGATTCAAACTCGTAGAGGTATGGCTTGCGGCAATGCTGGTGCTCGCGACTACGCTCGCGGTGGCCCAGCCGCCTTCTGCCTTCCAGGACAAGAGTACCCAGTCTGCCTCGCAGATAAGTCCGGCAGACCTGGCGAACGTGGGCATCGAGCAGCGGCTCAACCAGCAGGTGCCGCTTGACCTGCAGTTCAAGGATGAAAACGGCAAGACAGTGCGGTTGGGCGATTACTTTCATTCGGGACGGCCGGTCCTCCTGAATCTGGTGTATTACACCTGTCCCATGCTTTGCGGTGAGGAGCTGGCGGGCGAGGCGAGCGCGCTTGGCGTACTGCGCTTCACGCCCGGAGACGAGTATGAAGTGGTATCGGTAAGTTTCAACCCGGATGAGACGCCCAAGGATGCGGCGGAGAAGAAGCAAGTTTACATCGCCCGCCTGAATGAACATCGTGACCACAAGACGAGCGGCGATGGCTGGCACTTCCTGACCGGGCAGCAAGCAGAGATCAAGCAGCTTGCCGAGGCCGTAGGGTTCCGTTACCGCCGTGACCCCGGCAGCGGGCAGTTCATCCACGCCGCTGCCATCATGATCGTAACCCCTGCGGGCAAGATTGCTCAGTACTAC
>Ga0335077_10010511_pt1 | contig 11526 bp, 9 predicted proteins | sample Lox_Sample_31_FD_207151 | JGI IMG/M metagenome (GOLD analysis project Ga0335077, IMG submission 207151) | Soil microbial communities from Loxahatchee National Wildlife Refuge, Florida, United States - Lox_Sample_3.1 | ecosystem: Environmental > Terrestrial > Soil > Wetlands | place: USA: Florida...
ATTTCCGCGACGAGGCGCCGCGCGGGATCTGGGACGACTACTCGCCGCCGCACTTCGGCTTCAAGAAGGGCCCGGAGGACACCTACCACTGGAACTCCGAGACCTTCTGCCTCGCCGCCGCGGCCCGCTACCACGACTACATGGTCAACCGCATCGACAACCCCGACCCGGCGCACTCCAAGTGGTCCGGGTACGCCTCGATCTACTGGTCCGACTCGGACGCCGACGGCCGCCAGCAGAGCAGCGAGGTACTGCGCGTCAGCGGCAAGGTCGACGGCGTGCGCCTGCCGAAGGAGGCGTTCTACGTCTACCGCGTGATGCAGAACCCGGCGCCCGACCTCCATATCATCGGCCACTGGACCTATCCCGCCGGCACGAAAAAGACGGTGTACGTGGCGGCGAACCACTGCGACGCGGTGGCGCTGTCGCTCAACGGCCGCCCGCTCGGCGAAACGACCAAACCGCTCGATTTCGTCGATCCATTTGACCACTCGGACAAGGGCGACACCGGTTTCATCTACGCCTTCCCCGACGTTGCCTTCGAGCCCGGCACGCTGCGCGCCGTCGCGATGCAGGGAGCCAAGGTCGTCGCGCAGGACGAAATTAAGACCGCGGGGGCTCCGGCGGCCCTGCGGCTGACCGTGCACACCGGCCCGCGTGGCCTGCAGGCGGACGGCGCCGACGTCGCCCTGGTGGACTTCGAGGTGGTGGACGCGGATGGCCGCCGCTGCCCGACCGACGAGACGCGCGTCGACTTCAAGGTCGAGGGGCCGGCGATCTGGCGCGGCGGCCTGAACAGCGCCGTGCTCAACTCGACGAACAACCTCTACCTCGACACGGAGTGCGGCATCAACCGCGTGGCGGTGCGCTCCACGCTGGCGCCGGGCACGATCACGCTCACCGCGACCCGCTCCGGCCTGCCGCCGGCGACGGTGACGATCGATTCGCACGCGGTGAGGGTCGAAGCGGGCCTGATGACCGCGAGGCCGCAGCGGATTGACGGACCAGAGATGTAACCAGCGACTGTAGGGCTGCCGTCCCTCGACCTTGCTCGGGACCCTGAGCGGAGTCGAAGGGCTCGTCGGCAGGCCGCTCTGCAATTGCGGATCCGGCTCGGCGTCGAGCGCCGGCCCTACATTATCGATTGGCGCAACCCGCCCCTACTTCCCCTCTTCGGCGAAGATCTCCTCGATCGGGCGCTTGAAGAGGCGGGCAATCTTGAAGGCCAGCGGCAGGGACGGATCGTACTTTTCCGTCTCGATCGCATTCACCGTCTGCCGCGACACCCCGAGCTTGTCCGCGAGGTCACCCTGCGACCAGGTGCGCGCCGTGCGCAGCTCCCTGAGCTGGTTTTTCATTGGTAGCGGCGGCAGGCGCGGATCCAGCCGGCAAACCATAGGAGGCACATGGCGACGACCAGGCCACTCCAGCCCCAGTGGACGGCGGGCAGGACCTTGGCCTGCTCCAGCAGGTCGACGGCCATCACCAGGATCGCTGTCGCCGGAAACGCGAAGCCGAGCGCCTCAAGCTGGATGCGCCGCTGGAGTTCGTCCACCTGGCGGAACATCCGCACGACGCACCCCACGTAGCACAGACTCGGCAGGATGGGCAGCAGGGCGATCACGAGGCGCAGCGGCACCGGCAACTTGAAAAGGACGAAAAGCACCGTGGCCGCCGCCGCGGACAGACCCGCGGCCAGGCCCCAGAGCGTGGGCGACACCCAGGCGCGAGGCCCAAGGCCGCAGGAGGATTGGGAGACGGAGGGAGAGTTCATGACGGGGATAAGGTGTAAAGCATACTTGTCAGGTGTCAAGCATACTTGTCAGGTGGGTGGCATGCATCCGGTATTGTAGGGCTGCCGCTGGTCGGCAGGCCGCTTCGTAAATACGGATCCGGCCCGGCGGCTAGCGCCGGCCCTACACAGCCGAACCAACAAACCGCCAGCCTACCCCAGCACGGCCACGATCTTGGACCCGTCGCGCAGGTTCTCCGGTGGAACCACGCAGCCCGACACCGGCGTTCCGTCGACGGTCAGGCGCTTCACGCCCTGGCACACGCCGGCGGGATTCTGCACCTCGATGTGGACGGTCCGGCCGCGGAAATGCCGGCGCATCGTGAAGCCCGGCCATTTTTTCGGGATGCAGGGATCGATGCGCAGGCCGTCGGCCTCGGGGCGCACGCCCAGCAGCCAGTGGGTCGCGGTGTAGTAGCTCCACGCCGCCGCGCCGGTGAGCCACGGCGTGCGCGCCCGGCCCTCGTTGGCGTTGTAGCGCGAGTAGGTCGTTTGGTTGTGCACGTACGGCTCGATCTCGCGGAGCTCGGCCCGGTCGTTGTACGCCGCGGGCATGAAGTCGCGGTAGTATTCGTACGCGAGGTCGCCGTGGCCGAGCATGGCCTCGGCGATCACGGCCCAGCTCTGGGTGTGGTTGAAGATGCCGGCATTCTCCTTGATGCCGTTGTTGAAGAGCGTGGCGCGCATCACCTCGGGATTGGCGTGCACGAACGGCGGCGCGCAGAGCATGGTGCCGTAGGGCGTGGCGAGCCGGTCGCGGACTGTCTGCATGCAGGTGCGCGCCTGTTCGGGCGTGGCGGCGCCGCTCATCACCGCCCACACCTGGGTGTTCACGTACACCTGCCCCTCGGGGAAATTCTTCGTGCCGTAGACCGCGCCGTCCTCGCCGATCGCCCAGATGAACCATGCGCCGTCCCAGCAGACCTGCTGGATTTTCGCCTCCAGCTTCGTCCGCCCCGCGCGCGCCCACGCCGCCTCCGCAGGCTGCCCGAGTTGGTCCGCGATGCCGGCGTAGACGTCGAGGCCGAGCCGGACCTGGAAGGCCACGAAGACGCTCTCGCCGTGGTAGCCGAGACGGATGCAGTCGTTCCAGTCGGCGGACAGGCCGCAGGGCAGGCCGTGCTTGCCCGTGCGCTCGAGGTTGAACTCCAGCGCGCGGCGCAGGTGCCCGAGCACCGTCGCCTCCCCGCGGTCGGCGTACGGCAGCACCTGCCGGTAGAAGTCGAGCTCGCCGGTCTCGGCGACGTAGGCCGGCACGGCGTTGAAGAACCAGAGGCAGTCGTCGGAGCGGTACTCCTCGTCGCGCGGCGGGCGCTCGTGGCCGGGCCGGTGGGCGAAGGGCTTGATCACCGGGATGGCGCCGCCGTTGGCGAGCTGGCCGGTGAGCATCAGCTCCAGGCGCGGCCGCACCCGCTCGCGGAGCAGCGGGATGGCACCGAGCAGGTCCTGCACCGTGTCGCGGAACCCGAGGCCGTCGCGCTCGCCGTTGTAGATCAGCGAGGCGGAACGCGACCAGGCGTAGGTGATGAGCGCGTTGTAGGCGTTCCACACGTTGACCATGTGGTCGAAGTCCGCGTCCGGCGTCTTCACCTCCAGCGACTGCAGGTCGGCGTGCCAGCGGGCCTTGAGGCGGTCGAGCTCGGCGGCGCAGCGTGCGGCGGAGCCGAAGGCGGCCGCGGTGGCGCGCCCGTGCGACGCCGGCGTGCCCAGGCCGAGCAGGACGAGCAGTTCGCGCGTCTCGCCCGGGGCGAGCTCCAGGTCCGCCTGGAGCGTGCCGCAGACGTTGTCGCCCTCGGCGAGGAAGCCGGTGAGCTTCCCGCCGCCGCGGGCCAGCGCCGCCGGGGCCGCGTAGCCGCCGTAGGCGCCGAGGAAGCGCTCGCGCACCGTCTCCACCCCGGCCAGCGGCGCGCCGCGCAGGGTCATCCACAGGCGGTTGCAGCCGGTGAGGTCGCGGCCGTCCCACGGGATGTTGGGGTTGCAGGTGATGCCGAGCACGCCGTCCTCCAGGGTGGCCCTGGTGATGAACAGCGAATACTGCAGGTTGACCAGGTCCTGGGAGGTGTCCCAGAGGTTGGCGAACTCGCAGTAGGTGTAGACGCTGAGCGGGCGCGGCCGGGCCGAGCGGTTGGTGACGCGCAGGCGCCAGTACTCGAAGGTCTGCCCGAGCGGCACGAAGTAGAGCGACTCGGTGTGGATGCCGTCGTAGTCGCTCTCGATCTGCGTGTAGGCGGTGCCGTGGCGGCAGACGCTCTGGTAGCGGTCGAGCGGCTTGCCCACGGGCTGCCAGGCGGCCGACCAGAAGTCGCCGCTGGCGCGGTCGCGCAGGTAGAAGTAGCGCCCCGGCTGGTCGAGCGGCAGGCTGTTGAAGCGCAGGCGCAGGAACCGGCCGGTGGCGGCGCTCTGGTAGAAGGAGTAGCCGCCGGCGTGGTTGGTGATAATGGCGCCGTAGGCGGTCGAGCCGAGGTAGTTGGACCACGGCCGCGGCGTGTCGGGGCGCGTGATCACATATTCGCGGGCGGCGTCGTCGAAATGGCCGAATTGCATGGCGGGCGCCCATTGTTCGGGCGCCCGCGGGGCCGTCAACCCACGTTCGCGGCGGTCGCCGCCCGCGCCGCCGCGTTTCCATTTAACGCGCCGGCGTTAAATCACGCCGGCGCATCGATCGTTCTCTCCGCCCGCCGCTCAGTCCGTCGAGAACTGGCAGACCATCGTGTGATGATAGAGCTGGCCGGGGCGGAGCACCGCGCTGGGGAAGTCCGGATGGTTGGGCGCGTCGGGAAAGTTCTCGGTCTCGAGGCACAGGCCGGTGCGGTGCTGGTACTTCACGCCCCCCTTGCCGGTCACCGTGCCGTCGAGAAAGTTCCCGGTGTAGAACTGGACGCCCGGCTGGTCGGTGGAGATCGTCATGACGCGGCCGCTGACCGGGTCGGTGACCACGGCGGCGACGCGCATCCCCACCCCGGGATGCAGCACCCAGCAGTGGTCATAGCCGCCGGCCCACTTGAGCTGGTCGGTGCCGGCTTCGATGCGGTCGCCGATCTTCATCGCCGTCCGGAAATCCATCGGCGTGCCGGCCACGGGGGCGCGCTCGCCGGTGGGGATGAGGCCCTTGTCCGTCGGCAGGTACTGGTCGGCGGCGAGCATCAGGCTCTCGTCGGTGATCGGCCGGGTCGGGTCGCCGCTGAGGTTCCAGTAGGTGTGGTGCGCGATATTGATGACTGTCGGCTTGTCGGTGGTCGCCTCGGCGTGCCAGATCAACTCGTCCTGGTCGGTCAGGGTGTAGGTCACCTGGATGTGCAGCGTGCCGGGGTAGCCCTCCTCGCCATCCGGGCTGGTGTAGGACAGGACGACGCCCTGGGAGCCCGCCTTCATCACCGGCTCGCCGTGCCACAGGACCTTGTCGAAGCCCTTGAGGCCGCCGTGCAGGGCGCAGGGCTGGCCGTTGGGATGGTCGTTGAGGGCCAGGGTGTAGGTGCGGCCGTCGAGGGTGAACTTGCCGGCCGCGATGCGGTTGCCGAAGCGGCCGACGCTGGCGCCAAAGTAGCTCGTGCTCGAGAGCCAGCCGGCGAGGGTGTCGTAGCCCAGCGTCACGTCGGCCAGGTGGCCGTTGCGATCGGGCACGGTCAGGCCCACGAGGATCGCGCCGTACTCCATCACCCGCGCGGTCATCCCGTGGGCGTTGGTGAGCGTGAAGATCTTCACTTCCCGGCCGTCGGGCATTTTCCCGTAGACGGCGGATTGGATGTCGGCGGCATGGAGTGGTGTCATGGCAAGGAGGGCGGCGGCGGCGAACAGGGACGGGACGGATTTCATGAGGACCTCGTGGGGTTGGGCGTAAGACTCGTCCAATAAATCCACCGATGGCGCGGGGTCCAGAGCGATTTGCGGCGGCGGCCCGGAAACGTCCGGAGCGCGCCCATCTCCGCCATTGACGCTGATTTTCCCGCGGCCTTACATGCTGGTTTCATGCAGGACCAGCCAGCCGGCGCGCCGGCGATCAAATACAAGCGCATCGTGCTCAAGCTGAGCGGCGAGGTGCTTCGCGGGGGAAAATCGGGCGATCCGATCGACGCCGCCACCCTCGAGCACATCTGCGCGCAGGTGAAGGAGGTGCACGAGCTCGGGGTCCGGATCGGCCTCGTCATCGGCGGGGGCAACATCTTCCGCGGCCAGCCCGGGGAGCAGCGGGGCGTCGACCGCACCACCGGCGACTACATGGGCATGCTGGCCACGGTGATCAACGGCCTGGCCCTGATGGACTGCCTGGAGAAGATGGGCGTCGTCGTGCGGGTGCAGAGCGCCATCCCGATGAACGAGATCGCCGAGCCGTTCATCCTCCGCCGCGCCCTCCGCCACTGGGAGAAACACCGCGTGGTCATCTTCGTGGCCGGCACCGGCAACCCCTACTTCTCCACCGACACCACCGCCGCGCTGCGCGCCAGCGAGATGCACGCCGACATCATCATGAAGGCGACCAAGGTCGACGGCATCTACGACAAGGATCCGAAGAAGAACCCCGACGCGGTGAAGTACGACCAGATCAAGTTCGTCGACGCCCTGCGCCAGCGGCTCACCGTCATGGACTCGACGGCCTTCTCCCTCTGCCTCGACAACAACGTGCCGATCCTCGTCTTCAACCTCGCCGAGCCGCACATCATCCGGCGGGCGGTCCAGGGCGAGCCGGTGGGCACGCTGGTGCGGGACTGACCGCCCCGCCGGAAGCCGCGCCCCCGTTCCGAACCCCGAACCCCCAACCGCGTTCGCTCCCATGACCCATCCGATCATCACCGAAACGCAGGGCCGGATGAAGAAGGCCCTGGATCACACCCTGCATGAATTCAGCACCATCCGCACCGGCAAGGCCTCGCCGGCCATGGTCGAGGGCGTGACGGTGCAGGCCTACGGCACCTCCATGCGCCTGCGGGACTGCGCCGCCATCACCACCCCCGACCCGCGCCTCATCCAGATCACCCCGTGGGACAAGTCGATCATCCGCGACGTGGAGAAGGCACTGCAGACGGCCAACCTCGGCATCAACCCGATCCTCGATGGCGGCGTGATCCGCATGCCGCTGCCGGAGCTCAGCCGCGAGCGCCGCCAGGAATTCGTCAAGATCGCGCACAAGCTGGCCGAGGAGGGCCACGTGTCCGTGCGCAGCGCCCGCCACGCCGGCATGGAGGCCGCGAAGAAGGACCAGAAGGAGGGCAAGATGTCCGAGGACGACGCCCGGCGGATCGAGAAGGAGATCCAGACCATCACGGAGAAGTTCATCAAGGACATCGACGCCCATCTCGCCGCCAAGGAGAAGGAGCTGACCACGGTGTGAGCCGGGGGGAGCGCCTTCAGCGGTAAGCTTCAAGCGTCAAACTCCCCAGGAGAAAGCTCGTGGCTTATCGCTTACCGCTCACCGCTGCGACCGGCCGCCTCCGGCGGGTCGTCGTCAAGCTCGGCACCGGCGTGCTCACCACCGGGGTCGGCCAGCTCGACGAGCGGCGCATCGGCGACATCTGCGCGCAGATCGCCGCCCTGCGGAAGCGCGGCGCCGACGTGATCGTCGTCACCTCCGGCGCCATCGGCCTCGGCATGGGCCGGCTCGGCCTGGCCAAGCGCCCGAAGGAGGTCACGAAGAAGCAGGCCTGCGCCGCCGTCGGCCAGACGCTGCTGATGCAGACCTGGCAGCGCGGCTTCGATCCGCACGGGATCATCGCCGCCCAGGTGCTGCTCATCCACGACGACCTGCGGGTGCGCTCGCGCTACCTCGCCGCGCGCCAAACCTTCGAGCGGCTCTTCGACTACGGCGCCGTCCCGGTGGTGAACGAGAACGACACCGTCAGCGCCGCCGAGATCAAGATCAAGTTCGGCGAGAACGACACCCTCGCGGCGCTGGTGGCCAGCCTGGTGCAGGCGCAGTACCTGATCATGCTTTCGACCGCGCCCGGCCTGATCGACCTCAAGGGCACCGGCCGGGTCGTGCCGGTGGTGGAGAAGATCACGCCGGCGATCGAGGCCATGGCCGGCGGCACGACGAGCGAGACCGCCGTCGGCGGCATGGCGAGCAAGGTCGCGGCCGCCCGGCTCGCCACCAAGGGCGGCTGCGGCGTGTTCATCGCCGCGGGCGCCGAGCCGGACGTCCTGAACCAGCTGCTCCGCGGGCACTCCACCGGCACCTTCTTCGTGCCCAGCGGCCTGCCGATGGAGGCGCGCAAGCGCTGGCTGGCCTATTTCCAGCGCCCGACCGGCACCGTCGCGGTCAACGCCGGCGCGCTGCGCGCGTTGCGCGAGGGCGGCAAGAGCCTGCTGGCCGTCGGCGTCACCGGCGCCGCGGGCGGTTTCGCCGGCGGCGACATCGTCAACATCGCCGGGCCGGACGGCACGGTGTTCGCCCGCGGCGTGGCGGCGTTCGCCGCGGAGGAGATCCCGGCCGCGGCCGGCAAAAACACGGACGAATTGCGCACCTTGTTCCCCGGCCGCCGGCACCTCGAGGTCGTCCACCGCGACAACCTCGTGCTGCTGTAGCCGGGCGCGGCCGGGGGCGGCGGCTCCGCGGAGCGCCTACTTCCAGTCGTAGCGCACGCGGTAGGTGACGACCTTCTCGCCGTCGGGCGGCACGGTGACGCGGAATTCGGCCGTCTGCGCGTCGGTCTTGGTCCAGGCGTCGGACTGCTCGACGATCTGCCAGTTCATCCAGCGGTAGAGGCGCTCCACCACGCGGACCTCGACCGGCTCGGTCTTGCGGTTGCGGACTTTGATCTCGAAGGCTTCCTCCAGCGAGTCCTCGCGGTTGTTGAGCACGTAGTCGGTGCGCCGCCGCTCGCCCACGAGGTCGAAGGCGTCGCCGGTGTAGAGCTTCACGGTCTCGTGCCGCGGCGTGTGGTCGATGGTGTTCTCGCCGGTGAATTCCAGCCGGCCGTCGGCGTCGTCGCGGCGGTAGAAGCGCACCTTCCCCGCCGGCAGCGGCTCGCCGAGCCCGTTGGCCTCGCTATTCTCGAATTCGCGCATCACCCAGACCTTGGGATTCGACTGGGTGCCGTAGTCGCGGTTGCCGCGGATCGCCTCGGGGTTCCAGCCGCGGTACTGTTGAGGGATGGCCGCGCCGTTGTAGACGTAGTAGGTCTTGGCCTGGATGCCGGTCGCCCGGATGAACTCCACCTGCTTGGTCTCGCGGTCGTGCAGCGAGGTCGGCCGCGGCAGGGTGTAGAGGTGAAATTCGTCAAAGGCCTTCTCGGTCACGCCGGGCGTCTCGAAGGCGCCGGCCATCTTGGCTGCGTCATACATCACCTGGCCCGCATTCTGCGGCTGGAGCTTGTTCACGTCGCCGGCCATGAGCTTGATTGCCGCCTGCTCGAAGCTCTTGCCGGTTTCGTTGTCGATCGTCACCCAGCCGACCAGGTCCAGGGTGTCGCCCTTCTCCGGCGCGACGAGGTTGTAGGACGCCTCCCAGCGCATGCCGCCGGTGACGTAGCTGAGCTCGGCGGCGAACTTCGCCGCCCGCTCGGCCCCGATTTTCCAGGTGAGGAGCGGCTTGAGCAGGGCGTCGTCCGACAGCGCCGGAAAGACCGGCTCGCCGGGCAGGGAGAAGCGCAGCTTGCCGCCGACCTCGATGATGGGGGTTTCCGCCTGCGCCTGCATCATCTGCTGCTGGTAGTAGTTCGCCCCGAACTGGCGGGCGCCGCCCAGGTTCGGCACATAGCCGCTGCGGATGATCTTGCCCCGCACAGTGTACTCCTTGGCGTTCTGGTCGCGCACGAGGAAGTCGAGCTCCCTGCCCTCGTAGAGCGACAGCAGCAGGCCCGCGGAGATCGTGTCCGCGCGGTAGCTCTGCTCCAGGATGTGGAACGGCACCTTCCCCGCCGGATCACGCAACACCACCGAGTCGGGCTCGAGGTGCACGGTCACGCCGGCGAAGGTGACGGTGTTTTCGCCGGCCTGGAGGTCGAGCGGCACGCGCTCGCGGACGACGGCGAAACCCTGGTTGTAGATCGTGAGCGCCGGCTGGGCCGGGGCGACGGCGGCCGCCATCAGGGCGGCCGCGGCGAGGAGCAAGGGAGGGCGGGATTTCATGGCGGGGATCGGGGAGGAAGGGCGTCGGGCCGCATCGTGAAGGGCGCCGACAGGATGACAACGCGCCAACGGCCCCTTTCTTAGGCCGGTTGGGCGGCGGCTCAGCGCCCCGCCTCCCGCGCCGCCTCCAGCCACGCGTCGGCCATCAATTCGTGCCCGGCGGCGGTGGGATGCACGCCGTCCCAGATCCAGGTGTCCACCGGCGCCCGCCGGCACGCGTCATCGAAGACCTTCTGGTAGTGCACCACCGGCGCGTGGTATTTCGCGCCCAGCTGCGCGACCACCGCCTGGAGCGCGCGGATGTCCTCCTGCCACGCCGCCCAGTCCGCCATCGTGCGCGCTCCCGGCTCGATGAACGGCTCGCCGAGCACGAGCTTCACCCCCGGCAATGCCCGCACGGTCTCCGCGAGCAGGCGGTCGTAGTCCGCGGCGAATTCCGCGGGCGACACCCGCTGGTGCTGCTGCAGGGCGAGCAGCACGTCGTTGACGCCGACGAGGATGCCGACCACGTCGGGCTTCAGCGCGAGCGTGTCCTCCGGCCAGCGGCGGAGCAGGTCGGACACGCGGTCGCCGCTGAGCCCGCGATTGAGGAAGACCCAGTGCTGCTCGGGGTGGAGGGCACCGAGGCGAGCGGCGATCAGAAAGGGATAGCCCTGCCCGAGGAAGTGGTTCGGGTCGGACGAATTGCGCCAGCGACCGCCGTCGGTGATCGAGTCGCCCTGAAACAGGATCCGGGCCCCGGGGGCGAAACCCGGCGGGTCCCCGCCCGCCGCCCCGGCCCGGAGCGGCAGACCGCCGGCCGCGATCACCCCCAGCACGCCGACTGCCAATGGCCATCTCATGGGTGGAACGAGCAGAACCGACGGCCCGGGCGCCGGCAAGCCCGCAGCCCGCGGCTGCCGGCGCGGGCATCGCGCCCACCCACTTTTCCTTTGCGCTTTGGGCGCCTTTTTGTGGCTCTCACGTTCGTCCGATGGATTACACCCTCCACCACGAGCCCCGCGCCCCGCTCGTCATCCCGCCGATCGACTTCCGGCGCGAGCTCAACGGGGAGCAGTACGCCGCGGTGACGGCCCCGCCCGGCCCGCTGCTCGTGCTCGCCGGCGCCGGCTCGGGCAAGACCCGCACCCTCACCTACCGCGTCGCCCACCTCCTCACCCAGGGCGTGCACCCGGGCGAGATCCTCCTGCTCACCTTCACCAACAAGGCCGCGCGCGAGATGCTCCACCGCGTGCAGGACCTCACCGGCGTCGAGGCCCACCGCTTCTGGGGCGGCACCTTCCACCACGTCGGCCACAAGGTCCTGCGCCTCTACGGCGACGCCATCGGCCTGCCGCGCACCTTCACCATCCTCGACGCCGAGGAGGCCGACGGCCTGCTGCGCGACACGGTGGAGGAGAAGGACAAGGCGTTCTTCAAGGACAAGACCCACCCCCGACCGGGCCCGCTCTTCGAGATCCTCAGCTTCGCGCGCAACACGCAGCGCCCGCTGGGCGAGACGATCTCGCAGTTCTACCCGCAGCACGAGGACATCACCGACCGCATCACCGGCTTCGCCACCGCCTACCGCGACCGAAAGCGGACCCGCAACGTGGTCGACTACGACGACCTCCTCGAATGCTGGCTCGACCTGCTCCGCGCAGAGCCGAAGGTGGCCGCCTACCTCCAGCAGC
>Ga0335077_10010513_pt1 | contig 11525 bp, 10 predicted proteins | sample Lox_Sample_31_FD_207151 | JGI IMG/M metagenome (GOLD analysis project Ga0335077, IMG submission 207151) | Soil microbial communities from Loxahatchee National Wildlife Refuge, Florida, United States - Lox_Sample_3.1 | ecosystem: Environmental > Terrestrial > Soil > Wetlands | place: USA...
TTCTGCTCCGGCGCCCTCGGCGGAGACGGCGGCCCCACCGGCCTCGGCGTGGGCCGGCGGTTCGCCTACGACGGCTGGAAGAGCCGCGCGTGGGTCATCTGCCAGCGGTGCGCGCGCTGGAACCTCACCACGGTACACGACCGCCTGGACACGGTCGCGGCGCTCGAGCGCATGGCGGCCGGCGGCCGGGTGGCCGCCACCACCGACCAGGTCGCGCTGGTGCGGTCGGGCGCCTACGACGTCGTCCGGGTGGGCAAGCCTCCGCGCGTCGAGATGGCGGGCTGGCGCTACGGCGAGCGGCTCAAGGCACGCGAGCGCGAGCGCCTCAAGGTGGTCCTGCCCGTCACCCTGGCCTTCGTCGGCGTCACCATCGCCACCAACGTGGCGACCGGCGGCAGCATGGGATGGATCATGATGCAGTATCCCCGCATCGGCGACGCCCTCTACACCGGCCTGGTGGGCCGCCGCAAGGTCGGCATCGAGCCGCCGGTCTGCGGCCACTGCGGCGCCGTGATGGTGCTCCGCGCCCGGCACGTGCAGCACGCCCGGCTGTCGCGCACCGTGCACCAGGACCTCGCCCTGCTGCTGCGCTGCCCGCGCTGCGAGAGCGTCGGTGCGATGCTGGAGGGCGGCGACGCCGAGCGCGCCCTGCGGCACGGCCTCACCTACGTCAACCTGAAGAAGGGCCGGAAGGTCAAGCGCAAGGCGGAGGAGGCGGCCTCGGTGGTCGAGCGGGCCGGGGGCCCGCAGGAGCTGATCGCCACCGCCACCCGCGCCGAGATCGCCGTCTCCAGCCTCAAGGGCGCCCAGGGGCTCGCGCTCGAGATGGCGGTGGACGAGCAGGCCGAGGTGCGCGAGCTGGAGCGCGAGTGGCGCCGCGCCGACGAGATCGCGGAGATCGCCGACAACCTGCTCGTCCCGCCGACGATCGAGCAGGAGCTGAAGCAACTCAAGGCGCGTCAACCGGACGGTTGAGGCGCTCTGGCCCGCCCTCCGCGGCGCGGCTATGTTTCCCGCTTCCAATGACAACCGCGCCTCTCCCACTCGTCCAGATCAGCACGCGACAGGGCGAGCGGCTCGCACCGGACGGTCCGGCCGCCCGCAAGCCGGCCTGGCTGAAGGTCAGGGCGCCCGGCGGGGCGAACTACGCGCAGGTGCGCCGGGTGATGCGCGATCTTCGGCTCCACACCGTCTGCGAAGAGGCGCACTGCCCGAACGTCGGCGAGTGCTGGGAGCACCGCGCGGCGACGTTCATGATCCTCGGCGACCTGTGCACGCGGAACTGCGCCTATTGCGCGGTCGCGCACGGGACGCCGCTCCCGCTCGACGCCGGGGAACCCCGGCGGCTCGCCGAGGCGGCGGCCGCGATGGGGCTCGAGTACCTGGTGGTGACGTCGGTGGACCGCGACGACCTCCCGAACGGGGGCGCCGAGCAGTTCGCCGCCGTCGTCGCGGAGACGCGCGCACGCCTGCCCGGCGCGTCGCTCGAGCTGCTGATCCCCGACTTCAAGGGCCGCGAGACGGCGCTGCGGATCGTGGTCGACGCCAAGCCCGACGTGCTGAACCACAACCTCGAAACGGTGCCGCGGCTGTACCGCCTGGCGCGGCCGGGCGGGCGCTACGATCGGGCGCTGGAGCTGCTGGCGCGCGCCCGGGCGATGGACCCGGCGCTGGTCACCAAGTCCGGCGTGATGGTGGGCCTGGGCGAGGAGTGGGACGAGCTGGTGACGGCGATGCGGGACCTGCGCGCGTCGGACGTGAACCTCCTCACCATCGGGCAGTACCTGCGCCCCTCGGCCTCGCACCTGCCGGTCGCCCGCTACTACACGCCCGACGAGTTCGCGGAGCTGGCGCGCATCGGCCGCGACCTGGGATACCGCCACGTCGAGTCCGGTCCCCTGGTGCGGTCCTCGTACCACGCCTGGGAGCAGACCCGGCGTGCGGCCGCGGGCGGGTGAGGGGCCCTCGGCAATGACCGTGACCGCCGCCGCGCTCGAGCACGCGCCGCCCTCCGACCCGGAGGTGCTGCGCCGGATGCTGCGCGACATGCTGCTGATCCGCCGCTTCGAGGAGAAGGCCGCGGAGGGCTACGCCCACGGCAAGATCGGCGGCTTCTGCCACCTGTACATCGGGCAGGAGGCGGTGGCCGTCGGCACGATGGCCGCGCTCCGCCCCGACGACTACATCATGACCAGTTACCGCGAGCACGGGCAGGCGCTGGCGCGCGGCGTCTCGGCTCGGGCGGTGATGGCGGAGCTGTTCGGCAAGGCCACCGGCAGCTCGGGGGGCAAGGGCGGCTCGATGCACATCTTCGACGCCGCCACCAACTTCCTCGGCGGACACGCCATCGTGGGCGGCCACATCCCGCTCGTGACCGGCGTGGCGTTCGCGATCAAGTACCGCGAGGGCGACCAGGTGTCGGTCGGGTTCTTCGGCGAGGCCGCGGTGAACAACGGCGCCTTCCACGAGGCACTGAACATGGCGGCGGTGTGGCGGCTGCCCGCGATCTACATCTGCGAGAACAACCGCTACGGGATGGGCACCGCCCTCGAGCGCGCCTCCGCGATCTACGACGTGGCGCAGCGTGCCTGCTCGTACGACATGCCGGCCGAGGTCGTGGACGGGATGGACGTGCTGAAGGTGCGGGACGCAGTGGCCCGCGCGGCGCAGCGCGCCCGTGAGCGCTACGTGCCCACGCTGCTCGAGATCCGCACCTACCGCTTCATGGGCCACTCGATGTCGGATCCGATCCACGGCCACTACCGCACCAAGGACGAGGTCGAGCAGGCCAAGGCGAAGGACCCGATCCACACCTTCGCCGACAAGCTGCGCGCCGACGGCCTGCTGGACGACGAGCGCTGGCAGACGATGGAGGCCGAGGTGACCGACGAGTGCGACGACGCGGTGCGCTTCGCCGACGAGAGCCCGGATCCGCCGCCCGAGGCGCTGCTCACGGACGTGTACCGCGAGACCACGTCCTGATGCCGGTCCTCACCTACCGCGACGCCCTGAACCAGGCCCTCCGCGAGGAGATGGTGCGGGACCAGAACGTCTTCCTGATGGGGGAGGAAGTGGGCGCGTACCAGGGCGCCTACAAGGTGAGCCGCGGGCTGCTCGAGGAGTTCGGCCCGATGCGGGTGGTGGACTCGCCCATCACCGAGCTGGGCTTCGCGGGCGTCGGAGTGGGCGCCGCGATGGCGGGGCTCCGGCCGGTGATCGAGTTCATGACGTTCAACTTCGCCCTGCTCGCGCTCGACCAGGTCGTGAACTCCGCCGCGAAGATGCTCTACATGTCCGGCGGCCAGATCCCGATCCCGATCGTGTTCCGCGGACCCGGCGGGGCCGCCCTGCAGCTCGCCGCCCAGCACTCGCAGTCGTTCGAGGCGTGGTACGCGCACGTCCCCGGCCTCAAGGTGGTGACTCCGGCGACCCCCGCGGACGCGAAGGGGCTCCTCAAGAGCGCGATCCGGGACGACAACCCGGTGATCTTCATCGAAGGCGAGATGCTGTACAACCAGAAGGGCGAGGTGCCGGACGGCGAGCATCTCATCCCGCTGGGCGTGGCGGAAGTGAAGCGGCCGGGGACCGACGTCACGTTCGTGGCCCACGCCAAGATGGTGGCCGTCGCGCTCCGGGCCGCCGAGGAGCTGGCGAAGGAGGGGGTGAGCGCGGAGGTCGTGGATCCTCGCACCCTGCGCCCGCTCGATCTGCCCACGATCCTGGCATCGGTGCGGAAGACGAACCGCTGCGTCGTGGTCGAGGAGGGATGGCCGGTCGCCGGCATCGGCGCCTCGATCGTGGACGGGATCCAGCGCGAGGCGTTCGACGACCTCGACGCGCCGGTGCTGCGGGTGACGGGCGCCGACGTGCCGATGCCGTACAACCGCCAGCTCGAGAAGCTCGCGAAGCCCGACGCGGCCAAGGTCGTCGCGGCCGCCAAGCAGGTCCTCTACCTCGGCTGACGACGTGGCCACCAAGATCGTGATGGAGGCGCTGTCGCCCACCATGGAGGAGGGGCGGCTGGTGGCGTGGAAGAAGCAGGAGGGCGAGGCCGTGAAGTCGGGCGAGACCCTGGCGGAGGTCGAGACCGACAAGGCCGTGATGGAGCTGGTGGCCCGCGAGGACGGCGTGCTCCGCAAGATCGTCCTCGGCGAGGGCGCCACCGTGCCGGTCGGGGCCGTCGTGGCCATCGTGGGCGGCAAGGACGAGGACATCTCGGTGGTCCTCCCCGCGACCCCGCCCTCCCCGGTTGTAGGCGGTAGGGTGTCGGGGAGCGCAGGGCCGGTGCAGAATGGCGCGAAGGCCCCGGCTCCGGCCCTTGTTGCCGCGGCCGCCGTGCCCGCCACCACCGACCACCCACCAACCACCAACGCTTCGTCTCGCGTTCGATCCTCGCCCCTGGCACGTCGGCTCGCCGCGGAACGCGGCTTGGACCTCAGGCTCGTCCCCGGCACCGGTCCCGCCGGGCGCATCACCCGGCGCGACGTGGACGCCGTCGGCGCGACCCGCCCCGCTCCCGCCGCGGCGGCCGCCCCTGCCCTCGCGGTGGTGCCGGCCCTCGCCGTGCCGCCGGGCGGCGTCCGCGACGTCCCGCTCACCACCATGCGGAAGACGATCGCGCGCCGGCTCAGCGAGTCGATCGGTCCGGTCCCGCACTTCTTTCTCACCAGCGAGATCGAGATGGAGCGCGCCTGGGAGGCGCGGCAGCACCTGGCCGGGCTGGGCGACGCGTACAAGGTCTCGTTCAACGACCTGATCGTGAAGGCAGTGGCCCTCGCGCTTCGGCAGCACGCCGCGGTGAACGCGTCCTTCCTCGAGGACCGCATCCGCTACTACGGCGACGTGCACGTCGGGATGGCGGTCGCGGTCGAGGACGGCCTCATCACGCCGGTGATCCGGCACGCCGACCGCAAGGGCCTGCTGGAGATCGCGGCGGAGTCGAAGGCGCTCGCGGAGCGGGCGCGCGCGCGCCGGCTCGCGCCCGAGGAGTACACGGGCGCCACGTTCAGCGTCTCGAACCTCGGCATGTTCGACATCGACGAGTTCACCGCGGTCATCAACCCGCCGGAGGCAGGCATCCTCGCCGTGGGGCGCATCGCCCAGCGCGCGGTGGCGGCCGACGGCCAGCTGGCGGTGCGGCGCACGATGCGCGTCACGATGTCGTGCGACCACCGCGTCGTGGACGGCGCGACCGGCGCGAAGTTCCTGCAGACCGTGAAGCTGATGCTCGAGAATCCTCTCGCGATGCTGCTCTAGGAGTCTCCGTGGCGACGACTTTCGACGTGGTCTTCATCGGCGCCGGCCCCGGCGGCTACGTCTCGGCCATCCGGGCGGCGCAGCTCGGGCTCACCGTCGGCGTGGTCGAGAAGGAGAAGCTCGGCGGCGTGTGCGTGAACATCGGCTGCATCCCCGCCAAGGCCCTGCTCCACTCGGCCGAAGTGGCGAACCTGATGCGCCACGCCAAGGACCTCGGCGTCACCGCCGGCGAGGTCCAGACCGACTACGGCGTGGCGATGAAGCGTTCCCGGCGGGTGGCCGACCAGAACTCCAAGGGCGTCGAGTTCCTGTTCAAGAAGCACAAGATCGAGCTGGTGAAGGGCACCGGGAAGCTGCTGCCGGGCCGGAAGGTCGCGGTGGCGAAGGCCGAGGGCGGCACGGTCGAGCTGACCGCGGCGAAGGCCGTCGTGATCGCGACCGGCTCCCGCCCCAAGGACCTGCCGCAGATCGGGCTCAAGATCGACCGGACCACGATGATCTCGAGCGACGAGGCGCTGCTGCTCGAGGCCGCCCCCAAGACGCTCGCCGTGGTCGGCGCTGGCGCCGTCGGGTGCGAGTTCGCCGACGTGTTCAACGCCTTCGGCAGCCAGGTCACGCTGCTCGAGGTGCTGCCGCGCATCCTCCCGATCGAGGACGCGGAGATGTCGGATGTGGTGGCCAAGGCGTTCAAGAAGCGCGGCATCGCGGTGGTCGCGGGCGCGCAGATCCAGAAGGTCGAGAAGGGCAAGGGCGGCGTGACGATCACCTACGCCGCCGGCGGCAAGCCGCAGACCGTGACCGTGGAGAAGGTGCTGATCGCGACCGGCCGCGCCCCGCTGACCGAGAACCTCGGCCTCGAGTCCACGGGCGTGAAGCTCACCGACCGCGGCTTCATCCAGGTGGACGGCGCGATGCAGACCACCGCGCCGGGCGTCTACGCGATCGGCGACGTGGCCGGTCCGCCGCTGCTGGCGCACAAGGGCAGCCGTGAAGGCGTGGTCGCCGCGGAGGCGATCGCGGGTCTCAAGCCGCACCCCATCGACTACAGCGGCGTGCCGGGCGCGACCTACTGCCATCCCGAGGTCGCCAGCGTCGGCCTCACCGAGGAGCAGTGCAAGGAGCGCAAGCTGGAGTACACGGTGGGCCGGTTCCCGTTCAGCGCGAGCGGCCGCGCCCGGACGGCGGGCGAGACCGACGGGCTGGTCAAGATCATCAGCGGCAAGCAGTACGGCGAGATCCTCGGCGCGCACATCGCCGGCGCGCACGCGACCGAGCTGATCCACGAGCTGGTGGTCGCGCGGGCCAACGAGTACACGGTCGAGGAGATCGAGCTGGCCATCCACGCGCATCCCACGTTCTCCGAGGCCATCGCCGAGGCGGCGCTCGACGCGATGGGCCGGGTGATCCACATCTGAAGCTCCCGCCGCCCGTCGGGAGCGCACTGGCCGCCATCGTGGTCGGCTCGGCCGTGGGCGGCGCCGTGGTGGCGCTGGTGCTGTTCGCGATGAGCGGCCATGCGCTCGCCACGCCCTCCCAAGCATCCTCTCCCATCATGCCCGCGATCGGGCCAGCGGTGGCCGGTTCCGGCGGGGTCGTCGCCGGTGCCCTGGTGGCGTGGGCGGTGGGCCGGTCGGTCGGCGGCGCGTTCCGCCGCGCGGCGCTGGCGATGATGGCGGTGATGGGCACCGCGCTGGTGGCCGGCGCCACCCTTCCGGCACACGAGCTCGCCGGCCGGGCCGGTCTGGCGGCCGTGGCCGCGCTGTGCCTGGTGGTCGCCCTGGTGGCCCGCCGGGTGTTCGTCGACGCCGCGGGGCCGGCCCGGTGAGCGGCGGCCGGCTCGCGGTCGCCCGGCTCGGCCTGGTGCCGTACGGCGAAGCCCTGAGCCGCCAGCGCGCGATCGCCGAGGACCGGATCGCCGGCCGGCTCGCGTCCGACGTGTTGCTGCTGCTCGAGCATCCGCCGGTCGTCACCCTCGGCCGGGGCACGCGCGAGACCAGCCTCCCCGTCGCGCCCGAGGCGCTGCGGCGGCGCGGCATCGAGGTGTTCGAGATCGAGCGCGGGGGCGACGTCACCTACCACGGGCCCGGCCAGCTCGTCGGCTATCCGATCTTCGACCTCGCGGCGCACCGCAAGGACCTGCACTGGTTCCTGCGCCAGCTCGAGGAGGCGCTGTTCACGGCCCTGGCCCGCTTCGGCGTGCCAGCCGAGCGGCGGGCGAGCTACACCGGCGTGTGGACCGGCGGACGCAAGATTGCGAGCATCGGGATCCACGTGCGCCAGTGGGTCACGTGGCACGGGTTCGCGCTCAACGTCACCGCCGACCTCGCCGCCTTCGACCTGATCGTGCCGTGCGGCATTCCCGACGTCGTGATGACCAGCCTGGCCAGGGAGCTCGGGCGATCGGACGCCCGCGCCCCGGCCGGCGAGGACGAGCTGATGGGGCGGACGCGCGACGCCATCGTGGACGCCTTCGTGCAGACGTTCGGCTTCTCCGGGGTCGAGACGTTCGACCCGGCAATGACGACCGCGTGAAGAAGAGGCGCGAGTGGGGCTCGGGCGGTTGAGGCCGGCGCCCCACTCGCGTTACTGTAAGGAAGAGTCGAGGACCTACACCCTATAAGACGCGCCGGAGCCGAAAAAGGTTACAGGGGCCGGCGTCAGGGCGTCAGGGCGTGCAGCGCGACCAGGGCGAGGAGCAGCCAGCCGGCCATCCAGGGCGCCGGCGCCCACGGCGCGACGACGCTCCAGCCGGCCAGCGCCACCATCGCCGGGTACCCGGCCACGATCCGCACCAGGCGGCGCCGGAACGGACGGCCGTCGGTCCGCATCCAGCCGGCGCCGGCGCCCAGCGCCAGCCGCGCCACCGACGCGTCCGCACCCCACAGGGCAAGCAGCGCCAGCAACGCGATCGCCCAGCGACCGCTCTGCGGCTCGCCGAGCCTGCGGTAGACCTCGTTCACCGGTCCCGGGGTCCCCGGCGCGACCCCGGCGAAGAGGAGGGCGGGAAGCCGGAGCGTCGCGAAGGCGGCCCACTCGAGGGCCAGCACCCGGAGCCACGCCGCGGTCCGCACCAGCTGCGTGGCCCCGAAGAGGAGCAACCCCACCAGCGCCGCGCCCACCGGCCCGGCCAGGAGGGCCATCACCCACAGGGTTGCGGGGTGGGTTCCCTCCCACGCATGCGCGGGCACCACGGTGAAAACTGGCGAGAGCGCGAGGCCGGTCCCGCCGAATCCGAGCACGCTGCCCGCCGCGCTCCCGATCAGGACGTCGGACGCCAGGACGAGCCACGCCGCCGGGAGGGCCGCGAGGACGCAGCCGACCGCCAGGAGCGGAGGAGAGAGGGGCTCGCGCTGGGGCACGAGCGAATCTACTACGAAGTCGCACCGTTGCAGAGTTGCCGACCGACGCTGCTATCTTGGTTGATGTCCGACAAGCTCGACGTCCGCACCAGGGACCGGGCGCGCCTGCCTCCCGGCCAGATCGAGACGGTGAAGTGGCCGGTGCTGCACTACGGCCGCGTGCCGCGCGCGGACCTCGCCCGCTGGACCTTCCACGTCTTCGGCGAGGTAGACCGCCCGTTCGAGATCACGTGGGCGGAATTCGCCGCGCTCCCCCGGCGCGACGTGCTGTGCGACATCCACTGTGTGACGACCTGGTCGCGGTTCGACAACACGTTCTCCGGCGTGCCGGTGCAGCTCCTGCTCGAGCGGGCGGGCGTGCGTCCCAACGCCTCGCACGTGCTCGTGCGCGCGGAGGAGGACTACACCACCAACCTCCCGCTGTCCGACCTGGCCCGCGACGCCAATCTCATCGCGACCCACTTCGACGGCGAGCCGCTCCTGCCCGAGCACGGCGGCCCCGCCCGGCTGCTGGTGCCGCATCTCTACTTCTGGAAGTCGGCGAAATGGGTGCGCGGCCTGGAGCTGATGGAAGGCGACTGGCCCGGCTTCTGGGAGCAGAACGGGTACCACATGCGCGGCGACCCGTGGACCGAGGAGCGCTACGGGAGGCCGGACCCGGCCAGGATGAGGCGCGGGCCCCGGACGTGAAGCAAGGAGAGGCGAGAAGGTCAGTGGAGCCGGTAGGTGCGAGACGCCGAGACGCGAGCGGTTACGAGCCGGGAGACGTGAGGGGCGAGTCCGGATGTCGGCAGTGACATTGGACTCGCCCCTCTTCACTCGCGACTCCCGACCACTCGCAACGGTGCGTCGCGCAACTGCCCCGTCACCGACAGACTGACTACTCCCTACTTGGTATCATCCGCCATCATCTCGAAGAACCGCCCGAACAGCACCACGCCCTTCCATATCTGGTCGAGCGTGAGCTTCTCGTTCGGCGCGTGGAGCCGGTCGTCCGGCAGGCCGACGCCGCAGATCAGCACCGCGTCGCTCCGCTGTTGGAGCAGCGGCACGATCGGGATGGAGCCCCCGCTGCGGATCGGCGCGATCCCCCGGCCCCACACCTCGCGGAACGCCCGGTCCAGGACGCGGTAGGCGCGCGAATCGAGCCTGGTCTGCGCCGGGTCCACGGTCGAGAAGACGGTGACCGTCACGTCCGCGTGCTTCGGGGCCGCGCGCTTGACGGCCTTCACCAGCCGGGCCGCGACGTCCTTCGCCCGCTGGTCGGGGACGAGGCGCAGCGAGATCTTCGCGGTGGCCTCGGCGGGAACCACGGTCTTGCTGCCGGCGCCGGTGTACCCGCCCACGATGCCGTGCACCTCGAACGTCGGCCGCGACCACACGCGCTCGAAGAAGCTGTACTTCCGCTCGCCGACGAGCGCCTTGGCGCCGGCTTCCTCCCGGAAGCCCCGCTCCTTGACGGGCAGGGACCGCCAGGCCTTCAGCTCGGCGGCCGACGGTCGCTTGACGCGGTCGTAGAAGCCCGGGATCCGGACGCGACCGTCCTCTCCCTTGAGCTTCTCGAGCAGGTGCCACAGCGTCTCGATCGCGTTGGGCACGGCCCCACCATACAGCCCGCTGTGCAGGTCGGCCGCCAGCGTCCGCACGTGGATCTCGGCGTGGATGATGCCGCGGAGGGCGGCGTCCACGCTCGGCCGGCCGGGCGCGACGATGTTGGTGTCGGTCACCAGGACCGCGTCCGCGCGGGTCCGCTCGGGCTCCCGCGTCAGCAGCTCGGTCAGTCCCTTCGAGCCGGTCTCTTCCTCGCCCTCGATCAGGAAACGGACGTTGACCGGGAAGGCGCCGCGCGCGGCCTTGAGCCCCTCGAGCGCGGCGACCACCGTGTACACCTGGCCCTTGTCGTCGGCCGTGCCGCGCGCGAACAGCTGGCCGTCCCGCACCGTGGGCTGGAAGGGCGGCGAGACCCACTCGCCCACCGGATCCGGCGGCTGCACGTCGTAGTGCCCGTAGCACAGCACGGTCGGGGCACCGGGCACCTGGGGACCGACGGCCCACAGGATCGGGTGCCCGCCGGTCTCGAGGGTGTCGACGGTGAATCCCAGCCGCTGGAGCCGCGCCGCAAGCCAGGCGGCCGCCCTGCGGCAATCGCCGGCGTGCTCGGGCTGTGCGCTGATGCTCGGAATGGTGAGCCACTCCGAGAGGTCGGCGAGCAGACGAGGCCGTTCGCGCTCGACGAAAGACACCAGAGAAGCGTTCATCGTGCGCGAAACGTAGCGCTCGCCGACCCGCCGGGCCAGCGCCGGCGCGGCGGACTGGCCGCGTCGCCCGCGGCCTGTATCTTCTCCCTCGCCAGACTATGCGCCTCACTTCGTCGTTCGCCGTGTTCCGGTTCCAGCCCGGAGAGGAAGGCCTCGCCAAGGCGCGCTGGCACAGCCGCGAGGGCAAGTCTGCCGAAGCCGAGAAGGCGTACCGCGCGGCGCTCGCCGCCGACCCGGAGCTGCGCTCGGGCTGGCTCGAGCTGTTCGAACTGTTGCGCCGCGACGGACGCCTGCACGACGCACTGGAGCTGGCGATGCGGGCCGAGGACCACTTCGGCCCCGAGGCGGCGATGCCACGCGCGATCAAGGGCGCGGCGCTCGCCGAGCTGGGCCGGACCCGCGACGCGATCGCCGCCCTCGAGGAGGCCATCGAGCTGGACGGCAACCTGGCCCTCGCCTGGCACGAGATGGCGTACGCCGCGTACCGCGCCGGCGAGTACGCGCGCGCCCTGCTGGTGCTCGACCGCGCGTTCGCCCTCGAGCCGCACACCGACACGCTGATGCTGCGCGGCCACATCCTCCGCGCGGCCGGCCAGTACGACGCCGCCGAGGTCGCGTTCGAGGGCGCGCAGCAGTCCGCCGAGCACGACGT
>Ga0335077_10010514_pt1 | contig 11525 bp, 6 predicted proteins | sample Lox_Sample_31_FD_207151 | JGI IMG/M metagenome (GOLD analysis project Ga0335077, IMG submission 207151) | Soil microbial communities from Loxahatchee National Wildlife Refuge, Florida, United States - Lox_Sample_3.1 | ecosystem: Environmental > Terrestrial > Soil > Wetlands | place: USA: Florida...
TCCCTTCACCGCCGACAGCGAGAACGGCGGCGGCACCGGCCAGCGGCCGGCCGGCGGACCGAGCCGGCCGTCGGCCCGGGTCGAGGTCACGCTCGAGGACGGCACGACGACCACCGTGGACCACGGATCGGTGGTTATAGCGGCGATCACGTCCTGCACGAACACGTCCAACCCCTCGGTCATGGTCGGCGCGGCGCTGCTGGCCAAGAAGGCGGTCGAGGCCGGGCTGGAGCGCAAGCCGTGGGTGAAGACGACGCTGGCGCCTGGCTCGAAGGTCGTCATGGACTACTACGAGCGGGCCGGCCTCACGCCGTATCTGGAGAAGCTCGGCTTCAGCCTCGTCGGCTACGGCTGCACGACCTGCATCGGGAACTCCGGACCGCTGCCCGAGGCGATCAGCGCCGCGGTCGCCGAGAATGACCTGGCGGTCGTATCGGTCCTGTCCGGCAACCGGAACTTCGAGGGCAGGATCAACCCGGACGTCAAGATGAACTACCTGGCCTCGCCTCCGCTCGTGGTCGCCTACGCCCTCGCCGGGACCATGGACATCGACCTGGACCGCGAGCCGATCGGTACCGGAGCCTCCGGCCAGGACGTCTACCTGCGGGACCTGTGGCCGTCGCCGGCCGAGATCGAGGAGATCGTCGAGACCGCGGTCGCCGCGGAGATGTTCACGCGCGACTACGCGGACGTCTTCACCGGCGACGAGCGCTGGCAGGAGCTCGATGTCCAGCCCGGCGACACGTTCGCCTGGGACGAGGACTCGACCTACGTGCGGCACCCGCCGTACTTCGAGGGGATGCAGGCCGAGCCGAGCCCGGTGACCGACATCCACGGCGCGCGGGTGCTGGCGATGCTCGGCGACTCCGTCACCACCGACCACATCTCGCCGGCCGGCGCGATCAAGACCGACAGCCCGGCGGGCCGGTACCTGACCGAGCACGGCGTGCAGCGCCCGGACTTCAACAGCTACGGCTCCCGGCGCGGTAACCACGAGGTGATGATCCGCGGCACCTTCGCCAACATCCGGCTGCGCAACCTGCTCGCGCCCGGCACCGAGGGCGGCGTGACGATCAGGCTGCCCGGCGGCGAGCAGATGTCGATCTACGACGCGTCCAGGCAGTACATCGACGAGGGCACGCCGCTCGTCGTGCTCGGCGGCAAGGAGTACGGCTCCGGCTCGTCGCGTGACTGGGCCGCCAAGGGCACCGCGCTGCTGGGCGTGCGCGCGGTCCTGGTGGAGTCCTTCGAGCGCATCCACCGCTCCAACCTGATCGGGATGGGCGTGCTCCCGCTCCAGTTCAGGCCCGGTGACACCGCCGAGTCGCTCGGCCTGACCGGGCACGAGGTATTCGACATCACCGGGGTCGAGGCGATGAACACAGGCGAGACGCCGCGTGCGGTCACCGTGCGCGCAGACGACAAGGAGTTCACCGCGATCGTCCGGATCGACACCCCCGGCGAGGCCGAGTACTACCGGCACGGCGGGATCATGCAGTACGTGCTGCGCTCGCTGGTCAGCAGGGCCTGAGCAATGCCGCCAGGTAACTGCCGCGGTCGCCGGGCGATATGGGCGGTAAAGGCGTTACTGTCAGGCGGGTGAAGATCGCTTCGGCCTCGGTGTCTCTGGCGACCCCGGGCCTCTGGCTGACCGGCGCGGAACGCGGCGTGATGCTGGCGGGCCTGGCCGTGGCGCTCGGCGGGCTGGCAGGCCGCGGGCTGTCGCGGCAGTACAAGGGCGAGCGCGGGGCGGCGCTGCCCGGCCCGTGGGCCCTGCGCGGCGCGCTGGCCGGGCTGGCCGCGAGCGCGGCGCTGCTCGTGACCGCGGCGGCCGGCCCGGCGCTCGCGGCCCGGCTGGCATCGCCGGCGCCGCCCGGCCTGCCGGATGGCGGGACCGCCAGGATCGCGGCGGTCGAGGCCGTGCTCTTCGCGCTCGCGGCGCTCGCGGCGCGCGTGCGGAGGCCGGGCTGGGCCGCCGTGCTGCTGTGCGGGGTCGTGGCCGCCGAGGGGGTCCGCTCGCATCCGGAGGGCGTCATCCCGGTGGCCGGCGCCCTCGTCAGCTACTGCCACCTGCTGCCGGCCGTGCTGTGGGCCGGGATGCTGTGCTACGCGCTGCGGGCCGGCCTCGCCTGGCGCGACAACCCTGCTGCCATGCAGGGCATCATCCGGCTGTACGCGACTGCGGCGGCGTGGCTGTTCGCGATCGTCCTCATCACCGGCGTGATCTCCGCGCTCGTCCTGGTGCCTCCTGGTGACCTGGTGCACACCGGCTACGGCTTGTTCCTGCTCGCCAAGGCGGCGGTGGTATGCGTGGCCGCGGGGCTGGCGTACGCCGGACGCAGGTGGATGCGGAGCAGGCCTGAACCGGGCGCCGGCCCGGCGCGAGCGATCCGGCTGGAAGTGGCGGCGCTCGCCGTAGTCCTGATGATCACCGGCATCCTGACCGTGCTGACGCCGCCGAACCGGCCGGCCAGCACGCCGTCGGTGCCGGGCCGGGCGGCCACGCGGCCCGGTCCCGGCCGGGCGGATGAGACAGCGGTGCACACCAGCCTCAGCGTCGTAACCGGCGCCGATGCGTGCACCGCCCGGTTGGCGCCGGCGCCGGCCAGCCGGGTGCGCGCGTGAGCAAGAGCCGGGCCGCGGGCGGGGCGCTGCTGGTCACCGGCATCCTCGTGGTTGCCTTCAACCTGCGCTCGATGATCACCGGCCTGCCGCCGGTGTTCCCGGAGCTCGAGTCCGTCCTGCACGTCTCGTCCGGCAGCCTCGCGGTGCTCGCCGCCGTGCCCGTGCTCTGCTTCGGCGTGTTCTCCGGCAGCGGCGCGCCGCTGAGCCGCAGGTACGGCGAGGAGCGGGTACTCGGCGGCGCACTCGTCCTGATAGCGGGCGGCCTGGTGCTGCGCAGCACGGCCCCGTCTGCGCTGCTGTTTCCCGGCACGATCGTGGCCGGCGGCGGGATCGCGCTGATGAACGTGCTGCTGCCCAGCCTGGTCAAGCGACGCGCGCCGGAGCGGGCCGGCCTGCTCATCGGGCTGTACCTGCTGGCGCTCGCGGCGGGGGCGATCGCGGCCTCGGCACTGGCGGTTCCTATCTTCACCGCCGCAGGCGGCGGGACGCCCGCGGCCAGGCTCACGCTCGGCCTGTGGGCGGGCCCGGCGATCATCGCGGTGCTCGTCTGGGCGCCGCAGCTGAGATTCCGCACGCTGCCCGAGCGCGGCGCGCATGCTGGCGCGCTGGCGATGCGCGGGCACGCGCTGGCGTGGCAGGTCATGCTGTTCATGGGCCTGCAGAGCCTGTCCTACTACGCGACGCTGTCCTGGTTCGCGACGATGTTCCGTGACCGGGGCGCGAGCGCCGCCTATGCGGGGACGCTGCTCGCCCTCATGAACTTCGGCAACGCGATCACCGCGCTTGCCGTCCCGGTGCTGGCGCATCGGTTCGCGGACCAGCGGCTGCTGGCCGCGGCCTCGATGATCGCGACCGCCGGCGGGCTGGCCGGCGCCGGCTTCGGACCGTACGGCCTCGCCCCCGAGTTCATGGTTTTGCTCGGGCTCGGCCAGGGCGCCACCCTCGGCCTCGGCATCTACTACACGATGGCCAGGGCGCCCGATCCCGGCACGGCTGCCTCGCTTTCCGCCTTCGCGCAGGGCATCGGGTACCTGATTGCGAGCCTGGGGCCGCTGGTCATCGGCTTCCTGCACACCGAGACCGGCGGCTGGAGCATTCCCGTCGCGGTCCTGCTCGTGATCGCCGTGGCGCAGCTGATCACCGGCTGGCTGGCCGGCCGGCCGATCACGGTGCCGGCCGGAGGCTAGCGGGGCAGCGCCCGGCGCGCCGGGGGGCGACGCAGCAGCCACTGCCGGAACGTGCGCCGTGGCCCGGCGGGCGGCTCGGCAGCGAGCACGCCGCTGTCTACCCGGCCGGAGATCACGATGCGCAGGATGCCCGGCGCCGGCGGCCCGGCCGGCGGGCGGACCGTGGCGGTGCCGCTGGCGGTGGCTACCGCGTCCAGCTCCACCTCGATGCCCGGCCTGGTCACCAGGTTGAGGACGCCGCTGCCGATGGTCGCCTCGATATGCAGCTCCGGCTCGGTGATCGTCGCCCGAGTGAAGTCCAGCTGGACCACGCCGCTGGTGACGCTGATCTCCATCCGCTTCGGCACCAGCCAGGGACCGTCACGCCGGGCCACCCCGCCGCCGCAGTCGATGCGGATCAGGTCCTTGGGCGACTGTGCTGGCAGGCCGGCCGGGCTGACGGGCACGCGGGGCAGGTCGGTGGTGAGGACGGCGAGTTCGCCCAGTGTCGTGGCCGTCAGCGCCGCATCGAGTCGCTGGTCAAGCTCGTCGGCGGTGATCCTGCCGTCCCCCGCCGCGATCCTGAGCACCTCGACGACCCGGTCCCGGTCGGCGTGCGAGGCCCGCAGCTCGCCCGCGCCACCAGCGGGGGACAGTTCGCCAGTCATGGGACACCACCTTAGACGCCTGCGGCCGGCTCGGGGGGCTGCAGCGCTGGCCGGTAATCAGCGCCATACGATGGAAAGAAGCTGATTAGCATGATTTGCAGCCCCGCGCCGGTCTCGGGTCGGGACACCGGCGCAGTGCCGTGCCGCAGTGCGTGGCGCGGGCACAGCGGAAATAGACTCGACTGACCCGGCGGGCACCGCCGTGCCAGCCAGCGGGCAGCGGAAGCTTCCTGCCGAGCACGAGGAGCAGACTAAGTGAGCTTGTTGGAGAGCATCCGGAGTCCGCGCGATCTCAAGTCCCTCGGTGCCGAGGACCTGCCCCAGCTAGCCGCCGAGATCCGGGACTACCTGATCAAGGTAGTGACCGCCAACGGCGGTCACCTCGGCCCGAACCTGGGCGTCGTCGAGCTGACGATCGCCCTGCACCGGGTCTTCGACTCGCCCGTCGACCGGGTCGTGTTCGATACCGGCCACCAGTCCTACGTGCACAAGCTGCTCACCGGCCGCCACGAGGGCTTTCCCGGTCTGCGCCAGCGCGGCGGGGTCTCGGGCTACCCGAACCAGGCCGAGTCCGAGCATGACGTCGTCGAGAACTCGCACGCGTCGACCAGCCTGTCCTATGCGGACGGTCTGGCGAAGGCGTACCAGCTGCGCGGCGAGTCGCACCGGTGCGTCGTGGCTGTCATCGGCGACGGCGCCCTGACCGGCGGGATGGCTTGGGAGGCGCTGAACAATATCGCCGCGGCGCGCGATCGCAGGCTCGTGATCGTCGTGAACGACAACGGCAGGTCCTACCAGCCGACGATCGGCGGGCTGGCCGAGCACCTGGCCTCGGTCCGGGTGTCGCAGCGTTACGAGCAGGTGCTGGAGTACATCAAGTCCTCGCTGTCGCACACGCCGCTGGTGGGTCCGCCGCTCTTCGAAACGCTGCACGGGATCAAGAAGGGGCTGAAGGACGTCCTGCAGCCGCAGGTGCTGTTCGAGGACCTCGGCCTGAAGTACCTCGGGCCGGTCGACGGCCATGACGAGCAGGCGGTCGAGCACGCACTGCGGCGAGCCCGGGACTTCGGCGGCCCCGTCCTGGTCCACGTGATCACCAGGAAGGGCTTCGGCTATCCGCTGGCTGAGGAGAACGACGAGGACTGCCTGCATCAGGTCAGCCCGGCGGGCGGCAAGCAGGCCAGCGCGGCCGTGACGCCGCGGCCGCGGCCGTGGACCCAGGTCTTCGGCGAGGAGCTCGCCGAGATCGGGGCGAGCCGGCCGGACATCGTCGCGATCACGGCCGCGATGCTGCACCCGACCGGGCTGGCGAAGTTCGCCGCTGCCTTCCCCGACCGGGTGTTCGACGTGGGTATCGCCGAGCAGCACGCGGTGACCAGCTCGGCAGGCCTGGCCATGGGCGGGCTGCACCCGGTGGTGGCGATCTACGCCACGTTCCTGAACCGGGCCTTCGATCAGGTGATCATGGACGTCGCCCTGCACCGGCTGCCGGTGACGTTCGTGCTGGACCGGGCCGGGGTGACCGGACCGGACGGGGCCAGCCATCACGGCATGTGGGACGGCTCGATCCTGCAGCTGGTGCCGGGCCTGCGGGTCGCGGTGCCCAGGGACGGCACGCGGATCGTCGAGCTGCTGCGCGAGGCGGTCGCGATTGACGACGGGCCGACGGCGCTGCGCTTCCCCGGCCGGCTGTCCCTGCCGGACGTGCCCGCCGTGGCCACGCTCGGCGGCATGGACGTGCTGCGGTCGCCGGGAGCGGCGGCCGGGGACGTGCTGCTGCTGGGCGCGGGCCCGATGGCAGGGGTGTGCGTTACAGCCGCCGAGCGGCTGGCGGACCAGGGGATCGGCGTGACCGTCGTCGACCCGCGCTGGGTCAAGCCGCTCGATCCCGCGCTGGCGCCGGCCGCCCGCGAGCACGGGCTCGTCGTGACGGTGGAGGACAACGGCAGGGTCGGCGGGTTCGGCGATGCGGTAGCCAGGCTGCTGCGCGACGCGGACGTGGACACGCCGGTACGCACCTTCGGCCTGCCGCAGGAGTTCCTGGAGCACGGCGAGCGGGGCGACCTGCTGGACGACCTCGGCCTGGCGCCGCAGCACATCGCGCGGGTGGTCACCGAGCTTGTCGCCCGCCGGACTCCCACGCTGGCCGACCACCAGCAGGCCTGAGTCCGGCCGGATCCGCCGGCGGTGGCCGGCCGGCGCTCAGTGATGCTTTGGCGGGTTGCCGACCGACTGGCCGGTGCCCTGGCGGAAGAAGTCGCCGCCCGCCGGATAGCGGAACGACGCCACGGTGCTGCCGAGGTCCGCGTGGTCGAAGGTCAGCTGCCAGATCTGGCCGGCGTTCGCGCCGAAGACCGAGCCCGGGCAGTCCTGGCTGCCGCCGGCGGACCGGAAGCAGGACGCGTACCCGACCATCGGATGGTCCACCGGCCCGGCCGGATTGAACATCGACACGTAGCCGGCCAGGCGGGGCGTGAAGCCGCCGAACGCGGCGAACTCGAAGTTGTTGGCGGTCCCGGTCTTGCCGGCTGCCGGGATGGCGACGCCGGCCCGGCTGATGCCATCGCCCTCGGCTGTGCCGCTGGTCAGGACGCCCTGCAGGATGTATGTCGCGGCCTCGGCGACGCTGGCCGGCAGGACCCGGCGGCAGCCGGCCGGCATGACCGGGTACCGCACGCCGCCGATCCCGGAGATGGCGCGGATCGCGACCGGCTTGCAGTAGACGCCGCCGGCGGCGACCGTCGCGTACGCGTCGGCCATGCTCATCGGCGAGACGTTCACCGAGCCGAGCGTGAACGACGGCAGGTCGTCGGCCGGCAGCTGGTAACCCGCGGAGCCTGGCTTGCCGACGGCCCTCAGCAGGGAGCGGCCGTCCGCCCGGTGCACGCCTAGGCTGACGGCCGTCTTCACCACGTTGCAGAGCCCGACGCGCTGCTCCAGGTGCGCGTAGAACACGTTGATCGACTTGGTCGTCCCGGTGTAGAGCGAGTAGGTGCCCTTGCCGGCGCCCTCGGCGTTCGCGACGGGGAACGGCCCGGTCGGCTGGTTTTTGCAGTTGTAGAAGCCGCCGAGCGTGGCCGGCGAGGAAACCGTCATCTTGAAGCCGAACGGCACGCCTTCCTTGAGGGCCGTCAGCAGGGTGAACAGCTTGGACGACGAGCCCGTCTGCACGCCGACCCCGCCGTTCTCCGCGGTGTCCACCGCGTAGTCGACGCTGTCCTGGTGGCTGCCGGTGCCGTAGGGCCGGTCGACGGCGATGGCGCGGATCCGGCCGGTACCCGGCTCGATCAGCACCTCGGCGGCGGCGTTCCGGCCGGGATTCCAGCCCGACGGCGGTCCCGGCACCATGTAGCTGACCGCTTCCTGTGCCGCCCGCTGGTCCTGCTCGTTCATCGTGGTGTAGACCCTGAGGCCGCCCACGGTGGTCAGCTGCTGGTATGCAGCCCGGTAGACGGGATTGGCGCGCATCTCGGCGATCACGTAGTCGCAGTACCAGGCGGCGTCGGGCGCCCTGGTGCCGTTGCAGCCCTGCTCCAGCGACTGCACCGAGTAGTGCAGGCCGAGCTTCTGCTTCTTTGCCGACGCGGCGGCGGCGCCGGAGATGTAGTGCAGTTGCGCCATCCGGGTCAGCACGACGTTGCGCCGGGTCAGGGCCGCATTCGGCCGTGTCATCGGGTCGAACCTGGCCGGATTCTGCACCAGGCCCGCGAGCAGGGCGGACTCCGGCAGGGTGAGCCGCGCGGCGGTGGTGGAGAAGTAGCGCTGCGCCGCGACCTCCACGCCGTAGGCCTCGTTCTCGAAGTAGGCGACGTTGAGATACGCGGCGAGCAGCTGGTCCTGGGTCAGCTGGTGCTCGACGCTGGCGGCAATCCGGAGCTCGCGGATCTTCCGCGCCGCGCTCTCGGCGGTCGCCGCGCGCTGCTCCTGCGGGTTGGGCGCGGTCAGCACGAGCGCGTTCTTGACGTACTGCTGCGCGAGCGTCGAGCCGCCCTGCACCTGGCCGCCGGCGAGGTCGGCCGCGAACGCGCGCAGCGAGCCGCGGAAGTCCAGCGCGCCGTGCTGATAGAACCGGTCGTCCTCGATGGCAACTATCGCGTCGCGCATGTACGGAGAGATCTGGCGGTAGCTGACCGGCACCCGGTAGATGTGGTTCGGGTAGTAGTCCGCGATCACCCTGCCGCTTGAGTCCAGGATCTCCGACCGCGACGGCAGTTGCGCGAGCGCCGGTACCTGCAGGCCGTTGAATGTGTCCGCGGCCTGCCGGGTGACCATGCCGACGCCGCCCACGAGCGGCAGCGCGATGGCCGCTACCAGCAGCCCGGCGGCCACGGCGATGCCCGCGATGGCAGCGACGATCCGCAGCACGGCGCGCTGCTGCGGCTGGTTATCAGCGGATGTCAATGTGAACCTCGGCGGGCAGCGCACTGTGCCCGCGATCCGATTTGCCCCCGACTCATACGCGGCAGGTGATACCCGAGGCCGGCTAAAGGGACGCGGCGTGAAATCCCACTGAGAGGTAAAAGCGCGAGCCCGCGGTCCGTTACCTCCGGCTAAGTCCGGGCAAGCCGCCGCGCGGCGGCCGCAGTGCCGGCCGCCAGCCCGGTCCCGGGTCCTGGCTGGCGACCTGAAGCTCGCCCGGAAACCGGACGATCGCGCCGCGGCCGGGCCGGACTTCCTGAACTGAACGCGCGGACGGCGCCGTCCGTTCTGCTCCGCTCGGACGGATATGAGTTATTCATGCGAACCGTCGCCGGCCGCGCTGCTGCCCGGCGCGGGACGCAGCACCCGCTCGGGCACGGCAGAATCGCACCATGGAGACTCTTCACGTTGCCGTCGTGGGCTCCGGCCCTGCGGGCCTGTACACCGCCGAAGCGCTCATCAAGCAGGCGGCCGCCCTTGAACCGCCGCGGGCGATCCGCGTGGACGTCATCGACCGGCTGCCCACTCCCTACGGGCTCGTCCGGTACGGAGTCGCGCCCGACCACAAGTCGATCAAGTCGATCGCCGAGTACCTGCGCGGCGTCCTGGAGCACGAGGGCGTGCACTTTGTCGGCAACGTGCACCTGGGCGAGGACGTAACCAGGGAAGACCTCCTGAGCAGCTACGACGCCGTCGTCTATGCGACGGGCGCGATGCGCGACCGGCAGCTGGGCATCCCGGGTGAGGACCTGCCAGGCAGCATCGCGGCAACCGACTTCGTGAACTGGTACTGCGGTCACCCGGACATGGATCCGGGCGCGTTCACGCTGGAGGCCGAGTCCGTGGCCGTGATCGGCGTGGGCAACGTGGCCGTCGACGTGGCCCGCATCCTGGTCCGCGATCCCGCCGAGCTCCGCGAGACCGACGTGTCCCAGCCGGTGCTGGAGGCGCTCATGGCCAGCAAGGTGCGCGAGGTGCACATGATCGGCCGGCGCGGGCCGGCGCAGGCCAAGTTCACCACCAAGGAACTGCGGGAACTCGGCGAGCTCGAGGGCGTCGACGTGGTGGTCGGGGAGGGCGAGGCTGACCTGGACGCGTTCGACGCCACCGGCGAGAGCGCTCAGCTCGCGGAGAAGGACCGGCACGTGCGCGGCAACTACACCGTGATCAGGGACTGGGCCGAGCGGACCGCTTCCGGCGCGGCCCGCAGGCTTACCGTGCGCTTCTGGCTGCGGCCCGCCGAGATCCACGGTGACACCGAGGTGTCAGGGATCACGCTCGAGCGCACCAGGCTGGACGAGGCGGGAAGGCTGCAGGGCAGCGGGGAGCTGGAGACCGTGCCCGTGCAGATGGTGCTGCGATCGGTCGGCTACCAGAGCGTGCCGCTGCCGGGCGTCCCGTTCGACGAGCGGCGCTTCGTAGTGCCGAACGAGGCGGGCCGGGTACTCGGTCCCGACGGCCGGCCGCTGCCCGGCGAGTACGTCGCCGGCTGGCTCAAGCGCGGCCCGACCGGGGTCATCGGCACGAACAAGTCGGACGCCGCCGAGACCGTCCGCTCGCTGCTCGCCGACCTGGCCGGCGGCCCCGGCCCGGACGACGTCCAGCTGCCACGCGCCGGGCTGCTGAAGCTGCCCGACGGCTCGCCGCAGGGTGAGTCCCCGCTGCGGGCCGTGCTGGCCGAGCGCGGCGTGCGGCACGTCACCTACGACGACTGGCTCGGGATAGAGAGCGCGGAGAAAGAGCTGGGCGTCGCCCTCGGCCGCGGCGCGCGAGTGAAGCTGGCGAGCCGGGCCGAGATTCACAAGGCGTGCGGCCTGGACTGAGCCGAGCCGGCGGCCCGGTGCCAGCGAGCGGCGAGCACGCGCACCCGCTCGACCAGCTCGGGCGGCTCGAGCACCGTGAAGTCACAGTCCAGGTGACCGAGGTGGAATGCCAGGCCGTCCAGCGAGTCCGATCCCGTCGTCAGCAGGCAGTCGCCGTCGCCCGCGGCCTCGAGGATGCCCACCGTCGGCGGCAGGTCGGCGGCGATCGCGGCCGGCGGGGCGTGCAGCAGCACGCGTGCGCGGTACCGGTACGGCGCGGTGGTCACCGCGTTCGCCACGAACGCCGCGGCGTCGGGCGGATCGCGGGGCGCGAATCGCGTGCCGGTCGGCGCGGGGGAGTCAATCCGGTCCACCCGGTAAGTCCGCCATTCGTCGCGGGCGGTGTCGCGCGCGACGAGGTACCAGCGGTAGCCGGCCTGCACCAGCCGGTGCGGCTCGACTAGGCGCTCGCCCGGCTCGCTGTCGCGGCCGCGGTAGCCGAACCGGAGCCGCTCCCGGCTCCGGCAGGAGCGCGCGATCGTGGCCAGCGCGTCCGCGTCGACAACCGGCCCGCCCGTCAGCGGCACGGTTGCCTGACTGATCGCGGCGGCCTGCACCCGGAGCCGGGCCGGGAGCACCTGCTCGAGCTTGGCCAGTGCGCGCGCCGAGGCCTCCGCGACGCCGGTCACCGCGTGGCTCGCGGCAGTGCGCAGGCTGAGTGCAACAGCGACGGCCTCGTCGTCATCGAGCAGCAGCGGCGGCAGGGCGGCTCCCGCGCCGAGCCGGTAGCCGCCCGCCGCGCCCGGCGTGGCCGAGACCGGGTAGCCGAGGGACCGCAGCTTCGC
>Ga0335077_10010515_pt1 | contig 11525 bp, 8 predicted proteins | sample Lox_Sample_31_FD_207151 | JGI IMG/M metagenome (GOLD analysis project Ga0335077, IMG submission 207151) | Soil microbial communities from Loxahatchee National Wildlife Refuge, Florida, United States - Lox_Sample_3.1 | ecosystem: Environmental > Terrestrial > Soil > Wetlands | place: USA: Florida...
CCGTCCGCCGGGTCCTTTACTGCTAGCGGCGCAGCCGGGCGGCGATGACCGCGGCCAGGCCGGTAAGCTCCCGGACCCGGAAGAAGTACGCCAGCAGGACGTAAGCCAGCAGCGCGCAGCCCCCTGCCACCCCCGCGGTCAGCAGGGCGGTGAGCCGCCCCGGCGACAGCAGGCTGCCCGCCGCCACCGTGACGGCGAGCGCGAGCGCGGCAGCGGGGATGGCCGCGGCGTGCATCCGCAGCAGGCTCAGCCCGATGTCCCGGCCCGCGAGCCCGTGCAGCCTGCGGCCGAGCAGCAGCCAGGCCAGAGCCGAGCCGGCCACGTTGCCGAGCCCGAAGGCGGCGCCGAGGCCGGCCACCACGAGTCCGGGCGGCAGCAGCTCCAGCGCCAGGTAGCAGGCGCCGACGTTGGCGGCCATCGCGCCGACGCCGATGAGCGCCGCCGCGCGGCTGTCATGCAGCGCGTAGAACACCCGCAGCTGCAGCTGGAAGATCGTATAGGGCACCAGGCCCAGGCACAGGACGGCGAAGACCTCGCCGATGTAGCGGGCGCTCGCGATGCTGGTCGCCCCGTGCGCCAGGAACACCTCTGCGAGCGCGGGACCGAGCACGGCGAGGACGAAGGCGGACGGCACCACGAGCACGCCGGCCAGCCGCACGCCGGTAGAAAAGTCCGCCTTCATCAGGTCCGGCTTGCCCGCCGCCGCGTGCGCGCTCATCCGCGGCAGCAGCGCGGTGATCACCGAGATGCCGACCACGGCGTATGGCATCTGGAACAGCTGCCAGGCGTAGGCGAACGGCGTGTAGCCAGCGCCGTAGCCGGTATGCGCTCGCGCCGCCAGCACGCTGGCCTCGTTCGCGACCCGAGTGGTCACGAACAGGGAGACCTGGGTGGTGACCACGTAGCCGAACATCCAGCCCGCCATCCGCCAGATCTCGGCCAGCTCCGCCCGGCGGAAGTCGAAGCGCGGCCGCCAGCGGAACCCGACCCGGCGCAGCGACGGCAGCAGCGCGGCGGTCTGCGCGGCTACGCCGATCGTGGTGCCGAGACCCAGCAGCTGGATCTCGCCCGGCGTGATGGTCGCGGGCCGGGCGCCGAAGCCCGCGACCGCTACGAAGCCCAGCAGGACGGCGGACACCACCATGTTGTTGACCACTGGTGCCCACATGGGCGCCGCGAAACTGCCGCGCGCGTTCAGCACCGCGCCTGCCAGCGAGCACACCCCGTAGAAGAAGATCTGCGGGATGAAGAAATACGCGAAGGTCACCATCAGCTGCCGCTCGGCACCGCCGACCGACCCGCCGTACAGGGCCACGATCTGCGGGGCGGACAGCGTCGCCGCCCCCGTGATGCCGAGCAGCGCAATCGTGATCATGGTGAACATGCGCTGGTCGTAGGCCGCACCGCCGTCCCGGCTCCGGCCCGCGGCCGAGACGAGCAGCGGCACGATCACGCTGGTGAGGATGCCGCCAAGCATGAGATTGTAGACCGCGTTCGGCAGCGAGTTCGCTACGTTGTAGGCATCGGCGAGGGCGAAGCCGCCGAGCGCGTATGCCTGGATCAGCGTCCGGACCAGGCCGGTCAGCCGGGACGCGAGCGTCCCGACGGCCATCCCGCCGCTGGACCGCGCGAGGCTGCCGCCGAGCCCTCGTGTCCCCGCCGCTACCCCGCTGCCGCGGCCGGCCTCGGTCGGCATTGGCGTCGTCACGTGGTCCCCCCGGAGCCCCGCCGGGCGGCCCCCGCGCCCGCGCTGCCAGCACGACGTTACCGGCTCGCCGCCGGGACGCCGGCGGCGGCCGCGGCGTGTCCGGGCGGCGCCGGGCACGGACGGCCGGAATTCGCTCGGTTCGTGACCGCGGCACCTGATAATTGCGAGAGTGCCCGCTTGCGGCACTCCACCGGAGAATGCAGAGATTTGCCGCAGCGACATTCTCGCGGCGCTTTCCGCGCTGCCCTCCTTTCGGCCGCGACTGCCGTAGGCTCCAAGCGGCACCGGGGAGGAATGCAGTGAGATTCGTGGCTGGCGCTGCCGCCGTCGCAATGCTGGCGAGCGGCGCAGGCGCGACGGTTCAGGCGGCGGCAGCCTCGTCACCGCAGTTCACGCCCGCGCTCTCGGCGTGGGGACCGTGCAAGGAAACGGACCTGCAGCAGGCGGGCGCCCAGTGCGCCGCAGTGACCGTGCCGCTGGATTACAGCCACCCGGCCAGGGGCACCACGATCATCGAGATCTCGCGTATCAAGCACACCTCGGCGCATTACCAGGGCATCATCCTGACCAATCCGGGCGGTCCCGGCGGCGCCGGCCTCGACCTCAGCGTCTTCCTGCTAGGGCAGCTCAAGGCGGAGGGCAGCGCCGCCGACAAGGCCTCGATAGCCGACTACGACTGGATCGGCTTCGACCCGCGCGGCGTGGGCACCAGCGAGCCGGTCAGCTGCGATCCGAACTACTTCAGCGCCGACCGCAGGCCGTACAACCCGACGAGCCTGAGCCTGCTCCGCTACTGGCAGCGGCGCAGCAGGAGCTACGCACAGGCCTGCGCCGGCCAGGGCGCGGCGCAGACCGCGCTGCTGGACAACGACACGACCATCGACAGCGCCAGGGACATGGACAGCATCCGCCAGGCGCTGGGCCAGCAGCAGCTCACCTACTACGGGTTCTCCTACGGCACCTACCTCGGCCAGGTCTATGCCACGCTGTTCCCCGGCCGCGTCCGCCGGCTGATCATGGACAGCAACGTGGACCCGCGCAATATCTGGTACAAGGCGAACCTGAACCAGGACATCGCGTTCAACCGGACCATGAATATCTGGTTTGCCTGGCTCGCGAAATACCACCAGACCTATCGCCTCGGCAGCACCGAGGCGGCGGTCTCGAGGCGCTTCTATGCCGAGGAGAGCCGGCTGCGCCAGCACCCGGTCACCAGTGGCGGCAAGAAGATCGTCGGGCCGGATGAGTGGACCGACATCTTCCTGTACGCGGGGTACTACGAGTCGACCTGGCTGACGCTGGCCCGGGCCCTGTCGCAGTGGGCGACCACGCACAGCGCCGCGGCAGGCACCGCGCTGATCAGCCTGTACGAGGAAGTGGACACGCCGGGCAGCGACAACTCGTTCGCGGACTACCTGGGCGTCCAGTGCACCGACAACCAGTGGCCGCTGAGCTGGGCGAGGTGGAGCCGGGACAACACCAGGGTCAATAAGATCGCGCCGTTCGAGACGTGGGCCAACGCGTGGTTCAACGCCCCGTGCATCTACTGGCCTGCCCCCGCGCATCGCAAGACGCCGCTTCGGATCAGCGGGCAGCATATCGGCAGCGCTCTGCTGATCGACGAGACACTCGACGCGGCCACGCCGTTCGAGGGCAGCCTGTACGTGCGCAAGATCTTCCCGCACTCGGTGCTGCTCGCCGAGCCCGGCGGCACGACGCACGCCGACTCGCTGTCGGGTGACCGGTGCGTCGACAACACAGTCGCCAGCTACCTTGCCTACGGCAAGCTGCCCGCGCGCAGCCGCCACGCCGCGTGGGACAAGACCTGCAGGCCACTCCCGAAGCCGGTGCCGGCGAAGCACGCATCCGTGCGCGCGGCGCCCGGCCTGAGCCCGGCCGTGGCCCGGCTGGCTCCGCTTGCCGTGCTGCGAACCCGCTGAGGATCGTCCGGCGACGAGGCCTACGCCGGGAACGTCGGCATGGGATAGCACCTGCCGGGGCAGTGCCAGCTGAGTGAGCCACCGGCCGGGAGCGCTGTGGCTGCCCGCGTACGCGTTCTGGGCAGTCATGCTGGGCACCACGCTGCCCACCCCGCTCTACCCGCGCTACGAGCAGATGTGGGGCTTCTCCCAGCTGACCATCACGGTGGTCTCCGCCGTCTACGCGCTCGGCGTGATCGCGGGCAGGCGTGCTGGCCGAAGCTGGCCCGGCGCCGCTGCGGCTGCCGTTCTGGGTGGACCTGGCCCTGCTCGCCGCCGCGGCCGCTGCGCCCGGCGCTTACCAGGGCGGCTGCCGCCGGATTTGCCAGCTTCCCGCGATGTCCGGGCTGTTCAGTTCCGTGGCACCGGTGTTCCTGGCCACGCAGTTGCACGAGCAGAGCCCGGCGCTGGCCGGTGCCGTCGTCTTCGCGTTGTTCATCTCCTCGGCCGCCGGGCAGGTGGTGGTGAGCCGGGTGCCGGACCACCTCGGTCTGCCCGCGGGCTGCGCGGGGGTCATCGCCGGCGCGATCCTGACGGCCGTCGGCGTCGGACTGCTCAGCCAGGTCACCAGCCTGCGCGCGGCCGCGTTCGCGCTGACCGCCCTGGTCGTCGCGCTGACGGCGGCAAGCCTGCTGAGCCTCGCCCGCACCGGCGCTCGCGGCCGGTCCTGACCGGGCTGAGGGCGGCCGGGTGCCGGTCAGTGCAGGTGCAGGATGACCAGGTTCTTCAGCGCGACCATCGCAAGGCCGAGGACGGCCGCTATCGACGTCGTGCCGGCCAGCCGCCAGCCCCGCAGCTCGGCCGCCCTGGCGGCGGCCCAGCCGTGATAGGTCAGCAGCACGACGGCGGCCACGACGCCCACGTTGGCGGCCGTCACGGTCGACGCCCCGGCCAGCCGCGCGACCAGCAGCAGTGCCAGCGGCACGAAGGACGCGCTGACGATCGGCCAGCTGTCCCGCAGCGCCCGGCCGGTCCGCCGCCACGTCGGCACGCGGCCGTGCGCGGCCTGGGAGCCGAGCAGCTCGGCGTACTGCTCGGCCAGCCAGTAGACCACGAGCGTCACCAGGACCGAGATCGCGAGCGCGAGGGTGGACAGGCCCCGCCCGGCGGCGGCCATCACCGACGCGGTGATGATCGCGCCGTAGATGCCTGCGGCCCGGCGCCGTCCCGCCGCCGACACGTCCCGCGACGACTCGCCCGCCTGGCCCGACACGCGCAATGCCATCCCCGGGCCCGGCCGGCGGTAACCCCGGCCGCCGGTATGCGCGGGGTAAGCCGAGGCGAAATCAGCCCGACAGCGTCACAGCCGGAGCTGCCGACGCTTGCCGTTCCCGCACGTTCCGCGCGTCACCCGGGGCGGGTGACGCGCGGAACGGCCGCTCCGGCGATGATTTCCTGGACCGGGCAGGAAGGGAGCGGCAGTGGCGCAGCCGGAGGTGGCCGGCTCGAGGCGCTGGCTCGCGCGGCTGAGCCTGCTCCTCGCCGTGGCGGCAGTCGCGCTGCTCGTCGTCTTCGGCGACCTGCACAGCATCGCGATGCTCGCGGCCGGCCTTGCCGTCGCGGTGGTCAGCCTGGCAGGCGCGTACTGGTTCCTGGCTACCCGCGGCGTGCGGCGCTGGCTCGCGCTGGTTCTGGTCGTCGGGGCGCCGGCCGCCGCTATCGCCGCCTTCGCCGTCGCCGGACTGCTGTGGGTCGCGCTCGTCTCGGCGGCTGCCTGGATTCTGGCCTGGCTCACGGCCCGGGCTGCGCTGCGGCCCGACCCGGCGGACTGGCGGATGCCCGAGCACGAGCCGCCGGCCAGGGCCGCTCGCCCGTTCCTGATCATGAATCCGCGGTCGGGCGGCGGGAAGGTGGACCGGTTCGACCTGAAGCGCCGGGCCGAGCAACTTGGGGCCGAGGTGTACCTGATCGGCGGGCCGGGGACCGTGGACGTCGCCGAGGTAGCCCGGCAGGCGGTGGCGCGCGGTGCCGACCTGCTGGGGGTCGCCGGCGGGGACGGAACCCAGGCGCTGGTGGCGGACGTGGCGGCGGCGGCCGGCGTACCGTTCGTCGTCATCACGGCCGGAACGCGCAACCACTTCGCCCTTGACCTCGGCCTGGACCGCGACGACCCGGCCGCGTGCCTCGCCGCGCTGGACGACGGCGTCGATCTGCTGGTCGACCTCGGCACCGTGGCCGGAAGGACGTTCGTGAACAACGCGTCGTTCGGCGCGTACGCCGAGGTCGTCCAGTCCCCCGCCTACCGGGGCGACAAGGTCGGGGCCACCCTGGACCAGCTGCCCGACCTGCTCACCGGGAAGCGCGGCACGGCGCTCCGGGTCCGGGCCGGTGCCGTCCGGCTGAGCGATCCGCAGGCCGTCCTCGTGTCCAGCAACCGGTACGGAACGGGCGATGTCGCCGGGCTCAGCCGCAGGGCCCGGCTGGATCGCGGCACGCTGGCCGTGGTCGGCGTCAGCGTGTCGAGCGCGCGCCAGGCAGCGGGGCTCATCCGGGGATCGAACGCGGCGGGCCTCAGCGTGCACACCGCGGCGCAGGTGGTCGTGGACGCGGACGCACCGCAGATACCCGTCGGCGTCGACGGCGAGGCCATGATGCTGAGCACGCCGGTGCGCTGCTCGATCCGCCCGCGCGCGCTCCGGGTCCGGGTGCCCCGCAGCCGGCCCGGCGTGCCCCCGCCCAGGGCGAGGCTGAACTGGGCGGAGATCCGCAAGCTGGCCGGCCCGGCCAGGCGCCGGCCCGCAGCCCCGGCGGCGACGGAGCCGGTCCGGTGAGATCTGCATACGAGCTCATCACCGACCCGCGGGAGGTCCCCGCGCGGATCGGCGAGCTGGCCGCGAGAACCGTGATCTACGACGTCGAGCCGCTGGTCGCGCCCTGGGACAGCTCTCAGGACGCGCTCGACCGCGGTATCGCCGAGGTCGTCGGCCAGGCCGCGCAGATCCGCGGCGTGCGGGCGGTGTGCTTTGCCACCAACTCCGCCAGGCGGCCGTCTCGGCTGCCCGCCGGCCGGCCGGGGCTGCAGGTCCGCTACGTCGTCTCCGCCCGCAAGCCACTGCGGGTCGGCCCCTACGCGGACCTGCCAGGACCCGGCGTCGTGGTCGGGGACCAGATCGCGACCGACGGGATCCTGGCGCGCCGCATCGGCTACTCGTTCCTGCACTTCCAGCCCCGCCGCGACAGCATGCCGGCCGGACCGCACCTGCTATCCGGCTGCGGCGAGGTGCTCAGGCCGCTGCTGTTCGCGCGGCCCGGCCGGCCCTGACAGGCTCGGTCGCCGCCCTCGCACCCGGCGCTGAGGCCGCCGTCATCACCCGTCCCTGGTGATCCCGGGGCTGGCGGCGGGCTGCGGCGCGCGCCAGGTCATCCGGTGCGGGTGATGCGCCGGGGCCGGCCCGCTGCCAGCGTTGCCCCTATGCGTCAGGCACTCTCCGGGGGGACACCTTGACCCGTTACCCGAACATCAGCGACCACGGCCTCATAGGTGACCTGCAGACCACGGCTCTGGTCGCAACGGACGGCACGATCGACTTCTTCTGCTGCCCGAGGTTCGACTCGCCGAGCGTCTTCGCCGCGCTGCTCGACGCCGAGCGCGGTGGCCACTTCAAGATCGCTCCCGCGACCGACGACTACGTGACCCGGCAGCTGTACTTCCCGGACACCGCGATGCTGATCACCCGGTTCATGACCGCGGACGGCGTCGGCGAGGTGCTCGACTTCATGCCGGTGATCGAGGGCGGGCCCACCGACCGGCACCGGATCGTGCGCAAGCTGCGGGTAGCCCGCGGCAGCATGCAGTTCGTCCTGGACCTGCAGCCCCGGTTCGACTACGGCCGGGCCGAGCACACGATCGAGCCAGGCAACGACGGGGCGGTGTTCCGGTCCGGCGACTTCCACCTGACCGTGCACACGTCCGGCCGCCGTCCGGCCGACCAGGGCGGCGCGATGGTCGAGCTGGCGGGGAGTGGCATCCGCGCGACGATCTCCATGAAGGAAACCGATCCCGGCGCCGGGATCGTGCTGGAATCGATGGGCGGGCCGCCCAAGCGGCTGCCGCCGGAGGAACTGGACCGGCTGGCGAACGACACCGGCGCGTTCTGGCGCAACTGGCTGGCCCGCTCGACCTACACCGGCAGGTGGCGCGAGACCGTGACCCGCTCGGCGATGACGCTCAAGCTGCTCACGTACAACCCGACCGGCGCGCCGGTTGCCGCCGCCACGTTCGGGCTGCCGGAGCAGACCGGCGGCGAGCGGAACTGGGACTACCGCTACACCTGGATCCGGGACGGCTCGCTGTCCATCCACGCGCTCGCGGGCCTGGGCTACATGGAGGAAGCCGCCAAGTTCGGCATGTGGCTGCGCGACCGGGCCGCCGAGCAGGCAGGCGACAGCTCGGGACCGCTGAAGATCATGTACCGGGTAGACGGTTCGTCGGACCTCACCGAGGAGACGCTCGACCACTTCGAGGGCTGGCGCGGATCCAGGCCGGTCCGGATCGGGAACGGGGCGGCCGATCAGCTCCAGCTGGACATCTACGGCGAGGCGATGGACGCGATGCTCGCCGCGGACGATCACGGCCTGACGATGGCGCACCAGGGCTGGCAGGCGATGGCAAAGATCGCCGACTGGCTGTCCGACAACTGGGACCAGCCGGACGAGGGCGTCTGGGAGACCCGCGGCGGCCGCAAGGACTTCACCTACGGCCGGTTCCAGAGCTGGGTCGCGCTGGACCGCGCGCTGAAGCTCGCGGACCGGCACGGACGGCCGGCCAACAGGGAAAAGTGGGCGGCGCAGCGGGATGCGATCTACAACCAGATCATGGAGCGCGGCTTCCATCCCGACCGGCAGGCGTTCACCCAGCACTACGACACCGACGTGCTGGACTCCTCGCTGCTGCTCATGCCGCTGGAGGGCTTCGTCTCGGCGATGGACCCGATGTGGCTGCAGACACTGCAGGCGATGGACTCCGAGCTGGTGTCCGACAGCCTCGTGTACCGCTATAACCCGGCGTCGTCGCCCGACGGGCTGCGCGGCGACGAGGGCACCTTCTCGCTCTGCACGTTCCTGTACGTCGACGCGCTCGCGCGGGCCGGCCGGATCGACGACGCGGTGCTGACCTTCGACAAGATGCAGACCTACGCCAACCACCTGGGCCTGTACTCGGAGGAGATCGGCCAGACGGGCGAGCAGCTCGGCAACTTCCCGCAGGCGTTCACCCACCTGGCGCTCATCAACTCGGCGCTGTCGCTCAACTACCTGCTGGACCTGCGACTCGGGCAGCAGCCCGCGCTCGCGGGGGTGGCGGGCTAGCGCCCAGGCGCCGCCCGCGGATGAGCGGGCCAGGGCCGGCCCCTAGCCCGCAGCGACGTCACGACGGGGTCCTAGCTTTCGGCCAATCCGGCCTCGGCGGGCGCGCCCGGCCTGGTGCGCGGCAGGGGCCAGGCGGCGGCGAGGCCGATCAGCCCGATGAAGGCCATCACCAGGATGGCGGCGACGTAAGCCCGGGCCGGCACGGCGAAGCCGGCCACCACGATCGTGCCCGCGATCGCGGTGCCGAACGACGAGCCCAGGTTGGAGACGCTGCGCGACAGCCCGGAGATCTCGCCCTGCTGTTCCTCGGGGAAGGCCGACTGGACGACGTTGACGGACGGCGTGAGCATAAGGCCGACCCCGAACCCGATGAGGAACAGCCCGGGCACCGAGTACCAGGGGCTCGGGTGGCCCTTGGCCAGCAGCAGCAGCACGAGGATGCCGATGATCGTGCCGGCGAAGCCGGCCAGGATCAGCGACCGCTGGGCGAACCGCCGGGCCAGCCGGCCGGCCGCGGCCGAGGACAGCAGGACCCCGATGGTAGCGGCGGTGAAGATCACGCCGGTCTTGATCGAGCTGTAGTGCCGGATGACCTGCAGGTAGGCGGACACCGCGAACGAGATGCCCAGGAGCATCGCCCACTGCACGTTCTGGGTGACGAGGGCGTAGTTGGAGGTGCGGTTGCGGAACAGCGACGTCTCCAGCAGAGGTTCCCTGCCGGTCCGCTCCCGGTGCCGGATCCAGAAGAAGAACCCGATCTGGATGACCACTCCGCCCGCGATCAGGGCGCCCATCAGCACCAGATCCTTGTCGGCCGCCATGATCCCGCCCACGAGCACCACCAGGCCGACCGCGGACAGGAACGCGCCCACCGGGTCCAGCGGCTTGCCGGGCTGGGGCGGCCGCGGATCGCTGATGCTGCGGGCGAGCCAGACGATCACGACGATGACGAGGGCCTGGAACACGAACGCCACCCGCCAGGAGATCGCGGTGGTGATCAGGCCGCCGATGAGCGGCCCGGCGGCAGCCCCGACCCCCCCCATCCCGCTGATCGCGCCGAACGCGCGCGCCCTGGATTCCGTGGTGGTGAACAGCATCGTGGTCAGGATGTATACCGGCGGGATGAGCAGCGCGGTACCGACTCCCTCCAGGATCGAGTTGCCCAGGATCAGGACGGCGAGATTAGGCGCAACCGCGCTCAGGATCGCGCCCACCCCGTAGACCGTCAGCCCGATCCGCAGGCACAGCTTGCGGCCGTACCGGTCGGTCAGCTTCCCGCACGGGATCATCAGCGCGGCCATGACCAGCAGGAACAAGGTGATGCAGACCTGTACGCCCTGGACGGTGGTGTGCAGGTCATCCTTAATGGGGCTGATCATCACGTTCATGTTCGAGCCGGCGAAGCTGCAGATGAACTGCGCAAGCGCGAGCGGCACGAGCATCTTGTTCGGCGACGTGGCCGGTGCCTTCCGGTCAGCCGTAGTCGTCATGGCTGCGGCCGTCCCCGGCCGGCGTGCCCTGCTTCCACCTGTTCATCCCCCGTCGGACCGGCCCTCGGTCCACTGCACCGGCACTTACCCCGTGCCGGCGCCCGCCGAACGCGGCCTGCCGCGCCCGACCGCCCTGCGCATGCCGTCGAAGCCGGCCGTGGTGCGGCCCCGGAAGCCAGGGCCGGCCCGGCGCGCCCAGTCTGCGGCGCTGACCGCTTCCGGCGCGGCGGGCAGGTAGTGGGTCAGGATGAGCTCGCCGACGCCGGCCCGCTCGGCGACACCGCCGACTTGCGTGACGTCAGTGTGCAGCGCCGCCATGTGCGCGAGCTCGGACTCGGTCAGCCCGTGGCGGCGCAGGTAGACCAGGTCCGCGACCTGGTGCACGAGGATGTCCGCGCCCGCGGCGAGCTCGACCAGCTCGTCGCAGACGGTCGTGTCGCCCGAGAAGACGACCGACCCGTCCGCGGTGTCGAACCGGTAGGCCAGCGCCGGGACCGCGTGGCCGTGGACCACCCGCATCGCGGTCACCCGGATCCCGCCGTCGGCGCTGACCAGCACGGGACCGGCATCAACACTGATGTCGGCAGCCTGCACCAGCGCGGCCGGGTCCGGCATCCGCGCGTCCAGCGGCATCACGTTCAGGTGGTAGGCGTAGCCGGCCAGGATGCTGTCGACCAGGGCCGCCGTGCCGGGCGCGGGCCGGTCGGGATGGATGATGGTGACCCGGCCGGATGCCGAGTCGGCAGCAGGGAGCGCCGGCAGCCCTGGCGGTCCGTAGACCCGGACCGGATCGAGCGGCCCCTCCGGCCCGGCCCGGCCGCCCCACGGATAAAGGATCATGCCGGGCAGATCACCGCAGTGGTCGGCGTGCAGATGGGTGAGGAAGATCGCCGTCAGCCGGGCGAAGTCTAGGCCGGCGTCCGCGAAGGCGGACGGCGCTCCCCGCCCGCAGTCCACGAGGAACACCCGGCCGTCAGCTACCAGCGCCGAGCAGATCCCCCCCGCGGCCGGCCACCGGCATCGGCGCACCCGCCGTTCCCA